>JRYI01001841.1_pt1 | contig 53005 bp, 59 predicted proteins | sample 235361 | NCBI WGS metagenome assembly JRYI01 (sample SAMN03074212, study PRJNA261471) | activated sludge metagenome | biome: Common Effluent Treatment Plant; feature: Wastewater; material: Activated sludge; isolation source: activated biomass in a lab-scale reactor treating industrial wastewater at...
CTATGCGAAGCCATTGGCGGCCGAGCCGCCGCCGAGGTTGGTTTTGGGGCAGGGTTCCACGGCATGAATGCCGTGGCAGTTCAGCCGGAAGCTGAGTTGAATGTCACGCCCTTACTGACGTGCGGCTTCTGCAATGCTGACCGCCCGCTGCTCCCTCCACCCCTCCTCGGGCAGGAGGGGAGTTGGCGGTTCTGACTGTCGGTCACGCTTCTTTGCCTGGATCGGATTTTTCGTTAATCTGAATTTATGCAGAACAGGATAGAAGTTTTTGAACAGATGCTTGCGGCCGACCCGTCGAACACGATGGTGATGTTCGGCCTTGCGAAGGAATACGAGAAGCTCGGCGAAGACGCGAAGGTGATCGCGATGCTGGAACCTTACATTGCCGCGGCGGATGACGAAGGCAACGCGTATGGCGTGCTCGCCGCCGCCTATGCTCGTTCCGGCGAGCGTGAAAAAGCGATCAAGACTTACCGCAAGGGCATCGACGTCTCGATGGCTCACGGCCATCCGTCAATGGCGAATGAATACAAGATGGCGATCGAGATCGACCTTGCCGACTAAACCTTTCTTCCGACTTTGTCGTATGCTAAGAGAAAGTTTTCAATTCGACAATTCAAGGAGTTCCCTGTTATGAAGGCACTTTATGCGTTTGCAGCGATCGCATTGTTTGCGGTTTCATCCTTTGGCCAGCGTGAGCTTGGAGCAAAACCGACGAAGACGGGCGGGCCGCTTATGTTCGAGCAGGCGGTCTTTGATGTTCAGGATTACGACATCTCTGTGAAGGCCGATCCCGCGACGAGGTCGATATCGGGAACTACCGTTATGACGGCAAAGGCCGTCATTCCCTCGGATGTGATCGTCCTTGATCTCGACACGCCGTACAATGTCGAGTCGGTCACGGAGAACGGCCAACCGCTGCGTTATGTTCGCAAGGACGGCCAGATACGCATCTATTTCCCTTACTCGAAACAGGTCGGCGAAACGATAAAGACAAAGATCGTCTATTCGGGAACTCCGCGAGTGGCTCCGCGTCCGCCGTGGGTCGGCGGATTTATGTGGGAAAAGACAAAGGACGGTGCTGATTGGATATCGGTGGCGCTACAGAACGACGGTGCCGATCTGCTCTTTCCCTGCAAAGATCATCCGTCGGACAAGCCCGCGACCGTCTCGATGCACATCACCGTGCCCGATCCGCTCTATGCGACGGCTCCGGGAAGGCTCGTCGGTATTAAGAAGAACGGCGACAAAACTTCCACATACAACTGGCGAATGACCAACCCGATCGGTAATTATTCGATCGTGTTCAACGCGGCCCCATACAAGGTCGTCAAAGATTCGTATCGCTCGATCGCGGGAACGGTAATACCGATCTTCTTCTACGTTCTGCCGGAGGATGCCGACAAGGCCGCCGGCCTCATAGCCGAGCAGAAAAAATATCTCAAATATTATGAGCACTATTTGGGGCCGTACCCTTTCCGCTCGCAGAAGGTCGGCATAACCGAGACGCCGCATCTCGGGATGGAGCATTCGACGAATATCGCCTACGGCAACCATTTCAAATACGATGCGGATGGCACGGATTTCCTCCTGCTGCACGAATTCGGCCACGAATATTGGGCGAACCTCGTAACGGCGAGCGACTGGCGTGATTTTTGGATCCACGAAGGTTTCCAATCCTATATGGACGCTCTTTATCAGGAATACCTGCACGGGAAAGACGCGTATATGAAGAAGGTCGCAGCGACCGCGACCAGATTCCGGAACAAGCAGCCAATCGCCCCTCGCGAACCGAAGATCGCCTATCAGGTCTATATGGCCGAGCCGGATTATACGAAATCCGACGGCGACATTTACGGCAAGGGGGCATATTTCCTGCACACGCTGCGTTATCTGATCGGCGACAAGGCGTTTTTCAACGCACTTCGCCACATGGCGTATCCGGACAAAGCCCACGAATCTTACACCGACGGCCGCCAGGAACGTCTCGTTACGACAGATGATTTCCTGACCACCGCCGAGAAAGATTCCGGTATGAAACTCGACTGGATCTTCGAGATGTACGTTCGCCAGCCAAAACTGCCGAAACTCGTCAGTCACATTCCGGCCGACTGCACGACTAACTGCAAGATGCTGCTCTCTTGGGAAACGCCGAACAATATGCCGTTCCCGATGCCGATCGATGTCGTCGTCAACGGCAAAACGCAACGCGTTGAGATGCCCGACGGCAAAGGAAGCGTCACTTACTCGGGCGCACCGCCTGTCATTGACCCCGACGGCTGGGTTTTGAAGCAACAATAGGGGTTAGAGACCTTGTGGAGAAAGGCGAGATTCTTAAAAGAGTTTGTGAAGCGCTTCTGTTCGGCGATCCGAGTCGTGCCTCGGTTATCGCAACTCAAGAGTACGCCCATGAGAATCTCGCCTTTGCGGGCAGAAAGTACAACGAGTACGAATCAACCACGATATTTCTGAGGGACGGTTTTCTCGACCGATATTCGGGGAGTAAGCTTGTTTTTCCAGCCTCGTTGCGTCTGATATCACACTTGATGCCAGCCGAGTTTCCCGCACACCCGAACTGGAAAATGAGCGAGAGTCATATGGTCTATTGGGAATTGTTCCCAACGATCGACCATGTTGTCCCAGTTGCACGCGGTGGGGCAGATGACCAAACAAATTGGGTTACGACGTCTATGATTCGAAACAGTGCTAAATCCAACTGGTTGCTGGAGGAATTGGGGTGGAACTTGCAGCCGCCAGGAAACGTCCGCGAGTGGGATGGCTTGACTGGTTGGTTTATGCAATACATTGAGCAGGAGCCCACATACCTTAATGATCCATACTTGAAGCGATGGCATAGAGCCGCATTCCGAGCGTTGGCCGCGATTTAATCGAACGGGCTGAAGACCCTCGTAATGAACAAGGCCTTTTTCGTCGTGGCGTGAACTGAACCCGTACCTCACAGGCTCCGCTCCCGTGATCGACCCCAATGGTGGGTCCTAAAAGCGCAGTAGGTGGATATTAAACTGTAAGCAAAAGGCGGTCACGCGGCCGCCTTTTCTCCGAAGCTAATAATCAATTATTAATTAGTAATTAGTAATTAGTAATTAATCTGCGGAAGGCTCCGTCTCTATTGCCTTGACCGACTTACGCTCGCTGTCGAGAATCTGTCTTTTTCTCTCGATGCCCCAGCGGTAGCCGGCGAGCTTGCCGTCGGAGGCGATGACTCGGTGGCACGGTGTTACAAGTGCGACCGGGTTGGTTGCGCAGGCACGAGCAACGGCCCGAACCGCCTTTGGTTTGCCGATATTCTCGGCGACCTCGGCGTAAGAACGGGTTTCGCCGTACGGAATTTTGCGGAGCTCCGACCAAACACGCATTTGAAAAGCGGTTGCCCGCAGGTCAAGCGGGAGCGTCAAGATCGTGGTCTCGCCATCGAGGCTTCGCAAGATCGCGGTCACGGCACTTTTGAGGTCTTCGCCGGTGTTCTCGATCTTCGCGGCGAAAAATTCATCGGCCAGTTCGTTACGAAGCTCTTCTTCGGTTTCGCCGAACATTACGGAGCAGATGCCCCGTTCGGTCGCGGCAACCAGCAATTTGCCTAACGGCGATTCGACGATGGTGTAACCGATCGTTTCGCCCTTGCCGCCTTTCTTGTACGTTGCGGGTGTCATTCCGAGGCGCTCCCCGGCCTTTTCATAAAGTGCGCGGCTTGATCCGAAGCCACTGTCGTAGAGCGATGTAGTTACATCCGTCTCCCTTACGTTCTCTTTGAAATTCTCTATTCTTGTCATATCGATAACCTCTTTTGGCGAAACGCCGAGCAGCGTTTGGAATGTTCTGCGTAAATGGCCGGTAGTTATGCCAAGCTCACGACAGATCTCCTCGATGGTCACGCCATCTGCGGCTGCGCTGCGCATCGCGTCGAACGCTTTTGCAACTAGATCGGCGGCAATTCCGGGAAAATACTCCCTATCCGGCCGACACCGCTTGCACGGGCGAAATCCCGCCCTCTCAGCATCGGTCCGTGTCGGGAAGAACGACACGTTCTCGCGTCTTGGCGGCCGAGACGCGCACGAAGGCCTGCAAAAGATGCCGGTGGTCCGGACCGCGAAAAAGAACACGCCGTCAAAGGCATTTGCCCTATTCTTGACCGCAAGCCACCTCCAGTCAGCATCGGCACTCGATCTTTTACTCACAGCCATCTTCATACTCCAGAGTTTAGCCTTACCGCAAGCGTGCCGTATATCCGAAAACGCACTTGCAATCTCAATTTCCCCTCACCTTGTCGATCTGTGACCGGCCTCGGGGCTCAAATTGCCCGATTTTTGCGGATTTGGTATTGTTAATGGTTACTCACACTATAAATTTCTGTTATTAAGGGACCAGATTTAATGGCAACAGCATCCGAAAAGATCGATAAGAACACGATCGTGGCAGAGCCCGCGCATACGACCGAGACAGACGGCTACAACCCGGACACGAAGATGCAGGAAACTGCGAAAGGTGCCGCGAGCAAGGCTGAGGCGAAACCCGCGGCCGCGAAGGGCACTGCAAAAGACGATAAATATGAAGGCCTCTCGCCCGAGACGCTCGTCGGGCTTTATCGGACGATGTATCTCTCGCGTCGCATCGACGACAAAGAGATCCAACTCAAGGGCCAGAACAAGATCTTCTTTCAAATTTCGGGTGCCGGGCACGAAGCGATGCTCGTCGGTGCGGCCCTTGCGATGAAGCCCGCTTATGACTGGTTTTTCCCGTATTATCGCGACCGCGCGTTGATGCTTGGTCTTGGGATGACGGCGCAGGAAATGCTCTATTCCGCCGTCGGTGCCGAGGCCGATCCAAATTCGCACGGTCGTCAGATGCCTTCGCACTGGGGAAAAAAGGAGCTGAATGTTCCCTCGCAGTCGTCTTGCACAGGCTCGCAGGCTCTTCATTCTGTCGGAGCTGCCGAGGCGAGTTATCGAGCCTCGCTCGTCAAGGATCTGCAGGACAAGATCGTCGGTTACAAAGGCGACGAGGTCGTCTATATGTCGGTCGGCGACGGCACGACAAGCGAGGGCGAATGGTGGGAAGCTCTCAACACGGCGTCAAATCTAAAACTGCCCGTGATCTTCGTTGTCGAGGATAACGGCTACGCGATCTCGACACCTGTCGAGGTCGGGACCGCAGGCGGCGACGTTTCAAAGCTCATCGTCGGATTCCCTGACCTTTATATTCAGAATGTTGACGGCACGGACCCGATCGCCTCATACGCGGCGTTCAAGCGTGCCGTTCGATATTGTCGCGAACGCAAAGGCCCGGCGTTCATTCGCGGCAAGGTCATTCGCCCGTATTCGCACTCGCTCTCGGACGATGAAAAGCTCTATCGCCCAGAAGAAGAGCGTCAGGCCGAGGCCGCGATCGACCCGATCACGACTTTCGCTGAGTTCCTGATGTCTGAGGGCATCGCTTCGAGCGAAGCTCTCGAAGCTCTTCGTAAAGAGGTCGATGCAGAGGTTAATGCCGCGGCCGACATAGCCGTCGAAACACCGCAGCCCGCACCTGAAACCGCTCTTCGAAATGTGTATTCGCCGGATGTCGATCCGACAGACCGGCAGCTTTTTGATACGGAGTCGGGAGCCGAGCTTTCAGGCAATGCCGGCACGATGGTCGATCTCATCAACCGCTGCATGCACGAGGAAATGGAGCGTGACGAGCGCATCGTCGTTTTCGGCGAAGACGTCGCGGACGCTTCGCGTGAAGAGTATCTAGATGTTGTCAAAGGCAAGGGCGGCGTGTTCAAAGTAACCGCCAACTTGCAGCGAAAGTTCGGCTCGGCACGCGTCTTTAATTCGCCGCTGGCCGAAGCCAACATCATCGGACGTGCCGTCGGCATGGCGATCCGCGGACTAAAACCGGTTGTCGAGATCCAATTCTTCGACTACATCTTCCCGGCGTTTCACCAGATCAGGAACGAGGTCGCCGTTACGCGCTGGCGTTCGGATGGCGATACGAAATGCCCGCTCGTGATGCGTGTGCCGGTCGGCGGCTATCTAAAAGGCGGAGCTGTCTATCACTCGCAATCCGGCACGACGCTCTTTTCGCACACGCCCGGCCTGATGATCGCCTATCCGTCGAACGCGCTCGACGCCAACGGACTTCTTCGCACGGCGATCCGCTGCGACGACCCCGTGATGTTCCTCGAACACAAGCACCTCTATCGGCAGGTCTATAACAAATCGCAATATCCGTCGAACGAGTTCCTGATCCCGTTCGGCAAGGCGAGAACCGTTCGCGAAGGATCGGATATCTCGATCATCACGTTCGGCGCTCTCGTCGAGCGCTCGAACCAGGCAGCAAAACGCCTCGAACAGCAAGGCATCTCGGTCGAGATCATCGATCTGCGCACGCTCGTGCCGTACGACTGGGAAGCGATCGCCGCGACCGTCAAGAAGACCTCGCGCGTTATCGTCGCACACGAAGATTCGATGTCATTCGGCTACGGTGCAGAGATCGCGGCCCGTATTTCTGACGAACTCTTCGAATACCTCGATGCACCCGTCCGCCGCGTCGCCGCGACCGATACATTCGTCGGGTATGCTCCGCAGTTGGAAGACTTCATCCTGCCGCAGTCCGAGGATGTTGAAAAGGCCGTGCAGGAATTGATGAAGTATTGAGGTTGAATTCGACCGCAGATAGACGTAAATATGGGAGGAATTTTGAATTTCACAACCTCTCTCGTTCCACCTCGCTCTCTCAAAGGTCATGCCTATTCTTCGATCTGCGTTGATTTGCGGTGACCTAACCGCAGATGGACGCAGGTTAACGCAAATATGCAGTCGAACGAACATTCTTTTGCGTAACCACCCGAGCATTCCGATATTGATGAGATCTATCTTCATGGCCACTTTGCTTGATCTGCGTTCATTTGCGTTTATCTGCGGTAAATTCGCACCCTGGGAACTTTCTCATCAATTCGTGCGTATCTGTGCTAAAGTCGCAAAATAGACTTATGGCATTCACGTTCAAACTTTCAAGGGCAAAGGTGTCTTTGCCGCTCGTTCTATTGGGTCTTGCGGTCTTTGCGGTGCCCGTCTTTTCGCAAGAAAAGGGCCCGGTTGTGGTCCGTCCGGGTGCTCCTGGACAGCCGAGCACCATCTTGCCCGCGGATACTCGGCCGCTTCCGCCGCCTATTTCTAAAAAAGACGTTGAATTCATGCAGGGCATGATCCACCACCATGCTCAAGCGGTCGAGATGGTGGCCTTGATGGAAGGACGAACGACCAATGCAGACCTTCGCCGCTTGGGAGCACGCATCAGCCAATCGCAGTCCGACGAGATGAACTTTATGAAACGCTGGCTTGCCGCACGCGGACAACCGGCCGAAATGAAGATGGCGGGAATGGATATGTCCGGGATGAGCGGCATGGAAGGCATGGACCACAGCGGGCATAAGATGGGCCATAGCATGATGATGCCGGGAATGCTCACGGCGGAGCAGATGGCGGCCCTTAAGGCGTCAAGCGGCGCCGAGTTCGACCGGCTTTTCTTAACGGGAATGATACAGCACCACGGCGGAGCTCTTACGATGGTCAAAGAACTCTTTGACACTCCGGGAAGTGGTCAGGACGCCGAACTTTTTAACTTTGCGACAGACGTTGACAGCGGCCAACGAGCCGAGATCCGAATTATGGAGAAAATGTTGGGAGAGAAACAGTAAAAAAATGAAGACCCGAAACTTATCGAATTTACTTCTATTGATCGCCGTTATGGCGTTCGTGTCGATCGGCTTTGCGGCGGCTGCGTTCGCACAGGGCCCGCCGCAAGCACCACCGGCTCTCCCGCCCGGAATGACAGGCTCGAATGCCTCTGACCCCCGAGCGCATCTGAAACCCGGCGTCTTTGATGCCGGCGAAGCTGCATTCGGAATGAAGCATCTGCTCTTGCTCAAGAAACCCACGGCGTTTGACGTAGGAACAGATCCCGACAGTCCGATGGTCGCAAAGGCATTGACCTCGCTCGGCATTCCGCCGACCGCAAAGATCCCTGCGGAACTAAAAATGTCATTCGCTCCGCTCGCATTTGCGAATTCCGACATTGCCTTTCAGGGCAACTATCTCTTCCTCGGAAATTTCTACGGCGTGAACATTTACAATATCGCCGATCCGGCCAAGGCGGAGCTCGTGACGTCAATGCCGTGTCCCGGCGGTCAGGGCGATGTTTCTGTATTTAAGAATCTGCTATTTATGTCGGTCGAGATGCCGAACGGCCGTCTTGATTGCGGCGAACAAGGCTTCCCGCCGCCGACAACTCCGGGCTTGCCCGCGGCAAATAAAGAGCGTTTTCGCGGCGTGCGAATTTTTGACATCTCGGACATCAAAGCACCGAAACAAGTTGCAGCGATCCAAACCTGCCGCGGTTCGCACACGCACACGCTCGTTCCGGATCCGAAAGATCCGGCCAACATTTATGTATATGTTTCGGGAACGTCATTCGTTCGTCAGGACGAAGAGATGGCTGGATGTTCGGGCGGTGATCCTTCAAAAGATCCGAACACGGCCCTGTTCCGCATTGATGTGATCAAGGTTCCTGTCGCTGCTCCGCAGGATGCAAAGATCGTTGCGAGCCCGCGTGTCTTTATCGATCCGCGAACAGGCGCTTACAACGGACTTAGCGACGGCGGTTCGCACGCGAACAAGGGCAAGGCCGAATTCAGCGACCAGTGCCACGACATCACCGTCTATCCTGAGATCGGCTTGGCGGCAGGTGCTTGTTCGGGGAACGGCCTTCTCCTCGATATCAAAGATCCTGCGAACCCGAAACGCATCGACGCCGTCAACGACCCGAACTACGCCTATTGGCATTCGGCCGCGTTCTCGAATGACGGTAAGAAGGTCGTCTTCACCGACGAATGGGGAGGCGGAATGGGAGCACGCTGCCGTGCGACCGACCCGAATGTCTGGGGTGCTGACGCGGTATTCAATATCGTCGATGACAAGCTGAAGTTCGAGAGCTACTACAAGATGCCTGCCGCGCAGACCGAGCAGGAGAACTGCGTGGCCCACAACGGTTCGCTCGTTCCCGTTCCGGGACGCGACATCAAGGTGCAGGCGTGGTATCAGGGCGGTGTCTCGATCATGGACTTCACCGATGCGTCGAAGCCTTTCGAGATCGCGTATTTTGACCGCGGTCCGGTCGATCCGAAAACTTTGGTTCTTGGCGGCTATTGGTCCACGTATTGGTACAACGGCAAGATCTACGGATCGGAGATCGCACGCGGCCTGGACGTCTTTGAGCTGACGCCAACGAAGTTCCTTACACAGAATGAGATCGACGCGGCGAAGTCTGTCCACCTTCCTGAATGGAACGTACAGAATCAACAGCGTATCGTCTGGGCGAATAAGCCGGTCGTCGCAAAAGCGTATCTCGACCAGCTAGAACGCGATAGTTCGATCTCAGCGAAAGACGCTGCTTCTGTAAGGAAAGCTCTCGACAAAGCTGAAAAATCAAAGAAAGCCAAGGGTCTTGCGAAGTCTATCGCGATCGTTGAGAAGGCTGCCGCAGCTTCAAAGAATGCTGCCGACACCGCTCGCTTCAACGCGGTCGTTGAGATACTGAAACAGCCTCAGTTCTAAAAACTGTTCGTGTCAAAATGAATGTCGCCGGTTCTTCTTTGAAGGCCGGCGACATTTGCATTTGGTCCTGCTCAAAAGATTGGTCGGTCCATTATCTAATGCGGCAGTCTTTCGATCATCTCACGGGTGATCGTCGTATCGACAGAACTCGAGGTCGGATCGATCGGGTTGTCGTTCGGCAAGAAGATGCCGACGGTTACAACATCGCTAGAAACCTCGAACCGCATATCAATATTTAGAATACAGCCCGTCTGAACCGAAAGGTGTTCGATCTTAATTGTTCGAAAGCCATCCTTTTCTGCCTTAAGCCGATATTCTCCATCAGGAAGAACCGGAAAAATATACTTGCCATTCGTATCGGAAAGAAGAGCCCGAGCGATTTTCTTCTCGTTCTTACCATCCACTTGAACGACCGATATCTTTACACCGGGAATCGATGCCCCGTGAGTGTCCATCACCACGCCTTGGATAGCAATATCTTTCTCTGGTTCGGACGGACAAGTTTGCTCGACAGTTGAGCCCGGAACTAGCCTTGTCGGATCCGGTCGTCCTTTTTGTCCGAATGAAATAGAGAAGAAGCCAAGTATGCTTGCAACTGTCGCAAACGCGAATCTAAGGATACCTCTTCGCATCTTGCTAAGGGCCTTCGGGCAGTCCCTTGTTATTACGGTGCCGTCGGCACGCCGGTGTAGTCGAATGCATAGTCGTCCCTCATGATCGAGGACAAGGTTATGGACCTCCGGCGCCGTCATCCCTTCGATGTTATAAACCCGCGTAGAACATTGCGAGCACATCCGCGAACGTTCATCGCCCGTCATTGCCTCCCACGCGGCAGAACACGGCTTGGCAACCCGCATAGCCTGAATATCAATTTCTTGCTTTCGCATAATCTATTCCTTACAAAGGCTTAGATGAGCTAGATCAAGATTGGTTGTTTCACCACAAATTTGAGCGTTTCTACTTCAGGCGTGTGAGGCGATAAACCCCTTTCTCAATTCGCTCGGCGAAACCTTCGTCAACAAGTTCGTGGTTCGCCTTGCCGGCTTCCTTTCTCGAAAGGCCGAACTTGCCTGCGAGTTCGCCTACCAAGGTCATTCCGCACATTTTTAGATACGTGCGAGCAAGTTCGTGAACTGCCATCTCACGCGTCAACTTCTTCGCCATTTCCTTTGGAAAACGAGCTTCGCTCAAGGTCCAGATGTAGGTTAATTTTGGAGCATAAACAACCTCCGCCGGCACGACCTTCATTCGCTTTTGCAGTTCGTCGAGCGCCTTTGTCAGGTCGGGACGCGCGAGGCCGGTCGCATCTCTTAGATCAGACGTCGCAAGCTCGAACTCCTTTCGCAGAACCTTCAGGACAAGCCGCGCATTCGCGGAAAGAATGCCGCTCTCGCCCTTTTTCGAGCAACCCCACAGTGCATTAAAGACCGGGATCATCCGCTTTGCAAGGAACATCGAATGACCTTTGTAGATCTTGCCGTAATAGACCCGTCCGCGGGCAATGACCTCATCTTTTAAGACCCAAGTCGTGCTGGCTTCGGGATCTTTCTGAACGTTCCGGGGCATATGCGCATCACGCCGGCCGCAGACCGCGATGTAAACTGACGGAAGACGCTTCCGCACGTCGGTCATCCCAAGACAAAGGCCGAGATCCTCGACCATCTGCTCGACTTCGGCGGCGGTTCCGATACGCAGAGAGTCCTCGCGGTGCCATTTCCTGTCGCGATAAGATTCGATCTCTTCCGGAAGCTGCATACTTTCAGGATTAGAACATAAAGAAAAGCTGCCAGCTACTCACTGATAGCTGACAGCCTGCCTTTGCCGATCGGAGCGAAGAGCTAGTTATCTTGGCGACTGCGCATCTCTCTGGATCGGAGAGGATGCAACGACCGAGATGGTCGAGCCTTTCATCAGCTGTATGTCGTCCCTTCCCTGCAGAACGACCGAACCCGCACCGGCACCGCCGCCTATTACAGCGCCGATCACAGCGCCTTTAACGCCGCCGGCGATCGCGCCGATCACTGCACCGATTCCCGCACCGATTCCACCGCGTTTGACGCTCTCTTTCGTCTGGCTGTCACCTTTCGCAGTGCCCTCGGTATCGATCTTAACGTCCTTACCGTTCTGGTCGCGTATGGAAGAAAGTGTGCCGGCGAAATCGTAAACCTCGCCGTTCCGCAGCGTGATCTTCTCGAAATTGAACGTAATGTTCGATCGGCCGCTTACACGTCCTGAACGGCCGACGCCCGAAATGTAACCTTCGACCACCGCACCGCGAAATTCGTTCGGCGACTGCACCGTCATGCGAAAGCGGTCGTTGTTCTGCGACACTTTCGTATTGATGTCGTTCTCCAGCACGCCTGTTATGGCAGTCCCGTTCGGCACGATAAAACGGCCTGTTCGCGGCGTTCCCGTATTCGGCGGATTATTGCCGTAACCGGTGTTTCCGCTGCTATTGTCGTTGTCGGAATAACCTCCGTTATTGCCGTAGTTTCCAGTGTCGATTCCGAGACGCGCGACCTGATCGGTCTTGTTGTAAACGCTTTCGGCAAAAACCGTCTGATTCAGATAGCTCGTCGTTATACGGCGGAGAACACGCAGTTCCTGGCCCTTGCGGGACGTCTCGAACGTGATCGTATAGTCGGTATCGCCGCCAAGGCTCGATACGGTGAGCTTATCGCCCGACAACGCTGCACGCATTCGGATCGTACGGCCTTGTGCGTCGGTCTCGGTCGTTTCGCGGCCGTCAGCAAGGAACGAGACCGGCGTCGCATTCGAGGTCGCAAGCGTAACGTTATTGCCGCGAATGTCGAGGGCGATCTGCGCCGGAGCAGTGAGCTTGTCCTTCAATTCTTCACGGTCATTTGCACCCGCGTTAGTGCGCGCGACGATGTCATCGATGCGCTCGCTTCTTTGCAGATCGAGATCATACGTGCCGGAAAGGCCGACCACAACTGAATTTCCGGACGCGGGCGTATTATAGTCATCATCGCCGTTCGAACTGCCGGTCACCGACCAATTGTTCGTAACGCCGTAATTCGCGGCAAGCTGGTCGATCTGAGCTTTGATGTCGCTCCAGTCTTCCATCAGACGGTTGTTCTGCTGGTTTGCGATCAGAAATTGCTCGACGCGTTTGGCGGCATCGACGATCGGGCGAATGTCGTCGCGGTTCTCGCGCTTCTTGTCGAAATTATTGCGAAAATCCCTTATCGAATCTTTCAGCTCGCTAATGTCTTGCCCGACCTCGGAAACGACCGTCGTGTTCACCGAAGCCGAGTTCAGCTGATAGCGAAGATCGTAATCAAAATTATCGACCTTTGTCGCCAGGCTTCTGACCGCATCGCGGATCTCACGCTCGCTGCGTCGCTGCGCGTCCGCCGTCGTAACACCTGCGATGGCGATCATCGCGACAAAAAATGCTGCTAGATGGAATCGTAAAGTTTTCATCGTGCCGTACCTTTTCTCTTGCCTATTTTACGCGAAAATTAGCTGCGTGAGCCCGTCCGGCCCGCGTAACCACTGTCTTATGAAGCATTTTTCGTGCCAAGAGTTGTAATCTCTCTCGCTCGCGAAATAATGCTAGAATTACCGAACTATGGCACAGAATACTTCGGAAGCGGTCGTCCGGTATATCGGCGATGACTATTTTTTGGGCACGACCCCGAGCGGGCTGCCTCAACTAATGGATTCTAAAGGAGATAGGCACTCGGCTCCGACGCCGATCGAGCTGCTCCTTGTGGCAGTCGCCGGATGTACGGCCATCGACGTTCAATCAATTCTTGCAAAGAAACGGCAGGACGTAACATCTTACGACGTGCGCATCTCCGGCACGCGCGCCGAGGAACATCCGCGGAAATTCATCGGGTTTCACATAACCCATATCGTGCGCGGACGCGGTATTTCGGCGAAGGCCGTCGAAGACGCAATTCGCCTCTCGGACGAGACCTACTGCTCGGTCGCTGCCTCGGTAAAGCCAACAGCGACGATCACAACGAGCTACGAGATAATCGAGGACGACAAGGACTAACAACAAGATGCAAAAGATCACGACCTTTTCTGCGGCGATAGTGTTGACGGCAATGTTCGCGGCGGCCGCTGCCGCGCAAGTGCCCCTTCAGACGGGCATCAGGATCCTGTACGCCGAAGACGCTCGCTCATTCAACTCTGACCTTGTGAAGTTTTTGGCGTCGAAGAGCGCCGCTGTCCGCGCGCGTGCTGCACTCGCGGCCGGACGAATAGGCCGTAAAGATGCGATTCCCGCACTCACAAAGCTGCTTTCGGACAAGGACGAAAAGGTTCGGCTGAATGCCGCCTTCGCTCTCGGCGAGATCGAATCTTCTGACGCCGCTGAAACCTTACTCGCGGCGATGACAAAAGAAAGTTCCATTGCGGTTAGATCTCGCGTGCTCGAAGCCCTCGGCAAGATCGCCGCCGCAAACCCGAAAGCGGACGGCGCCGCCAAGATCAAGGATGCCATCAAGACCTTATTGAACGCTGAGTTGGCGAAAGCCGGGAAGCGAGATCGCGAAACTGTCCTTCTTGGGCTGACAGCTCTGATACGAACGAGACCTGACGGCGCAGATGCGATCGCGGCCAGATTCTTGGACGACAGCGATGCGAGAGTTCGGGCAGATGCCGGTAACACTTTGACAAGGCTTCGCGCAAAGAACGCAAATGCAAAGCTCATCGATCTCGTCAAAACTGAACCGGATCCGATAGCCCGAGCCAATGCCGCGAGAGCCCTTGGTGCCGCAGGCGCAAAAGAGGCGATCGCCCTGCTCTTGTCTGTTGCCGCGAGCGACAAAGACAGCCGCGTAAGGATCTCGGCGGTAAGGTCTCTCGCTTCATTGAAGGACAAAGCGGCGGGACAAAAGCTGATCGAACGTGCGAACGATCTTCTAAAAAGAGCGATTGACAAAGGCCTTGTCTCACGCCGTCTTGGCCGGCCTGACGAAACGACCGAACTTCTCGAACTTGCGACGGCGATCGGCCGTATCTTTGAAGCTGGGGCTGATGAAGGAGCACTGAAATTTCTGCGAGCATTTAGAGAGTTTGATCATTACCGATCGTCTGAAACCGAGATCGCATTTGCGCATGTAGCTCCGGAAGTTTATGTTGCGGAGAATGTTCCCGACGAAATGTTCTCGGATTTTTGGGCAGCGTCCGCCCATTTTGCGGGGCTCTCCGCAATCGCCGACACAAAGAACGAGACCGCCATCATCGCCGCGAGAAAGGCCTTGCTGGCTTTCCTAGCGGGCTTGAACTCCCGAACCGAAACCTCCTACAAGATCGAGATGGCAAAGGCTTTGCCGGATGGCATCGGCGCGATGGCCGCGTTGAAGGTTGATGGTCTCGAAGAAAAGCTGCTCGGCTTGCTTGAGAATCCGGACGTCTTTATACGGGTTGCTTCGGCGAATGCACTCGCGGATCTGCCAAAATCGGAGAAGAGCTTTACGGCACTTGAGAGGGCGTTCGGAGCCGCCCTCTCTTCCGACAAACACGAGGACGATGCACAACTTGCAATACTCGACGCCTTGGCAAAGATCGACAAGAAAGCCGCGATCCCAACATTCTCGCTCGCACTTTCATCGCCCGATTATCTCGTCCGAAAGAAAGGCTTTGATCTCTTGAGCGACAAGGCTTTTGAGAACGACGAAAAGCTCGCAGCGTTTCTAAAGAACGCGCGCGAAAAACACCTCGACGAGGTTCAGCTGCATTCATCCTCAACGCGCACCGAGCTCGGCCAGATATTGAACGGCCGAGAAGACTATATTCGGGCGCAGTCGCGCAAAAATGGTTCTGCGGTCGCGGTCCTAACGACGGAGAAAGGTGTCTTCGAGATCGAGCTTCTTGGCGAAGATGCTCCGCTTACGGTCGATAATTTCATCAAGCTTGCAAACCGCGGCTACTTCAACGGTCTCGCGGTCCATCGCGTAGTCGCAAATTTCGTAATGCAGGATGGCGACCCTCGCGGTGACGGCAATGGCGGCCCGGGTTGGTCGATCCGCTGCGAGATCAACATGCAGCCGTACGACCGCGGTGCGATCGGGATGGCGCTTTCCGGTAAGGATACCGGCGGCTCACAATGGTTTGCAACACATTCGCCGCAGCCGCATCTCGATGGCGGCTACACTGTCTTTGGCCGCGTAAAGGGCACCGGAATGGACGTTGTTGACAGCATCGTCCGTGGCGATAAGATCTTGAGCGTAAACATCGTTGAAAAGCAGTAAAAAGAGAATGATGAAGCTACCGAATTCAGAGGGCGCATTTATCGATCTTCGAAAGCTGACCGATTATGTCTTAAACTTTGAAGACCCTGTTGGCCGTCATAAGGCTCGTGTGTTTAGGGCTGCTCTCGGAATCACGAATGTGGATGCCGTAACGTTGAAGAATGCTATCCTGGCGGCAGTTCGTGAGAACGAAGCAGAAGTCGGCGAGGCGGATCTCTATGGTCAAAGATATACGGTTGATTGTATTATTGAGGCTGGGTTGAGGAAAGCACTCGTTAGAACTTGCTGGATCGTCCGCCATGGAGAGGACTTCCCGAGGCTTACGACATGCTATGTATTAAAGGAGCAGAGATTTTGAAATGAAAAGCAATATAGAACTTCTCGATACGGTCGCGTTAACACAAGACATCCCGCAGCGAGGCCTCAGGCAAGGTGAAGTTGGGACGGTCGTTGAACTTCTTGCTCCGAACGCCTTCGAGGTGGAATTCTCCGACAATGACGGTAACTCTTACGCGGAATTCGCGTTGGCCGGCGACCAGCTTATAGTCCTTCATAACCAGGGAAGAGGCTGGAAAGTCGCAGCCTAAAAGCTAATTTCAATCGTAGAAAGTGGTCTGCCGCAAAAAGCACAGAAGGCGCAAAAGATCATCTCCCTTTTTGTGCTTTATGCGAATCTTTGCGGCAAGAGATCTTTCTTATGGACGAGATCCTACAACGAAGAGAGATCGAGATCGAAGAGAGCCTCGATAATCTTTCGCGCTATCTTGATGGACTTTTCCGTATTCCCGGCACTGGTTGGCGTTTCGGGCTCGACGCTCTGATCGGCCTGATCCCAAACATCGGCGACACGCTTACATTCCTACCGTCGATGTATATCTTGTTCTCGGGTGTTCGCTACGGCGTGCCGAAGATCACGCTGCTGAGAATGGCGTTGAATATCGCGATCGATTATCTGGTCGGAATGATCCCGTTCCTTGGCGACGCGTTCGATTTCGTTTGGAAATCGAACAAGAAGAATATGGATCTGATCCGAACGCGTGCGACAGGCCGCGGAAAGGGCACCCGAAGCGATTACCTTTTCATTTTTGGCCTGATCGGCACGCTGCTCTTGCTGCTGGTGGCTTCGATCGTCGCAAGCGGCCTGATCCTCTTCTGGGTTCTGACGAGCAGGCCGCTGATATAGTCCAATGCCAGATCTGACATTGGATCACTAATTAATTTCCTGCCGCTTGTGCTTCGGGGAACATCTTCTCGAGTGCGCCGGTGAGCACGCCGATGCCGAATTCGCCCGCCGCACGGCTCTTGAGTTTGCCTTCCGCGTCGAAAAGGTAATATACCGGAACCCAGCCCTGCTCGTTGAGGAAAGCATCCTTTAGCTTATGCTCGTTGTCCACCGCGCAGACGTCATCGATGCAATGCGTCGCGATCGTTTCCTTCACGGTGTCAATGTTCGTGTCCGCTTCGTACCGCGGCATATGGATCGCCACCGATCGAAGCCCCGCGTCCTTATACTTAGCTTTAAGAGCCTGCAGTTTCGGCATATTGTCTTTACAGATGCCGCAGCTCGTTGCCCAAAAATAGACGAGCGTAGGCTGGCCGTTCACATAGTCATCAGCCGTCTGCTCTAATTCGTTCAGCCAGTCCGTCGCGCCGTCAAAGGCGGGACGCTGGTCTCCAATTCTCATTGGCATTTTAAGATCACCTCGAAATTCACAGCCGCAGATGAACCGTCTTCCAATGCAGATACTCCTTGTATCATCCCCTGCAGAGGTATTGGCTCACCTGCGGCTGATCTTGTTTAACTCTTAGGCCTTCAAGTTCGCCTGGCCGGGCTTCCAGTCTGCCGAGCAAAGCCCGCCGGTCTGCAGACCCTGCAGAACACGAAGCGTTTCATCCACCGAGCGGCCGATGTTCAGGCTCTGGACGACCGAATACTGCAGCGTGCCTTCCGGATCGATGATGAAAAGGCCGCGAAGAGCGATGTTCGCCTCCTCAACGAGAATGTTGTACTGGCGTGCGAGTTTACCGGCCGTGTCCGAAGCGATCGGATATTTCACGCCCTCAATGCCGTTCTTATCGAGCGGCGTCTTGAGCCATGCACGATGCGAATGGACCGAATCGGTCGAAACACCGACGACCTCGGCTCCGATGCCCTGGAATTCTTCCAGGCGATCCGAGAAGTGGATCAGCTCGGTCGGGCATACGAATGTAAAGTCGAGCGGGTAAAAAAGCAGAATGAGCCATTTGCCCTTGTAATCGGCGAGCTTGACGTTCTCCGCCAAGGTATCGATGTTCTTGGTCGAGGGCATATTGAAGTCAGGTGCAGGCTTGCCGACCTTCGCGATCGGTGCCGTGGCGATATTCTCAGTAGCGGTTCCTGTTGCAGTTGACATTGTTTTAATTCTCTCCTTTTTCTGATCTTCACCGCCTGATGCAGACGGCATTTTGTTTTTGCTCCATTACGGGAATCCGAAAATCCTATTATTAAGGTTTTCTTGCACAATCCGGACACAATCCACGGAGTGTGAATTCGAGTGTCTCGGGCTTGAATTTCGACGACCTTGCGGCCCGCTTGACGAGATCCGGAGGAAGCTCCATCTCGATATCGACAAGCTTTCCGCAGGACGTACAGATCGCGTGATCGTGGCGATGTGTGAATTTATCGAATCGGCTTGCGCCGTTTCCAAAGGGGATCTCGGCAATGTGGCCGGCTTCCTTCAGAAATCGAAGTGAGTTGTACACGGTCGCAAAGCTTATGGTCGCTAACTTGGCTTTGGCTGCGACAAATACATCGTTCGCGGTCAAGTGCCCGTGCGCCTCGCGCACGACCTCAAGCACAACTTCACGCTGCCGTGTTAAACCCAGTTCATTGATCGCCGAGAACTTCATAACTTGAATTAGAATAATTCCAATTCTAAATATTGTCAAGTCGACTGTGATGCCAATTTTGCTTTATGGATGATGGTATAATCTAGCGTTCCTAGCCTTATCGTGAGATCGCGTGGCCGACCAAGTGAAATTCGTCTTTACCAACAGATTCTATGCCCTGCTGATAGCAGCAGTGATCCTGCTGTTAGCGACGTTCGCTTTTACAAATATCGGATGGTTTGTGCTTGTATTCGATCTCGTGCTCATCGTGACAGCACTGGCCGACTATTTCATGAGCCGCAGTGCGGTGAACGATATCGAGATCACACGGCGTTTCGAGCGGCGTCCGGCAATTGGCGACCCTACCGAGATCAAACTTAGTGCGGCGAACTCTGGCAGCCGTACTCTCCTCCTTAAGATCAAGGATGAATATCCGCCCGAGATGGAGCTTGGCGATCAGAAACGAGAAGCAACACTTCAGCTTGAACCGAACAGTGTCGGCACTTATTCGTATATGGTCACGCCGCCGCGACGCGGTCTATATGATTTCGGCAATACCGCTCTCCGAGTTCTTTCGCGGCTTGGACTCGTTTGGTGTCAAGCATCGCTCGGGACAGCTCAAAGCGTGAAGGTCTATCCGAACGTGCGTCGCGTTCGCGAGATCGAACTCCGCGCGCTTGGCGCTCGTTCATTTCTTGCTGTTCAGCGAAAGGCCGTGCGGCGTGGAGAAGGGCGTGAATTCGAGTCTTTGCGGGACTACGTTGCCGGTGACGAGATGCGGAATATCTCGTGGACGGCGACTGCCCGCCGGTCGAAGCTGACATCCGTCCAGCATCAGATCGAACGCGACCAGACGATCATCGTCGCTCTTGACGCGGGCCGATTGATGACAGGACGCATCGATAACGAAACAAAGTTCGAGACCGCCCTGCACGCAAGTCTTGCGCTCGTTTCGGCCAGTTCGCGTGCGGGCGACAACTGCGGCATCGTTGTGTTCGGCCGCCGGGTGATTCGATATCTTCCGCCGAAACGCGGTGTCGGCCAAATGGACGCAGCCCTTGAAACGCTTGTCGATATCGAACCGCAGCTCATCGAATCGTCTTATTCACGCGGCTTTCAGTTCATCGCCTCGAACACAAAGAAACGAGCATTCGTCGTGATCCTGACCGATGTTATCGACAAGGACAGTTCAAGTCGGCTGCTCGAAGCCCTGCCGCTTCTGCGTCCGAGGCATTTGCCGCTCGTCGCAACGATAGGCGACCGCGACCTGAACGCTTCTGTCTCTTCGCCGCCGAAGAATGAGAAAGAAATGTTCCTTCAGTCCGCCGCCGAAGAACTGCTTGTCCAACGCGGCGCGGCCCTCCTTCAGGTCGAAGCCCTTGGCGGCCTCGCTCTCGATGTAACGACCCAGACACTTGCAACAGAGCTTCTTGAATCTTATATTCGCGTAAAGGTACGCGGCCTTCTTTAGCCGGGCCGCAGCATAAATGGCAGATAACCTCTTTACTCTCATCATTTACACAACAAAGTACCGACTTGGCGGCTCGCAGTTTCCTGTGGTGGCGGAAACTCTTGCGGATGAAAAACGACGCGAAGACCCTGCCTGCGAGGTGATTACGCGTGCCGTCGAATCAAAGCACGACGTTCTTGGCGCAATCGCCGATATCAGGATGAAAGGCGGCAGGCTGAAGGAGTTCATTTTCGTCGGACATTCTGGAATGTACGGCCCGATGTTCGGAACCGTAGAGTTTCCGGAACAGTTCTCGCCATACGAATGGGAGCAGATGGAGATTCCATTCGCCGAGAATGGAAGCGCGTCGTTCTATTGCTGTCGTTCGGCGAGATGGTTCGCCCCATTCTTTGCAAGAACGCAGAACGTGCCTGCCCACGGTTTCTTTTGGTACACGACCTTCTCGAAAAACAAGGAGAAGTTCATATCTGTCGGCACGCGGACCGATGCTCCGATATATACGATCGGCTGCAAAGGTAGAAAATCACACGGCTACGCCGCCGCGCTAAAGAAGCGGCTCGGGATGATGCCATCGGAGAGAATAAAGCGATTTGAACCGCGGCCGCCTGACGGCGATCCAAGTTACGACCATGTCGCAGAGCTTTATGATGCGGTCTTTGAAGATATACGGGTCCGGCGCGACGAATGGGCGTGGCTGAACGAGCATATTCCGGGTTCCGGCCTACGCGTTCTCGATATAGGCTGTGGAAATGGTGCTTTGCTGAACGCCCTTTCATCGCGGATCGCGTCGGGCGTCGGCGTTGACGAGTCAGGGCCAATGATCGAACAGGCAAAGAAGCGAAACGCAGCGAACGCGCACCTTGAGTTTCAAAAGATCGACGGCCCGGTGCTTCCTTTTGCGGATGCCGAGTTCGACATTGTCATCTCGATGATGTCGTTCCGTTATCTCGATTGGGACCCGCTGCTTGCCGAGATCAAGCGTGTCACGAGGCCGGGCGCTAAGTTCCTGATCGTCGATATGGTCACGGTTCCGGTAGGTTTCAAGGAGTATCCGAAACTTCTTCTCGACAAGGCAAAGGAGGTCGCAGGGCGCCGGTCGAACGCAAAATTCGAGGCTGCGTTGAAGCGGCTCGTCGCCAACCCTGCGTGGCAGAAGATGGTCGAATACAACCCGATACGTTCTGAACATGAGATGAAATGGTATCTCGAAAGCCGTTTTCCCGGACAAAAGGCCGAGATACTGAATATTGGCTGGAATTCGCGCATCCTCGCGTTTGACAGCGGTCCGATCGAACTCGGAATCGAGGCAAAGCTCACATATCCGTAACCGTATGGGCCGCATCGGAATGATCGATTGGGGAATCGGCGGGATCGGCATATATCGCCGACTAAAAGAGAGATTTCCGCGCGCCTCTGTCACATACTTCTCCGATACCGGATTCACGCCTTACGGCAAAACGACGCGCCGGGAACTCATTGAGCGCCTAGAACGCGTTATTCGCTTTCTTCGAGAACATGATGTAACGCAGGTCGTCATCGGCTGTAACGCCGCAAGCACCGTGGTCGATGATTTGCGTTGCGGAGGCATTGAAGTTTCAGGTGTGATCAAGCCTGCGGTCGATCTGGCTGCACATATAAAGCCGCAAGATCTTGGGTTGATCGGCGGGCGACGCACTGTTGTCTCAGGTGTGTATCGGCGTGGGCTTGCTGCGGCGGGAATTGGTTTAAAGCAAAGGATCGCTCAGCCGCTCTCGGGCCTGATCGAAATGGGTGAGATCGATTCGCCCGTTCTTCATTTAGAATCAGAGCGCATCCTCAAACCCCTTGCGAACTGCTCACACGTTCTGCTCGCATGCACTCACTATCCTGCGATCGCCAACGTTCTTTCCCGATATGTTTCCCCGAGAACTCAGTTTATCGATCCGGCGGATGCGGTCGTCAGTCGACTCGATCTTTCGCGAATTTCGACTGGCCGACCGGACGTTTTTCTGACGACCGGGAGTAGGAGAGAGATGCGCCGGGCTGCGAAAGCGGCGTGGGCCATTGACCTGAAAGAGCCTAAGCGTGTACGCACGTTATAGCCAAGCTGCAAGTTTTTCAGTAAGATTCGTTCTTAACTCTTGGCAGGAATAGAGCCTGCCGAATTGAGGAGAAGCTATGAAGAAGCATTTTTTGACATTAACGATATTTGGACTTTTTTTGACCGCCGGCGCCGCTGCCGGATATGCGCAGCAAATGCCTGTCGCAAAGTTCAAACTTACACAGTATATGTTCCGCGATAAGATGGCGTATCCCATTGACAAGATGGAAGTTACGCTGAATGTCTCGGCAGACGGGCGTATCGGCGGCAAGGGCGGCTGCAACGGATATGGGGCCGACTTTTCGATCGTTGACGGCAAGCTGAAGGTCTCGGCTCCGATCTCAACGATGATGTTCTGCGACGAATTGACGAATGGATTTGAGCGAAAGTTCTTCGATGTTCTTCAGAATGCGGATACGTTTTCGCTAAAGGACAAGAAGCTCACGATCACAAGTACGAAGCGGCATACTTACCTTGTGTTCGAACCGGTCGTTGAGGAACCGAAAAAAGAACACGCACACTAATTCTGGTCGGAAACTTCCGGCGATCGCCCAACGAAGAAGAGATAAGAATAGAGGGCGATACCGGTCAAGACTCCGGTCGCAACCTTAATTGGAGCCGGCAGGGCCGATGGTGAAAGAAAGCCTTCGATCGTGCCGGCAACGACCAAAAAACAGGCACATCCAATTACGATACGGGCGGCATCCATGCCGCTCTTTTTTGCGGCCTGTGCGCGCGTAAGGTCGCCGGGAGCGATCAGCGAGTAGCCGATCATCATGCCCGCACCCGCGCAAAAGAAGATGCAGGACAGTTCGATCACACCGTGCCCGACGACGAACGACGCAAGATCATTCGCAAAAACAGGATCGATCTGATAACCCGCCCCGAAGACGCTGCCGAGCCTTGCGCCTTCAAACGCGAGAACATAGACCGCACCGACCGCGAAGAACGCTCCCAAGGCGAACGCGCGCATCATCACGAGAATGTTGTTCGCCATGATCTGCGTCGCGCCGATCTGGTTCGCCTCGTTAAGGCTGAGCCACCAGCGATTACCGCTGCGGATCTGATCGGGTATGCCGGATAGGCCGACAAAGTGCGTGAAATCCATATCGATCCAGGTCGTTACGAAACCAAAAACGGCAGAGCCCGCGAAGATCACAAATGCGAACGCGAGGAACTTCCAATTTCGGCGAAAGGTTGCAGGCAGCTCACGACCAAAAAAGCCGCGAATGAGTCCGGCGCCTTGGCTCTCTGCCCTGTAGATCTGACCGTGCGCCCGGATCACGAGTCCATTCAGATAACCGATAAGTGACGGATCGCGTGTTTCAGCACGTGCGATCGCAAGGTTGGCTGCGGCTCGCCTGTAAAGTTCGCCGAATTCGCGCACTTCCATCCTTGAAAGTCCGCGGAGACCCGAGATCTTCATCATTTCAAGAAGATCCTCGAGCCGCTGCCACTCATTGCGGCCATCATTGCCGTCAAAAATCTTTCTCATCGCCCTTTGTGGAAGTGTAAACAAGCCGAAAGCCGTTTTGCAATCTCATCTGCGGCGTAGCGTATCCGGAGCAGCCCGCGAACACACGAGAAAAAGGACGAGCAGCCCGAAACTGGAAAACTCGTCCTTTCTCTGCAAAGATCCGACCAAAGATCCATCAGTCGTCGGTCGGTTTCTCGTTATTCGCCGCAGCCTTTGCCTTGTATTCTTGTATCTCCTTTTTAAGCGACGATTTCGCCTCATCGGAGTAATTGCCATTCTTCAGCATTGATTCAAGACTTGCCGCCGCCTTGGAGTACTGCTTGGTGGCTTTATAGAGACGTGCAAGCATCTGATAGAGCTCGCCGCTTGGCGTCTTTGCGAATTTCTTCGCATTGAGCAGGCTCGTTTCGGCCGCCTTGTAATCTTTGGTGCTCAAGAATGTCTTGCCGAGGGCCAAATGCACCATCGACGACTCAGGTGCGAGTGTTGCCGCACTATTCAAGGCAATGATCGACGCAGGAAGATAGTTTAGGTGGCCGAGCGAAACCCCAAGCATATACAGCGTCATCGGACTCTTGTCATAGACTTGAGAGGCCGTCAGCAGTCGTGCGGCGGCATGTTCGAAATCATTCTTATGGAAGTATATCTGGCCAAGAGCATCGTTCGCGAGAAAATACGTGGGAAAGTCCTTTAATGAGCCTTCGAGCAAAGGGATCGCCTCATCTGTCTTGCCCTTCTTTAGAAGCTTTGCGGCCGCATCATATTGTTCTTTGGCGGCCTTTGGGACCTCCTGCGCGACAACTACCTCTGCCTGGGCCGCAGCAAGCGTACCCTTTCGCGGGGTCAGGTAGAAGTCCTGGATCATGTACGCATTTCCACCCGAACCGGTAACGGCTGAAACGGTCGAGATAATGACCTCCTGGGTCTGCTCGTCCATATCGTACCGAAACGGCAAGACCTTGACATAGTACGTGCCATCGGCAAGGCCATCGAATGTATAGCGGCCGATACCGTCCGTTGTGGCATGCTGAATCATTACATACCTGTCATTCTGCAATTCGATCTCAACGTACGGCAGACCGTTCTTTTTTGAATCATAGATGGTGCCGGAAATCGTACTTGCGTAGGCGTTTGCGGCAGCCCCGGCAAGAATAACTAGAATGATCGTCGATAATATCGCTCGAAATGCAGGTCTATGCATGATTTTTCCTCCGAGATGATTGCGTGGCCATCCAGACTCAATTAGAGCAAATGGCCCATCTTTTCTTTTTTCGTCTGAATATAATGTGCAGCCGGTTTTTCCGTATGCACCTTGATCGGGACTCGTTCGACCACGCGAAGCCCGGCCTCTTCGAGCGCCTTGAGCTTCTCGGGGTTGTTCGACATCACTCGGACCTTGCAAAGCCCCATATCAAAAAGGATCTCGGCGCATTGCCTGTAATTCCTTAGGTCCACGGCAAACCCAAGCTGCTCGTTCGCTTCGACAGTGTCGGCTCCGTCATCCTGCAAGGAATAGGCTCGGATCTTGTTGAGAATGCCGATACCGCGTCCTTCTTGCTGCTGGTAAACAATGGCGCCGCTTCCGGCGGTATGAATACGTTCCATTGCCTCATGAAGTTGCGGCCCGCAATCGCATTTAAGCGATCCGAACACGTCGCCCGTAAGACACTGAGAGTGTATCCGAACAAGCGTCGGCACATCTGCCTGCATCTCACCCATGTAAATCACGACAAATTCTTCGTCACTGGTGAGTGAACGATAGCCCGCGATCCTGAACTTGCCAAACCTTGTCGGCAGTTCGGCGTCAGCAACTCTTTCTACTGTAAGCTGCTGCTTTTGCCATGGGCATTCAGACGCCTCATCGGTCCGTCGATCGTTATCTAACATTTTTTCCCTAATATTGAGTATAAACCTCAGAGGGCGCAAAAACTAGATTCTTATTAGATTTTTGTGAGGTGGTAAAGGTTGCAACGACGTTAAAAAAAAGAACGGAAATAGCAATATTCGGCGAAAACGAAAAAAGGAGCGGACATTTCGATCCCGCTCCCGAATCGAACCAATTTCATAAAAATTGGCCCGGAACTTGCTGCTTATTCGGCGTCATTTCGGCCGTCATCGTCTTTGCCGGCGTTCTTGTCATCGTCGCCGTCTTTCTCAGATCTTTCTCCGTGGGCGAAAACCCCGTCCGCGCTCGTTCCAAAGAGCTTGGAGAACCAACTGCTCAGCGCCTCGGCAAATCCGGGCGATTCGACCTGCGTGTCACGGGCAGGCATTGCAATGTCGGCAAACTCGGCCTCTAGCCGAAGAAGAGCGGCGGCCGAAGTGCGGCAATGTCCGCATTCCGCTAAATGCACTACTATCGGATCAATTTCACGGAGCGTCAGGCCGCCGTCCACAAAGGCTGCGAGCGTGTCCTCATCAAGATGCGAACTACTCGCCGATGCCGACAAGGCATTTGTCCGATCGCGAAGAAATCCTGCAAAAAGGTCTTGGAAACGGGTGTCGATGTTGTCGATGTATTGCATATTTGCCCGCTTTGGGGGTGAGCCAAAGGCCTCCGAGTAATGGACGAAGCGGATCGATAACTTTTGCGTAAAATATTCCGTCTTTCTTAGCCCGCGGCAAGGTCTCGGTAGAGATCGGGGCCGGCAAGATCAGCTGATGCGAGTCCGATGCAGATCTCTACTTCGTCGGCATTGAGGCCTTGACGGACGGCCAGATCTCTTTTGAAAACATCTAGGATACGCTCGTAACTCTTTTCGAGCCAACGCATTACGGTCGATTCATGAATGCGGGCCGACGGATCTTTCTCCCTTGCCGACGATCTCCTTTTGATCCAACCGCGAAGGGGAGACGCCTCATCTTCGACAAGACGCGATATCTCACGCAGTTTCAAATTGTCCACGTGATAGAGCGCGATCAGCAGTTTTTCGTGCGGTTCCAAAGCAGCGAAGGCCTCTGACAATGCAGCGGCCGTCGCCGAACGATATTTATCGCGGGCGACCTGCTCGACCATTTGGCTGTCGCCATCAGGCGTCGGGATGGCAAAGGCCGCATGCGCTGCGCCTTCTCCGATGGTTTCTGTCATCTCGTCGAGCGAAACCTCTGAATGCCCGGCACGGTGCTGATCGACAACGGAATGCCAAATTATCGTGCGTAGCCACCCGCGAAGGCTACCGCGGCCCGAATACGTGCCGAACTTTGAGTATCGCTCGCCGTCAACCACACGCGTTCCATAAAGCTCGATATAGACATTGCCGATAACTTCGTCCGGGTCGGCGTCGCCTCGCGCCAGATGCCTTGCAAACCGCTCCATATACGATCGATGCGTCTGATCGAACTCCCACCAGGCCCGTTCGTTTCCCGCGGCACAGCCGAGCGCCAGGAAAAGGTCGTCTGCTTGAAGATTATCGAGAAATTCGCGGATCTCCGCCGCTGTCAAAGGCTCAACGCTTGCAGTCTCGAGGCGCTTCTCTATTGTCTTGAGTATTGAAGATGAGAATGCAGCCGCGGAAACACCATAGTTGGGCGCGTTCTCATTGCAGCGAGCATACATCTCAGCAATAGCAGTTTCTGTGAAGGCTTTGGCGGCAGCGTCCATGCTTGGAAGTTGGTGCTAAGGAACTTGATGATTATAATCTCAAACGGCTAAAAACGATAATGGATCGAGCGCATCTCTGCGGTCCCTAGTCAACTGAAGCAGTGCCGCCGGTCAGATCATCCGAAGAATGGCCCGGTGCCGAAATATGCAGTTTTTCATCCGAATACTGCAGCTGGTAGAGCCGCCAATAAAGCCCGCGAAGAGCCAAGAGTTCGTTGTGCGTGCCCATTTCGCGCAGTTCGCCGTGATGCAGGACGATAATGCGGTCACATTTCTGTATTGTCGAAAGACGGTGGGCTACTACAAGCGACGTTCGCTCGTCCATAACGCGATCGACCGCACTTTGGATCAATTGTTCGGTCTCCGTGTCGATCGAACTTGTGGCCTCGTCAAGGATCAAGATCTTCGGGTCAAATGCAAGGGCTCGGGCAAATGAAACAAGCTGCTTTTGCCCTACAGAAAGGCCGGCACCGCGTTCTTTTACCTTGGTGTCATAGCCGTCCGCGAGCTCCCCGATGAACTCGTCGGCCCGCACCTCTTTTGCCGCCCAACGGATCTTTTCGTCGCTGATGTCGTCATTGCCGAGCCTGATGTTCTGAGCGATCGTGCCGCTGAAGAGAAATACATCCTGCAGAACGACGGCAAAATTCGAACGCAGGGCTTCGAGATCCCATTCCCGGACATCGACACCGTCAACGAGGATACGGCCTTTCTGAACATCGTAGAACCGCATGATGAGGTTCGTGATGGTCGTTTTTCCTGAACCGGTGTGCCCGACCAACGCAACGCTCTCGCCTATATCGACCGAGAACGACACATCCTTAAGGACCCAATCTTCTTCCTTATAGGCGAACCAAACGCCCTCGAACTCAATGCTTCCCTTCGCCTTTCCGGCGAGCTTCGGTACTTCAGGCGTCGTGACGAGGACTTCGCGATCGAGCATTATGAAGATCCTGTGCGATGCGACGACCGCAGCCTGAAAGACGTTGAACTTATCCGAAAGATCACGGATCGGTTGGAAGAGTTGCAGCGAATATTGTATGAAGGATGCGAGCACGCCGACCGTCAACGCTTGGGTTGCGGTCGAAAGGCCGCTGAGTTCCTCGAAGCCGAAGGCAAATATGATCATCGCTACACCGACAGCTCCGATAAAATCGACCAACGGATAGAAGACCGCGTAATAGTAGATCGTTTCGATGTTCGCATTGCGATAGTCATCGTTGATCTCGGAGAAACGCCGTCGGGCTTTCTTCTCGGCGTTGAAAAGCTGTACGGTCTGCGCACCCGATACATACTCCTGTAAAAACGCATTCAGCTTCGCACTTCGGGTACGCACGCGGTCAAAACCGTGACGAGCGCGCTTGCGAAACCAGTTCGTAGCAGCAAATAGAAGAGGTACGGTAATTAGCGTGACGACGGCGAGCTTCCAGTTGAGCCAGAACATCATCGCGATGATCGCGAAGATCACGACAAGATCGCCGAGCACATCGATAACGCCCGATGTAAAAAGTTCGTTCAGGGCATCGACATCGCTCGTGAGCCTCGTCATCGTTCGGCCTACAGGATATTGATCGTAATAGGCAAGTTCCTGATCCTGCAGCTTTGTAAAAAGTTCGGTCCGCAGATCGAACATCACACGCTGTCCGACCGTGTTGAGCAGGATCTCCTGTACGTACGAGAAGATGAATCTGAGAAAGAATATTCCAAAGAAGGCAAACGAAAATAGCCAGATGCCGTCAACATTCTTCGGAATGATATAGCTATCGACCGCGACTTTAGTGAAAAGCGGCTGGATCGACGCAAGTATATTCGTAACGAATGTGAGAAGGAGCGCAGCGGCGGCAACCTTCCAATACGGGCGAAGGTAGCGTGCGAGACGTTTGGCGACCTTTAGGTCGTAGGTCTTGCCGATAGCGTCTTCTTCGTGATATTTGCGAACCTCTTCGGACATCTCGAAAGCAAGTGAAGTTTCTATTTTAGCGTGTCGCGAGAGGAATATCGAAAACGGTAAGGCGACGCCGTATCTGTTTGAGAAGAAAATGAAAATGGCCCGTCCGCACGAGGCTGACGGGCCAAGGGTTTATCCAAAAACCGTTAGGTTCTTAGAAGTACAGACGTGCGCCGAAGCGGACTTCGCGAGGAGCACTGAAGCCACTCGAGAGGCCATACACGTTGTATTTGCGAGCAGCCGGATTAGCAGCAAGCCAGCTATTGACATACTGCGTGATGCCCGCACCGCCTGTGACGAGGTGCATTGCCGAGAACATGTCCACACAAGTGGTTGGAGCGCAACCGCCTGAGAGAAGTGTTCCGTTGCTGACCGTCGAGGTGGTGATCGTCTCAACAACACCCGTTTCCGACTTGCGGTCGAAAAGGTTCAGGATGTTGACGTACGGCTGGATCGTGATGCGGTTATCGCGGCCGAACTTATATTTGTGATCAATATTAAGGTCGGTGCTGTAGTACGCAGCCGAGCGGCCAAGGTCGCCGCGGCCATACACGATGATCGCGAGTGAAGCGATGAAGTTAGCACGCGTCGTCATCGGTGTACCAGACTGAGCCGTGGTAAAGAACGAAACTGACGTCGTGTTCGACTTGCTCCAATTGTGATCATAACCGCCGTATGCCTTGAAGACATGCGGACGATCTGTTGAAAGAAGGCCGTTGTTCGGCTTACCGGTCATAGCCCAGGGCTCGAACGGAAGGTCGAAGTTACGGTTGACGTTCGGGCTGGTACGGCCGCCTTCGTCAGAGCTGGCGAGACCACCGTAGTTACCGAACAGACGGCTCCATGTGTAGCTTGCGCTCAGGAACCAGTTATTTGCAAAACGCTTGTCGAGGCCGATCTCAACGGCATCATACTTACGCTCTGCCTTGACGCACGGGAAGCCGTCTGCCGTGTAAACCGCGCAGGCAAGGCCTTCGCCCGGGTTACCGATGACATAAGCTTCTGAACCCGACGTGCTGATCGAACCGGTATCTTCGATAGCCTGGTCGACCTGCTTGTGGGTGTAGCGTCCGCGAACGAACCAGTTGCGGAACAACTGATGCTGAACACCAAAGGTGTATTCGGACTGACGTGCGGCCTTGATGTTGGGATCGACAGCACCCGAAACATCGATACCGAGACCCGAGTTGGACGGGATGCGATAGTCGAGGTTACAGGTGGAGTAGCCCGGAGGATAGATCAACGTACCGTCACCAGGGCAGTTTCCACCGATCGGATCCGGATGGCTTCCGAGGATGTTTGCAAAGGTGTAGCCGGTGTACGCCGTTCCGCGAGCAAGTGTGATATCGAACCAGTCACGACGGTAGAAGTCGCCGCCGAACGAACCGCGGGGCAGTTCATACTTGAAGCGATCATAGAACCAACCGTAGCTGGCGAAGAGCTTCGTCTTACCGTTGCCGAAGAGGTCAAAAGCAGCACCAAGACGCGGAGCGACCTTATCTGCCCAGCTGAAGTGGATACCAGGGTTGCCGGACTTGAAGGAAGGAACATCTTCCATGTCGGAACGGATACCGAGGTTCAAGGTCAGGCGATCTGCGATCGTCCATGAATCCTGGACAAAGAGAGCGTTGCTCGCGCTGCTCGCTTTACCAACGGTACCAAAACGCTGCATATAACCGCAGCCAACTGCGCTAGCAGCACTGACCGTGTAGCCGAAGTCCGCACAATCACGTCCGTAGTAGAGGACGACCACGCCGGTGTTCGTGTAACCCTGCTCGGTCGTGTTGGAAATGCGGTTGTACTGATAACCGAATTTGATGTTGTGACGGCCGCCGGCGTTAAGGCCGATGTAGCTAGCGTCAGTATCAAAAAGTGTACGAGTCGAAACGTCGTAAGCGAGCTGGAAGTTGCTCGGGAAGTTCGACTGGCCAAGGTTGCAGCCCGCCTGTGCCTGAGTGATCGGGTTTCCTGCAGGAGCTGTACCAGCTGCCGGCGGGAAGAGGCTCGAAGCACTGCAAAGGTAACGAGTTGCGTTCGGGATGTTGTAAGAACCAAGCTTTTCGTTCAAGAACGTGCGGCCTGCGTGAACGTTGATGACCAACTTCGAGAGCGGTGTCCACGAAGCCTGACCGTTCAAGCTGTTCGAGTTCTGACGACCACCGCCATCATGAAGCTGGGCAGCGGAGCCAGGAGCGTTGGTCAAACCATAGGTCGTACCCGGAAGCGTACCCTTGACCGAGATCGGGTTCCAGAGGAACGATCCGAACAAGCGGAGCTTCGAGTGCGGCTGAGCATCGAGACGGACGAACGCTTCCTGCGTCGTCTGCTTCGCCTTGAACTCTTCAGAACCGATAGCCGAGCGGCCCGGAGCCAACTGGTTATAGTAGGTAACGTTCTGGTTGTAATCGAAGACCTGCGGAGCATAGATAGCCGAGAACCAGAAGCGGTTCTTGACGATCGGGCCGTTCAGCTTAGCAACCGGATAGTACGAAACACCGCCCGTCTGCGGAACCGGCAGGTACTCGTAAGCACCAGCGGCGCTGCCGTAGCGGCTAAGGAACGGATGGCTGTCACCCTGGAGCTTCTGCGGACGCCACGACATACCGAAGTTGCCGTGCCACTGATCGTTTCCGCCCTGGGTAACGACCGTGATCACACCGCCGGTAGCGCCGCCGTATTCGGCTTCGAAACCGGTCGATTTGACCTGAACTTCCTGGATGAGTTCAAAAGGAACGTTGTTGTTCGAGTTGAGCGTACCAGTACGGAAGTTGGTAACTTCCTGACCGTCGATAACCCAAACGTTTTCCGAACCCGAAGCACCGTCAACCTGGAAACCACCAGAAAGACCTTCCGGACGAACGTTCGGAGCGGCCTTCAAGAGGCTGGTAAACGTGGTGCCTTTCGGAAGCGAATCGATCAACTTCTGTGTGAGGTTGGTCTGGAGTTTCGATTCCGTCGGGTCGATGGTGACGTTGTCGCCGCCAGTGACGGTAACATCGCTGACGCCGCCGCCGACCTCAAGCTTCACATCTGCACGAGCCGAACGGTCGAGTGTAACCGTTACGTTCTGCTTCGAAGTCTTGAAGCTTTCTTTTTCGATCGTGACCGAGTAGGTTCCCACCGGAACGTTAGGCACGACGAAATAGCCATTAGAATCCGACATTACGGATCTGTTAAAGCCAGTCGTGGTACCGGTCGAAACCGCGGTGACTTTCGCACCGGGAACGACGGCATCGTTCTGGTCTTTCACTACTCCCTCGATGCTGCCGCGAGTACCCTGTGCAAACGCTGAGAAAGCGAAGCAGAGCACGATCAGCATGATCGAGGAAATAAATGCAAACTTATTTCTCATTACTTTGTCTCCTATTCAAAGTCTCTTTTCGAGAGTTTCTGAACTTAATAAAAGGCCTCAATGGACACTTTTTCAGCCATTTTTATGCAATTTGCTCTCCACAGCCGTCTCAGACCATGCAAAACGTGTTAAATACCGCATTTACACTACTTTACAAATCTTTAAGAACGTACGGAAAACCGAAAATACCTAAGATCATCCATTATTTTGTACGAAAATTTAGATTTTTTCGGGAGTTTTTGGAGATATCGAGCATTCCGCTTGCGAAAACCGGCTTTTCTGCCGCATATTAGGCTCATAATGCCGAACCGAGAGAGCGGCTCCGAGCGATATTATCGCGACGCAGTCCACAATATCATCCGTGTCGATGCTCGAACCGCCGAAGGCCGACTCTTCGCCGACCTTATCGATACGCCCGAATTTCAACGTTTGCGGCGGATCAGGCAGCTCGGACTCGCATATTTCGCCTACCAATCGGCCGAACATTCCCGCTTTACGCACAGTTTGGGTGCCTTTAACCTTGCAACGCGGGTGCTTGCCAAACTCTCGAGCGACCACAACCTCTCGGACGAGGAGCGGATCGCGGTCCGAGCAGCCGCCTTACTGCACGACATCGGCCACGGCGCATTCTCGCACGTGATCGAGGCGATTCTTGGCTTTCACCACGAAGAATATTCCATTGCCGCTATCTCGGAGCCTCAAACCCGCATAAATCAAGTACTTACGGCCTTTTCCCCAAGCTTGGCCGATGATGTCGCGTCGATGATCAAGGGCACGTTTCGACGCCGAGCGCTTGCCCAGCTGATCTCATCGCAGCTTGACGTTGACCGTATGGATTATCTGCTCCGCGACAGCCTGATGACCGGAGCGAAGTACGGTGTTTACGATCTTGAGTGGATCGTAAAATCGATCGAGATCGACGAAGAGAACGACCGGATATTCGTTGCGGCCCCCGGCATTGCAGCTGTAGAGGACTACTTGCAGGCGAGATACTATATGTTCCGGCAAGTATATTTTCACCGAACGCTGCGAGCTGCCGAATCGGTCCTCAAGAGCTTGCTCCATCGCGCGATCGTTGTGTATGGGTCAAGCGGCGATGTTTGGCACCTTTCAGGAAGCGCCGTTGAAAAGATACTCCGAGGCGAACGGCTCGACCTCGAAAAGCACCTCGAACTCGATGATACGGACGTTTTATTCCATATCAAGCAATGGCGATCGAGTGGTGACCCGATCCTGTCCGACCTTGCAAACCGCTTTATCGACCGGCAAATATTCAAGGCGTTCGACCTCGATATGAATGGGGATGAGAAGGCGGTGTTTCTTGAGCGCGCTCGTAGTGTTGTCGAGAGGAACGGATTCGACCCCGAATATTATCTTGTTGAAGATTCCGCAAAGCACGCAGATTATTACTTTTACTCCCGCGATACACACGACCAGAAGAATCTGATATTCGTTGAGTACGGATATTCTCGCCCGGAAGTACGTGAGATCTCAGAAGTCAGTGCTGCGGTCCGCGGACTGCAGGAAGGATATCGTGCTCAACGCGTGTGCTTTCCGGCTGAATTGCGGAACGAGATCGAAGCTCTTTACCGCCCCTGAACGATGCTAAGGACGGCAATTTTCCCAGCTCTCTTTGTATTGATCTTCGCTTTTGCGGCCAACGCAAAGAGTCTTGCAACAGTTACGATCGGCGACAACACGGCGGATGCTTACACCGCCAAGCTGCGGGCGGAGCTGAGCGGTCAGTTCACACTACTCGATGAAGATCTCGCTTCTTCTGCGTTCGCATCATTCAATTTCGCGACGCCGACCAACTTGACCGTTGACCAGGCCGCCGCCGCAGGTTCCGCGATCGGCTGCGACTTTTTTGTCATTGTCAACGCGAGTATCAACCGCCGCAGTTCATTCGCAAAGCCCGTCTATTTTGAAGCGTACGCGGCCTTGTTTGTCGTCGAAACCCGTACCGGACGCCTGATTCGATGGCTTCATCCGCGCATCGAAGCATCGACCGAGGCCGAGGCATTGCCGCAGCTTTTGCAAACAGCGGGCGAAACGGCTGCGGCCATCGCAAAAAGTGCGCACGGCGTCACCCCGGCCGAAATCGATGACACCTCAAGCATCGAAACATTGCCCGACTCGCCGGAAAAAGGCCTTCAGCCGCCGATTCCATATCGCCGAATAAAGCCGCTTTACACCGAAGCTGCAGAACGGCTCAGCGTTGCGGCGACGGTCGAGGTCCTTGTCGATATCGACGCCGCCGGAAAGATCCTGCGAACTAAGATCGTTCGCTGGGCCGGCTTTGGTCTCGAGGCGTCGGTCGAGGACGCTGTCCGCAAGATGAATTGGCGCCCCGCGTACCGCAACAACAAGCCGCTGGCCATGCGCGTGCTGCTCCGCTACAACTTCAAACGGCTCGAACCGCCGCCAAATTAAACTTTTGTCGCTATTTAACGTAGAATCATCTTTCGCCATAAAAACTAAATTCTTTCTAGGAGAGCTTATGCGTTCAACTCTTAAACGTTATTTTGTCGCTCTGTTCGTCTTTGCGACGCTTACTTCGAGCGCCTTTGGACAGACAGCGTTCGATATCTCGCGTATGGATCGCAATGCCGATGCATGCGAAGACTTTTTTCAGTTTGCGAACGGCACTTGGGTCAAGAATACCGAGGTTCCGCCGTCGCAGGCTCGTTGGGGAACGTTCAACATTCTCGGCGACCGCAATCGCGACATTCTGCATGACATTCTTGATAAGGCCGTTGCGGCAAAGAATGCGAAGAAGGGCAGCGATGTTCAGCTTATCGGTGACTACTACGCAGCCTGTATGGACGAGAACGCGATCGAAGCAAACGGCATCAAGCCGATCGAACCCGTCCTCGAGCAGATCGAGAAACTAGGAACGCAAGCTGACGTCGTACGCGAGATCGCGAACCTTCATAATGATGGCTTTCCGGCACTCTTCCGTTTCGGCGGCGGACGGGACGCAAAGGATTCGAACTCGGTCATCGTAAGTGCGGGTCAGGGCGGACTTTCGCTCCCGAACAAGGACTACTACACAAAAGAAGACGCAAAGATGGTCGAGACCCGCCAGAAATTTGTCGAGTATATGACAAAGGTTTTCGATATGTCGGGCGACACTCCTGCAGAAGCAAAGGCTCACGCCGAAGCCGTAATGGCAATTCAAATGCGGCTTGCAGAGGCGTCGAAGGCGCCGGTCGAAATGCGGGATCCGGATAAGAATTACAACAAGATCAAGCTTTCTGACGCACAGGCGATCATCCCGAATCTTTCTCTCAAAGATTATATGAAGCGCCGCGGCATCCCGGTTCCCGACACACTGAACTTCGGCCAGCCGGACTTCTTTAGGGCAGTCAACACGATGCTCAAGGACGTGCCTGTCGATCAGTGGAAAACATACTTCCGCTGGATGGTGCTCGATTCGTCCGCAAGCTATCTTCCAAAAGCGATCGCAGATGCAAGCTTTGATTTCCACGGGAAGTATCTTTCGGGTACGAAAGAGCAGGAACCACGCTGGAAGCGCTGCGTTTCGGCGACCGACCGCACGCTCGGTGAGGCCCTCGGTGCCGAATATGTAAAGACCGAATTCACGCCCGAGGCAAAGGCGAGGATGAACCAACTCATCGACAACCTTTTCGTTGCGATGAAGAGCCACATCAACTCTCTCGAATGGATGAGCCCCGCAACAAAGGAGAAGGCTCTCGGCAAACTCGCGACCTACAAACGGAAGATCGGCTATAACGAACATCCGCGGGGCTACAAAGGCCTTTCGATCGACCGTTCGTCTTACGCTGGAAATGTTATCCGCTCGCGTGAATTCGAGATCAAACGCAACATCGCAGATATCGGCAAACCGGCTGACAAAACACGTTGGTTCTTCTCGCCGCCGACCGTGAACGCTTCGTATTCCGGCACGAATAACGAGATCACTTTCCCGGCCGGAATCCTGCAGCCGCCTTTCTTCAACTTCAAGGCGGACGATGCGATCAACTACGGCGCGATCGGCGCGGTAATCGGCCATGAGATCACTCACGGATTCGACGATTCCGGCAGTAAGTTCGACGCTCAAGGCAATCTTGCATCCTGGTGGCTCCCCGAGGACCGAAAGAAATTCGACGAACGTGCCGCGTGCGTTGCGAATCAATTCGACGGTTATGAGGTCCAACCCGGACTGCACATCAACGGCAAGCTTACACTCGGTGAGAACATCGGCGACCTCGGCGGCCTTGCGATCGCATACACCGCACTTGTCGATGCTCTAAAGGGCAAGAAGATCGAGAATATCGACGGCTTTACGCCCGAACAGCGTTTCTTCCTCGGCTGGGCACAGGTTTGGGCGGCAAAGGCTACACCGGAGTTCGAAAGGCGCCAAGTACTGACCGATCCGCACTCTGCGGCGAAATGGCGTGTCAACGGACCGCTTTCCAATATGCCCGAATTCGCAAATGCATTCGGCTGCAAGCAAGGCCAAGCGATGGTCAGAAAAGACGCCTGCCTGATCTGGTAGATCTCGCGTCGTATCGAAAAAATGAAGCTGCCCGGAGCATTCCGCTCTTGGCAGCTTTCTTTTTTACGCACGGTGCAGTTTCAATCACGCGCGGTTTGCAGATAAGACGAGAAGCCTGATAATTGTCATACAGATGCTTGATCCAAATTACGTAAGAGAAAACCTTGAATCAGTCCGAACTGCGTTGGCGGCGAGGAATTTTTCGCCCGAAGTGCTTAACCATTTTGCCGAACTCGATGCTGAGCGCCGCCGCGTCAACAGCGAGGCTGACGATGTCAATCACGAGCGAAATAGCGCGAGCAAAGAGATCGGGGCCTTGATGCAGGCCGGCAAGACCGAAGAGGCGACTGCGAAAAAGGCTTCTGTTGCCGGACTAAAGGAGCGTCAGGCGGAGCTTGAGAAGCTTCGTGACGAGGCCGACGCGGCGATGCACGAGCTGCTTTCCGGCCTTCCGAACCTTCCGGCGGCGGACGTCCCTGTCGGAGCAGACGAATCGGCAAACGTCGAGATCCGCCGATGGGGAACGCCTCGTGAATTTGATTTCGAAGTAAAAGACCACGTCGATCTTGGGACAGAACTCGGCCTTCTCGATCTCGAACGCGCAGCGAAGGTCGCGGGGTCGCGATTTGCGATTCTAAATGGCGACGGTGCACGGCTTGAACGTGCACTCGTCAATTTTATGCTCGACGTTCACACGCGTGAGAACGGCTACAAAGAGACGCAGCCGCCGCTTATCGTTAATCGAGATAGTTTGTTCGGCACCGGGCAATTGCCGAAATTTGAAGAGGATCTCTTTACGTTAACGGATGAACGCGGGTTTTCCCTGATCCCAACGGCAGAAGTCCCCGTTACGAATTATCATCGCGATGAGATCTTGGAGGCTGCGAGTCTTCCGATGAAGTTTGTTGCATACACGCCGTGCTTCCGCAGCGAAGCGGGAAGCTACGGCCGGGACACGCGCGGACTCATTCGCCAGCATCAATTCGAGAAAGTCGAGCTCGTAAAGCTTTGCCTTCCCGAAGAAAGCGAGAAGGAGCACGAAGAACTCACCGCCAACGCCGAGAAGATCCTGCAATTGCTCGAACTTCCCTATAAGACGGTCGTGCTCTCGACCGGCGATATGGGATTCTCGGCTCGAAAGACCTACGACATCGAAGTTTGGCTGCCGTCGCAGCAAACTTACCGCGAGATCTCAAGTTGTTCGAACTGCGGCGATTTTCAAGCCCGCCGAATGGGTACGCGGTTTCGACGTTCCGGCGGTGGAAAACCCGAATACGTCCACACGCTCAACGGCAGCGGCCTCGCGGTCGGTCGAACATGGATCGCTGTAATCGAAAACTACCAGCAAGCTGACGGAAGTATCGTGATCCCCGACGCGCTAAGGCCGTATATGCCGGGCATCGAACAGATTTCGAAGATTTAGTAAAAAATTCCTACCCACAGTCTTGACCGGCAACTCGTCCGTAATTACAGTGTAATTATGCGGTCACAGATCATACAGATCGGGAACTCTCAGGGCATTCGCCTTCCGAAGATACTTCTCGAACAGAGCGGCATTTCTGGCGAAGTCGAGATCGATGTCAGCGACCGCGGCATTCTTATCCGCAACGCCGCAACACCAAGAAGCGGCTGGGACGAGGCTTTTAGGACCATTGCAGAGAATGATGCCGACGACACCGTCGAAAGCGTACCGAACGAGTTCGAGAAGAGGGAATGGCAATGGTAGAACGTTTCGATATCTATCTTTTGAATCTCGACGAAGAGATCGCAAAAGAGGCAAAGAACACCCGCCCTTGCGTCGTTGTCTCGCCCGATGAGATGAACCGCCACCTGAATTCGGTCATCGTCGCCCCTGTCTCGACCAAGACCGACCGCTATCCGACGCGGGTAGCCGTGAACGTGCTCAATTCCGAACGCTCGCTCGTGCTTGACCAGTTGCGGACGGTCGATAAAGAAAGGCTGGTAAAGCGGATCGGTTCGATCGGGAAAAGCGAAAGAAAGGCAACACTCGATCGCCTGCAGGAGATGTTCGCTGAATAAGGTAACTAAGATCATTTCGGGTGGTCAGACCGGTGCAGATCGTGCCGCTCTCGATTGGGCGATCGACCACAACTTCGAGTACGGTGGCTATGTTCCCCGAGGACGCTGGGCAGAAGACGGAAGAATTTCAGATGAATACGCGAATTTGATCGAAATCGAGTCCGACGATCTTGCGATACGCACTGAGCAGAACGTCCTCGCCGCCGATGCGACATTGATCGTCGCTCTCGGCAAACTTACGGGCGGTTCGCTCTTTACGTGGAAAGTTGCGGGCAAGCACCGGCGACCCGTGCTTGTCGCGGAACTTTACCGATTCTCACAAGAGAATGCGGCGGACAAGGCGAGAGAGTGGCTGAAGATCGCAGGCGCTTCGGTGCTGAACGTCGCGGGGCCGCGTGCTTCAAAGGAGCCGGCGGTCTATCAGGAAACGTATGACCTTTTGGGAATGATCTTTGCGGCTTGACAGGCCAGAAACTATAAGACCCTCGTAATTACGCCGTAGCCACAATATCTATTTCTGCTTCTTTGCCTGATTCCAGAGAGCGTCCATTTCATCGAGATCGGCATCATCCAATGTTCTTGAGGCCTTCGTCAGCTCATTTTCAACGAAGGCAAAGCGTTTGCGGAACTTGCGATTCGTCTGTTTGAGGGCCGTCTCGGGCTCAACACCAAGTCTTCGCGCAAGATTTGCGACCACAAAGAGCAGGTCGCCGATCTCTTCTGCCGCATTCTCTACGTCCTCGTTACTGATCGCGGATCGAAGTTCCACAACTTCCTCATCGAGTTTGGCGAAGATGTCTTCGACATCTTTCCAGTCAAATCCCTTCCTTGCCGCCTTCGACGTAAGCTTCAGAGCTTCGATAAGTGCGGGAAAATGAATCGGCACATCATCAAGCAGAGAGTCTTTCACCTTCTCTTTCTTCCCTGATGCCTCGCGTTCTCGAGCTTTGAGCTTGTCCCAGTTATCTAGTACGTCCTGTGCGCGCGCAAGCTTTTCATCGCCAAATACGTGCGGATGACGGAGTACGAGCTTCTGCGTCACTTCGGCAGCGACCTCGTCGATCGTCAACTCGCCGCGTTCCTTACCGATGGTCGAATGAAAGACGACCTGGAGCAGAAGGTCACCGAGTTCTTCACGAAGGTGCGAAACATCGCCCGTCTCTTCGGCCTCTTGGATCGCGTCGAAGGTCTCGTAGGCCTCTTCAAGAAGGTAGCGCCCAAGCGAGCCGTAGGTTTGCTCTCGATCCCAAGGGCAGCCGCCCGGCGCGCGAAGCCGCTCCATTACAGCGACGAGTTCATCAAAGTTCTTTGACATCGTTGTAAACAATTAGAGAACACTTCCGCCTCGGAAGTCTATTCGGGTGACCCGTGTCTTGGATAAGCCGGCTCTCCAAATGGTAAAATAGGGCAGACTCAAAAGGTTAAAAACTATGATCGGACACGACGACGAGAACGAAAAAGTGCATTTCAAGGTCGCTGACAGGCGTAAGTTCAACGCGGACGGAACGCTTCGCGAAGGTGTTGTCCTCGAAGCTGCGCCGGAGCCAAAGGCGAAGCCGGCCGAATCAGAACCGTCCGCTGCGAGCGAACCTTTGAGCGTCCAAGCGATCGAAGAACCGGCAGCAGACACACCACAGACCGACGAGGAACTAGGCGAAGATCTTGACGAAGCCGATGATATCCCGGGAGCCGAAGATCCGGCGAGTTTTGTAAATTTTCTTTCGACGGTCGCAACCAACGCCGCGGCCGCTCTGGGGGCTATGCCGCATCCTGCGACCGGCAAACGAAGCCTCGATCTCGAGTCTGCAAAATATTGGCTCGACATCATCGGAATGCTGCGCGACAAGACGAACGGTAATCTTCATCCGCAGGAATCACGTCTCATCGAGAGCCTGCTCGCGGATCTGCGTATGCAGTACGTTCATCTCGTGCGTGCGACCGAAGAAAAACTAAAGGCCCAGGCAGCGGCAAAATTCTCCGGCGACGAGATCCTCGGCAAAAAATAGGAGCCGAAGGAAAAGACAGAGAGTACGGAGAAATGGCTTGTGCGACTCTGTGCCTCCGCGACCTCTGTGGTAGTAGAGTTCGATGAAACTGACCTTTCTCGGTACAGGCACTTCAACCGGCGTACCTTCCATCGGGTGCGACTGTGAGACGTGTCGTTCGGAGGACCCGAGAGACAAAAGACTTCGCGTTTCCGTTCTGATCGAACATAAGGGCCGCAAGGTTCTTGTTGATACATCTTCCGACTTTCGACAACAAGCTCTTAGGGCAGGCATCGACTTTCTCGATGCGGTTCTCATTACACATTGCCACGTCGACCATGTTTTTGGATTAGATGACATTCGGCCGCTGAATTTCAGGTACGGTGCAATGCCGATCTTTGCGAACGACGCCGCGTGGATCGATCTTCGCCGGATCTTCCAATACATCTTTGAGCCGTCACATTTTGGCGGCGGCCTGCCGCAACTCATTCCGCATACGGTCGTCCCGCAGGCCTCTTTTAACATCGGCAAGGACCTGCTCATCACACCGATCGAGGTCATACACGGAAAACTTCCCGTGATAGCCTACCGCTTCAATGACTTTGCTTATGCTACCGATCTGAAGCACATTCCGCCGGAGTCTATGGATGCTCTGCGTGACCTCAATGTACTCGTTTTGGACTGCGTCAGGATAAAGCCGCACGGAACGCATCTTTGTCTTGAAGAAGCTCTTGCGATCATCGCTGAGCTAAAGCCAGAACGTGCGTACCTCACACACCTGAATCACGATATCATGCACGAACGTGATTCCCGCCTACTGCCCGAGAATGTCGAGTTTGCGTATGACGGCCTTGTCGTTACGGCGTAGAACGGGCTTTGCACTTTGCCGCTAAGAGAGGTGCAAAGAACGTCAAAAGAAGCACAAGCGGCCAGAGATTCCAATCTTGAAAGGAATATGCCGAAAGGATCTCGTCCAAACCCAAGCCCCGCGAAAGGCCGAACGAAAACTCGAACGAAAGTGTGAGGGCGAGCCAAAGAAAGCCGACAAGTAAATGCTGTGTCGCGCTTTCTGAACCGATCCAAGAAATTGAGAAGTATGCGACCGCAAAGACCACGCAGCAAAGGATAAGACCGCTTGCGATAAATCCGGTCCGCATTCCGAATGACGGGAACAATACGGCCTCGCGCAGCACTCCATTTAGGATCGCGAGCACCAAGATCACAACCCAAACTGTAGTTGCCCTTATAAGCATTTGTCTCGCACCTTAGATCCAACGGCGGACGCTGGAGAGAAGGTCTTCATAGTCCTTGCCGAACTTTGAGCGCAAAATGCGCTCTTCGGGCTTGATCTGGAACTGCGTCATAAAAACGACAAACCCGGCCAAGAGGAAAACAGAAACGAAGTTTGCCAAGTATAGCGACCACGCTGTTAGGATCAACAGCATCCCGAGATACATCGGGTTTCGCGTGAGACGATAAATACCGCTTCGCACGACGCTCGATGCCTTATCAGGCGACATTGGATCGACCGTAGTCCCGCCGCGGCGAAATGCAAGAAAGCCGCTTACGATCGCAAGAATGCCGACTCCGGCGACAAACAGCGAGAAATACGGCTGAGCCGGCATTACAAAGTTCGCCGCCGGCAATAGCCAGCAGGAGCCGAACATCATTAGCGCAAAGCCGATTACGACGATGAGCGGCGGGATCTTTAACTCAAGCCAACGCATACGCTTCCGAACGCAGCCCGTGCGAACGCAAGACTTTCGGCCCTTATAAACGAAAGCCTCTTTTAAATGCAGGTTATCGACGGAAAGCCGTATTTGACGAGCCACGCATTGTTCTCCGAGGCAATCTGCTGCGAACATTCTTTATCGCGTCGAAAGGTCACGTTCGTCTTGTAAGCCTTCACATTTGCGACATATCTTGGATCAAGAGCGCCGAATATGCTCGGGCTCGGCACATTTGCGACGGCCTCGGCAGTTCCCTCGTCAACGTAATCCGCAAGGCCTTGATTACCGGACGGCTTCCAATACGTTCCGCCCATTGCGCCGTGTGTGCCGAAATAGAACTTCTCCGTGTAAACGGTCGGCGGGCCATACTTCGTCCCGTCGTTACCGAAACTCATTCTTGATCTGGCTGCCGGGTCGCGGCGGATGTGCAGGACATTGGCAACGTTGTTCGGGATATATTCCGCATCATACGCCAAATGGCGATCGACGCAGTCGAACAAGACCATTGCGTAAACCGGTATGTTCAACCTTTTCAGATTCTTTGCGATCACAACAGCGCCGAGCGCACCGCGGCTGTATCCAGTGAGCAGGATCTTTTGGTCGGGGCGAACCTTCTGATATTTGAGAATGTAATTCATTCCCATCTCGATCGCTTCGGGGAGGCCGCCGCCCGGGCCTATCGGTCCGCGGGAATAGTTATCATCCCCGCACATTTGATTGACAAAGCTGTACTTAAAGTCACGAGCGTAGTCCGCGTTCGACGTTGGGCCGGTGCCGTCTATCCCAAATAAGATTGCCATTGTATTGATCTCCTGAATGATCTTTTCCTTCGAGGCAAACATCCGGCGCAGGTCATGGTGTGCAGGGTTTGTCGAAGTTTGATGAGGTAAAAAGTGCTAAAACGAGCAAACCGCCCGGCTCGAGCGGCCGGGGTTCGCTTTGTCTGCAATTTGAACGCTCAATCTTGGACGTAAGTCTAGATCGATTTTTGCACAAACCGATTCAAATTCGAAGAGAGATCCACGTATTAATTATGGCAGCGGGCCGATCCTTGAGAACCACGGTTCCGTCCCTAGAATGGCAGACCAAACAAAGTTGAGACCGAGAACCGCGACCGCGGGGCCGACGATCCAGCCATAGCCGCCGTCAAGAAATGCGAAATAAAGGACAGCAATGCCGACCGCAAAAAGAAACGCCCCAAAGACGCCGGAGCCGATCCGATAGGCTCGGCTCGCATAGTATGGCATTCTCTTGCTCCCGTTACCCACAGTTTCAGTCGCCTAGCCAAACAGCCTCCGGCTTTCCACTGCCAACCCAAAGGATGAAGTCCGTCTGGTTTGGCACACCGCCCATCTCTCGAAGCCGTGCACTAATTTGTCCGCGATGATAAATGCTATGCGTGGTGATCTGGATAAAGCTCTCGGAAAGATGCGGTTGTGAAAATTCGGGTCCTGTTTCCGGGACGATGACCGTCCGAGCGAGATCGCTTTCGTTCAGAGTCGTCAAATACCCTTGAACTGCTTCATGATAATCACGAGCCCAACCGGCAAGTTCGAACAGATCGAACTCTTCGCCATCATGCGGATCGAAAGGGTCGCCGAGCCAGATCTTCAACCATGCATGCTGGCAAAGATGTATGTGATGAAGCCTCTCGCGCAGCACCCGGTCTTCACCCGCCGCGGGAAATGCAAGAACGCCTTTCCACGTTAGGGCATCGGCCCACGCCATGTGGTCAAAAAGCTCAGTCAATAGATCGAGGGTGTTCATAGACCGTCATTCGTCCATGTTCGTGAGCGAGCGTTCGATGCGACGGTCAGGGACGAGCCATATCAAAGCGACCGCGACGTACAGGGCCTGAGCCATCCACGGCACAAAGAATGAAGCAACGATGCCGGCCGCGTACATAACCGGCGAAACCTTTCCCTTCCAATCTCCACCGATCGCAGCCTTCAAGGTTGAGTCTTCGCCCTGAGCCCGTATTATCGCATTTTGGAGGATAACGTATGCGATCGCCGCCGCGAGCAGCACGCATCCATACAACGCTGACGGCAAAGCACCGAAGTGATTTTCGCCCATCCATCCCGTTACGAACGGGAAAAGCGACAGCCAAAAGAGGAAATGCAGATTCGCCCAGAGCACTCCGCCGGTTACACGCGTTGCAGTATGCAGCATATGGTGGTGGTTGTTCCAGTAGATGCCGACGTAAACAAAGCTGAGCACATAGCTCAGGAATGCCGGAACAAGCGGAACCAAAGTTTCGATACTGTCGCCATGCGGGACCTTTAACTCCAACACCATGATCGTGATGATTATCGCGATCACGCCGTCGCTAAAGGCTTCTAGCCGATTTTTACCGATGCTTGCCATATGGAGTTTTGCCCTAGTTTTGGCTAAAGATGCCCAGATCGCAAAAAAAGTCGCCGATCAACACAAAATATGTCGGATTTTCACCAACGGATACGCAATATTACTACGGAAGTTATCTTATTCGACAATATGCGCGGCTTAAGAATGTCGCGGGATGGGTGTGCTTATGCACTGCCCGATTTGCAACTCGATCGATTCTGGAAGTGAAAAAGACATGTTCCCGGCAATGCAATAACCCTCTTTCTCACGTTGGTTTAGCCGGATCAGGAGTAGAATGACCGTTGAGTACCCAGAAACGACGCTTCGTAATTCAGGCTCGGAAGCTTTCTACGTATTTTATTTGCCGTATTCGACGAAAAGGACGAAGGAAGCAGATGATCTAGATGGATAGACTGAACGCGATCCCCAAATAGAGTGAGGTGAAATTAAATGAACTGGCCATGGGACAGAAAGATCGACAGAAATAGTCTGATCGAAACATTGAACAAGATATCCAAACTCATAAAGTTCTATGAACAATATAAGTTTGGTTGGGAGTATCTGATACCGACCCGCGTACACGAGAAGATCCTGGACGCCGCCAAAGCGATCAAACGCGGCGAAGACTTTCAGGTTTACTACGCCGAGATGAAGGACGTGTACGAGGCGATCCAGGTTCTCAACCAAAAGGACGTTGCAAACCGGCCCGATGTAGCCGCAAAAGCATACGGCCAGCTCTTAAAATCGCTCGGGACGGTTATCGGTGCTCTGCCGCCGCCGGCAAGCTATTATTCTCAGCCGCTAACGCTGCTTGGCGGAAAGTTTCAGGCGACGGTAAAGGTTTTGATGCCGTCGGCTCACGGCAGCGGACTCGATGGGGATCTTCAGGATTTCCTCCACGGCGGACAGAAGTTTATCAACGGAGTTTAATAGCAGGTTCTAAGAGGTTGCCGAAATTCACGGCGCGAAACGGCGACATTGCTAAGGCGTGACATCTCAATTATTGTCCGCCCGCTGCGAATGGTTAGTCGCCGTTCTCATGCAAGCGGCCATCAACGTACTTGTGCAGCACGCTCGCAATAAGAGTTTGGTACGGAATGCCTTCAGCCAGCGCCCGTTTCTGAAGTCCTCGAAGATCTCTTGACGAAAGCCGAATGTTGATCCTCGCGTCTTTCCGAAACATTGCATCAGCATACTTCTGGTGTCGCTTCTGTAGAGCCTTCGCCCGGCTCGTGGGCTTGAGCTTTCCCAATTCAAACGCATCGAGAATCTCCTTCTCTTCCTTATCAAGCTTACTCATCATCTTTACTCTGGTATCGCTTCGTAGCTTTCCTGCTCGGAATAATCGTCTTCAGAAAAACCTCATCCTTTGTTTCGACAAATGGGACGAGGTATACATATTCCTCGATTACTACCGCGTGAACACATTGACCGGGGTACCGCTCCTGATTGGGATGATCGAACGTTTCAAGTATGTCGCCCTCCCGTATATGGAACACGACGTCTTCGAAGGAAATGCCGCGTTCGGCTTTCAGGATGTCGTTCTTTTCGGCGCTCCAGACGATCGGTTTCACCAGATCAGTATCGCACAATGTGTGCCTTTTGTCATAACTATTAACTTCGGCTGCTTTGTTAGCCGTTACGGAGCAGACTGCGCTCGTATGCCCACGTTATAAATGCCGGATCCTTGGCCGGCTCCGTACATAGGTATCTGGCATTCGGCCGAATGCCAACTCGGCCTAGGTCCAGGCGATCCGCATCCCAGCACGTCAACACCGTTATCTCCTCAATGGTGAGGCCGTAGCTTATCATTCGCTGTCTCTGCGGATCTCCTTAACGCCCTGCATCCCCCGCAGATCGTCGATCAGATCGGTCAGTTTGTCCGGTGTGACTCGATCTACCGTTAACTGGATGATCTCCGTTTGCGCGTCACCCGACTGGAAAACAATGCTCTGCAAATGCAGGTCCGCAGAATCGAGAGCCGACTCAAGCGAAGATAGAGTGAAATCCGTTCGTTCGATGGTCAGTGTAAGTGTCCGCGGACGGCGGTTCAAAAACAGATGCCGCTCAACAGGCTTGATCGCGAGCAGGATGAACAGCACAACGAACGTTGCGGCGACCGCCGCAATATATAGCCCGCCGCCGGTTGCCAAGCCGATCGCGGCGACGGCCCAAAGGCTCGCCGCCGTTGTAAGGCCGTGCACGATCTCCTTTCGGAGGATGATCGTACCGGCTCCTAGAAAGCCGATGCCGCTCACGACCTGTGCCGCAACACGCGAGGGATCAAGTACCACATTCTGATGGCCAAGCACGTCCGCAAAGCCGAATGCCGAGACGAGCATAAAAAGTGCTGCGCCGACAGCCACCAGCATATGCGTCCGCAGTCCCGCTCCGCGTTCAAGCCGTTCGCGTTCCAGCCCGACAGCACTACCCAAAAGGGCCGCCAACGCCAACCGCACTATCAATTCTTCGTTAGTCAGCATTTCTACCTAACTCCCGTCGGTGGTCCGCGGTATCGTCACAATGGGCTCACCGCACCCGTTTGAAAGGAATCTATCAGCTTTTGATTCCGGTCGATTCCGGCCGGTGATGCCGCGGCTCGTAAACACCCAACTTTCCGCCGCCCGGTAAGGTGACTTGAGTAAGTTTTCCCCACGGCTGATCTTGGACAGGACCTATCTCAACGCCCTGCCGCTCCATCTCGGCCGCAAACTTCACCACGTCATCGCACATCAGGAAGAACTCGTGTACGTCGTTCTTTTCCGAAGGGTGAACCGCGACCTCCGACGGCGGCAGACCGAAAATGAGCCAGCCATGACCGGCATCGACATACGGAAAACGCAGCGTGTCTCGCAAGAATGCCCGATCCGCTTCGGGGTCGGTACTGTAGATGACGGTATGTGCACCTGTGATCATTGTGCGGACCCTCCTCGGTTGGACCAAATACTAGTGGCCAACTATTTTATCTCAACAAGATAGCTTACGAGTTTCTTGATCTTTCCGTCGCGCAGATCGAACACGTCGCTAAACACAAGATCCAAGAACGAGCCATCGTCTTTCGGCGCCGCGACGGAGCCTTCCACGACTACGGTGTTGTCGGTCTCGATCAATAGGTGGACGGTGATCTTCGGGGCCGTCTCCTCGCTAAAGCCGTCATCGACAATGTGGCCGCTAAACGCGTCCTTGCCGAACGTGTGAAACATCCCCGGGATCACCCATTCGACATCGTCTGTCAGGCAAGAAAGGATCAACTCGCGATCCATCCTACCAAAACCGTCCAAATACGCGGTCACGGTGTTTTGGTTTCTTGTCATTTGGAAAAAGTATTACCGATCAAGGCGATCCGGTTACCTCGAATGACTCGGCTTTAAGCTGAATCCCGCGTCCAATGTGGCCACACGCCCGGCGGCGAGCAGTAACTTTTGAAGGGCACGGAGAGCTTTTGCGTTCGACGTTGCGGCTGCAATGCTTTCACATTCTGCCATAAGCGGCGGCACCTCGGCGGAAGTATAATCAACGTCCACGTCAGTATCACGTGTGCGCCCCAGAAGCGGAAACTTATCCATGCGTTCGTTGAAGCGCTCCCAGTAGATCGCGGTCTGTTCTTCCACGGTTTCGGCTGTGAGGCTCTCCCAACGCGGCACGCCAATGCCCTCGAAATAGAGCGCCTCAATGTCTTCCGGGTTTAGGTCCCAACCGATATAGCGGTTGCCGTCTTCATTCGCAACAAAGAGAGACAGCGATCCCTCGCTTTTTGGTTCAAGCATGAATTGTTCCTCCAAGCTCAGTTCCGGTGGGGTCGATCCATTTTCGTTCATTTTGTCACCTCGCGGGTTATATTCTCACGTTCTATCTGGTCAGCCTATCATCGCACGCGGCGGCAAAGGCCACCGTCGTCTTGCAGTGCAACCGTACCACGAGCCGCCCACGAGCGAGCAGTCAGCAAGATCGTGCCGTCAGCAGCGATCGGAAGGGTCTCTCTTGTGCGATCCCGCAAACGCTCCCTGGCTCTCTCATCGAGGGACATGGCGTAGGCTGGCGCCGGCCCTTGGCCGCCTAGGAACGGCTGCCAGTATTCATCGAAATTTGCGAAAGGCGTCGCAATGTCGATCGGCTTGACCTCAACACTCGCAAGCCCGCCGCCCACAAAAAGAGATTCGAGTGCCTCCGGATGGCAGAGAGGGAATCGCTCGCCCTCGTCTAGTGCTCGAGCGTTTGGGTCGAGTTCGACCGCTGAATCCCAAAAATATCGCATCAGCTCCATCTTTCCCGCGTAATCCCAGACATAGGCCGCGATCGTTCCGCTCTCGCACGTCACGCGCACGAATTCGCGAAGTGCGCCGAGTTGATCCGGAACGAAGTTCAGTACCAGTCCGCAGACCACTGCATCGACCGATGCGTCACTAAGAGGGATCGATGCAGCATTGCCTTGGTGAAGCACTACCCGGTCCGCGAGATTCTCTCGCGCCAACCTCAGGAATCCATCCGACGGTTCTATGCCGGTCACTTCAGTCGGAGAACAATGGTCAACTATCGACGCACAAAGTGCCCCAGTGCCGCATCCAACGTCAAGCCATCGCCGTCCATTCGGGATGTTCAGCCATGAGAGAAAAAGCGGTGCGATCTGACGACTCCAGCGGCCGACGTACTGCTCATACGGGCTGCCGCGTTCCCAACTATCAGAAATATGCTCGCGGTCCATCGTTAGGTCCTTCTACGATTAGCCAAAGTTACCCGACTTAAACCTCTAAGCCTTCTCAACGGAATACCTTACCTGGACGAAGCCGTTCTTTGCTGAGGCTGTCTCGATCAGTTTCAAGCGGCGTTCGACGCCGACGGAGCCGAAGAGCGGAATTCCCGTCCCGAGGACAGTCGGTAGCAGGGTGATCGTGATCTCGTCGATAAGCCCGGCTTTTAAGAACCTCTGGATCGTAATGCCGCCGTCAACGTACAAATGCCGCTTGCCTTCGGCGGAGAGCTGCTCGACGATCTCTTTGGGCGATGCGGACAAGAGCCTGGCTTTACCCTTAAGGTTCTCGGGCAGTTGACGGAGCGTCGAAGAAAGTACGACGACCGGTATTTTGTAAAGCCAACTCCCGAAACTCAACACCTTTTCGAAGGTGTGCCGGCCGATGACGACAGTGTCCACCGAGGCGATGAATCCGTCGTACGTAAGGCCGAAAGCCTCACTCGTCTCGTACTCAGGGCGGTGCAGCCACTCAATGTCCCCGCCCTCACCCGCGATGAACCCATCAACACTCGCTCCGCAAAATACCGAACACTTTATCATGACCGTCCCCCCAAGTGAGTAATATTCTCACGCTTCGTCTGAAAAGGAACAATCGGACCTATCTTTGACACGTGCGACGAGTGCAAACACGATGTGTATAACAGAAGCAGTTTATACACATTGCGTACAAATATCGATATAGACGAAAGGCTGATTAGAGACGCTCAAAGCCACCGGGCTGAAAACAAAAACGCGAGGTCGTGGAACTCGGTCTGGAGACACTCCTGCGTCTAAAACGGCAGGAACGGCTTGCGAAGAGCCTCCGCGGCGGCGGCCTTAGCCCGGATCTGAACTCCGCCGGTCATCCTATAGCGGCGGCAAATGCCGTTGCCAGAACGAAACCGACAAAGAGATCAGAGATCATTGCTACGTTCTCCAACTTGCCGCGGTGCGGCTGAAGCAGGTGATTGAAACCGGCAAGGCAGTAGAAGATCGCACCGGCAAGAGCCGCGGCCATCACCCAAGCGGGAAACAGCCAGCTGGCAAGGCCCGCAGTTCCGATCGCAAGGTTGCCAAACCCAATCTCCCTGACGAGCACTTGTGACTCTTCATGTTTGAGGGAAAGTATGACCTCTGCCGTGTAGCAGGGTTGGACGATCTGCCTGATGCCCGCCAGCGACAGCCGCGCGCCAACGGACCAAATAACGAACCACTTTGCCACAAGTGCGAAAGACAAAACATCGCCACTAGCAGCGCTCAACCCGATCGAGCCGACCGGCAGAACGAGCATGAATGTAATGACAACGAAAAAGTACATGGTCAGCAGCGGTGCGGTTCAACGATAAAGCCCTGCCTTGCCGTGAAGCAGTAGGTGCGAATGTCGACGAGCTTATGGCTTTTTCGCGAAGTGGGCAAGACGGCCAATGGAACTCATCCGTCACCAGGATTTCTTAGCTGCCGCAGGTCCCCAAGAACGACAAAAAGCATCACATGGCCGCAGCTGCGGCAGATCCTCGCTTTTGTGGGCTTAATGACAATGTCTTTTTTTCCGAGCCATCCGCCGGAACCAGCGCCTTTGATGCGGACATGATTTTCAAACGAGGCGTAATCGTATGGCGGAGTCAGATCGCCGCTGCTGCAAACTGCACATTTCATTAGTTGGTAACTTTAACCCCTTCGCATTTTTTCAGCAAGACATTATTATTGTCAGTAATGAACGGACAGATCACAGAATTCATCAAGCATCACTATCGGCATTTTAATTCGGCGGCACTCATCGACGCTTCGGAAGGTTACGTCAGGCATCTAGCGGGCGGCGGCAAGATGATGATAACGCTTGCGGGGGCGATGAGCACGGCGGAATTGGGCCTTTCGCTCGCCGAGATGATCAGGCAGGACAAGGTGCAGATCATTTCCTGCACTGGTGCAAACCTCGAAGAAGACCTATTTAACCTCGTCGCACATGATTTCTACGAACGCGTACCGCATTACCGCGATCTGACACCGCAGGACGAACAAGACCTGCTCGACCGTCATATGAACCGCGTGACCGATACGTGCATCCCCGAGATGGAAGCGATGCGGCGGCTCGAAAAAGCGATGGTCGATGTCTGGACGCAGGCGGACGCAAAAGGCGAGCGATACTTCCCGCACGAGTTTATGTATCAGGTCTTGAGCAATGGCTCGCTCGAAGAGTTTTATCAGATCGACCTGAAAGACAGTTGGATGTACGCGGCGATGGAAAAGAATTTGCCGATGGTCGTGCCCGGTTGGGAAGATTCGACGATGGGCAATATGTTTGCGGGCCACGTCATAACGGGCGACATCAAAAACGTCCACACCGTGCGCACCGGTATCGAATATATGACGTTCCTTGCCGATTGGTACACCGACAACGCAAAGGACGATTCAACGATCGGTTTTTATCAAATTGGCGGCGGCATCGCGGGCGATTTTCCGATATGCGTCGTCCCGATGCTGCATCAGGACCTTCAGCGTGAGAACGTCCCCGTCTGGGGCTATTTCTGCCAGATCAGCGACTCGACAACGTCATACGGCTCATACTCCGGCGCAGTCCCCAACGAAAAAATAACCTGGGGCAAACTATCCGCCGACACCCCGAAATACATCGTCGAGTCCGACGCCTCGNNCCACAGATGAACACAGATGAACACAGATGAGAGATTTTCCGGAAGTCTTTTTAGTATCTGTGTCTATTTTGTGTTCATCTGTGGTTAATTTCATTTGCGCCCTGAAACGAAGGATGGCAGAAGCAGGTTTCACCCGCGGATGAACACAGATTCACGCAGATAAGAGTATCTGAGGTGGAGTTGTCTTGATCTGTGTGAATCTGCGTTTATCTGTGGTTAATTTTCCCCATGGCCTTTGAAAGTAGGGCGGACGCACTGTCCGCGCTCCGTTCTGCTTACAGCCTGATCTTTATTCCTCCATTAAAAACACGGCCTTCGGTGTGGGAGTAGATCTCGGCAAATGTCGGGTTTTGGTGCG
>JRYI01001000.1_pt1 | contig 52541 bp, 42 predicted proteins | sample 235361 | NCBI WGS metagenome assembly JRYI01 (sample SAMN03074212, study PRJNA261471) | activated sludge metagenome | biome: Common Effluent Treatment Plant; feature: Wastewater; material: Activated sludge; isolation source: activated biomass in a lab-scale reactor treating industrial wastewater at...
GGGTGCTCGGCGACTGGCGGCTTCTGAAGGATGCCTCGAGCAGTGGCGATTTCGGCCATATGCGCGACATCAGCCTTAACGGCCGGATCGGCAACACGGTCACGGGCAACGGTCGGGTGCGCGAGAGTTTTCCCGTCCGCGCCGGCGAGCGTATCCGGCTGCGTCTGATCAATGCCGCCAATGCCAGGATTTTCGGCCTCGGGTGCGGCGGACACGCGCCGCTGATCGTCGCGCGCGACGGCCAGCCGGTCGCTCCGTACGAGCCCGAAGGCGGCCGGGATCAAGGCCGTAAAGCTGGCATTTCCTTGGATCATCCCGTACGCGTAGCCGACGATGCCGACGAGAACGAGCAACCTTCCAAACCAGATCGATAATGACGTCATAAAAGAAATCTCCAATTTTCTATCAGTCGAAGAAACTTCGCTACGGCTTCGAGGCAGCATCGATAGCTTTCAATAGCCTGGCGGCCTCCGCGGCATCCATTTTTAAGAGCTGAGCGTACTGGCCGCGGGCATTCGAAAGATCATTTTGAGCGATATAGGCGAGGCCCATCCCGTACACGGCCGGAACTCTTTTTGGGTCGAGAACAAGAGCCTTTCTGTAATAATCGATCGCGGCCTGATAGCTCTTTAAGTGGTATTGCGTGTCGCCAATATACAGGGCCGCAGTTGCCCACGAAGGACTAAGTTCGAAGGCTCTTTTATAGTGCGCAAGAGCCCCGATATAATCGTTGGCGTTGTACGCGAGGTTGCCGAGCCCGAGATGCGGATCCGGATTTGTCGGGTCAAGCCTGAGAGCCTCTTTATATCGAAAGAGCGCGTCGGAGTCACGCTTTTGCCCCTCGTAGATATACCCGAGTTCATAGTTCGTAAGAGACGAATTCGGGTCGAGCTGCATCGCCTTAAGCAAGGCGGTTTCAGCATCCTTTTCATTATCGGAGCGGCGATAGCTCATTCCAAGAAAAAGAAAGGCCTTCGTGTATGTCGGGTCAAGACGCGTCGCTGTTGAAAGAGCTCCGATCGCGGACGAATAGAGCTGACTATTGTAATGGGCGACCCCGAGTTCATAATAGCCCCAAGCTCTATTTGGCTGCAATTCGATCGCCCGTTTGTATTGAGCGACAGCGTCATCGTATCGTTTCAGATAATCGAGCGAATTGCCGAGGTAGACAATAGCTTCGTAGTAATCAGGCTTGAGCTTCACCGCCTCACGGAACGATTCAACAGCACGGGAGTAATCCTGTGCGAAATAAAGGCAGTTACCAAGATAGTAGTACGCGTTCGCGGTCGGCTTTAGGCTGATAGCCTCCTGCAGAGCACCTTTCGCCTCGGTGTACCGCTTCAGATTGTAATACGAAAGACCGACATTATACGTGGCCTCAGGGACGCTATAGCCCAGGGCCGCCGCTTGCCTAAAGCCGGAAATGGCTTGTTCGTAACGGTTGGCGTCGAAGTCCGACATAGCTTGGTCGAACGCGGCCTTGCCTGACTGGCCAAACGCGGAGATCGACAGCAGGAGAATAATTGGGAGCGACAATAGAAGGACCTTAGCGATTTTCATTTTGTTCTCCTAGATCTTTGGCACCTGCGTAAACAGAAAGGTGCTACTTTTGGATAGGCAGTATGATAGCTGATGCCGTCTTACCGCCAAAATAGACTCGCTGAGTCGCCTTCCGGAAATCAGCGGTCGTTGCCTTGAAATTGTTCTCCAAAAACTGTTGCGGGCTGCGCGCAACGAGCGGAAACCACGTGCTCTGGATCTGAACCATTATGCGATGGCCTTTCTTGAACGTGTGTGTGATGCCGGGCATCGTGAACGGCAAATATGTCGCTTTGTTCGGGACGAGCGGAATTCCTTTTTCAAAACCTTCGCGGAATCTTGCCGGCATTGGCTCACCTCGCAGCAGCATTTGATAACCGCCCGGCTCGAACACCGAGAATGCCGAGTTCTCAGGCGGCTTCTTACCTTCGGGGAACTTGTAATCATCAGGGAACACATCGATGAGTTTGACGATAAAATCTGAGTCGGTGCCGGAGGAAGATATAAAGAGCGACGGCTTAATGTCGCCGGCCACCGTGATATCTGCTTCGAGCGGGGAAGTTTCATACACCAGAACGTCCGGCCTTGTAGATGCGAATCGCTGATCCTCGGTCATATAATCGCGTGGATAGCCCAACGTTATCTTCTGCGTATATGGGACGGGCTTCATCGGGTCCGAAATGTATTCGTTCGATCCCGCTTTGCTCGGCTGTGTGAATGAAAGGCCGCCGTTCTCCGTGAAATAAAGAGCGGTGTCCTTGCCGTTTGTCGGCTCAAAGCTGTCGAACGAACGCCACGTATTTGCACCGGTATCGAACGCGTTGACCTCCTTGAGCTGCGAAATGTCGCCTTTGTCCTTCAAGAAATGATTGAAGAATGGGAGCTCCATATTCACGCGGTAGTATTCAGATGTTTCCGAACCGAAGTACGCGGTTCCAAGCCATTCGCCCTCCGAACGCGCCCAACCACCATGGAACCACGGCCCGACAACGAGAATATTGAAAATACCGGGATTCTGTTTTTCGATGTGTCGATAGGTGTTTAGAGCACCATAAAGATCCTCGTTGTCATACCAACCGCCAACGGTCATCGTGGCACAGCCGACCTTATTCAGATGAGTTAGAACATTACGGTCTTTCCAGTATTGATCGTAGTTCGGATGATCCTGCATATCGTCCCAATACGGCTGACGTACGCCAAGGCCTGCAACGAAACTATCGGCAACCTCTTGGAGGCCGCCGAGTTTTAGGAAGTAATCATAGCCGTCCTGTGTATCGCGTCCCTTCCATTGCTTCATATATGTGAAGCTGTCAGAGGGCGTCGTGAACGGCTGAAAGAACCGATAGAACGAGTAGTTTTGAGCGAGGAACAGCGCACCATTGTGGTGCATATCGTCACCATGATACCAATCGCTGACGGGAGCCTGAGGCGAACAGGCTTTTAACGCAGGGTGCGAGTTGATCGAACCCGCTGAAGTGTAATATCCCGGATACGAAATGCCGTAAGTGCCAACTCGGCCGTTGTTATTGTCGACGTTCTTGATGAGCCAATCGATCGTGTCGTAAGTATCGGTCGATTCGTCAAATTTTGCCTTGCCATACTGAGCGACCTCAGGACGAACGTCAACAAAAGTACCTTCGCTCATCCAGCGGCCGCGAACGTCCTGATACACAAAGATGTAGCCTTCGCGAGCAAATTGGTAATCGGGGCCGAGCGAGGTCTTGAACTTATCCGGGCCATAAGGAGCGACGCTGTAAGGCGTTCGGCTCATCATTATCGGATATTTTTGCGACTTATCTTTCGGTTCATAGATGGATGTAAAGAGCTTTACGCCGTCACGCATCGGTATCTGAACCTCGCGTTTTGTGTAATGTTCTTTGATATACACGGCAAGCTCATCGGCTTTTGGGGCAGGCGCCTGCCCGAACGTCACAACGGTAAATGCAAACACCAAGACAAAAAGAACGGTCGCTTTCATTTCTCTGTTTCTCCTTACGAAAAGACTTGTTTGATTACAAGCAATCTTCGCTCATTATCGCGAAGAAAACAATTTTCCTTTGATATGTGCCTAAAGCCGGACCTTCCACGTTGTGCCAATAACGTTGAGGTCGCCCGGGTGTGCGTAGCCGTCATTCTGACGCGTGTAGAACAGATCCAGCGAAAGCTGCTTTGAAAATACATGCGTTATCCCCGCAGAAAATCGGCTTCTACTCCATTTCCTAAGCTTCGAATCATAAAAGGCCTCGGCAGTCACAAACATCTTCGTATTCTTGAGCCACTTCGCCGGAAGCGTTCGGTCAATGCCCAGAAGCGGCCGATAGCGCCAAGAATTTCCCGACCTTTGCATTCGGTATTCGTAAATGCTCCGATGAGTGATGCCGTATTTCTTGCCGACCGGCATACGATAGGCGGCCGCGACATCAAGCTGATGTTCCGTTGAAAACTTACCCGTTCGCGGGTTCTTGGTGTTAGCCTGCCAATAGAACGGCGTTATAGAGAGTCCTTTCTTCGGCTTGAACGAAAAGCCGAACAAGATTCGATTCTCGGAGAATTTTGTCAAGTTGCCGCCAAATCTCAATGTAAGCTTTGTGACGAGGTCCACTTTCGCGGCAAGCGGCACTGTCAGTTGAATGTCGTTCCAGGACTGAGTGTCGGAGCGATCAGGTGCGGTCTGAGCAGCGGCCGCGATCGGAAACGTGAGGAAAAAGATAATACTTAGAAAAAGCTTCATTTACTAAATTGGATGGTGTGCGTCATCCAACTTTCGGCATACGCACTTTGATAGCGTTAGGAACGGATTCATAGACAGCCGGCAGACGGCCGGGCAACTCCCCGTCGGTTTCGAGCCGGATCTCCTCTGTCGGATCGAAGGCCCCGACCTCGATCTTTCGGGCAAGGCGATGATCGACCTCATCAAGTCCGAGATGCGTTCCGCGATAAAGAGTGATCCCGCGGGCAACGACCTTTGCGGCAGAAATCGCCCCGATATTCACTATATCGAGCAAACCGTCGCTGAGGCTTGCATCAGGGGCGATCATCATGCCGCCGCCGAAGTATCGAGCGTTCGCAACGCAGAAGTTGATCGATCGAAGTTTCATCTCGTCGCCATCATCTATGCGCACGCGAAGCATGAACGGTTCGAGATCGGCGATCTCACGCAAGGTCGAGGCCGCAAAGTTCGCTTGCCCGCGAAGGTGCTTTGTCGGAAGCCAATCAAAAGCCTTTGTGCCTTTGACCCGATCGATTATCGATGCTGCAAGCCCGACCGAAGAGACGTTCATAAAAAAACGTGAGACCTCCTCGCCGTCATTCCCGGAGAAAGTTACTTTGCCCGCATCGAGGCGTTTCGTAAAGCCTTCTCGCAGAGCCCTTGCAGCCTCTCGAGGTTGATTCGGCATTTTGAGCGAACGACGAAAATCACCGCCGGTGCCCGAGGGAAGGATTCCAAGCTCCGCATCCGCACCCGATCGAATGATGCCGTTTGCGACCTCATTGATCGTGCCGTCGCCGCCGCAGGCGATGATGAACGTACGTCCTTCATTTGCTGCCCGTTCAGCGATCGCAATGGCGTCGCCGGCGCCTTTTGTAAACGCAGCCGAGTACGGACCGAAATGCGTTCGGAGTTCGCTTGCCGTCGCGGCCCAAGCTTCCCTCGTTGACCCGGCGGCCGACTTGGGGTTCACGATCACTAGCGGCAGCTTGGAGTTTTGTTCAGATGGCTCTTTACTCATTGGGGGGCTGAAGACTTCGGCGCCTGAACAATTATCATCCGTTTATCTTCAAAGCACAAAACGGAGAGCAGCCGTACCGGAACCGTGACGGCTGCTCTAGATCGCCCGGAAGTCAGTTTTGTCATTCCGCCGAATGGCTGGAATAAGGGAACAAGGACGGGGTCGTCGTCCCGAACGGCACTTTTTTCGGAGCGGTCTTCATAAACGCCTCGATATCCTTCATCTTTCTCGGCAAGGCCTTAGAGAGCCAATCGATACCGGTCGGTGTCACGAGAACGTCATCCTCGATCCGTACGCCTATATTCTTATATTTCTCAAATGCCGGGAGAACTTTCGCCTTGAATGCTTGTGCTTTCGGCGTATTCGGCAGGTAATCGAGAGCGTCCGCACGAATATAGACGCCTGGCTCAATTGTGAAGACCATTCCCGGAGCAAGCGGTCTTTGGTAGCTTCCGACGTCATGAACGTTCATGCCGATCCAGTGTCCAAGTCCATGCATATACCAAACGCGATATTCTCCCGAGTCCTTATCGGTAATAAGGCCGAGTTTGAAGAGTCCTTCCCGAATGACCTTGTCGGCTGCCGCGCTCGCCTCGGCAAATGTCGAACCCGGCTTAACGGTCTTTGCGGCGGCCTCTTGTGCGTCGTACACGATCTGATAGATGTCGGCCTGTTCTTTTGTGAATTTACCGTTCACGGGAAATGTACGCGTGATGTCAGCAGAATAATGGCTGTATTCGGCGGCCGCGTCGATCAGCATCAGTTGACCGGCCTTTACCGGTGACTGGGACTCTTCGTAATGCAAGGTCGTGGCATTCGGCCCACATCCGACGATCGATGGATAGCCCCAATAGTCGGCGTTTCTTCGCTTAAAGACATACTCAAGCTCGGCCTGGACTTCATACTCCCAACTTGCTCGTCCAACGGTAGCCCAAGCACGCATATGGCCCTCGATCGAGATATCGATCGCGTGCTGAAGAAGTTTTAACTCGTATGGGCTCTTTATTTGGCGAAGGGCGTCGAATATCGGCCTTGCGTTGATCGGCTTTGCCTTTGCGATGGTCATGAGAAACTCCGCTTCCTGTCGATATTCGCGAAGGCCTTCAGAATCGTTGTCGCCGTCCGGCAAGAGGAGGTAAATGTGCTCGGTCGGTGCAGCGTCCTTCGCTAGTGCACTCAGATAACCGCGAAATCCGGACGCATCGACAATGTTATCGATCCCGGAAATACGCTTCGCGTCGTCAACCGAATAGCGTTTTCCGTTCCACGTTTCGAACTGAGGGTTCCGCTTTGGCAAATAGACGGTTTCCGTAACCTTGCCGTTCTTTTTCTCAATAACAAGGCTGATGTTCTGCTCTTTCAGCTCGGTTAGATAGAAGAGGTCGTTCTCCTGCCGGAAGACGTAATCAACGTCAGCGGTGTAGAGCTTCGGTTCAGCACTGAACAAGACGAGCACGCTGTCGTCCTGCATCTGAGCAGCTACCTGAGCACGGCGCTTTGCAAGCTCTGTTTGCCGTTCACTGTCTGAGAAGACGGGAGCGGGCGGCGTCGCGATCGGCCCGGTAGGCACTTGTGCGAATGCGGAAAAGGTCAATGCTGCCAAGATCAGGAATAGTATTGTCGTCTTCATTCAGTCACCTCGAACGATATGTCTCTTGTTGCTAGATTGCCGAATAGATCCGCTGCCGAGACGCGCAGCGTCCACTTGCCCTGCTCTATGTCCTTCAGATCGATGACGTTCTCTTGAACGAGGTCACCGCTGACGCGATTCGAGACTATGTAGATGAACCGCGTAATTCCCGTCGCTCCCGAATAGCTGTCTTTCGCATATACGAGCGGTACGGCGTCGGGCTGCGGCAAACGGTCGAACTTGAGCGTCCAATCCACGTCGGCCGCCGGTGTTCCATCGCCTTTGATCAACTGCCAGCCGAGCTTATAGAGCCCGAGCTTGCGGCGATCCGGATTGCCGTCCATACGGTCATAGGCCTCTGCGAGCAGACGCACATTTCCGGCAAGCTGAATACGGCTGAGGCGAGCGGTTGTTTCAATTNNTCAATTTCCTGTCCGCCGATAGAAAGATGGACATTGTCGATGACCGGAGCGATGCTGTCGGAAACGTTCGGCAGAACAAGAGCATCAAGAGCGTTCATCTCGTAGCCGCTGTGTCCGGCGACAAGATGAACGTGATTCATGGGGTTCAAGGTGCCGAGTGCCTCGCCTGCCGAGAATCGTGAACCCCTTGGAATACGAACGTCGATCAGCTTTCCAGTCGTATCGATCGAGAACAGAAATCGCGGATCGCCGAATGTCGTTCCGTTCGCATTTCGCCCTAGCCGTATGTGTATGTACCCAAGCTGCGGCATACGCACAAGCTCCCGCAATGTGTCGAAGTTGTCTGCCGCGGCGGGATCAAGCACCTTTTCGCTTCTCACGAGCCGAGCTGTCTCTCCATAACCCCCCGCAATGTCGAGGCCATTGTGAAAATGAAGTACATCGGTCGGCTCGCCTGTTACTTTTCCGCGGATCTCTCCGAACGTACCTGCGATGTCGCGTTTTTGATCGGGCGGATCGTATGGCCATCGCGGCAGTTCCGGAGAGCGCTCCTGGGTCATCTCGGCAGGATATTGGATCTTCGCCGCCTCTTCGGGCGAAAGCGGCGGCCGGCTTGCGGTCGCTTCTACAACACGGACGACGCGATTGTCGCTATCGGCGACAAAAAGGCGGCCCTTTTCATCGACCGCCAAGCCTGAGATGCGATTGAAGCGGGAATTAGTCAGCTTTCCGTCTCGAAGGCCGCGACTCGCGTCGTTCAGGGTACGAATTCGGGGGACAGCACCGCCGACATATCTCAACGTACTGCGGTCCGCAACAAAAAGCTCGTCATTCGGGCCGACGGCGATTCCGACAGGACGGTAAAACGACGCCGCGGATAGTGTGGAATTTGCAGATCGGCCATCGCCTCCGCCAGTCAGCGTCCAAACTGATCCGTCATTTTCGACCGCACGTATTCGGCCGTTGCCTGTATCGGCTACCAAGAGCAGGCCTTTCCAAATGGCAAGGCCTGTCGGCGTATCGAATTGAGCTGCCGCACCGTCCGCGAAGCCTTTCGTTGAACCCGAAAGCGTGCGGACCGTTCCATTCTCGATCACGCGGATCCGATCATTGTACGAGTCGGCTACGAAGATGCGGCCGTCTTTGCCAACAGCGACGCCGATCGGAGCTCGAAAGCGGGCTTCGGTAGAGGCACCATCGTTGTCACCTGCCTCACCGATGATTCCCGCGATAACTTTATTTGCACCGCTCGAGTCGATAGATCGGATAGTATTTGAGCCGGTGTCGGCAACGATCATGCTGCCATCCGGGAGGAAAGCGATCTGCGACGGCGTGTTTAGTCCTGATGCGAACCCCACTGCCTTGCCCTGTTGGTCGATCTTCCAAATGCAGTCCTTCTCGCCGTCGGAGACATATAAATCGCCATCTCTAACCGCGATGCCGAAGGGCTCTCCAAACGCTCCATCCCGGCCGGCAAAGGTCGTAACAGCGGTCGGAAACCTAGCAGCATGACCGCCAATGCCGCAACCTAAGGCAGCAAGCCCTAGCAAAACTATGGTGAAAATTGTCAGGGATCTATGCAAGATCAAGATCAGTAAGCCGGTTGAATTTCAAAAAGTGATATTTGAGACCCGGAGATGTTAATATTAGCTTGCACACTAAATTGCTTCAACTTTTTGGAGGATAATATGTTTTCTCTCGACCAATTATTGGGACAGGACCGTGGAAAAGAAGCTGTTGATCAGATAAGTCAGAATGTCGGCGCAGAACCGTCGCTTGTAAATTCGGCGATCTCGATGGCCCTTCCGGCGATATTGAATGGACTCGCAAATAATGCTTCGACACCTCAAGGTGCCGAGAGCCTGAATAATGCACTCGACCGCGATCACACCTCGGGCGGGATCTTGGACAATCTTGGCGGCCTTGCCGGCGCGATCTTCGGCGGAGGACAGCAGCAGGCACCACCACCCGCGGCAGACGGCAGTGGAATTCTAGGCCATATTTTCGGCAATTCGCAGAATGCCGTTGCTCAGGATGTAAGTCAAAAAACAGGCCTAAATATCGGGCAGGTCGCTCAGATACTGATGATGCTTGCTCCCATCGTAATGAGCTACTTGGGACAAAGGAAGCAGCAAGAGAATGTAGGTGCCGACGGGCTAGGCGGTATTTTGGGCGGATTGCTGGGCGGCGGCCAAAGTCAGCAGGCTTCTGCAGGCGGCCTCTCAGGGATCGCATCAGCAATGCTCGACAGCGATCACGACGGCAGTGCCCTCGACGACATTGCATCGATGGCGTTCAATTACATTAGTAAGAAGTAGGTCGATCTGAAACCTCAGAATTTAGAGCCGATGCGATACCTTAACGGTCGCCCGGCTCTTTTTCGTCGGGTCGCGAAGACGCGAATCGGTTAGGAACGGAACAAGAACGTATCCTTGCGGACAGAGCGGCTGTCTTTAATGGTGCCTAATTGACCTTACGTCCCCAAACCCGTCCCCGAATTTTGAGGAATCACACTACGGAGGAATGAGGATGAGGACATTATTGGCAATGATCTTGGTGCTTGGAGGAGTCGGCAGTGTCATGCTGGCTGCCGATGGAAACTACGGACTCGGGAGCGGAGCAGAGACAACGGCGACGCCGCCCGTGAATTCTAATGCGAATGAAAATTCGAATATGGAATCAAACAGCAACACCGAATACAACGCAAACGGGACCGGGTGGAATACGAACATGAATTCAAACGCGAATTCGCCTGATCGTTAAAGACGGAGTCCATTCATTTTTAATGACCGCTGACGGTCCATGTGCATAGCATGGGCCGTTTGCGGCGCTGGTCTGGAGGATCGCGGGGCGGGCGGAAACTTTTGTGAAACAATTGAAAGAAATTGCGCGTAACGAAATTGAATACGGACATTTATTTCTGATCGCGTAACTCTAAACCTATGATTTCAAAGATGTTTTTCCGTCGAATCGCGACTGTAGCGATTCTTTTTGTTTTTTCTATCCCAAGCTTTGCCTTCATTCGTCCTCTTTCCAAGGCACCGATCGACGTATTTGCCGACACGGCCAAACTGCCTCCGGTAAATTGGATCCGCAGCCGCAAGTACGATATCAAGCATCTTTCGATAAACCTCCGGTTCGACTGGGACAAAGAACAGGCAATGGGCGAGGAGACCGTGTCGTTCGCACCGTTCGTCGATTCGAACCAACTGACGCTTGACGCCGCCTATATGACAATAAATTGGGTAAAGGCTGCGGACGGTTCACCGCTTAAATTCGACTATGCCGGGAAAGATGGCAACGACAATCTGGTGATCGCGCTCAATAAGACACTAAAGGCCGGTGAAGAAAGTTCAGTGAAGATCTCCTATGCGACGCATTACGTAAATGAGGCCGATGCGAATTCACCGATCGGCGGCTTTGGAAAAGGACTTCGATTCATCAAGCCCGGGCCGGACGATCCGAACAAGCCGCGACAGATCTGGTCACAAGGAGAAACGGAGTTCAACCGTTATTGGTTCCCGTCCTACGACACGCCCAACGACTTCCGAACGACCGAGCTTCGAGCTACGGTCGCAAAGCCGTTCTTTGTTGTCTCTAACGGCAAGCTTGAAAGCACGACCGAAAACAAGGACGGCACACGCACGTTTTATTGGAAAATGGACCAGCCGTACGCGAATTATCTGACCTCGATCGTCGTCGCCGAAACGACTCCGGTCGTGCAGAATTTCGATGGCACGCCGGTCTATAACTACGGTTATACGAACGAAACAAAAGAGGTCGCGGCGACAACGAAGAACCTGCCGGCGACGATAAAGTTCTTCTCCGATATCACCGGCGTTCGTTATCCGTATCCGAAATATTCGCAGGCATTTGTCGAAGACTTTGGCGGCGGAATGGAGAATATCTCGGCGACCACGCAGATCGAGGAGATGATCCACGACGACCGCGAGCTCTTGGACGAAGACAGCGAAAGCCTGCAGTCGCACGAACTGGCACACCAATGGTTCGGCGATTACGTTACCTGTCGCGATTGGGGTCAGATATGGCTCAATGAAAGTTTTGCGACCTATATGCAGTCGATGTGGGATGAGAAATTCAAGGGCCACGACGAATTTCTTTATAGTGACGTGCGTGCGAACCAAAACACCGTGCTCGGTGATTGGGAACGCGGAAATCGCCGCCCGATCGTAACCAAATACTATGCGAACAAGGACGCGATGTTCGACAATTACGCGTATCCCGGCGGCGGCAGCGTCCTGCATATGCTCCGGAAGACGGTCGGTGATGCCGGTTTTTTCCGCGCGTTGAACAACTACCTGAAGACGAACGCCCATCAGCCCGTTTCTACCGAGGACCTTAGAATTGCGTTCGAAGAATCGACAGGACAGTCGCTCGACTGGTTCTTTGACGAATGGCTCTATAAGATGGGACACCCTGTTTTTGACATCACAAAGAGTTACGATGCGGCGACAAAGAAGCTCACCTTGAACGTCAAGCAGACCCAGGAACCGGATGAGAAGAATCCCTTCCCGCAGACGCGTTATTTCCAGACGTGGGTCGAGGTCGAGATCGACGGCACGATCCATAGAGTTTGGATAGACCCGAAGGAAACGAACACTTTTACGTTCGATTCCGCCGCCGAGCCGAAGATCGTGAACTTCGATTACGAAGGAACCCTTCTAAAGGAGATGACCTTCAAGAAGAGCGCGGACGAGCTGCTCTACCAAATGGCGAACGACAAGGATATGATCGCTCGCCGCTGGGCAATGGGTGAACTTCAGAGCCTTGCAAAGAATGATAAGACGGTCGAGGCAAAGTTTGTCGATGCGTTGATCGTCTCTGCCGAGAAGGATCCGTTTTGGCGTGTCCGCAAAGCGGCGCTCGCATTCATCGCGAACGTCTATTCGCCCGATCCGGCGCCGGGTCAAAAACGTCCGGCGGCCAAGCTTGATCCGAAGGTCGAGGCTCTTGTTCTTCGGCTTACTAAGGATAAGGAGTCGCTTATACGTGCGGACGCGATCGAATTGCTTGGTGAGACCCAGGACACGAAGTTCGTTCCGGAGTATCTTGCTGCGTTGAATGACCGAAGCTATGGTGTCATCGACCAGGCAGCTCCGGCTCTAGGTGAAACGAAGGATGCAAAGGCGTATGACGCATTGTCAAAGCTCGTGAATTCAAAGTCGTGGCATGACCGTTTGCTCGTCGCGGGTTTGCGTGGGCTCGAAGCTCTCGGCGACAAGCGCGGATTTGATGTTGCGATCGCGATCGCCAACGACAAAGGGCGCTCGACGACGGTAAGGGCTATAGCCGCGACCACCGCTGCAGCGACGGCAAATGGTGATCCAAGAGCGTTCGACCTTTTGCTCACCCAGTTCAAGACCGCGCTTGCTGCGAACGACATCCAAGGATTGGTCACCGCCGCCCAAGGAGCGATTAAGCTTGGCGATCCGCGAGGGCAGCAGATCTTTGACGCTCTCAAGGAGAAGTTCAAGGACAACGCACAGGCAATGCCCGTGATCACGCAATGGGAGGCGGCGTTCAAGGCGAATATAAAGAAATAGCGGCATTTACTGCATTTTGACCGCTTTGCTCAGCCGGCCGGACAAGATTGTTTGGCCGGCTGAGTTTCTTTTCGGAGCAGAACATTTCAAAGGTTTTGGCATCGAACCTTGCATTGGATCGTGGTAGTCGCGTAACGTCTTTATTTAACCGAATAGGTGAGCCTCTATGGAGTCGCCGGCCCTCGTTGGCAGGACAATTGACGGCAAATACCAACTGACGCGCGAACTTGGCCGCGGCGGTATGGGAACCGTCTATCTTGGAGTGCACCTCGGCACCGAGAGACCCGTTGCTGTCAAGGTGATCTCGCCGCAGTTCATGCAGCGTGCCGAGTTTGTTGAGCGCTTTCGCAGGGAAGCTCGAGCCGCTGGCCGCCTACGCCATCCGAATGTCGTTGACGTAACAGATTTCGGGTTTGCAGAGCTGTCTGAAGGGCAGGTCGCGTACCTTGTGATGGAGTATCTCGACGGCTGCACCTTGGGTGAGATCCTGGATGAGGAGCGCAATCTTCCGGTCTCGTGGACACTCGACATTTTGGAACAGGTATGTTCGGCCGTTAACGAAGCACATCAGCAGGGAATTATTCACCGCGATCTAAAGCCCGACAATATCTGGCTCGAACCGAACCGCCGCGGCGGCTATACGGTAAAGGTTCTCGATTTCGGGATCGCGAAGCTGGAAGAGTACCAGGATGAACCGAGTAGTGCACCTGAGGATTCCGACCTGGCCGCATTGCCAACCATTGACGCGCATTCTGACACGATCGATGCGAAACTTGACGGAAACACGGTGGCTGGTGACGGAGCGACAACTTTGGTCGTTGACGCGACGAAAGCCGGGGCCGCGAGCACTGCGGACCTAGATATCGAGAGTGTTACGGCCGACGACCAGGCGACGGCGATCTACGTGACCCCGATCGGAGCGGATGGCGTGGAGACACGAATTGTGCATCCTGATCCTGTCTCCTCGACCCGGACCACTCCCAGGTCATTGGTCGACTCTCACAGTTCGGCGGGCTTGACCCGTGCCGGTGCCGTTCTCGGAACGCCGCTCTATATGTCCCCGGAGCAATGCCGTGGGGATGTTCTCGATGCACGATCGGACATCTATAGCCTTGGTGTCATCGCATACCAGATGCTCTCGGGCCGGACACCTTTCGAGGGCGACTACAAGGTCGTCATGGCGGCACATAAAGAACTGCCGCCGCCGCGGCTTGTTGCTCGAGGTGTGCGAAAGAAAATGCGTTGGGCGATCGAGGCCGCACTTTCAAAAGATCCGGAGAAGCGTCCACAGACCGCGCTTGCATTTTCTGATGAACTTCAGGCTCGAGCCGATGGGATATTCGGGTTGCTGCGCCGCTCCCTCGTGATCTATGGGGAGCACCTTCCGAAACTCCTGCTTGTAACCGCGATCTTTCAGTTGCCGGTCATCTTGCTCACGCTCGCTCAGATCACACTTTCGTTCCTTAGGGTAAGCAATATCTTTTCGGACGTGACCGCGACTCTAATCTTGGCAGGAGTAGTGCTGGCCCTAACATTCGTGAGTGCATTCTGTTCGGTCTTCAATGTCGGAACGATCGTCTGGATGGTTGTCCAATACCTTGTGATGCCGCTTAGGCCGGTGAGGATACGGCCTGCCATTCGGCAGATCAAAAAGCATTGGAAGAGTCTGTCTATCTCCGGCATCGCTGCCGCCTTCGTGCCGTTCGCTGTGGCTGTCGGCGTGTTTGCGGCCGTTTTTCTTGTCGTTTGGGGCGTGCTTCAGATCATCTCGTCCGTAGCAGGAATAAATATCGGTGCGCCGATCATTGGCCTTGTGGCCGGGTCCGTTGCCACGCTGGCGGGCTTCTTCTTTGCCTATGGATCGACGATGCTGGTGATACCGGTCGCGATGATCGAAGGTTTGCGCTTTGTGCAGGCATTTCGCCGTTCGGTTGTATTGACAAAGCGGGCTCTCGCCACGACGGTCGCCGCCGGGATGATAATGATGTTAACGCCGATGCTTCTCGCCGGAACATTATCGTCGCTGATAAATCTGGCAGGCAAAGGGATCGATCCGGAGGCCGCCGTCGAGCAGGCTCGTTCCGAAGCGGAACCGCCGGCCGGCGTGACGGTTTCGGCCTCTGGCGATGATGACAAAATTAAGTACAGTGTCGGTCGCCGGTCCTCGGTCGAGATCACCGATGGAAAGCATGACAAGATGGATACGTCAAAGCGTGTTAAGCAAACCTTGATCGAGTCGATCTTTCAGATCATTTGGCTGCCCGTCCAGATAATCGTACTTTCGTTTTCTGCTATAATCGTTGCGTTGCTCTATTTGAAAACGCGTCTTGCCGGCGGCGAATCGATGGATGATCTAGTTGATCGATTTGATGACGATGACCGGCCAAAGAAAAAATGGCAGCAGCGGGTCCGCCGTCGCAGGCTGCAATCCATTCGTCCCCAAAGCGAACCGTAAGTGATCAGGCCCTTCGCTAAACACCTAGTTTTTCTATCCGCTATATGCCTTGCAGCGGCATACAGCGCAAATGCACAAAGTTTCACCGCGGAATTGAAGGTGAAAGATGGTGCGAAGCTGGATATTACCAATCTCACCGGTCGGGTGCTTGTGCGTGCTGAGAAAGACGCGAAACCATCGCTTACAGCATCGTCACCGACGGGTGCCGCCGAAAACGATCTGAAGATCTCCGCAGGCAAGATCGAGGTCGTGTCAAAGGATCGGAACAAGAGGATCGACCTTACGATCATCTTGCCGCAGAGATGCCGCGTTCGGATCGAGACGCGGGAAGGCGAGATCGCGATCGTCGGCAACTTTGAATCTGTTGAAGCAAGAACGACAACCGGCACGATCACGACCGACGTTCCGGCAAGCTCCGTTAAGTACGATCTCGAATGGACGCAGTCGCGTCCGAGATTCGTCGCGGACTTCGAACTTGAGAAAGTCAAAGAGAAGAGTGCGGGCCGATTTGTGATCGAAGGCCAGAACGGTGAAAAGGCCAAAAAGTCGCATAAAGATAAGGATGTGGATGCACAAAGCGAGGTTCCTGAGCATATCCAGCTCAAGTTTTCGACAGCGCGCGGCATCGTTCTGATCAATGTCCCGCCGAACGAGGTCGGAAGCGACCTCCGGGAAAGGCCGTTGACCGAAGCTGCCAAAGCGATCGTTCGAAGCGGAGACTCATTGCTGATGGAAGCGATCAGGCGTGCTGCACCGCAGTACTACGGTGATTATCTTCGGAGTTTGCCCCCGATGAAACGCCTGCCTTCGCTCGGCAATTCGTCCGGTCGTGAGTCGGGGCCGGCCGCAGAGTTCAAGACGGCGCTTGTACGCGTCGTTGACGTGCAGAATCGTGCGGTCTCTGATCTGAACGTATCGGATTTTGTGGTCACTGAATCAGGCGAACAACGGCCGATAGTCAAAGTTGAACGCTCAGACGCACCGTTCAATTTAGTGCTCTTGCTCGACGTTTCCGGAAGCGTTGAAAATTACATCACCTTCATCCGAAAAGCCGCGCGTGCATTCATCGAAACGGTCGAGAAGAAAGATAGGATATCGATCATTGTATTCAATGATGACGTTAAGGTCTTGAGCGGCTTTTCCACCGACAAAGAACATCTTTCGGAGACGCTCGACTCTTTCGAGGCCGGCGGCGGTACCGCATTCTACGACGCTCTCGCATACACGGTCGCAGACGTTTTGCGGCCGATCAAAGGTGAACGTACGGCGATCGTCATTCTTTCGGACGGCGATGATAACCGCTCTTTTCTTGCATTCGATTCGCTTCTTGGTTCGATACAGGAAAGCGGCGCGATGATCTATCCGCTCTTTGTTCCCACAGGGTTGATCCAAGAGGAGATGCTCGGGAAGAAGGATATCGACCCGATGCGAAAGCGGTATATGTCGCTGACAAAACGCAGCGAAGGCGAAGGCGAGAAACTTGCGAAGGTCTCGGGCGGCGTGTTCTTTCCGATCTCACGTCTTGCACAGATCAATACCGCATACGAGGACATTGTCAAGCAGCTTAGGGGAGCCTACACCATTACTTTTCGGTCGTCGAGTCCTGAAAAAGGTGTTCCGCCGAATCTTAGGATCCGTGTAAAACGTGAGGACCTTTTTGTGACCATTTCGTCGGTAAAGGCTGCCGAGATGCGGGCCGATCAGGAACAGACACCGTGAACGGAAGCACACTATTTGAAGCGATATTGCAGGAAGAAGACGGCGAAAATGAAGTTCGCCGTCCAATGACGGTTACTGAACTCAATGCCGAGATCGGGGCTCAGCTCGAACGCAGTTTTGCGTCCGTATGGGTCGAAGGCGAGGTCGTAGGCTTCAACGTTGCGGCAAGCGGGCATTGGTATTTTAACCTTAACGACGGTACTTCCCAGATCAGGTGTGCGTGTTGGAAGGGCACGAATTTTCGGATCAGGTTCCGCCCAAAGAACGGTATCTGCGTTCGAGTTCGCGGACGCATTAATTTTTGGCGCGAACGCGGTGAGCTTTCGCTGAGCGTCGATTCGCTCGAACCTTCAGGCGAAGGCGCACTTGCCGCAGCTTTTCAGGAGATCTACGGCCGCCTTGAGCGTGAGGGGCTGTTTGCTCCGGAACTCAAACGTCCGCTGCCTTTCTTCCCGCGGCGGATCGGTATCGTGACGACAAAGAAAGGTGCCGCGTTCCACGACATTTTGACCGTCATCACACGGCGGGCGCGTTCGGTGAGCGTCGTATTCGCTCCGGCATCGGTTCAGGGTGAAGGTGCGGCAGACAGCATACGGCGAGCTCTCAACGCGCTTAACGAATACAACCGCAGCCTGAAGGACGGTGCAAAGCTCGATGTCGTGATCGTAGGCCGCGGCGGCGGTTCGCCCGAAGATCTTTGGGCCTTTAACGATGAGGCTCTTGCGAGGGCGATACGTGCCAGTGAGATACCCGTGATCTCGGCCGTCGGCCACGAGATCGATACGACGATAGCCGACCACGCGGCGGACCGCCGCGCCGCTACGCCGTCTGATGCGGCCGCGATCGTCGCCGCCGTAGAGGAAGACCTGATGGCATATTTTGCTTCGGCCGAAGAGCGAATGTTCATCTCCATCGAAAATACGCTTTCAACGCGCGACGCAGCAACTTCTCTTGCTTTCGAACGCCTCATAAATGCGGCGGACGCTGCCCGCTCGACAGCATCGCGCAGATACCTCGAGGCCGCTGCGAAGATCTCGATCAATACGTTGCGGGCAAGTGCCGAACGCCTGAAGGCACGGTCAGAGATGCTTGCGCACCGCCTCATCGTCAATGCCAACGCCGCTCAAGCAAGACGAAAAGGGGAACTTGGCCTGCTCGCCGCAAAGCTCGACGCGCTTTCTCCGCTTGCTGCGTTGTCTCGAGGATATTCCGTAACTTTGGACGCGGAGGGGAAGATCGTTACTTCCGCTGACTCTGTCGATAAGGGCGATAAATTGAAGATCCGCCTCAAAAGAGGCACACTTGATGCGGAGGTCTTGGCACAGGATCTTGGCGACGAGTAGCTTTCCACGGCGATCTTTCGATGCCTTTCACGCGTCAAAGAAGCGGTCTAAATGATGAAGAACGTGCTTAAATTCGCCGGAATCGCTATCATATCCGTTGCCTTTGTTGCGGCGATCGCGGCCTTGCTCTATTGGAATCATCTGAAGGATTCGCCGCAGTATTCACTCGCGTTGATCGTCGAGGCGGCCAACCGGGATGATCAAAGCGAGATCGATTCTCTCGTTGATGTTGATGCTATTACCGATAACTTTACGCCGCAGATTACAGCAAAAGCTGTCGAAATGTACGGAAAAGGGCTGTCGCCTGCCGTGATCGAACGGCTGAAACAAGTTGCTGTTCCGATAATGCCCGTTGTCAAGGCTCAGGCACGTCCGGCCCTTCCGAAATTGATCCGCGAACGGGTGCATCAGTTCGGCAGCGTGCCATTCCCGTTGATCGTCGTTGGGGCTGATCGGTATTTGCGGGTCCAGGTGCAGGGTGACGATGCCATTGTCGAAAGCAAGCTTCCGGATCGACCGTTGAAACTCAAAATGACGCGCGTCGGCGATCGCTGGAAGGTGACGGGCTTTCAGGACGACGCTCTTGCGACAGAGATCGCCCGCAGGATCGGTGAAGAGCTTGTCGCGATCGCGATGGCCGGTGATCTAAGCACCAAGGCAAATGGAACCGGACTGAACGACTTGAGAGACCTGCTTCGCCGGGCCGAAGAAATTTTACAATGATCTACTATGAAAGAACCGTCATTTGAAGATGCGTTATCAGCACTCGAGAAGATCGTCGCCAAGCTGGAGGGCGGCGAGCTAAAGCTCGACGAAAGCCTTGCTCTGTTCGAAAAAGGCATCTCCCTCTCCCGCACTTGCCGCGAGAGGCTAGATGCGGCCGAGCGCCGTATCGAAATACTTTCACGCTCGGCCGACGGTGAACTCTACACAAAGGATCTTGATGCCGATTCGCTCCGAAGTTAGTAAGGAGTCGTTCCTTTGTTCGGACGAATGACGGAATCCAGGCTCAAAGCCCCGGAACCACGCGAAGCAATATAAAGGAAGGCAAAGCAATACGCGACCGCTAATTCACCTCCATTGGTACGCGGCAACGCTCCGCTAGGCTGGTGATACATAAAATAGGCAACTGCCATTTGTCCGCTTGCGATGAAAGCCGCGATGGCCGTATAAAACCCGACCATAATTAACAGACCGCAGGCTATCTCGATTATGCCGCCAACAAAAGGCATTCCCGATGGTATGCCGGCCCATTTATCCGACGCCGGAAAGTTAAGGAACTTCTGTGTTCCGTGCATTAGGAACATAAACCCAAAAACGATCCGAAAGAACGCGTAATAGTAGGACGCATGGCGTCCCATTAATTTCTCCATAAAATACCGCTCCTGAAGCCAAAAGTTGTCAGACTAAACCCTTATTTGTAACCAAAATGATGACAAAGGTTGCCTGCTTCGGCAAATCGGATATCAAAAAAAGCCGGTGTTCTCCGAAGAGCACCGGCCTCTTTTGGCTATTCCTTAAGAGTTTAACCCGCAGCCTTGCCCACCTCGGACGGCGAGTCCGCTGATTCGGGCCTCGGGGCGGCAAGTCCAAGTTCGGGTGAACGCCACAGATTAGAGACAAGGAGTTCGCGGATGAACGTCATTTCCTTCGGCAGGCGGTCATAGAGCTTGAAGAAGAGTTCATCGTGCATCGCGATCTCCTTGAGCCACAGGTCGCGGTCGAGTTTCATCACCTGATCCCATTCCTCACGCGAGAAATCGAGCCCACGCCAGTCGATGTCATCGTAACGGGGCATCCAGCCGAGCGGTGTTTCCGTGCCGGTGGAATCACCGCGAGCACGCCCGACGATCCATTTGAGGACCCGCATGTTCTCGCCGTATCCGGGCCACAGGAATTTGCCGTCCTCGCCCTTTAGGAACCAGTTGACCGAGAAGATCCGCGGCGGATCCGGGATCTGGCGTCCGAAGTTGAGCCAATGGCCGAAATAATCGCCCATATGGTAACCCGCAAACGGCAGCATCGCGAACGGGTCGCGTCGCACCTGGCCGATATTGCCAAAGGCGGCGGCCGTCATTTCGGAACCCATCGTAGCTGCCGCATAGACGCCGAATGCCCAGTTGAAAGACTGTTGGACGAGCGGGACGACCGAATTCCGTCGTCCGCCGAAGATGAATGCAGCGACCGGGACACCCTTCGGATCGTCAAAGTTCTCGTCAACGACGGGGCACTGGGTGATCGGAGCGGTAAAACGCGAATTCGGATGCGCCGCTTTGTTCTCGCTGGCCGGCGTCCAATCATTGCCCTGCCAGTCGATCGCATGTGCGGGCGGTTCGCCGTCCATTCCTTCCCACCAAACATCGCCCTCGTCCGTAAGAGCGACGTTCGTAAAGATGACGTTCTCTTTCATCGACTCCATCGCGTTCGGGTTCGTTGTATAGTTCGTTCCCGGTGCGACGCCGAAGAACCCGTACTCGGGGTTGATCGCCCGAAGTTTTCCGTGTTCGTCCGGTTTGATCCACGCGATATCGTCACCGACCGTCGTGATCTCCCAACCTTCTTCCTGGAACGCTTTAGGCGGGACGAGCATCGCAAAATTCGTCTTTCCGCAGGCCGACGGGAATGCGGCACAGACGTAATCCTTGCGGCCGTCGGGTGACTTCACGCCGACGATAAGCATATGTTCGGCGAGCCAGCCTTGCGAACGCCCGAGGTTCGACGCGATCCGAAGCGCAAGACACTTCTTACCCAATAGGGCATTGCCGCCGTAGCCGGAGCCGTAGGACATTATCGAGTTCTCTTCCGGGAAGTGAACGATGTACTTATCTTTCGGATCGGGCGAACAAGGCCAGGCAACGTCGGCCTGTCCGTCAGCAAGCGGCATACCCACCGAGTGAAGGCATTTTGTGAATTCGCCGTCGCCGAGAGCGTCGAGCGCCTTGGTGCCCATTCGCGTCATAAGCCGCATATTGACCGTCGCATACGGGGAATCGGTCAACTGTACGCCGAACTGTGAGATCGGGGAGCCGATCGGGCCCATACAAAAAGGGACAACATACATCGTGCGTCCCTTCATCGATTCATCGAATTTCTTTTTCAGGATGGCCTTCATCTCGACCGGTGCCATCCAGTTGTTGGTCGGGCCTGCGTCGCCTTTTGCACGCGAGCAGATGTATGTACGGTCCTCGACGCGGGCCACATCCGACGGGTGCGAGCGGGCCAGGAATGAATTCGGGCGTTTCGCCTCGTTCAGTTTGATCAAGGTGCCGCCTGCGACCATTCCGGAGCACATTTTGTCGTACTCTTCCTGAGAGCCGTCGCACCAATGCACATTGGCCGGTTTACAAAGTTCAACAGCCTCCTGGACGAATTTGATAAGTTCTTCGTTCTTGATAGAGGAGGGAATATTTAGATCAGTCATATTTTTTGTCTCCAATAGACCAATTATCACCTTTTTTTTCAGCAAAATTTAACAAAGGAGTAATAAGTCCTGATTTCGAGCGATATTCGAATAGCTTATCATAAAATAAGCAGAAAGGTAGGGTGGTGATCCTTCCGTCAGGTATTCTGCCCGGCCGGCGAGCCGTTCGAGCTTTTGTATTGCAGAACCGTGTGTACCACGACGGTGGCGATGATGACGATACCGCCGAGGATCGCCCAATTTGAGGGCCTTTCGCCGATAAATAGAAATACCCAGACGGGATTCAAGAGCGGTTCGATAAATCCTATTATGCTTGCGTCAAGAGGACGGGTTCCGCTGAAAACACCCTTTATAAAGAGCATGTACGCGATGCCGATTTGGACGATCCCCAAGAATGCGGCGGCGAAGGCGTCGCCGGCCGTCATTACGGGAACTGCCGAAATCCCGTATGGAAGCATCACGGCCGCGAGCAGAAAGTTGCCGTATATTACCGTAACAACGGGATTTCCCGGTTGTTGGTTCGGGATCGAAGCATCATCGTCAGCGACTGCCGAAGCGGGAAGTGCTGCCGCTCCTGATGCCTTCGGGTGCTTCAAGAGCATTATATAAAGCCCGTAGAAGACGCCGCTCGCAAGGGCCGCGAGGTTCCCGCGATAGTCGCTTACCTCAAGTTTTCCGACAAAAAAGAGCGACATTCCCGCAATACACAAGATCACGGTGAAAAGGTCGCGAAGGTGGAATTTCTCGCCGATAATGAAGGGCGAAAGGACGAGTATGTAGATCGGTGCCGTGTACTGAAGGAAGATCGCGTTCGCACTTGTCGTATTTTTGGTCGCCCAAACAAACAGAAAGAGCAGCAGCGCATACGCGACCGATGCGAGAGCACCGACGGGCGTGAGCCGCAGTCCGCGTTTGTATGTAAAAAGCAGGACGGTCAGCCCCGCCAAAAACGATCGAAAAAAGGTGAGCTGAAATGGGTCAAGCGTCGTGATCTTGATGAAAAGCCCGCCCGTGCTCCAAAGCAGCACGCCGAAAACGACGTAGAGATATGGCGGAAAGCGGCCTTTATTCGAATGCACACGAAATTATATCGAGACGCCTGAAAAATCCAAATGGAAATGAAAGGTCAAATTGACGGCAGATGGTATGGGCAAAAAAGAAGAAAGAGACATGCTTGACAGTCATGCTATACTTGTTTATGTAACAGGCACACCTGTTGCCATATTGATCTTTGATAATGAACCCGACCGATGAGACGATCTTTGCTCTTTCCCGTCGCAGTAAGAAGATGCGGTGCCCTCCACGCGTCAGCCTCGTAATGGCGGCCACGCCGGCAACGTTGGCCAAAGCAGCAAGTTCCGAAAAGGCCGCGATCGCCCGCGAGAAATTTTTTTTTCGATTTTCTTGTTTAAAATGGCTGTAAGTGGTGAGAACAAAGACACTTATTTGTCCCACGGCGTGTGTGGGACACTTTGGGACAGTTTCCGTAAGTGTTGGGAATAAAGGAGTGCGTGTCCCACCGGTTCGTGGGACAAGGCGGGAAAGAAGGGACGATTTATGCCGTTCGCGGGCCTCGAAGGGGTGAGCAGCGTCTCCCCGGACAGAAACCTACTCCGATTCTTCGCCGTCGGTCGAAGCCGCCTTTACGCCGCTTGCTATTGCCTCGCGAAGGTGTTTTGCGGAAGTGGTGTTTGGTTCGAGTTCACGTTCCTCGACGTTTTTGTAGATCTGTTTGCCGAAAACGCCGTTCCAGGGCGGGATAACGAGCGTAACATTCCCGTGGGCGCGCGCCTGACACGCAAGCCGTAGAATGGGACGTTCCACGTCGGGCTGACCGTAACCAAAGACCTTGGCCTGGCGGCGTTCGCGTCGATGTACGGGATCTAGCTTTTCCTTGCCGCCAAGAACCCCGACCCAGCACGTGCCGCACGCTGCGGCCGTACATTCGATCGGTATCGGGCCCTGCCAGCAGCGTTCGTCGAGCGATTTCCAATCGCGTGATCTGTCCTGACCGGCGGCCTGCGTGATCTCCTGATCGTCATAGACCTGAAACTTGCCGGAATAATCTTCCGCAGCGTACGAGACCGAGAATTTCTTATCGACCGTCTTTAAGAAGCCAAAAAGCCCCTGCGAATCGTTTTTTTCGCGTGCGGCATATACCGCATCTGCGGAACCGGCCATCGCTCCTGTCGGTTTTGCGACATCTCCGGCAGTCTTTGCGAATTCATCCGCGCCGACCTGGTTGAATGTCGCAAGGGCGACCGCTGATATCGCGGTGATGAGCTTTTCGTCCACGCCCGCCTTCTTTGCTGCATTTGCAGCAGCGGTCTTTACGAGCTCGACGAGCGAAGGCTTGGAGTCGGCCTTAAATGCGGAAGCTTCCTCATTCACTGCAGCCTTGACGTGCGGCCAATAGCGATGCCCGTAAAGGAAATGGTGCGATGAATCCAGCGAATCTTCGAGCATATAATTGCCCTGAAGGCTCAGTACGCGTTCCGCTTCCTTACGGTCCTCGGCAGCCTCGATATATAGCCGAAGCTCAAGCGGAAAGAAGCGGAACCAGATGTTTACGGCGTCCTGATCGACCTTGTGGATCTCGGACTGAAGTTCGCCGACCGCATCAAGCCAGTCGGTTTCAGAAAAAGTGCGTAAGTGAGAGAAAAGTTCGTTTGCCATATCGATTTTTGACCAAACTTAAATTCAATCAAAATCACGGCGGAATGACAAACGGCAGAGGTTCTAAAGCGTGGTGTCACGGACGAAAAGCTCTTCGAGGGACAGCTTTGCGGGTTCGACGCGGGTTAGACGGCCGCTGTTCTTTCGGATAAGGTCAAGGACCGCATCGAGGTCGCTTTCGTCCAGGATCTGAATGTTGGCGCCGTCGGGCGTCGCCTCAATGGTCGCTCCGCTGATGAATTCGACCGGACCGCGTATCTCGTCCGCTTTCACGCCTTGAACTTCCACGATCAAAGCCCGTCCCGCATCGTCTTTTGCAAGCAGTTCGCTCAATTTTCCCGATGCTGCAAGACGGCCGCCTCTGAGAATTGCGACTTCGTCGCAAAGCGCCTCGATGTCCGAGAGAATGTGAGTTGACATAAAGACGCTCACTCCCTTGGCCCGCAAGTTCGCGATCAGATCGCGTATATCGCGTCTGCCGACGGGATCGAGGCCCGACATCGGTTCATCGAAGAAGACAAGCTCGGGGTCATTTATGAGCGATTGGGCGATACCGACGCGTTGGAGCATACCCTTGGAGAATTTCCGAAGCTGCCGGCGCCGATCATTTTCCGCCAGCCCGACCTCGGAAAGCAGTTCGTCGGTCTTTCGCTTTCTCGCGGCAGCATCGAGACCGAAGAGACGGCCGAAGTAATCCATCAACTCGTTCGCCGTCAGATAATCGTAAAAGTACGGGCTTTCGGGGCAATAGCCGATCTGCGAATGCATCTTTACGTTGGCGACATCTTTTCCGAGAACGCTGGCTGTGCCGGCGGTCGGAAATATCAGACCCATAAGGATCTTGATCGTCGTCGTTTTCCCAGCACCATTGCCGCCTAAGAAACCGAAGATCTGTCCGCCCTTGACGTTCAGATCAAGAGCGTCGAGCGCAAGATTGCGTTTCTTCTTTAGGAAACCGGTCTCGTACTCTTTAGAAAGGCCTTCGATCTCTACAACGTAATTCATCTATTTTGTCTCCAGCGGCAATTTGCTCAAATTGCGGTCGATCGCAACGCGGCATTCGATTCTATCCAGCAGATACGGCGCTCCTGTCGGATCGACAAGATCGCCCCGAGCGTTGACGCCGAAGTCTCCGTCCGGCAAGTTTACGGTCAATAACGCTGATGTGATGTCGCTTAGCTTCTGCGGGCATTCACCGGTGCGTGTCTTTGTCTCGGCGAGCTTTTCATTTATCGCATCGCGCTCATCGAACCATTTGAGTTCCTGCAAACGGCTCTCTGCCGTCTTTTTGACTGCCTCATCCGGAGCACTGTCATACATCTCCTGGTAGATCGCACGAGCGGTTGCACGGCTTCCGCCTTCGCTTTTCATCGCCGCCGCCATCATCTTCATAAAAGGTGCGGCACCTTCTATCTTCGACCCGATGTCGTATGTCTCGGCAGCTTGTGGATAGGCCTTTGCTCGCCAATAGATGTAGCCAAGGTGCTGATAGAGCCGCCATTCTTTTGGGTTGTTCGCGATCCCTTTTTTCGTGAGAGCGATGGCTTGCTCGCCGTCGATCGCGGGCAGCACCATTGCTCCATAAGTGTACGGGGCTATAAAATGCGGGTCAAGATCTGTTGCACTATCGAGCATCGGGTAAAGCAATCGCGGATTGAGATATCGCAGGTCGTCGAGACGTACGTCCTCAGTGGAGTTCACGAGTTTGTCGCCGATGTACTGCAGCGACCGCATCCAATACCAATCCGCAACGAGGCTGTCAGTTCCGAGGACAAAGCCTTTCAATTCGCGGCCTTTTACGAAGAGATCCGCATCGGCGTAGCTTTCCGGAAGTTGCGGCTTCTGAGAGGCTACCAGATCGCTCAGCGGAGAAAGCGCAAGAAACCCGGCAATAATTATCGCCATGGGAAGTACAACGTCTTTGAGAAGCGATCGTTTCCTCATTTGAAGTTTCGCCTCTTAAAGATGATCGTTGTGATGGTCAGCAGAATGATGTCGTAAACAATGGCGTACACGGTCGCAAACCCGAGCATTGACGCCGGTGGATGCTGGCCGATGGCCGCGTTCGATATCACTGAAAAATTCGAAAAGTTCGGGAGAAGATAATAGATTACGTTGAAGAAAACGAGTGCCGCTTCCGAGCCCATCGACTGCGCGAGATCGCGAAGGCTCGAGCTGAAATGTCCGATGACAAAGACAAAGAATGTGAGTAACGCAGACAACGCCGGTGTTGAGAAGGACGAGAAGAGGATCGCAACGCCTGTAATGATGGTCATTTCAAGGAAGATCAGAAAGATCGCGGGCCACACACCTGCGATAAATCGCGTTCCGCCGACATATAGGAGTGCCAGTGTGATGCCGATACCCATCACCGCGGTGTTCACAAGGAGCGTTAAACAGAATCCGAGATACTTGCCAAGAATAAAATTCGTGCGGCTCACGGGTTTTGCGAAGATCGAATAGACGGTGCGTTTTTCGATCTCCTTCCACACGAGGCTTACACCGACGAAGATGGCGATAAAGACGCCGAATATGAGCGACGCACTCAGGCCAAGATCCGTTACGACGCGTGCCTCCTGCCCGCCGGTCAATTCGCCAAGAAAGATCGCCGCAGCCGTAAGCAGCAGCACGAAGACGATCAGGTTATAAAGCACACGGTCGCGCACCGCTTCGCGAAACGCATTGCGGGCAACCGCGTATATCGTGGAAAAAGAATTCTGATTCGGCACTCTAGTCTTTTATCGCGAGCGGGCAGCGTGCGACATGAAATATTCTACATTAGGCCGGGCGATATCGTCACCCATCTTCCAGATTCGTTTTAGTCGTTGTTGCTGAATGGTGACTCGAGTCCCGGAATATTCATCTTTTCCTCAGGATGCAGAACCTCGCGTTCGCCCATGATCGCATAAACGGCTTCTCGCGGTTTCAACTCCATAAGCGGCGGAAGTTTCTGATCAAAAGCCTCTTTTGCGGCCACAGCACCGCCGTTTGTCATAAAATTCCACCACGAGAGAGATTGTCCCTTATCAAGGCCGATCGCTTGGTTCAAAGTGGCCGCGGACTCCTCGTGTTTGCCGTTGAGATCGAGAATATAGGCGAGCCGTACGTAGAGAAAAGGGGAGCGAGGATATGCCCGCAAAGCCTCGCGTATGGTCGCTTCTGCTCCGTCAAGGTCGCCGCCCAGACGCTGTACGATCGACATGCGCGCATAGTCGATCGAGGTTGCCTTGCCCTTGTTGATCGCTCGGCGGAAATGCAACGCAGCGTCGCCATACTGCTTGTCGGACAACAGAGCTTTTGCAAAGCCCCATTCGAGCGTCGCGTTCGCAGGATCCATCGCTATCGCCTTTTCAACCGCTGCGTTGCGATCATCGGAATCACTCAGGGACATACCGCTGATCGCCGTCTGCAGTGCAGCGATACGGACTATCGAGTAGGACGCGAGCATTATGGCAAGAACTGCTGTAAACCCGAAAAGGGTAAGCCATTTCGTCTTGCTCGTTGGAGATGTACTTTCGTGAGATCGGCGTCCGATCGTTCCACTGACGGCTATCGGGAGAACAATAAAGAACGCGACACCGTTCTGGATCATCCGAAATGAATACGACGTTACCAGCGAACTCGCAAGGAACGCAGCCAAGCCGATAAATGCTGCTACCGCGTACGGCGAAGCTCGGCGGAAATTCCGAAGAAGATCGATGCCCGAATAAACAATGCCGGCGAGCAGAACGCCGAAGATCAATATTCCGACAACACCAAGCTCTGCCGCGATCTGTATGTATTCGTTGTGCGCACGTTCGGCTAGGGCATCGTCCGCAAGTGCGAGATTTGTATCTTTGGGATTCTGTTCGGCATACTGCATCCGATAGCGGACGAATTCCTGGCCAAAGTTATCAGCTCCAACGCCGACAAGCGGCGAACTTCTGAACATCTCCGTACCGATATCGAAAAAGAACGGGCGAATTCGGGCACTCTCGGCGGAGCCCGGATCGACCACTCTTTCGACCATCGGAGCTTTCTCGACCATGACGAACGGTAAGCAGGTGGCCAACAGGATTCCCGCAATTGCGACTCCGACCGTCGCAAAGGCCTTCTTTCTTGCACTACGAAAGAGCGGAAAAATCAGGGCTGCAGCCGCTAATGCGATAGCTTCGATCGCGAAGATTCCGACGCCGGTTCGGCTGAAACTCATCACCACGAACATTCCCAGAATAAACACGCCAAGAAACGCCAATCTTCGCGCACGCTTGCCAGCAAATATTGCCAGTATTCCAACGAGGGGATAGATCGTATTCGTAAGTTCGGTATATTTTGAGAAGCGAAGCCCTAGCGTCGTGCCTCCTTCTTTGAAGATCGAGACCGTGAAGAACTCGATGAGCGGCGATATGGTGAGGAGAAGCACGAAAACGCACAGGCCGATCGTAAAACGTTCTTGAGCGTCACGGCGCGCAAGGATCCATCTTGCGACAAGATAGTATCCGAGATAATTCGCCCAGACGCCTGTGTGATGGATTACGGATGAGAGAGAATTTGCCCAGAGAGCCGAAGTGCCGCTCCAGACGGTAAAAAGGATCATCGGTGCGACGATCATCAGCTTTTCACTTCGCGAAAATGAAAGGATCGTCCGCTGCAACTCGCCCGTAAACCAACCGTAGCCCAAGAACACCAAAAGCAGGAGCGAAGCGGCGGTCTCCGGCCGCCACGGATGCATAAAGACATCCCATTCCGGATAGACGTTTATGATCGGGACGAGGAACACCACGGCTATGGCCGCACTGAAGGCATAGGGAAGCAGTGTTCTGATCTTTTCTTTTGACATTAATAGGGCGGCGAGCCGTTCTGACGTCTATAGATTATAACAAGGTCACTATCGCCAGAAAGAAGAAAAGGCTGCCTTTTCAGACAGCCTCTTGTGTCGATAGTTCGACGTTGGTCGAATCAGTTACCGACTACCGTGCCGTTTGTGAGCGAGCATCCGACCGCCGTTGGGCAGCCAACAGTAAATGGTGTTGAGGCATCTGCGGTCTGCAGAATGACGCCGTCGGTCGTGATTCCGAAATGGTGCGTTCCTGTTGCGGTAACACCGGTCGGCGAAAGCGGGTAGCCGATGAATACAAATGTAGCGGGAGCCGACGGGGTTGAGGCCGTCCGTCCTCCGATATACTGAAAGCCGCTCTTAGAGCCGCTTCCGAGAGATCCGTCGACCAGGTTTACGTTTGCTGCAGCCAAAGCTGCGAGTCCAGAGTTGTCCAACGAGCCAGCGGCGCCTGCGTAGTCGCCTGCACCGTAGGTTGCAGCATAGGTCATCTGTGCGCCATGAAGAGTGCGAAGCGATGAAATTGCAGAGCCATCATTCGCTGCCCGGCGTGATGCGAGAAGGTTGGGGATAGCGATCGCAGCGATGATGCCGATGATCACGACGACGATCAAGAGTTCGATAAGCGAGAAGCCTTTTTGATTTTTCATTTGTTTGTCCAACGTTTCTAATGTGCGGAAAGGCTCCACACCTCTCCAAGAACGGTTTCAAGCTTTTCAAGCGGCGTGCCAAAGGAGCCGCAAAAGGAGGAGAATGACGAATAAGCCCGCAAACACAGGGTGCTGGTGAAATCCCGCCTTCACAGAGCGGTGAGCCATGGCGTACTAAATGTTAAGTTGTTACAATTTCTGCAACAGACGGACTGACAAAAGACGATAGCTCTGTTCTCCTTTCGGGGCCGTCTTAGAGGTCATGATCAGAAGTTCACCGCGCGACATAAAAAGTTTGATCGTTGCGTCTAGCTCCTATCGGAGCTTCGACCGAGGAGCGGAACCCGGAATTGGGGATGGACGAAACAACGAACAACGAACCACGAACAACGGCCTATGCGTTCGAGCGCAAAAGAAGAAAGGCTGCCTTTTGAGGCAGCCTCTCTAGTCCATAGACCGATTTTAGTCGATCATTAGTTACCCATTACCGTGCCGCCCGTGACCGAGCAACCCGATGCACAGCTGAATGTAAGAGCTGTTGCCGCAGGGCTGTTCAGGATGACGCCGTCGGTTGCGATACCGAAGTTACGCGTACCGGTTGCGGTAACACCTGAAGCCGACTGCGGAACGGCACCGAACACGAATGTTGCAGGAGCGCTCGGGCTTGCCGTGCTAGCCTGACCCGTGAACGTGTAACCGCTCTTTGAACCGCTGCCGAGGCTGCCGTCAACAAGGTTGACACCCGAAGCGGCCATTGCAACGAGGCCTGTGTTATCCATAGCAGCCGTCGAACCGGCGTACTGACCTGCACCATAGGTTGCAGCGTAGGTCATCTGAGCACCATGAGCGGTGCGGAGCGAAGAAACGGCCGAGCCCTCGTTAGCTGAACGACGTGCAGCGAGGAGGTTCGGGATAGCGATAGCAGCGATGATGCCGATGATAACAACGACGATCAAGAGTTCGATAAGCGAGAAGCCCTTTTGGTTTTTCATTTTGTTTTTCACAATCTCCTAAAAATGTTGAAAAGTCTTACGTACCTTTCCCAGGCAGTGGTGTAGATACAAGGGGCGTGCCAAAAGGAAAGTACGGGGTTAAGGAAGTTCGTAGAGTATTGAGTTTATTGAGTTTAGATGGGTTAGTGGAGGCGAGTCGATTCGGCAATTGGGGTTGAACGCCATTAGGAAAGTGGTCAAATTAACGGAAAATGGCATTCGATGGGTGACAAAAAGTGTGAATCTCGCGGTTTTGCGGCAACTAGCTCTATATTCCGCTGTTCGCATTTCTTTGGTCTTGCCCCTTTTGGCAGTACGGTCGGATTTTCGGGAATAGTCTCAACGTGTACCTTCGGGCTTGCCCTTTGGCAGTGCGGTCGGGCTTGCCCGACCGGCGAGCATACCCCAGAATGAATGGAGGCGGCTTTGCCGCCGACGAATGTTTCGAATCTCAAAAGACAATCCTGCATTTTATTTAACTGCGGTCACAAAGGATCGACTCCCGATCTTCCGAACGGAGGCGTTGGCTCTCGTTGCCTGCGAGGCCTTGGCGGAAGCCAAGAAGTCCGGCAAGTTTCTCGCCTTCGCATATATTCTGATGCCGGATCACTTTCATCTTGTGACGGACAGTAAGGTCGCATCTAAAGAGGTGCTACGGTTTACGAAAGGCATCTGCGGTCGTCGTATTGTCAATCACTTGAAAGAAAATGGTCATGCGGATTCTCTCGGTAAACTTCAAGTCGATCAGCGAACTGACGGTTCGGAATACACCGTCTGGCAGCGGCATTCGAACATACGTTTGCTCTGGAACGAACAGATGCTCTGGCAGCGGATACAATACACACATCTGAATCCCGTTCGAGCCGGGCTTGTTCATCATCCGAACGAGTGGCATTGGTCGAGCGCTCGTATTTGGCACGGGCGTGCTTTGGAGAATGAACCGCTCGACGTTGACCACTCAAAGATCGAATGGGATCGCTGATGTTCTGAATTCCACTGTCGCCTGCTTCGCAGGCTCCAGAATTCCTTTAGTCGCCACCGGTCGGGCAAGCCCGACCGCACTGACAAAGGGCAAGCCCAAGGCGATTTCGGGTTTGTGATTTTGGATTTGCGAATGCGGCAGCTAAAGCGGATCTGCTTGGCAAATGACAAAGGTAGCCACGAATGCACGGGATCCGATCTATGTGGGTCCTTATGCGTGGTTTGCGGCAAGCTTCCGACCTATTGGCCCCGCATCTGCGCGGAGAGTTCGCGGATGTTGTGTTTGTCGAGCAGGTGGCGGAGCGAGCGGACCGGCATCTTGAGGAGATCAGCGGCTTTCGTCTGGTTGCCGCCGCATTGTTTCAGAGCCTCGACGACGTAGGTCTTTTCGAGGTTGTCGAGGTGAGCGGAAAGGTCGATACCATCCTCCGGAAGCTCGAATTCAGAGCGAATGCGGTCGGGGTTGTAATTCGTTATATGGGTCGGAAGGCGTTCGGGCTGGATCGCGTCGGTGCGTTCCAAGGCGACGGCGCGCTCGATCGTGTGCTCAAGTTCGCGGACGTTTCCGTGCCACGCATAATTCTCAAGCATTTCCAGAGTGTTCGGCGAAACTCCGATCGTGCGGCCCGTCATCTCGGCGAATTTCGCGACAAAATGATCGACGAGCATCGGGATATCGTCGCGGCGTTCTCTGAGCGGCGGCAATTCGATCGGAATGACGGAGATGCGATAAAAGAGATCTTCGCGGAAGGTTCCTTCGTCGGACATCTTACGGAGATCGCGATTCGTGGCGCCGATGACCCGCGCGTTGACGGCGATCTCTTCGTGAGCGCCAACCGGCCGAACGCGTTTTTCCTGCAGCACGCGAAGCAGTTTTACCTGCATGGCGAGCGACATCTCGCCGATCTCGTCCAAGAAGATCGTTCCGTTGTTGGCCGCCTCAAAAAGGCCTTTTCGGTTCGTGTTCGCACCCGTGAACGAACCCTTCACATAGCCAAATAGTTCGCTTTCGAGAAGCGTCTCGGTAAAAGCACCGCAGTTTATCGAAACAAAAGGCTTTTCGGCACGCGGGCTCAGATCGTGTATCGCTCGGGCAACGAGTTCTTTGCCGGTTCCGCTTTCGCCAAAAATAAGGACAGTCGACGGAACTTCCGCAACGGTCTCGATCATCTGGAAGATCGCCTGCATCTTTGCCGAACTTCCTACGATGTTCCTGACGCTGCCGCGTTCCCGCTGAGCTCGTTTGAACGCACGATTCTCAACGATAAGCTGCTGTTTCTCGATAACCTTTCGGACGATGAGCTTCAATTCCTCAACATCGAACGGCTTTTCAATAAAATCTTCAGCGCCGAGCTTGAAGGCCTCGCGGGCATTTTCGACAGAAGAGAACGCGGTCATCAGGATCAGCCCGAGGTCAAGCTGGGCTTCGCGGATCGCACGGAGCATCTCGATACCCGTCATGTCAGGCATTTTCACATCCGAGATGACAACGTCTGCGGGTTCGGCTTCGAGGGCTTCGAGCCCCTCGCGGCCGTTACGAGCGGTACGAACCGAGTGGCCGTCGAGCTCAAAGACATGCGTCAATAGCTGTCGGTAACTTTGCTCGTCGTCAACGATGAGGATCTTTGCCATTCTTTGTCTTAAATGCGGCCGCTGAGAATCGCAAATAGCGGCCAATGTTATTATCTCACAAAACGGTGCATTAGCGGTCAACTGAAGTTTCGTCTTCTTTCTGCACCTTTAGGAATTTATTCAGATGCGGATTCGGCGGGTCGGATTCGTGCTTTTGCACTGCCGGCAAAGGCTTGCTGTCTGTCGGAAGATCGATGACGATCGTCGTGCCTTTGTTCTCCTGAGAGCGTACGCTGATCGTCCCGAAGTGATCGCGGACGATTTGATAAACGATCGAAAGGCCAAGTCCGGTCCCGCCGGTACGCGAGCTCGAGAAAGGTTCGAACAAGCGTTCGACCTGTTCGGGCGGCATTCCGCAGCCCGTGTCAGCAAACGAGATGCGAATCCGGTTATCGAGGATCTTCTCGATCGAGACCGTCAATCTTCCGCCGTCGGGCATAGCAAGCATCGCGTTTCGGCTAAGGTTCCAAAAGATCTGCTTTAACTGCGAAGCATCGCCGGACATTATTATTCGTTCGTCACCTGCGGCATCGATGATCTCGTGCCGGTCATTGACATCAGGGCCGTGTTTCAAGAGCATCAAGGTCTCCCGCAAAACCTCTTGAATGTCCACGTCTGCGAACTCGGCGGTCGCCGGCCGCGCATAACTCAAAAAGTTCGTGATGATCCCGTTGAGCCGGTCGGATTCTTTGAGAATGATGTCCATCAGACCGGCCTGCGCAGAACCGGCTTGCGTTGATGATTCGAGCACCTGTATCGCACCGCGCATCGCGCCAAGCGGATTTCGGATCTCGTGAGCAAGTCCTGCCGCGACTCTTCCTACCGCGGCAAGGCGATCTTTTCGACGAACATTCTCCTCCATAGAGCGGATCTGCGTTACGTCCTGAAAGGTAATGATAAGGCCCGAAGCTTCGCCTTCACGCGAATACAGATGTGCGATGCTGTATCCGACGCGGACAAGGAAGCCTTCGGGCGTCGATAACTCGGTCTCAAACCGCGGAGCCTGCTCGCCGGCGCTTGCCGCTCCGATCGACATTGCGATCGGACCGCGAATATCTCCAAAAATGACCGTTATATTCTCGCCCGTAACCTGATCGGCGTGATGTCCCGTGATCTCGGCGGCGGCAGCGTTGAAGGTAAATATCGTTCCGTCGAGGTCGGTAGTTATGAGGCCGGATCGAATGGATTCAATTATCCTTTCGTGCAGAAGACGAAGGCTGGCCAGCGTCTTTGCCGTCTCACGTAACTCTTCACCTGACGAATGCCGATCCGAGAGCCGCGATGCGAGCAGTCCGACGACCAGGAACGCTACTACGTGAAAGCTTACGATCTGAACGAATTTGCCGGGCGGCTGCGCGACCCCGCTGGAATCAATGATGCCGCCCGCGACAAGAGCCGACATTGTGACAAAGGCCGCGGAACAGAACATCGCCATCAAGAGCGTTGCCAGCGGTCTTAGGAAGAAACTGCCGACTCCGATGATAACTATGTAGAGCGTGATATACGGCGAGGAAAGGTCGCCCGTCCGCCACACAAGCCATGTAGTCAATAAAACGTCGAGGATGAACTGGACCCTTAACTGCCAGGCGATCGAGCGGCTTAGCCGCAGCAGAAAGAAATATACGATCGTAAGGCCGACCGATATCACAAAGACGAGAAGCAGGCCGTCAGGAAGGTTTTCGTAGCTTAGACGAAGCGTTCCGCTATGCCACACCCAACTCGCAACGAGCAATACGAAAATAACGACGAGCCGACCGATTATCAAGGTCTGGACCCGAGCGATCTTTCCGCTATTGGCTGGAACCAAATTTTCGTCTAAACTCGTCATCTAATACCGAGGAATTCAAATATGGCAGAGATGGAAAACTCTTCGCGTTTTGAAGCTCGCCCATGGGGCTCGTTCACGATCCTTGAAGAGCAAGACGCATATAAGGTCAAAAGGATCGAGGTTCTGCCGGGAAAACGTCTGAGTTACCAACGTCATAAGCAACGCAGCGAGCACTGGTTCGTCATTGCCGGGACGGCTAAAGTAACACTAAACGGGCAGGAAAGCCTTGTCAACGCACAAAACGCCGTCGATATTCCGGCAGGCACGGCACACCGCGTCGAAAACCCGGACGCCGAGACCTTGGTCTTCATCGAAGTGCAGACCGGCACGTACTTCGGCGAAGACGACATTGAGCGGCTTGAGGACGATTTCGGCCGAGTTTAGCCCTCCAAAAATGTGATGATCTCGCGGGCGGCCTCGCCAATGTTGTCCGCGATCAATGTTGGCATAGTTCCAAGTGTCTCTTTATGCTCCTTTCCGTAACCTGTTAAGACCAAGCAAGTTCTTATGCCGGCATTGACCCCGGTTTGAATATCGAGATCTTTATCGCCGATGAACCACGAGCGCGAAACGTCGATATCGTGCTCGCTTGCAGCGCGCTCGATCAATGCGGTGTTCGGCTTTCTGCAATCGCATCCCGCGGTCGGCAAGTGCGGGCAATGATAATATCCGGTGATCAGCCCGCCGAACTCCTTCTTGAGAGCTTCGTGGATTTCGTTCATATCGTTCTCGGTAAAAAGTCCTCGGCCGATCCCGGACTGGTTCGTCACGATAAAAAGGCGAAAACCGGCCGCATTGAGCTCCTCGAGGGCCTGCCTCGTAAAGGGAAAGATGCGAAGGTCCTCAACCCGCGAAAGGAAGTTGACCTCTTCGATCAAGGTGCCGTCACGATCAAGGAATATTGCAGGAGTAAGATGTTGTTGTTCAATCATTTAGGGTTAAATAGTTAAGGATACGCTCGAAGATGAATTCAGGCGTTATTCCGGTCATGCATCGATGGTCTATCGGGCATTCCCGCAGCATACACGGTGAACAATCCACCGGATGCGAGATGACCTCAGCATTCGGCGAGAGTGGCCGTGTCGTAACCGGATTCGTCGGCCCGAAGATGACGAATGTCCTTGTGCCGACGGCGGGAGCAACGTGTGCCAACCCCATATCGTTCGAGATCATTGCATCGCAGGCGGCGAGAATGGCGACCGCAGAGGCCAGCTCGGTCTTCCCTGATAGATCGATCAATTTTGCTTTGCTCAGCCCGACGACCTTTGCGGCGGTGGCCGATTCGGCCTTCGAGCCAAGTATGATAAGCGAAGCGTGGCCGTCCAGCATGTCGGCAAGGCGGGCATAGCTCTCGGCGGGCCAGCGTTTGGCAAGCGAATTCTGCGACCCGACTCCGAGAGCGATCACCGGCCTTGAGAGATCAACGCCCTCGCTTGCCATGAACTGACGAGCTTCCGCGATCCTCTGATCGGAAACGTTGAGCGTCGAATCAGGTTCGCCGAAGATCGGTTCACGGCCGGTGATCCGTTTTATCGACTCCTTCACAAGTTCAAGGTAGTAGAACGACTCGTGAGCGCGATCTTTCCATTCGGGAACGGCTATCGGAGCGGTCAGGAGCAAGCCGCGAGCATCCTTGTTATAGCCGATGCGGATCGGAATGCGCGAAAGGGCGACGGTGAGTGCCGATTCGAAGGAATTCGGAAACAGAATGACGGCATCGTATGCATCTTCCTTCAGGAATTTTGAGTTGTCGAAGATGTCGCGGATACGCCATTTTGCCGGATCATAGGTGACGATCTCGTCAATAAAATCAGCGTCGCGAAATAGCCCGTCGGCCCAACTTCGCGAATGCAGCGTTATCTGATCGCTTGGAAACGCTCGGCGAAGTTCGCGCAATGCCGGCACGGACATCACGGCGTCGCCGATCCAATTTGCCGAGCGGACGAGTATCTTCATTTTGCTGCGGTACGAAAAAGTGTGGCAAGGCCGTCTTCGATCGAAACCTTCGGGCTCCACGCGAGTTCGTGGTCGATCAAACTCAGATCGGAAACGTAGTTCATCGGCGACGGGTCCGGCAAGACGGTCTCGCTGTCGATCGCTGCCTGCAGGCCGGAGGCTTCCTCCATCTTTTCCACGAGTTCTTTCATCGAGATGGCATTCTTCCTGCCGCCGCCAAGATTGTACTTTCCGTGACGGACCGCTGATTCGAGGAAACTCTCGCATGCCGCCGAGATGTCATCGACGTGAATGATGTCCCGAACCGGACGCCCCTCGGCGGGAAGCGCAATCGGTTCACCTGAATTTATCGCTTCGGCGATCGCACCGACAAAGTTCGGCGAGTTTCCTTCGCTCGGCGGTGCATAAGGTGTTGACAGGCGAAATATGCAGCTTCGGAATTCGTTCGTGTTCGCATAGAGCTCGACATACCGTTCGGCAATATATTTGGACCATTCGTATGCCGTCTGCCCCATATAGTCGATGGGACACGTTTCCGGGACTTCCGAATACTGATCTGCGACACGGGCATATATATCCTTTGTTGACATAAAGATGAACGTACTGCCTTTACGCATTGCTTTAAGTATCTTACGCGTCCCGTCAACGTTCACATTCAGGGTGTTTTCCGACCCGACGCCAGACCGATCAAGGCTTGCCGCAAGATGGATGACGACGTCGTATGCTCCGGCCGCCCGTGCGTGCTCGACGTTCAAGATATCCTGGCCGTGCCGTAGAGAGAGGTCGTCCGCCTTGAAATGCGAACGGATGTGCGTGCCCAAATAGCCGCTTCCGCCTGTTACGAGTATCTTCACACTTCAATTAGAAAGGATTATTTCCTCTACATCAAGACCGTCGGAATATAGTAAAATCTATGGACGGCCGCAGTTCGTGCCGCCCGCCCTAAGATCAAGAGAATGCCCAACAGCCCAAGCTCCAATCATGTTCGCTCCAAGAAGCCGCCAAACGCATGGCTTAAGAAGCATCGGCCGCAGGACGCAAAGCCGGTGCCGCGGACGAAGTTTCGGCGTTTTCTCCGACTGATCTTCAATGGATGGACGATCTCGATCGCCGGGATACTGATCGTATCCGCGTTCTTGACGGCGACGTATTTCTGGCTCGACTTTTCTGAACAGATCGACCGCAAGCTGCTTTCCGGCGAAGTATTTACACCGACGGCCGGTATTTATTCAGCTCCGAAGACACTGCGAAAGGGCGAGAAGATCTCGCGAGATGAACTTATAGGCTATTTGAAGTCGGCGGGCTATATCGAGCGTAACGATAAGGCCGACCAGTCGCGCTGCCGCTATTCGATCGATGGCGACACGTTCGGCATCGAACCCGGAGCCTCGGCGATGATCGACGGAAAGAAGGCCTTTCCGTCGTTGACGGTAAAATTCTCGAGAGACGGTAAGGCAGTTGACGCGATAGGCGATCGCGATTCCGGCCAACAGGTGAGCGAGGCAAAACTCGAACCGAAAATGCTCAGCTCGATTGCGAGCGAAGGCGACGGCCGCCGTCGAACCGTGAGTTTCAACGATATTCCGCCAACGCTCGTTAAGGCGATCACCGTAACCGAAGATCGAGCGTTCTTCGATCATTACGGCGTGAACTTCCGCGGTATCGCACGTGCCGCGTGGCGTCGGTACGAAGGTGATGACGACGGCCCGCTTTCGAATCAGGGCGGTTCGTCGATAACGCAGCAGCTTGTCAAGAATCTGCTTCTCTCGAATGAGCGGACGCTGACGCGTAAGGTCACGGAAGCTTATATGTCCGTGATCCTCGAAACGCGGCTTACAAAGCAGGAGATCTTCACCCTTTACGCGAATCAGATCTATCTAGGCCAGCAATCCGGCGTTTCGATCTACGGCGTCGGCGAGGCGGCAGACGCATATTTCGGGAAAGATGTTGCTCAGCTAACGCTGCCGGAGGCCGCGTTCATCGCTGGTATCATTCGCAGCCCGAATCGATACAGCCCGTATAAGCATCCGGAAAAATCTGAAGAACGCCGCAATCAAGTGCTTCAGTCGATGGTCGAGGCCGGCGAGATCACATCTCAGATGGCGGAGGCCGCGAAGGCGACGCCGATCGAACTGAAGAAGATCGACAGCAGACGCGATCTGCAGGGAATGCCGTATTTCTCGCAGTACGCGATCGAGCAGCTCCCAAAACTTGTCTCCGACCCCGAGGCTCTACAGCATCTGCGTGTCTATACGTCGATTGATCCCGATCTGCAGAAGATGGCTTACGAGACGGTCGCAAAACGCCTGGACGCGCTCGACAAGTATTTCCCGAAGAAGAAGGACAACCTGAACGCGGCGCTCGTTTCGATCCGTCCGAAGACCGGCGAGATCGTCGCGATGGTCGGCGGTCGGGACTATCTCAAGAACCAATTCAACCGTGCGACGGACGCAAAGCGTCAGCCGGGCAGTGTCTTCAAGCCCTTTGTTTACGGCACGGCGATAAACTCGGCGTACGATTCGGGTTCGCGAGTGTTCACGGCCGCCACTGTCATCAAGGACGAGAAGAAGGTCTTCACGTTCAACCAGGATTCGTATTCGCCGAATAATTTCGGGGACACGTTCTCCGGCAAGGAACTCACGCTTCGAGATGCTCTCGTCAAGAGCAAGAACGTCATCACGGTCGATCTTGCGATGCAGCTGAACATCGGCAAGGTGATGAACCTAGCGGCAAAGGCGGGCTTCCCGAAGGTCGAGAAGGCTTATCCATCGATGGCGTTGGGAACGGCCGAGGCGACACCGCTTGAGGTGGCGACCGCGTACACGATGTACGCGAATCTTGGAGATCGCGTACTTCCGACACCCATTACTCAGATCACGAGCGGTGATGGCCGCACCGAAAAGCTTGTAACTCCCGATCGCCAATCTGTCATTCGCCCCGATGTTGCATACATTATGGACGATATGATGAAGGACGTGATCAACCGCGGCACTGCGGCCGGAGCACGGGCCTGGGGCTTTCAGAATGTGCCCGGCAAAACGGCGTTTGCGGGCAAGACCGGCACCTCACGCGATGGCTGGTTCGCGGGCTTTACGCCCGAACTCGTCACGGTCGTTTACGTTGGCTTTGACAACGGCGACGATCTCGGAATGCAGGGTTCGGAATCTGCGATGCCGATCTGGGCGGACTATATGAAAGCCGCTCTCGCGCTTCATCCCGAATGGAACGGCGATTGGGCAATGCCCGCCGGAATTCGCCGTGCGGAGATCGACATACGCAATGGTTCGCTCATACGGCCCCTCGACGATCTTACCTCGACCGACCCAAATGCTGCCGCATCGCCAACACCGACTCCAATGCCGCCGAGCCCCGGCGTTGACCCTTCACTTATCGACGAACCGCCGACCGCTCCGGCCGAACCTGAGATCTACGTTACGAACGTCCCCAAAGAGTTTGTTCGCACGGAGTTTTTCATCTCGGGAACTTTGCCGAACCGCCAACTGATCTCGACGGAAGATGCGTTGGCGGGCGACGGGCCGCTCCCGCTGCCGTCGCAGACGCCGATCGAGCAAAGTTGGTCCGACTCTGCCGATTCGACCGAAGGGTCGCCGCAGAACGAATCGCAGCCCGCAGCAAAGGATCTCGTAACCGTGATGATCTGCCCGATGACCGGACTGCGTGCGACCTCGAAATGCCCGCAGCGGGAGCCGCGGAGTTTTCCAAAAGGTGAAGAACCCAAGGAATTCTGCACTTTCCACCGCTAGCAAATATTCTTCCAAAAAAACTTGCAAGGAATGTCGTGCACCCGCGTTCTTACTGCGCGAGGTTGGGAGAAGTGTGTTCAAAATGCCGCTCCCATCTGCTCGTGAATAACCCACGCGGAGGCGTCCGTTCGCTCGCTCGGAATGCCTGCAAAGAGCCGCTTGTTTTAGTGAGCAAAAGGAAAAACAATGAGAAGACAAGTAATTCTTGGAACAGTTTTGGCAGCCTCGGCTGCATTGGCATCAGCTTGTTCGGGCACCGCTACGCCGAACACGAACACTCCGCCGGTCAAACCGACGGCATCACCGACCGCAACCGCACCGGCAGCGACTCCGGCCGCATCGCCCGCAGCTACGGATAAAAAGACCGACGTGAACAACGACGCGAAACCGGGTTTGCCGACAACCTCGGAGCCGAAAGCGGTCGAGAAGAAGGACGGTGAAAAGACGGTCAGCAAAACGGCCGATAAGCCGGCTGATGTGAAGAAGGCAAACTAGCCTTTGGACGATCCAACGCCACTGGTCGGCCTCAAGCCGACCAGTGGCTTTTCTCATGGTTCAAAGCCGCTGTCCCATCCCAGTTCCAATAAGCGTGGGACACGCAACTCCTTTATTGCCAGCACTTACGCAAACTGTCCCAAAGTGTCCCAAACACCCCGTGGGACAAATAAGTATCTGTGTTCTCAACACTTACAGCCGATTTTTGCGAAGAAAAATAAAAAAAATACTTTTTGGAGCGGCGGACGCCCTCGCCTCATCTGCAAGTTGCCATTTTTTCAAAGAACAAAGCACACAACGTGTGTTGTGTATCTCCCTATAAGTATAACACACTTGTCAAGACTGATCAACGGAATTGACCATTTGATGTCGTCCCCACGGGGGACGAACAAGATTCAGGGCGTAGGGTTTGCACCTTACGCCCTATTGTTTCTCCACGATCGGTGATCGAACGGCATTCGATCATTTCATATTCAAGGCCTTTACGAGGAAGGCGTAGATGTCGGCCTGCTGTTGTATGGCAAGCGTCGTCGGCAATCCGGCTCCGTGGCCGCCGCGAGTTTGGATGCGAATCAGAACGGGAGCGTCGCCGGCCTGAGCATATTGCATCGCCGCCGTGTATTTGAAGCTGTGGGCAGGGAATACGCGGTCGTCGTGATCGGCGGTCGTAACGAGAACGGGCGGGTATTTCGTGCCCTTTTTTGCGTTGTGATAAGGCGAATAGGCGTACATCGCCTTGAAGTCCGCGGCGTCCGTCGGATTGCCGTAGTCGCTACGCCATGCCCAGCCGATCGTGAATTTATCGAACCGAAGCATATCCATCACGCCGACCTGCGGCACCGCGGCACCGAAGAGATCCGGATGCTGATTCAGTGTCGCTCCGACGAGAAGTCCGCCGTTCGAACCGCCGTTGATCGCAAGTTTCGGCGTTGAAGTGTACTTGTTCGCGATCAGCCATTTTGCGGCCCACGCGAAGTCGTCGAAGACGTTCTGTTTTTTGAGTCTCGAACCGCCGGTCCACCAATCTTTGCCGTACTCGCTGCCGCCGCGAAGACAGGCAACGGCATAGACGCCGCCCATTTCGAGCCAGCCGACGCGGGCGACCGAGAATCCGGGCGTCATCGCGATGTTGAACCCGCCGTAGCCGTAAAGCAGCGTCGGGTTCGTGCCGTCGAGCTTTATGCCTTTCTTGTAGGTAAGGAACATCGGGATCTTCGTGCCGTCTTTCGAAGGATAGAAGACTTCCTTGACCTCGTATTGCGACGAGTCGAACTTCACGTTCGACTTGCGGAAGAGCTTGCTCGCACCGGTCTTCATATCGTAGCTGTAGATGGTCGGCGGTGCGTTATAGCTCGAATAGGAGTAGAACGTCTCGCTGTCCTTACGCTTTCCGCCGAAACCGCCTGCGGAACCGATGCCCGGCAGTTTGACGTCGCGAACGAACTTTCCGTCGGTCGTGAAGACCTTGATAAGCGTATGCGCGTCGTGCAGGTAATTGACGACGAGTTTGTCGTTATCGAGCAAACTCACGCCCGCGATCGAATCCGCTGTCTGCGGGATCACGTCGGCGAACTTATGTTCGCGTGCCAATACATTGACCTTGACTATCTTGCCGCGAGTGGCGTCCTTGTCGGTCTGAAAGTAGAAGGTTGAGCCGTCGTTGCCAATGAAATTCCAACTGTTATCGAGATTCTCGATGAGCGGGAGGATCGGAGCCTTGTCCATCTTGAGATTCTTGAAATAGACCATATTCATCCGCTCGGTGCCTTTGCCGACCGTGATGATGAGCCAATTTCCGTCCTCGCTGATCTCGGCACCCGAGAAATACTCTTTATTGTCGGGCCGCTCGTAAACGACGTAATCATCAGACTGCGGCGTTCCTAATTTGTGGTAGTAGATCTTTTGGAAGAACGTATTCTCCTTGAGTTCCTCGCCCTTTTTCGTCGGAGCATAGCTCGAATAATAGAATCCGCTGTTGTCTTTGCTCCAGGCGGAAACGCCTTGGCGGTTAGGAGCGAGGGTGTCCGGAAGCAGCTTGCCGGTCGCCGTGTCCATCACATGCCATTCGGTGCGGTCGCTGCCGGCGATGGCGACACCGTACGCCCAAAGTTTGCCGTCGTCCGTGAAATTCGAACCGGAAAGTGCGGCCGTTCCGTCCGCGAGTATCTTGTTCGGGTCGAAAAATATCTTGCCCTCGTCCGATACGGAATTCGCACGATAGAGAACGCTTTGATTCTGCAGGCCGTCGTTCTTCGAGTAGATATAGAAACCGTCGGCGACCTTTGACGGAGCAGAATAACGCTCGTAATTCCAAAGCTCGGTCAGGCGTTCCTTGATCTTTTCACGCTGCGGTATCTTTTCGAGATACGATTCGGTCAGCTTGTTCTCGGCTTCGATCCAGGTTCGCATCTCAGCCGACTCGGTGTCCTCCATCCAGCGATACGGATCGGGAACTTTAACGCCGTGAAAGTCATCTACCTGATCCGATCGATGTGCCGGCGGATAGGTAAACTTTGCCTGAGCCGGAAAGCTCACGGTCAAGAATGAGAGCAGAAGGAAAAGGGCAAAACTCTTTTTGAGCATGTTCAAACGGTCACCTCGCTTTTATTGATGCGAGAAGTATAGACCGCGACCGCTCCAAAACGAAGTGCGGCGGCTAGATCGCCATTATTTAGCGGCCGGTTCTGATCGGGATCGGTTGGATCTGTCGGTTGGGCCGGTAGCGAGCGGACCGTCAAAAGACGCTGATGTCGCTTCTATCAAGCTCGGCGTTGGTCGAATTGCCATTCTCCGCCGCTTGGTAGGGAAGCCAAGTTCGCCCGGCGTAGAGTGCCGCTTCCGCCTTAGCAGCGGTCATAGGTTTTGCAAGAAGGTAGCCTTGTCCATAGTCGCAGCCCAAATGTTTCAGGACGGAAAGCTGAGCCTGCGTTTCGATGCCTTCGGCGATGACCTTCATGCGAAGGTTCTTTGCGAGCGAGACGATCGTCTGTAGGATCTCCGAATCTTCGCCATTCGGGCCGACGCCCGAGACGAACGACCGGTCGATCTTGATCGTATCAAACGGCAGTTTGTGTAGAATGCTCAGGCTTGAGTAGCCTGTTCCGAAATCGTCGAGGCTAAGTTGAACGCCGAGTCGCTTAAGGTCTTTGAGGAGTTTCAGCGTAAATTCGGGATTGTCCATCGCGGTGCTTTCCGTGATCTCTAGCTTCAACGCCTCGGGCGCAAGTTTCGATCGCTCGAGAGCACACTCGATATCGTAAACAAGATCCTCGCTCGACAGATGTTTTCCTGAGATGTTCACGCTGACGAGGATGTCGCGAGTCTCAGCCGAGATCTTTCGCCATTCGGCCATCTGATCGGTCGTTTCACGCAGGATCCATTTAGTGATCGGAATGATGAGTCCTGAGTCTTCGGCTATGGGTATGAACCTTGCCGGCGGGATGTTTCCGAATTCACCGTGATTCCACCGCAGAAGAGACTCAAAGCCAAGCAGCTTTCCGTCGGTTATCCTGACAAGCGGCTGATAGCTCATAGAGAGTTCGCCGCGTTCGATTGCGTGGCTAAGGTCCATCTCCAGGCGAACACGTTCAAGGAATCTCGTGCGGAGATCACGCGTAAACAATGCGACGCTCTCCCTCTGCGCCTTTGCATAATTCATTGCGATGTCGGCATCCCTTAGAACCTCCTCGGGTGTCGTGTATTCCATGTCGGCAGGTGCGATGCCGATGTTGACCGAGATCGAGATGCGGTTGCCGCTTAGCGAGAAGGGCTGCGAAATACTGCTGTGTATTCGCTGCGCGACCTTTTTTGCTTTTGCCGCGGTGGATGGGCCTTTCAGCACGATCGCAAATTCGTCGCCGCCAAGCCGGGCAACCATGTCCGCCGGCGTCACAAGCCGCAGGAATCGGCGGGCAGCGATGCTCAAGACCTTATCCCCGATCGTATGGCCGAGGCTGTCATTGATGTTCTTGAATCTTGAAAGGTCGAGGAAGAGCACGTGATAGGCCGCAGTGTTGTCGCTGCGATAGGCTGCGATCCGATCCATAAGCTTTTCGTGGAAGAGTTTTCGGTTTGCAAGGCCTGTCAATGCATCGTGCAAAGCCGCATGCTGAAAATTCTGCTCACTCTTCCGTAACGCGATATTCGCCCGTTCTTGGCTTTCCAATGAGGCGGCGAGTTCGGACGCATACACTTCAGCCTCTCTGCGTAGCATCCGTTCGGTTTCCGCTTTTTCCTTTTGCGCCGCCTCGGTCTCCAGCATTGCCTCTTTTAGGTCCTGAACCGACCTTCGATAGCTGAAATAGACGATCGCGATACCGACCGCCGAGATGACGGCCGTAAGAATATCGCCGTAGGTGGCGAGCATATAGACCAAAGCGGCGAGGCCCGCGCCGACGATGTGCATCATCGCTCGCGATGAGAAATCCTTCCGCCAACTTCGATACGCCTCGCTAAGACGGTTCTTCGCCCTGATAAACGACAACCAAGAGGAGGCGATCACGAAATGCAGGACCGAGATCGTACCGAGGGTCACGATAAGGTGCTGCACACTTCCGAACGGCCCCGTTACCAGCCTGGTAGATGGCAGGATCGTCCAGATCAGGTAGGCGGCCGTGAAACTAACGACGTTCAGAGCAATATTGAACGGAACCATGTAGGGCTGAAATCGAAAGCCCTTCCGGTAGTAGAGATAAATACAGTTTGCCGTCGTTTCGATCCCTGCAAAGAGAATTGCTGTCGGACCGCCGTAGAAGAGAAAGGCGAGATAGATGCAGGCGTCAGAGAATGTTAGAGCAATGTCAGTTCCCGGTAGAGGAATGCTCGCCCGCGGAGCGATAACTACGGCGAACAGCAGGAGGGCAGCGAGCAATGGCGTGAGATTCGAGACGTCGAATCCGACAATGCCAAACGCGATCGCGCACACCCCAAGGGCGATCGTTAAGATCCGTGAAAATTTTTCGTTGGGGTCGATGGCCATCCTTGACGGTGATGATCTAAGCAGACGGATAGATAAAGGCGAAACCCAGGCCGGTATTAAGTTTAACACGTGTTGAACCCAAGAATGCAAGCATTTTTCTGTGCTTTTTGATACGGCCGAATTGCGAGTGTATACAAAATACCCAGTCGCTATGAGTGTATAGCCGGTATCCACTGACGGTAAATCATTGAAACTACACCGGTTAGCATAAATTTTGATGCGTTGAATAGTAAGTATACAGATGATCGCGACCGCGATTCGACTCATGCCTGACGTAATTCCGACGCTTGTAAAGGACTGCAAATACACGAGTTAGAGAGTTTCTCAACAAGATCGAATGCTGTGGCACGCGTCTTGAAATAGGGAAGGGCGAAAGACGCCGAAGCTTAGGGGCTTCCAAAAAAATAAATTTTACTGGAGAAGGGAAAATGAAAAAGACAATCGCAGGACTCGCACTCGGACTTATGCTCATGGCCGGAAACGCATTCGCAGGTGATGGAATCATCGTCGGCGGCACGCTCGTTGATGACAGCGGCACTCGCAACCCGACAGCATGCACCAGCATGAACGGATCGCGTGACATCCTCGTCAGCAGCGCAACGGGCATTCTCATCACGGATTTCACCGGCATCCTCATCACGGATCTCGTAGGAATCCTCATCACCGACCGTACGGCACCGTCTAGCTGCAGTGCTCGTGACGGCATCCTCATCACGGACTAGGCTCTCCGAAATTGGGTTGTGACGCACCGGGGTACCACGGTGACACCACCAAGATGACTCGTCGCGAAAGCGGCGGGTCATTTTTTTATGCGTGTTTTGCGTTTGGCTGCAAGGCCCGGAGCCGCTCAACAGCAGAAGGAAGTATGTCGAGGAGTTTGTCGATCTCAGCGGCGGTGTTCTGGCGCCCAAGGCTGAATCGAATTGCCCCGCGGGCTGTCGCATCTCCGTGTCCTAAAGCACGAATGACCGGCGATGGCTCCAGCGACCCGGAAGAGCAGGCCGAGCCGGTCGATACCGCAATGCCTTGCATATCGAGGGCGATCAAAAGGGCTTCACCCTCGATCGAGCGGAAGGAGATGTTCGCGATGTTTGGCAGCCGTGTTGTGCGGTCACCATTTGGAATCGCATCGGGGACGCGTTCGAGGACGACGTTCTCTATTCGGTCGCGGAATGAACGTATTCGCGAATCGAGGTCGCCGAGGCTCGCTTCGGCCAATTCTGCCGCAGAACCAAGGCCTACGATGCCCGGGACGTTTTCGGTTCCGGCCCGCGTCCCGCGTTCCTGACGGCCGCCGATATTCTGCGTATGAAGCCTCACACCGCGGCGCACATATAGGCCGCCGATACCTTTCGGGCCGTTGATCTTGTGCCCGGAAAAAGAAAGTAGGTCGCAGCCGATCTCTTCGACATCGATGCGGATCTTCGCGACGGCTTGCACTGCGTCGGTGTGAAACCAGATCTTCTTGCCCGCCTTTCGCAGATCGCGCACCAACGAGCCGATCTCGTTTATGGGCTGAAGCGTACCGATCTCGTTATTCGCCGCCATCACGGTGATCAGGATCGTGTCTTCCCGAATTGCCTCACGGACATCTTCGATCTTGACGATCCCATTCTCGTAAACGGGCAGAACGGTGAGTTCAAACCCTTTCTTTTCAAGGTCTTCGCAGACCGATTCGACTGCCGGATGCTCGATCGCGGACAGGATGATGTGATTACCATGCCGCGAATTCGCCTCGACGAGCCCGCGTATCGCCAAATTGTTCGATTCAGTGCCGCCGGACGTAAAAATTATTTCGTTCGGGCGACCTGCGTTCAGGAGAGCCGCGACCTGATGCCGTGCGCGATCGACGGCCATCTTGGCCTTCTGCCCGTAGGTGTGGATGCTCGAAGCGTTCCCAAAATCCTCCGTCAGATACGGCATCATCGCTTCAAGCACCGCCGGATCGAGCGGCGTCGTTGCACTATTGTCGAGGTATATTCGCTCCACGATAGCCTAAGTATAGCGCGACCGTCCGGTGAGCTCCGGAATAAGTGAAAAGTAAAAAGTCAGAAGTCAGAAGTGGTGTTGAAGGCATTCGGACTTATCACCTATCCCTTATAACTTATTTCGGAAACAACCGTGCGGCCGTGGTTGACGTCGCGTTTCGCCCTTAAATGCTTGCCTGTATTGCCTATAAAGGATAAATTATAAGGTTGGCGGAAAGGTTTTGGGGTTGGTTACTTAAGAGAAATGGATTTTGCGACAAAAGAGATATTCAAGCGGTATGCGAGCATGGTCGTCGGACGGCAGATGTCGCCCGTTTTCCTAAATATTCTGGTTACGAGCGTCTGCGATATGCGATGCACGCACTGTTTCTTCACGGACGAACTTGATGATCGTCCGCGCAAGAAACTCCAGATGAAGGCCGACGAGATCGCACGCATCTCGGAAACGCTGGGAGGGAACCTTGGCGTACTCGTTTTGGCAGGCGGTGAGCCATTCACTCGAAAAGACCTGCCGGAGATCGTCCGTGCGTTCTACGAGAACAATAAGCTCGATTCGGTTTACCTGATGTCGAACGGCCAGATACATCCGCGGATATTCCCGGACGTTGCACGCATCATGGACGAGTGTCCGAAACTGAACGTCTCGGTCGCTCTCGGCATCGATGGTTTGAAGGATGCGCACGAGAAGATCCGCCGCAAAGAGGGAAGTTGGGACAAGGCGATCCACACCGCACGGACTTTGCAGGAGATGAAGAAGGAGCAGTATCCGCAGCTCGATATTCAGACGTGCACATGCGTGATGCATTCGAACGAGGACACGATCTTCGAGTGGTACGACTACCTCAAATACGATCTGAAGCCGGACAAGGTGAATATCAACTACATTCGCCCGCCGTCGGCTGACCCGAAAGAACTTGAGTTCGACCACAAGCGCTATCAAGAGCTGTCGCATATGATCTTGGAGGACACGAAGAACGCCGCTCTGAAGAATAATTACGGCGGCGACTCCGGCATGTTCAAGGCCGCGGTCGATATCTATATGCACGATATCATCGCGAAGACGAAGGAAGAGAACAAGGCCCAGCTGAAATGCTACGCAGGCTCGGCCGGTGCGGTGATCTATGATAACGGTGCGTTGTCGTCGTGCGAGAACAAGACAGACGTCTTGAACCTTAGGGATTTTGATTGGGACTTCACAAAGGCATGGCACAGCGACGCGATGAAGAAGCGTCGGGTCGAGGTCGCGGACGGCTGCCATTGCACGCACGAATCCAACTGCTTCTATCCTTCGCTGCCGCTTAACCCCGGACATCTTCTCAAGATCAAAGGGCTCGAACGCGATATGAGGAAGGCGGCCGAAAAGATGAAGTTCGAAGCGGCAAAAGAAGTCGCAATGAAGGTTTGAGGTAGATGGTTACTTATACGGCACGATATACATTTTTGGACGAGGGGGTTCATGGAGAGGTCGTCGACTTTCCGGGTGTTATCACGTTTGGAGTTGACCTTGCGCAAGCGAGACGCCTGCTTGCGGGGGCATTGGTAGATATGGCCGAAACAAACCTTTCACTTGGTGAACCTCTTCCGTTGCCCGATAGAGAAATGTCCGCGTCCGAAAGCGGTGCGGATCTTGTTGAACCGATCTATTTGATATTTGAGGCCGCTTCGATGGTGAAAGTGGTTCCTGAAGTAGAATATGAAGCGGCGTGATCTGCTTCTCCACTTGAAGAAGCATGATTGTTCGCTCCTTAGAGAAGGCGGGAGCCATTCGATCTTCGTAAATAATAAGACCGGGAAGAGAACCTCCATCCCGCGGCACAGTGAGATCCCGAGTTTTACCGTTAACGCAATTTGCAGGCAGTTGATGATCCCGACACCCTAAATGGCTCCGAATACTCCAAAAATTCTGATCATCTCGTCTGATACCGGCGGCGGGCATCGGTCTGCGGCTAAGACCATTTCTGAAGGATTTCAGAAGTTTTGGCGTGGCGATTCTGTTGCTGTCCGCACGATACGTGCGATCGAGGACGCACACCGCATCACCGAACGTCTGGTCAACATCTACAACTGGATACTTCAGAACAAGCAGCATTGGATGAAGTACCTTTATTGGACGGTCAATAAGATGCGGCCGGAAAAGAGCAGTTTTCTTCATCGGAAATGTTTTGCATACACGCGGGACATCTTCGAGAAATGGTGTCCGCACATCGTCGTGAGCGTCCATCCCTTGACGCAGCATTTTTTCGCGAAGGTCCTCAAAGAGCTGAAACTTTCCGAACAGATACCGCTCGTTACGGTCGTGACCGACCCTTGCTACGGTTTTTGGAAAGGCTGGGCCTGTGACGAAGTGACGCTCTATCTCGTTGCGAATGACGATGCGCGTCGGCAGCTGATCGATTACGGTGTTCCGTCCGAGAAGATCAAGATCTCGGGGATGCCTGTTCATCCGAAGTTCCGCGAGGTCGAAGAGGCGGACGCCCAGACCGCGCGTCGTGCTTTCGGGCTCGATCCCGACAAATTCACTGTCTTCGTGAACGCAGGTTGGATCGGCGGAGGCAATATTCCGGCGATCTTCCGCGAGCTCGTACGCGGCGACCTCGATGTCCAGGCGATATTTCTTGCGGGTAAAAATCAGGAGCTTCGGGCTGAGGCAGAGCAGTTAGCTCTCTCGGCGAAGTTTCCTGTTAAGGTGATCGGCTATTCCGACGAGATCGAGAAGCTGATGCAGTCCGCGAATGTGATGGTCTCGAAGCTCGGCGGCTTGACGACGTTCGAGGCGCTTGCCTGCCGTCTCCCGATAATCGCCGACGCGACGACGCCGCCGATGCCGCAGGAGGCGGGCACGGCACGTCTGATGGCCGAACGCGGGGCCGCGATCCTTCTAAAAGATAGTCACGACATCGTTTCGACGGTCCGCGATCTCGCCTCGGACCGTGCCAATTACGCACGAATGAAGGCTGCGGCCGCTGAGCTTGCCTTGCCTGATTCCACTGAACGCATCATCGCGGAGATCTACTCGCTGCTTCCGCAGAACGCGGTTTCACATCAAATAGCCGCTTGACCGGGGAACGGCAATCTGTTTTGCAGACTTGCCCGTTCTTTCGGATTTATTTAACCTTGTCATTTTACGGAGAACACATTTGAGTCTGTTACTTGAAGGAAAACGTGCGTTCGTCTCGGGCGGAACTCGCGGTATCGGGGCGGCGATATGCGAGATATTCGCGCGCGAAGGTGCGGATGTCGCATTCAATTACAATTCGCGGGACGATCTTGCGGCCGAGGTTGCGGCCAAGATCGAGGCGCACGGCCGCCGTGCGTTGAGTTTCAAAGTTTCGGTCACTGACCGGCTCGGAATGAAGCACGTCGCCAAGGAGATCCTCGAAAAATGGGGGCCTTTGAACGTGCTCGTGAACAACGCTGCGGTCAACAAGCCCGATAATTTCGCGACGACGACCGATAAGAGCTGGGATTGGGTCGTCGATACGAACGTGAACAGTCTTTTCGCGGTCACGAAACCTTTTTACAAGCAGATGATACGTGCCCGCGAGGGTGCGATCCTGAACATCACGTCGGTCGGGGCGATCCGCAGCCTGCCGACGTCGGTTCATTACGCCACGTCGAAGAGTGCGATGATCGGTTTTACGAAGTGTCTGTCGCGGGAGGCCGCGAATTTCGGCATTTCGGTGAACGCCATCGCCGCGGGCATCTATGACACGGACCTCGGCAACACTTTGCCGGAGCGGCTGCTGCATATTCACGAATTCTGGGTCTCGAAGGGCCGCCTCGGCCGCCCGAATGAGCTCGCGGAGTTCGCCGCCTTTATGACGAGCGACCGCAACAGCTTCATGAACGGCGAGGTCGTGATCCTCGACGGCGGCGCCGTCACCTAAAACCCTTAAAATATCGTCAAAAAAGCGTTTCGAGCCGCCTCGGAACGCTTTTTTCGCGTGATGAAACCTTTTTC
>JRYI01001382.1_pt1 | contig 51628 bp, 48 predicted proteins | sample 235361 | NCBI WGS metagenome assembly JRYI01 (sample SAMN03074212, study PRJNA261471) | activated sludge metagenome | biome: Common Effluent Treatment Plant; feature: Wastewater; material: Activated sludge; isolation source: activated biomass in a lab-scale reactor treating industrial wastewater at...
AAACAATTCACCGGCTACGAAGGCGACACCGAAACTGACCTCGACTTTGCTCGATTGGAGACGACCATAGGGGTGGTGTATGACTGAAAACTTTTTTGAATTAACGCTGACCTCAAAACGACTGTTCATTCTACGAGCAAGTTTGTTTCTCGCAACTCTTTTAACAATAGGGATATTTGTAGAGGCAAAGGGTCAAGGGGAGGCTGGGATTGTTTATATACAGTCACTTACGGACGACAAGATCTTGTTTCAAGTTAGCTCCCAAAAGCCGAGTTATGGGATCGGAGAAAATATCATAGTGAATTACGTAGTTAGGAATAAAGCAGACCGGCCTGTATACATTATTGTTGAATCAAAGGTTTATTTACCAAACATCTTCACTCGTTGGACTCTCGAGACCAGACCACCCGCGAGTGGTCATCCAAACGAATTCATTGACTACAGGCTGATCAAGATTTCAGCTGGGAAGGCCTTAAAAGGAACACTAACAGTCACAAACGATCAGATACCAAGCGATTTGGAATACAATGACGAGGTGTGGGACGTTAGAGTTGGCTTTTCATATGTATTTGATGCTATGGCATTAACTAACTGTTCTGACGTCTACAAGTTGCCATGCTTAAGCGAGATTTTCCGAAAGTCCAAAAACTTGAGTATTGGGAATTTGCCAATTCGTCTCGCAAATCACTGACCGGCTTCGAGCTACGGCAATCGGACGAGTTTTAGCCAGNNCACTTTGATACATTTCGTGCGATTTGTGCTATCCCATAAATAGGGTGGAATAGTATCTTACTTGGGGGACACAAGTGGATGAAATTTACCTGGGAAGACGTAGTCATTACTAGAAGCGACGCTCCACAACGATTTCGGCCAAACCAAGGAGGTGTGGTTGTTGGATTTTACCGAATTGAAAGCGAAGGTGCTGCCGCTGCGAGTGGGTGCCTTGTTGGTACTGTGCTTTACACGGTCGAATTTCCCGATGGTAGCGACGCGGAAGTTCCCGAAGACTTCCTGGTGGCAGTTCCGGAATGACTCGCTTTATCGGCTGACGGAAACGAAGGAGACGGCGAGCGGCGTGCAGAACTGAGTGTAGAATTGGGAGTATGACCGCTACGGCAATCGGACGCGCGCCGTGGCTTTGCGGGGTCATCTCCATGTCCCCGTAGGGGACGCGAGATCATAACCCAGGGTAAGGCAGTCTCGGCCGCCACCCTGGGTTATCGTGGGCAAAACAACCTCGGAGCATGCGGAGCACGCGACAAGAAGTCGGCGGCAAGCCGCCTCCAGAAGGGTCGGTGTACGCTCATCGGTCGGGCAAGCCCGACCGCACTGCGAAAGGGCATAGCCCCGAAAACGTTCTCAGTCTTGTCGGCGGCAAGCCGCCTCCAAGAGAACTGAAAACGGAGAATTGAGAATGGAAAATGCGGTTTGACATTTTTTTTGCGAAATTCTGGGACAAATCGCGTAAGTGACTGATAACACATCACTTATTTGTCCCAAGAGGCTGTCCCAGAGCGTCTTGGCCGGGACAAACATCGGGGGCCATTGTCGGCGGCAAGCCGCCTCTGAGGTGTGTTGGAATGCTGGCGTCCTACAAACATTCGGCTCCGATGGAGCCGTGGACAACCTCTCGGCGGCTCGGCGGTTCGCATTGCGTAGATGATAACGGGACGCCTTACTGGCGTGCGGCGTTCCGCAACGCTCTGTGGATTCTGTGACCTCTGTGGTAGATCCTACAACTGACCGGGCGGCTGACGCAGGCGGTTCTGACAGACAAAGCTAGTCGATCGTGATCTCTTTCGGCACGAACTCGATGGAAACGACCTGGCCGGCGGTCGAAGGTCTATTTTGATCTGCGGTTTTTCGATAGGTGATGATCGCAGGAACATCACCGCCGGACGCATTGCAGTCAAAGACCTTTGGTAATGAATCACGGGTGAAGATCGTGATCTGTGGTTGTACGGCCATCGAAACTGTGAGCTGCAATAACGTGCCAGACCTCGGCTGAAAATGCAGTGTGGGATCGCCGGACGACGTGCAGACAAGCTTTTGGATGGTCCCGATCACACGGATCTCGTCCGGCCCCGGCTTACGAAGGTTCTGCCTGATAGCGTCAAGTTCGGCGGCCCCATACTTTCGCATCAGTTTCGGGGCTTGAGCGTCCGTTGATGTTTCGGATCCGGTTGTGCTGGAGCGAGCGCCGACGCTTGACAGGTCATTAACGATCTCAAAATCATCGGGAAGGAAAGCGACGGACGTCAGGACCGGATCGCTGCCCGGCTTTACGGGTTTGCGAAAGACCACATAAGCCTTGAGAGTGGAGAAGTCAGCGTCACAGCCGAATTCGACCGTGTTCGGGAGATAGGTCGTCAACTCGAGTCCTTGAAAATCCTTCATAACGAGCCGCATTTGTTTGCCGCCCGTAACGAAACTGACTTGGATCCCTTTGGCGCAAGTTACCTTTCGAATGTTGCCGATCGCCGCGTCTGAATCCGCTCCCGGTTTCGTCAGCTGTTCGGTGATCCCGTAGTTTCGGGCAGCTAGAACCATTCGATCGGAGTCCTCTTTGGAAAGCGCGCCTGTCATCTCGCTTCCTTGTGAAACTCGCATAGTCTCGCGCTGACGCTCAAAATTCTGCTTTTGCTCGAGATAGGATGAAAGGCGAGCGACCAGCGACCGTGCCCGTGACGCAATCTCGTCATTCTCAGGATTTGCGGCGATCTTCTTTGCGGATGCGAGTGCCTCGTCGTATTGGTTCTTTGCGAGCAGAATGTCGATGATGCGCAGGGCGAGCCGCTGGTTGCCGGGCTGAGCATTGAGTGCGGTCTTTAGGACCGCCAATGCCTCGTCCAGGCCCTCCTGTCGGACGAGAGCAATGAACGCAAGCATATCTGCACTTTCGGCGGAATCAGGCTTTATCTTGATCGCTCTTGCCAGCAGTTCGGCAGCCTTCTTAGCCTTCTCCGGCGGGATCTCGGAGCCCATAAGGCCTTTGGTGCTTTCGCGGACGATAAGGGTCGCGTACCAATAAAGAGCCTTGTAGTCATTTGCATCGCCTGAGACCGCGGCATCAAGATACTTTTCGGCTTCTGCATACTTCTGCTGCCGCACTTTGCTCATTCCCATCGCAGTATTTGCGAGCACCGATTTCGGGTCAGCGGCGAGAGCTTTGGCAAGATATGTTTCGGCCTCTTCAAGGCGGTTCGAATGATAGAGAAGGTCGCCAAGATAGGCATTTGTCTGAGCGTCGTCGATCGGCGTGACCGTCTGGCCGGATGCAACGGCGAGTTGATCCTTCAGCGTAAGAATCTGGTAGTTGAACTTGCCCTGGCTTACGTATTTACGGAGCTGCTTCTCCATATCTTCGTAGCCTGTACCGAATGCGGCCTGGAACGCCTGCTCCGGCGGCAGATCGTTATTGAGGCCGGCGACGAATTTGGAAAGAAGAGAGTTGCGTCCAGTAGTCATCAGGAGGTGGACAAGAGCCCACGATTCCGCATAGAACGCATGGCGGGCACGGCCGCTATTTGCGTGGATATCGCGGTTGCTTGCATTGAAGAGGTCGCCGAGAGCAAGGAGTCCATTGGCCGCAAGGAAGTTCGCATGTTCGAGGATCGGATAGCCGATCGAGACCTCATTGCCGTTTTCGACCTTAAAGGTCGAGTAGTACTCGGCCAGGCCTTCGTTCAGCCATGCAGGGATCTCAGATCGCCCGAAACTGGAATCGATCATGTAGTGGACGTATTCGTGATAGATGACCTTGAAGGTGTCCTCGTCCTCGCCCTCGGTCGAGAGCGTAATGTAGTTGACATCCTCGCCGGGCTGAAAATACCCTGCGATCCCGGTGTCGGCCTTGCCGTCCTTCCTGCGCGGTAAAAATGGCTTGTAGGACGATTCGCTCTTGAAGACCACGATATTTGTAGGCTTCGCGGACGAAAGGGCGGTCTTCGGGAACAGTAGGCGAAAGGTCGCACGGAATTGCTCCATCTGCATCGCAACTTTCCGAATGTCCTTTTCGGACGCGTTGCCGATGAGGAAAAAGTTCTGAGAGCGGACCGTTATCCATTGGTCTTTTGCAGAGACGGACAGAACGCAGAGCGTGAATAGAACAACGAGGAAACCGAATGTGCGGAGATTTTTCATAATACTTCGAGGATCTTGCTAATCGATGCAAACATATCATAATCCAGCTGCGAATGCCTGCCGCATTTCGTTGCAGCTCTGCTGCTCTATTTGCGGAAAAGCTCAGCTTTTTCGGTCAAAGCCCGCCAGATCTTTGCGGCTCCGCCGCCAGACGCAAAGCCTCAGGCTCATCCAATAGAGATGCAACGGTAGAGCACAGCTCTACCGCAAATAGACAGGCAAAGCCTATGATGTTAAGACTCAATCGCCTTACTCACGTCGGGCTACTGACACGGCGTCGCCGGGTCTCCGCGGTTAGTCTTGTGTGGATGACTACGGGCCGCCTTACTACGTGCGGCGTTCCGCAACGTGCGGGCTACTGACCGCCCGCTCACGCAGGCGGCTCTGACATGATGCGGACGGGGGCGTCCGCGTTCCGTGGTTTGACCAAAGCGGCGATTCGCGAAATACTTGAAATGCAGTTATTTATGCGTGTAGCCGTAATTTCATCCGAGGCGGTGCCATATTCGAAGACGGGCGGGCTCGGCGACGTCGCCGGTGCACTTCCAAAGGCTTTGAAGCAGATCGGCGTCGATAGTCTGCTGATCACGCCTTGCTACTGGCAGACGAAGGGCGAATTTCTCTGGCAGACGGCGATCGACGACCTTTGGGTGAATTGGAAGGGAAGGCCGTACCGCGCGAAGGCCTTCTACTCGGAGGCGAACGGCTCGCCGACGTTTCTCATCGACGCTCCGTCGATATTCCATCGCGATTCGATCTACGGCTATACCGAGGACCACGAGCGTTTCGCGTTCCTATCGCGTGCGGCCCTGCTCCTGCTCGAACGCATCGGACACGCGCCCGACATCGTTCACCTGAACGATTGGCACACAGGCTTTGCGGCGGTCGAGATCGCGATCCTGCGTCGTCAACGGCCGTTCTGGCGAGGGACGCGGACGGTCTTTTCGATCCACAACATGGCGTATCAGGGCGCGTTCGGTCTCTCGCAGCTGCCGGAACTCGGCTTTACGTCGCAGTTCGCACGCAATTCGTTCGCTTACGATGGCTACGCGTCCGCGATGAAGGCCGGGCTCGAAACTTCCGACATACTTTCGACCGTCTCGCGGCGTTACGCTCTCGAGATACAGACGCCGGAATTCGGACACGGGCTCGATTGGCTCACGCGTCGGCGTGCGAATCGCTTGGTAGGCATCACGAACGGCGTCGATTACGACGTTTGGAATCCTGCGACCGACCCGGAATTGCCCGCACACTTCTCGGCGGATTCGCTCGAAGGCAAACGCGAATGCAAACGCGTGCTGCTCGAAAGGTTCGGCCTGCCGAACGATCTTGACCGGCCGATTTACGCGAGCGTTACACGCCTGACCGCGCAGAAGGGCATTGAGCTAATTCGTCATGCCGCCGGAGAGATCCTCGCGGCAGACGCGTTCTTCATCGCTCTCGGTTCCGGCGAAGCCGACGCAGAGCGTTTTCTGCAGACCCTGCGTGATTATGCTCCGACGCGCGTAGGAGTTTATGTCGGCTACAACGAACCGCTCGCTCACCTGATCGAGGCGGGCGCGGATATGTTCCTGATGCCCTCGAAGTTCGAGCCGTGCGGCCTGAATCAAATGTATTCGCTTCGATACGGCACTATCCCGATCGTACGTGCGACCGGCGGGCTCGATGATACGGTCGAGAATTGGGACGCGGTCTCAGGCACTGGAAACGGGTTCAAGTTCCGCGATTTCAGCAGCGACCGGCTCGTAGAGAAAGTTTACGAAGCACGCCTCGCCTACGCCGATAAAGAAGGCTGGCAGCACCTTCAACGAAACGGAATGCTGATAGACAATTCGTGGGAGAACGCCGCGAGACATTACATTGACCTCTACAAAATGGCTTTCTCGTAGAAAGACCGATGTTTATGCTGGTATTGCCCGTCTCCGACCAGATCATTCTCCAAGTGCCCGGTCAGGAAGCGGCGGCCGAGACAGCGGCATTGGTTCGCCGTAACCTTGAACATTTGCAGGCGTGGATGCCATGGGCCGTGGACGATTATTCGACGGAACACGCCGCAGAATGGATCGCGACGGTTGGTTCGGTTGACGGGGAATCGAGCGCCATTGGCTTCCTTGTTCGGGAAAACAACGTAATGATCGGGACTGTTGGAGTACACGACATTGACCGCGTCAACCGTCACGCAAAGATCGGATATTGGATAGATCGCGATCACGAAGGCCGGGGCATCGTAACAATGTCTTGTCGAAGTCTCCTAGGCTATCTCTTTGATACAATGGAGCTTGATCGGGTTCAAATAAATTGCAATGTCGATAACAGTCGGAGCCGTGCGATCCCCGAAAAGCTTGGCTTCAGTTACGAAGGAACTCTTCGCGAGGTCGAGTTGTTGAGAGGTGAACTTCGGGATCAAGTGGTTTACTCGCTTCTCAAACGGGAGTGGCTCGCGAACAAAATATGATAATCGTAATAATCGGTGCCCAATGGGGCGATGAAGGAAAGGGCAAGGTCGTTGACCTTCTCGCGGACAGGTTCGACATCGTCTCGCGTTATCAGGGCGGGCATAATGCCGGCCACAGCGTCTATGTGGGCGATCAGGCATTCGTGCTGAGGCTTTTGCCGTCGGGAATAATCCACAACGACAAAACGTGCGTCCTCGGCAACGGAATGGTGATCGATCCGAAAGCGTTCTTCGAAGAGGTCGATCAGATCTCGGCGAAAGGTGTCTCGATCACGCCCGAGAGGCTGAAGGTTTCGAGCCGCGCGCATCTGATTATGCCGTATCATCGTGCTCTCGACCACACGTCGGAAGAGAGGCTCGGCAACGAGCGGATCGGCACGACGTTGCGAGGCATCGGCCCGGCATACGAAGATAAGGTTGGGCGCCGCGGCATTCGCGTTGCGGACGCACTATCTCCCGAGATACTTCGTCTGCGGATCGAGAGAAATCTCGAAGAAGCGAATCGCATCATCGTTCTTTACGGCCAGCAGCCGCTGCGTGCCGACGAAATTTACGACGAGATCTCGCCGCTGGTCGAGCGTCTCCGGCCGTTTGTTACGGAGACTTCGCATTTCCTCGCGGACGCTCGCCGCGAAAAGAAGAAGATACTGCTTGAAGGCGCACAGGCGACGCTGCTCGATGTCGATCACGGAACATATCCGTATGTCACTTCATCAAATCCGACTGCCGGCGGTGCGTCCGTTGGAGCGGGAATTCCGCCGCACCATATTACGGGTGTGCTCGGCATCGTCCGCACGTACGCAACGCGCGTCGGCGAAGGCCCGTTCCCGACAGAGATGCTCGATGATGAAGAAGACATTGCGCATCTCATTCGTGAACGCGGAAATGAATACGGCTCTGTAACGCGAAGGCCTCGGCGATGCGGGTGGTTCGATGCGGTCGCGACGAAATATGCCGCAGAGCTGAACGGCTTTGATTCCGTCGCGTTGACGAAACTCGATGTGCTCGACGCACTCGAAGAAATAAAGGTCTGCACAGGCTACGAGATCGACGGCGAGCGGATAGATACCTTTCCCGCGGTCTCGCACGATCTGAGAAAGATCAAGCCGATCTATGAAACCCTTCCGGGTTGGAAAAGCGACACGCTTGGCATAACAAAGATCGACGATCTGGCCGCGAATGCACGCCGTTATGTCGAGTTCCTCTCGAAGTTTATCGGCGTCGAGATCGGACTCATCTCGACCGGCCCTGAACGAGATCAGACGATCATCTTGAACGATTCAGTGATGGAAGGCTGGTTCAAGAATTAAGATTTCAACGATGAACGAGAAGAAAGAGTCTATCGAGATCGTTGATTTCGATGAAGGATTTGCGGCGGATTTCGCCCGGCTGAATTACGAGTGGATCGAGAAGTATTTTTCGGTCGAGCGGCACGACCGCGAGATCCTTGACCATCCGCAGGAATATATCATCGAACGCGGCGGCAGGATCTTTATGGCCGTCGCGGACGGCAACGCGGTTGGCACGGCCGCACTGATCCCGGCCGGTGACGGCGTACTTGAACTCACGAAGATGGGCGTCTCGCCGGAGTTCCGCGGCCGCGGAATAGCAAATCATCTGATGCAGGCCTGCGTGGAACATGCCCGGCGGTCAGGCACACGCACCGTTTTTCTCGAATCAAGTCGAAAGTTGAGTCCGGCGATAACGCTCTATCGCAAGTTCGGATTCGTCGAAACCCCGACCGACCCAAACTCTGAGTACGCACGAGCCGACATACGTATGGAACTTGCCATCGAAAGCGGCAATATGTAAAATCATCAATTCGGCTAAGGTTGAGCCCGTGCTTCGAGTATGGGCAGTCACCAGGCCGTGTGGTCCGATAGCTCAGTCGGTAGAGCAAATGGCTTTTAACCATTGGGTCCCAGGTTCGAGTCCTGGTCGGATCACCAATATTATCAATAACTTAAGGCGTCTGAAACGACGCCTTTTTCTGGTTACTATCCATTTTACTATCCATTTGACTCTGGCTACGCTTTCAATCTAGGCCGTCGTGGCCGTGGTTTCAGCCCGCGCATCATCTCAAAAGTTAGGATGACCAATCGGGAACCGTCACGTTGGAGGGGAGTAATCTTTCCCTGGTTAATACGATGTCTCACAGTATCATCTGAAATCCCCAAAGCCTCGCAAGCTTCCTTTTGCTTGATAGCGATAACAGAATTAAATGGATGGAAATGATCTTCCAGTTTTTCATCTAACAACGCCCCCAGAGTCTCAACGAGTTCTTCCTTCGGGATTAGAATAAATTTGTCGTCCATGTGTTTTGCTCCTTTGGATTTTGAAAGTGCAAAACACGTGCCTCGGCATAGATCACTCTCGGATGCCTGTAAATACGAGACCTCTAGAAATATCAGTGGATAGTTTTAAGTTTTAGGTGGAACTTTTTTGCACCACTTCCCTTTGAAATGGTGCATTTTTCATCCATCCATAGACAATGCCTTTCGTCGATGAATGGATTCTGCGCCGATTTACCGAAAGTCACCAAGAAGCGTAAAGCTCGCCCAGTAGTATGGTTCGTAGTTTTCAGATGATTTGTCACGGATCATGGCGATTGCCGCGTTTTGAAGAGCTCTGGCTGCCGGGATTCCTTTTTTGTATTCCTTGTAGAAGTCCTGTGCAAACAAGCCGGTCGATCGGTCGTTGGCTTCCCATTGAGATGAAATTACTGTGGTGCTCCCAGATCCGAGCAATGCCCAGCCGATGCTGACCACGCCCTCACCATTCAGAACATTATTTGTGTCACACGAGGCTATGAAGGCAAGGCTTTGGGGTTTGAGATGAATTTTCAGCAGGTCGTTGACCGTTATTCGGCCGTTATCATTTCTCGATGGTTTGAATCCAAGAAAAGAACCTAGCGGTTCTTCACGATCGGCCTGGGCATGCATCGAGAAATGTAGAATATCTTTCCCATTAGACAAATTGATGAACTGCTGCGAAGATGCTCCGACTATCGGTTGCACTCCCAATAGTTTGCCGACCGCCACTGCTTCCTGGTTTACAAATCGAAGCGAACGGTTCTCAAATGTATTGTTAGCAAAAACTTGTGCGGCTTTTCTGAAAGGAGCCTTTTTCTTCAATGATTCAAGCAGCAAAGAAACCGAAGGCGAGTAACTGATCATCTTGCTTTCGATCAGATAGGATTCACCGTCGGGACTCAAAGCATGGAATGGGATCTTCCAGAGTGCTTTGTCAGGCACGAATACAAAGTGCATTGAACTGAGTGATAACGGTGCGATAAGAAGATCGTAGATCTCTTTGCCGTCATTCTTGAAGAATATACGATTCATGATCTTGTTTCGGACACTATTCGCCATTGCAACGACTTCCGGGTCAGAGATGCCCAGTCTGACAAGACGAATGGGCTTATGCTTTTCAAGCACGTGAGCCGCAAGCTTGCCATCAAGCGAAAAAAAGTATGACACGATTGCCGTGTCATCAAGGCCCTGTATATTGTCCAATTGCAATGACTTCGCCGCAGGGGTCGAATTCTGAGGAATTGCATTTGTTATGTTTGCTTCAAAATAGTCCAATGCGCTCTTGTCGTCGCCATTTAGAAATCCTGACGAGAGATCATATGCTCTTTTTCTAATACCAGGAGAAACATCCGAGACTTGTTTTAGCGGCGAGAAGTTGATGCGGTCACTCAGGACACTTGCCTTGAGATAGTCGACTGTTTCAAAAGACTTTCTAAGATCACTGGTATCAGCCTCGATCTCAGCAATCAGTCTATAGACCGAGTGGAAGGTTTCAAGCATCGAGAGCGATAAAGGGGCGTCGTCAGTCGGCCTTGCGTCACTTATGATTGCCTCGGCGTTCCGCAGGGCCTTCAAAGCTGACTCTTTGTTGCCCAGCCCCCAATGTCCCCTAGCGAGCATTAGATACAAATGCGGAAGGTTCTCACGAAAGTTGTCCTTTTCCGCAAGATGCAAAAGTATTTCGCTTAACTCAATGAGTTTTCCCCAATTGCCTTTCCGCTCCGCAATGGTGGCTTTCCAGTAAGGAACCACGAAATTGGAGGAAGACTTCATGGTTTCGAGCCGAGAGAACTGCCTTTCGGATTCACCAACGTTATCTTGCAAAGCGTTTAAGATTGCATGACCGAGCGTAACCTCGTATTCGAAGCTCTTACTTTTGTCGAGCACCGCAAGGGTCCTTACATGGTTTTCGGCGGTCGTAAGATCGTTTTGATAAAGTGCGTTAAGAAGCAATGTGGAAAGAAAAATGGAACTTTGAGTATCATCTTTTGTCGATAATGCCAGATTCAATCCTTTTTCATACATCGTCTTTGCTCGCTGTTCCTGGCCGGCCGCGCTCAATAAATTTCCATATTCATAAAGGGACTGCCGATAACGGAATTTGAATTCCGAATTCTGACTGGCGTCGACCAACTTCTGTGAGTAGGAAATCGCTTTGCCGTAATTGAATTTGGATTGCCAGGCGAGACTTAGAAACCGCAGCATCTCAAGATGAAGGGCCGACCTCGGAACCGTATTTGATATTGCTTCCGCTTTTTCCAACCAGACAATCGCTGAGACATCATATCCGCTCGAAAAAAGTATCCGGCCGTTACTGACATAGTATTCAAGTTCGACCATGCGGTTCTGTGGAGCAAGGGAAAAAGCATCGCGGGAGCGAGAAGATGCAGATCGGAAGTCTTTTTTAGCTCTGTAAAGATGTGCCTGTGCAAAGTACAACGATGCAAGAAGGTCCTTGTTTGTTCTTACCCTCTCTGCATCGGTAATAGCCTCGGACAATATTTTTCCGGCTTCGTCATATTTCTCAAGTTGTATCAGCGCTTTGGAAGCATATAGTCCTTCAATAGCAGCCTCTGAGAATCTACCGGACTTACGTGCCTTTTCGATCTTTGCTGGAGCTTTTTCAGCTACGACTTGAAATTTTCCATCATCAAGCAGTGAGCGAAGATCAGTATCAGTTGCCGAACTGTAGGTTGACGCAAGCGCAGTCAACAAGCCGATCAAAGCGAGTCGGATTGCTGCTACGCCTGCGTTCTGATGGAAGTCATTCATCCTTCACTCCGTCATTGTCATTCCTCATGTGGACGACAATTGCCGTTTTCATCGATCACGCCATTTGGCCTGCATGTCGTGCATAGTCTCGGCGGGCAATCGTCATCACGAAGCATCAGAAGAACTTCTTGGACCAGATCCGAGAAGATGCTTGTGACCGTTGCGGTGCCCGCGAGGATACTGGTGTTGGCAAGGATATTGCCGGCAAGCAGCGTCGTAAGCAGCAATGTGCATATGGTTATTCTTAGTTTTCTCATTACTTTTTACTCCCTATTTGTTTTTTCAAAAACTCATACATCGCGGCAGTCACGTAACGGCCTCCAACACCGTGTCCCGCTTCGTTAGCGTATATGAACCAAACCTCGGCCCCAGTGTTCTTGATCTGATCCTTGAGGCCGAGCACGTCCCGTTCAGGGACTCTCTGATCGAGCTTTCCCCGCGTTAGAAACAAGGGCGTTTTATTCCAATGTTCTGTGTTGTTCAGCGGAGAAAGCTCGTCGAGCTTTTTCATTAACTCTTCGTTTTTAGGATCTCCATATTCTGTGATGGAGAATTCATCTATAAAACTCTGGGACAGATATCCCCGGACTGAAACCAAAGGATATTCGGCAATCACGGCCTTGATTCTATGGGGCTCCTGAAGCGTCGTCGCTAAAGCGATCAGGCCGCCATAACTCTCCCCTCGTATATAGATCCGTGATGCATCCAGTTCCGGCTGCTTCTCGATCCAATCAATCAATGTACGGATATCTTTTACGGCATCTCCGCGCTTTGCCCCGTTATCGGCGTCCATGTACTCGATCCCGAATCCGGATGAGCCGCGAATATTTGTGTGAATTGTTGTGATGCCTAGGTAGGCAGCGAGGCGTATGTCAGAGGTGTTGAACGTCGGTCGATCAATTATCTGCGGCCCACCGTGAATGTAGATCACAACAGGTGATTTGCCTTGTTCTGTCTTTGGTTTGATCACATAACCTGAAATGGTCTTGCTGTCGAAGGATTTCCATTTGATCACCTCAGGCGGATGCACGGCATTCTCGATTTGAGGCGGCACCCGCTCTTTCGTCCAGGATGTGTGCTTCTTCTTGGAAAAATCAAAAGACTCGACCGAGGCAGGCTTTCCGACATTTTCAATTGTGTAAACCACTTCCTGGTTTGACAGCCATCTTGTTCCCCAGATCACAAATGAACCGTGTACAAAGGACGAGGCTAAATCTACCAACCGATCATGTTTCAATTTGGCGATTTTCAGTGTGTCGATCCCGTCTTTGGCCTCTTGTATCAGAAATGACTTCCCATCGGGGGATACCTTAACATCTTGAAGATTTGCCGTGCGTTCCGGCAACGAGATGCGTTTTTTCCGATCGGTCTTGATGTCTAACGAAAGCAGGCAGCGCACACGACCACATTCATCTGAGCCCTCCGAGAGCCAAAAGACTCGGCCTTGTGCAAAAAAGCCTTTGTTTGAGTTTCCTTTTTCCTCTATCGGAATGGTCTCTTTGGTTGTGCGGTCATAGAGATACAAGCTCTGATTGCTTGAGGCCTTCCAGTATTTGAGCAGGACCTTGTCTTGATCCGCATCGAGAACATTCCAAATCCCTTTCAGGTCCGTCAGAAAGCAAGAGATCGACACAAGATCGTGCCTGCACAACTTTGTCGTCTTAGCGTCGAAGTCAACCTGAGTGTAATAGATGCTCTTACCGTCTCGTGACCAGATAAATGATTCGACCGACTCGTCCTTGCCGGAAAAGGAAGATAATTTCTTGATTTCCTTGCCTGTCCATAGATATAGCTCATAGTTATCCTCGTCGGCTTTGTCATCGGTGAATGCAAAGGTGTCGTTAGTTGGATTCCCTCTGACGGTGCTCGGAACTCTATTGTCAATAATGACCTCCGGCTTTGCCATCGGCGACGCGACGCGGTAAACGAATGACTTTTCATCGGAAAGGAGTATCGACCGGGAATTCCTCTCAGCATCCCAAATAAGGTTATTCCTGATCTGAGACGGATCAAAGAAAAGCTTTTCGACTTCATCCTTCTTTATTGGAGGTATTCCTTCAACCTTCATATTGGCCGGTACGGGAAAATCATCAGAAGTTGCTTGTCCAAAGATCGACACGGAAGCCAAGACGACGAGGAAGACCAATACGAAATAAGAAATTAGGTTGTGTGCTGATAAATTTTTCATCAATTTTTCTCCGTACACCTTAGGTTCGGCGAACCCCGCTTCTGAAGCCGACGCTTTCTTTTATCACTATTAATTTCACCGCTGTCGTTCAGCGAAAAACGCTGAGGGCCGCTTGAGACGGTTTCGCCCGATTGAAGAGTCACGACAAGGCGCCATTTGTAAACCACATCTTGTTCAAATCGGACCTTCGAAACGTATGAGGTTTCGTTTTCAGTCTCGAAATGGTCAACGAGCTTTTCGTTGAGATCTGAAATATAGATTGCGTACCGAGCGGCTTTCGGGACATTGCTCCATACCAACTTGACGCCATCATCGAATGCCACAGTGTCCAGACCGATCGACTCAATGGGGCCGCAGGGGGCGTCGAGATTTCTTGTTTCAGAATTGACAGGTGCGTTCACTTTAGATTCTTGCGGCAGGCCGCTCCTCAGCACCGAGCTTTTGGTTGCCGCCTTCTGATTTGTTGATATCGGGGATCTGCTCGTTCCGCTAGGAGGAGACTTGTGAGTTGGCTGATCGGTTTCGTGCTTTAGTATTGGTGGAACACCATCGTTTCTGTCCACCTCGCTACTATCGATCGATGCAACCAAGTTGGCGTTCGTCGAATTGGTTGGGTTGGAGAGGAACCATATTGACAAGCCGCCTGTTACTGCGATGAACAGCAAGGCACCGAATGCCGGCCGAAGTATTGGACGGAAACTACTCACGAACGAAATGAACTTATTTCCGAGGCTCTCGTCCGCGTCATCGGTGAACACGCTGTTTTCCCGTTCAATAAAAATGGAATCCAGAAATTCCTTCGATGTTGGCTTTGGCAAAAGCTCTCGGCAGCTGAGGCATTCCAAAAGGTGCCTCGATGTCAGACGCATGTCTTCTCTCGAAAGTGTCCCCTTTCGGAAATGTGCGATCTCTGAAATCTGTAAGTGCTCGCCGTTCATTTTCTCAGCCTTTCAAGCTTTTTCCTCGCATCGTATCTTGCCTTTTTAATGTTTCTGACTTGAGCTCCATTATTTACGAGGCCACCGTTATCGTGTACCAGTCTCGCGATCTCAACGTCGGTCAAGGGTATTTGCGGCGATAACGCTCGCCACATCTCGATATCGAATGAGAGGGCCGAAGCGATCTGTTTCTCGTTTAATCCGAACTGCATCAGATAGATCAAAGTTTCAGCTGAATGCAAAAGTAATGCTCGCCGTTGATACACACTTAGTCTGCAAATTCCTTGCCATACTTCTCGAACAAGTTCTTTCATCTCAAGATCAGACTGGGCATCTTGAGTTTTGTCCTCAAACTCAGGAACAAACTCAAGGGGAACCTCGTGGATTCTGGACAATTTTGTCCTGGAGCGATTGATCTCGTTGTATGTGGATCTTGCCGTAAAAGAACGCCATTCATCGGGTGACATTCCGTTACTTCTTTCACGGAACTTTATGAGCCATTTCCAGAGCCGCAACGACGTATCCTGCTCAACATCCGGAATATCGGCGTCCGGTAACGAGATTCTCTGTCCTCGTGTGATCAGCGTTATGAGATTGACGGCTTCGCGGATAAGTCCTTCGCTGGAGTGCTTGGGCTTAACTTCAGCGTCCGGCGAAGGGGCATTGCCGGGGACTGGCTGTAGCTTTTGAAGAAACGACCTTTTCATCACCTATTGGATATTCCGACATGCTTTTTAAGGCGTCGGTAAAAAATATTGCTTCCAGCAAGTTGATGTTATGTAACCTTTTCGACTTCTAAAGGTTTTTACTAATACAGGTCAAATTCGGAGTAAAGCTTCATTCCTAATTAGGAAACGAGTAGTCGAAAACTCCGGTGGGCGGTGAATCTGCAATACGCGTTTAATAAATGTTATACACTTTCCAAAGTAATCATGTAAATGTCGAGCAACTTGCACGGTTCGATTTTCTTGACCTGTGTTTGCTAGGTGAAACAGGTACAGGCAAAACGCATACCGCAAAGGAGATACACGATCTAAGCCCGCGCCGGAAACATCCGTTTGTTTCAGTGAATTGCGCTGAATTGGCCGACTCGATCATCGAGAGTGAATTGTTCGGACACGAGAAAGGATCGTTCACAGGGGCAACTGCGTTAAAGATCGGCAAGTTCGAGACTGCTGCCGGCGGCACCTTGTTCCTTGACGAGATCGGCGAACTGGACAACGGCACACAGGCAAAGCTGCTTAAGGTCGTTGAAGAAAAGTCTATTACAAGAGTGGGCGGCAACCGTCCAAGACACATAGATGTCAGGATAATTTATGCCACTCATCGTGATCTATCCGTGTTTCGCGAAGACTTCAGATACCGCATTACTTCGCATGTAATTCGTCTGATGCCTTTAAGGGAACGTACCGGGGAGATCGTCCCGCTGGCACAACAGTTTATAAAGGACTTTTGTGCAAAATCCGGAGCCATCATAGCTGCTGACAAGAAGGAGCTGCGAGTGCTCGAACGCTCCCCGTGGTTTGGAAATGTCCGAGAACTGCGGTCCTTTATTGATGAAGTTTGTCTTGAAATCCTTTTTGAAGCTGATGACCGAGGAAACTGGCTTCTTCCTATCCCGCTCACTGAGGACATCATCCAAAAGCATCTCGAAGCCCCGACCGTCAATCAAACGAACTCTCATGAGAAGCCTAACGGCCATGGGCGATTACTACCCGATGGCAAAAGGCTTGAAGACTACCTTGCGATGATCGAAACCGATCTTCTGAAAAATGCCATGGCGGTTCACAACAATAACCGGACAAGGGCCGCGAAGGATCTTGGAATTAGTAGGTCCGGTCTCATCAAAAAGCTCAAGCGAATCGCCCATTGATCTCAAAGTGGTGCAAAAATCATCCACTTTGGCGAAAAAATGCACCGCACTGGTGCATTTTTTCGCCACTTGTTCCCAACACCCTACAAAGCCAACCTATCTACAGTCTTCATAATTCGGAAGACTCGACGCCAATTTCGAGCATTTTGATTTGAAAAGCTAATCAGGAAAGTTCTGCTTTTAGGTGGTAACTCCAAATAGATGTGAGCTAAGAAACCAAAAATAAAAGCGGCTGATAGAACGTGAATTTATCAGGGCTTTCAGACACTGGTGAATGGTTCACAGATTTTAACCGCAAAGGAGAAAACACAATGTCAGCAAGCATCACTCTAATTGGCAATCTCGGCAAAGCGCCGGAAACCAGAACAACAGACAAAGGGACATTTATCGCTAGCTTCTCTATGGCGTCCAATACCGTTCGCAAGACAAACGACGGGCCGGTCGAAAAGACCAATTGGTTTCGCGTAATTGCGTTCGGCAAACAAGCCCAGACGCTCGCACAATTTGTCGATAAGGGGACCCGGCTCTGTGTCGTGGGGACGCTCTCTTTCAACCCCTGGCTCGATCGAAATGGCACCCCGCAGGCCGGAGCGGACATTGTTCTTCAGGAATTTCAATTTCTTCCCAGAGCGCGGAGAGCGGGAAGCGGGTCAGAGGACTCCGGTGGTTCCATTCCGGCGTCTGTTGTCAGCGAAGTTTCGGATCAGGTGGCCGCCTTTTAGCTTTACTACTCCTTAAATGGGCATCCTCAGTTCATATGAGATGCCCACAATTTCTTTGGAGGCCTTATGATCCAACGATTGAAATACATCACTCGCGAATATGTGAAGGCAAATCCGGACAAGCTGTTTTTTTTTGGTGACAACCTCGAACAACGAGGTTTCGGCGGTCAGGCAGCTGCCATGCGCGGTGAGCCAAATGCTGTCGGTATTCCCACCAAGAAAAAGCCGAGCAGGGAGGAGTCTGCGTTCTTCACAGACGATGAATTTGAGATCAACAAGTCCGCGATCGAGGCCGTGTTGTCTCCGGTATTCATCGCTGTGAGCGAGAAGAATATCACTGTCGTCATTCCGGTAGATGGACTCGGGACCGGACGCGCCGAACTTGATAAACGGGCGCCGCAAACATTCGCCTATCTTCAACGCCGACTAGCCGATTTGGAAGCTTTCATTGGTTAGTTCTTCCGTTCTACTTAACAAGCTCTTACTCCCAAGTTGAAAGGGGTTTTCAAGCCTGAAGTTTTGTGCTTTTTTCAACTTGGGCATTGAGAATACTGCCCAAAATTAGGTGTTCTCTCCGGCTCTGGACCGGGATTTACGAGGTGAATATGGCAGTACAAATGAATCTAGAAATGCTTAGACAATTCGCTCCTTACAGTCCGATTCTGGCTTTTACGCCGCACAACACCGGCTCGCCAATGCAGGACTGGTGTCGGCATCTTCAGCGAAATCCGATGCGTCGTCAGGAACTCGAGGAGTTTGCGATTCTTGGCGATGTTGTGGTCAGGATCGCGGATGAGATCGAGGCCGAGCCGGTTGATAAGGTGAAGATACTTTCTCTCGAATATGCGGTGAAAGTGCTTGGCGATGAGACAGATGCTCTTGAGTTCGTTCGCTGCGTTCGGGCCATTGCAAGTCCCGACGCCGGACAATTCGAACTCCAGCAGATCGCTTCACATTACTATGGCGAGATTAGGCGTCGAGGCATCCCCGAGGTTCTCAAGGAAATGGGAGTGCTCGGAATGGAAATGTCGGCTGTAACCACTCCCCTTTCCGAGCGGGAATTAGATGTCTTTGAGTCGCGTCCGATCCTGATGAAGCTTTCAAGAGCTGATAAACGACGAAACCGCGAAGCTGCCAAATCTTGCTTACCGTTGCCTGAGCCGACTCCGAATTTTGATGCAGAAATGGATTCGGTGATGCATCGGATCGGGCGTCAGAAGATCACTCGAATGATTACTGACGAATTCGAGGAATACTACCTCTCAGACGGCGACAAATCGCTCGAAGAACTCGATCGTGACTTTCTTACATTCGAGAGTCTCGAACAGTATGACGAGAACGGAACGATCAACATACGAATGAACGGCGGGCAAAGCGCAGTAGTTGCTTTCGACTTCGAATGTGAGATTGACGCCTCGTACTTGCCGTCTGATGTTCGCGGCCTGAGTTCGATCATCTCGCATCTGTTTGTCGGACATCAGATGGGCGGTTCTGAGGCCCGAAAGGCCCGGGAGTTTATCGCCGAATCGAGACCGGAAATGATCCCATTTAAATATTCGGTCGATGCTGCCGGGCGTCCATTTTCAGACAATGAGTTCGACGAATGGTTGACCTTGAGACTGGAGCAAATCTATTACCGGCAAGTCGTTCGCACTGTCCGCAAGGTACGCTCTATCCGAAACTCATCTTTCGAATATCTCTCGGAAAACGAGATCAATCCAGATTACGACGAGATGCTGTACGTGGCCGGAGTTTGCCGTGTTCTTTGGCAAAAAATGCGTGGTGATTTCCATATCAGAAGTCTCCGTAACGCCTCATATCAGGATCTCTATCTGAGGCTTCGTGGAACCAAGGATACAGCCGCGGTCGCTGAACTGAAAAAGACAGCATTTGCCGCTTACAAAGAGCGAAATGAGATCTCACTCAAGGAGTTCACGGCGCTGAACACGGTTGCAAAATCCCAGGAAGCTCGCCTTGCAAATCAAATAAGTGCGGCCGCCAGAAAATGGATAAGGACCGTCGAGGAATCATCAATGGGACGGCTCAGATTCCTAAAATTCGCACTGTATAACGATCCTGAAGCTAAGGGATTTACACGACAAGAGAAACAGAGATTGTGGGAATCCGTCCGGAGTCGAGAGAGCGAACTTAAAGCCGAAATGAATGCCAAACAGTCCCAACAACTGCTTTTTGGCCAGCCGGCACTCGTAAAGATCGTTCACGCGGCCTAGGAGTTGTTATCAATTTTAATCGAAAAAGGGCGGCGGTCAGGCTTGGGACAGTCTAAGAGCTTCAACCGCCCTGATCGCCCTCTTCGAGTGGTGCAAAAATCATCCAATGTGGTGCATAAATCATCCAAAGTGGAGCAAAAATAAACCAAAAAGGAGCAAATATAGCAATGTCTANNCGAGGTCAAACTCCGCTATTCGGAAAAAGGAACGGCGGTCGCAACCTTTCCGATCGCTTCAAATTCTTACAAGAACGGACCTGAAGGCCGCGTTAAGACCACCCATTGGTACAACGTCACTGCTTTCGGAAAGGTCGCTGAAACCTTGGCGTCGAACGTCAGGAAAGGCACTCATCTGCTTGTGCAGGGGCGCCTTGGATTCAAACCCTGGCTGACAAAAGACGGCCAACCGCGAGCGGGTGCAGAAGTGATTCTCCAATCGTACGACTTCGCGGACGGAGCCAAAACAGATAACGGCCAAGAAGCAGGATCCCCCGAACCGGAGATGCTGCCTGAACCTGCTCAGAATGACGAGAATTCGGCGGTGGACGACCCGTTTGACGACCAGTTCTGAGTTTGATCATGGAAATGGTTTCCTGATTGCTAAGGGATCTTTCGGGGCATCGAGAAGTCGGTGCCCTGAAATTGTTGGAGGGCATATGAACGATAAGGTAACAGAAGACTATTTTCCGGAAATCACCATTTACGCTGACGGATCATGTTTGAGAAATGGATCCGAGGAAGCATCCGCCGGATGTGGAGCAGTCATAGTTGACCGGAATAGGGAGGAGCTGCGGCTTATATCCAGACATCTCGATTCTCTGACCAACCAGCAGGCTGAAATCTCGGCTTGTACAACAGCTCTAGGCACTCTTCGCCGTCCATGCATTGTCGAAATTGTGTCGGACTCAAAATACGTTGTCGAGACGATGACCGGAAAGCATGGAATGAAGTCAAATAGATCATTCTGGACTGACCTTGTCAAAAGATGCTATCGGCATCATGTCAGTTGGAGGTGGGTTCGAGGACATTCCTGTGTTATGTTTCAGGAAGCTGCCGACAGGCTTTCGCGGGCAGCATCGACCTATCAATGCAGTTTGCCGGATGAGGAGTTGCAGAGGCTTTCCAAACTGCTGCTGTTGGAAAGCAATCAACTGAATATTCGGGCGTTCGAGAAGAGTCTTGAAGCAACAGCAAGCCGATTTTCGTTGTCCGTTGATTGCGGAAATGTGTTCCCGAATGTCGATCTGAGAAATGATCTTCCCTCGGCATTCTCAACATAAAAAGATGCTGATCAGGTTTGCTGTTTGTGCCACGATCTGAAGCCCGGATCACGGTCAAAGAGCATATTCAGGGCAAAGTCGACCACATCGCCGGATGTTACCTCAGTCATCATCTGATCGGCTGCAAAGCGCAGATATTTCTTGAGTCTTTCGTTAGTTGAATCAAGGATCTTTGCATTTACCTTGATGTAATTCAGCCGGTTTATTTGGAGAATTGTCTGGTCGTTTGCGGCCTTTTTGTGTGTGTTTGTATCTGCGATTGTGTTCATAGGGTTGGCATCTGCCTCCTCTTGGATTTGATCGTGGATGCTAGATACAAATGGCATGCCATCAGGAAAAAGGCGGCTGGTTGACGGTAAAATTTTATTATGGAAGTTGCTGTCTTCTGGTTGCCTGACAGGATAGACCAATTTATCCACTTTGTAACTCCCGCAATTGTATGACACCACAAGGGTTATCCATTGTAATCGAAAATTACAAACCAAAATGCTCTCGCTAAATATTGATCCCGGCACGTAGTTTGCAGACCTTCGCTGTATTTCAGGCGATTACAAATGAGAAAACGTGAACGCGAAAAGTTGAAAGAAGGAATAAATTCCGGAGCAGTTACGAATCAGGGGTTTCCGATGACCGTTCGGCCCTATGAAAGCGATGTACGCAAGATTTCCGAGTTAGCAAAGAGTACCGGCGAGACTCGCGCGGCTATTGCACGAAAACTCATTCAAAAAGCGTTGTCGGAACATGATTCAAAACTTAAACAGGAGCGGTTCGAAAATAAGATCGATTGGATCATAAGAACCGAACGCGAAAACCAAGCTGATTTGCGTAATCTCTTGAGCCTATTCGATGGGTTGAGTGAAGAGACGGAAAAGCTTAGTGATAATGTCAAAAGTCTATCAGACGATTCGTTGAACACGACTGTTCTGCTGCGTGAGGCGTACTGCATGTTAAATATCACCGTGTCGTCACTCAACCAGATCTTTACGAGACTGCTCGAATTCTTATCTCCCAATCAATCTGAGAGGGAGAACAGCATCGATATTGGGAATGCATTTCTTGCAAATCTGATAGAGCATTCCATCCTCGATCTTAATAAATGCACATCCTTTCATGGGCTGAGGAATGACCCCATTGCAGATGCCAATTTGTTTGTTGAAACAAAGATCAAAGTTCTACGGGAACGCATTGCGGCGAATGCTGCGAACACAAAGTTCAAAGAGGATGGAAAGTCTTAGTGAGAATCGTTGTGTCAATTCAGTCAAAACGAGGCAGTGCCCACGGCCTTGTCAACTATATTGCCAACAGTAAGATCGATCCATCGAAGGAGCGGCCTAATGGCCGGGACATTTTCAATGATTATTCAAGCAATCTCTCATTGGAAAGCGCAAACAACTCGCTGAAAGTTGCACTCTCAAAAACGCGGGTAGGCAATGATCAATTACATCATCTCGTCATCTCATTCAGAGAGTCCGATTATCGGAAGTTGGCCGGATCCGAAAAAGAACGGCAGACTGCCCTAAAAGACATCACGCGAACAAGTATTGACGGATTAAAGGAACACCTCGGGGCTGAAAAACTATCTTGGGTTGCGGCGCTGCATCTGAATACCGAGAATCCTCATGTTCACATCGCCTTGCAAAAGGAATACATCTCAAAATCATTCGACAATTGTCATCTCACGAAGATACCAAGAGAGGCACTACCTCACAATGAGATTGTTAACAGTAAGAAGGTGTTTGTTCCGGGCATTGTAGCTCGCTCGGCTGAAGGAAAAATGGAGTCGATATTGACGCAAGAACAAACCGAAGAAAGGAACTTGCAGCAGCAGTCGGCCGATCGCTCTCCTATTCCGTCTAGCAACGGCACGGAACTCAAAGAGTCTGGAAGCCTTGACCGTAACCGCAGAAGAACGCTCGGTAAGGCGATCATCGGCGAAGCATTTATCCGGCGACTTGAAGCCCAGATTGAGCATCTGGCCCAAAATGGCGACAAGATGAGATTCCTCGTTACAGATTCATTGAGTGGTAAGAAACGACGCTTGTCACTGAGCGATGTGGATCGACGCCTGGATAAACAATCCTGTGATGGGCGCTTAGATGACAATCCAGAAGCCAAGATCATAAAGACTGTTCTGCTCAAAATGATGGGCAAGCAGGAGAATCAAAAAGCCAAAGTAGAAAAGGAATTCGGTACAGCAATCGAGGCAGCGAAAAAGATTCGATCTGACCATCGAAAACAGAACCTGAAACTGCCGACACCGATACTCTCGAAAACCGAGATCGATCAGCTTCAGGAACAGTGTCTTGAGGCATCCGATATCCGTCGGTTNNTGAAAGAGAAGGCGAGACTGAAAGCCGGAATCAGCATGACCTCAGTCGAATATTCGCACAAAAAGCAGTCGCAAATCTAAGGGCCAAAAATACCGAACGTCAAATGCAGGATTTTGATACCGGCCGCTTCTATCGTCGCGTGGATCTGGATGGAAAATCCCTTTCACTTGCAGACGTTGAAAGAGCACAAACTAAGCAGAGTCTCGTATCCAAACTGGTTGAGGATGTCCATCATTTTATAGGTAGGTTTACTCGTACGGATGTCTCTCGTGAGGACTTAAGAACCACTCAAGTTCTGCAAAACATAGAACTTAAACTCGCTGAATCGAAGCGAAAAATAGCGAAAGAGTATTCAAGCGCCAAGAAGCAGTCGAAATTATTGGAAAAGATACTTGAATCGGATCACGCTTCAGGAATTCGGGACGGAAAGTATTTGCCACACGAGCTCGACGAGATCGAAAGACTGGCGACAAGACTGGGCTCACGAGAGGCTTACGAGGAAAACTGGCGTGAACAAAGGTTACTAATTGACTCGGCTAGAGCCGATTGTCCCGCCGCCAGAAGACTTTCACGATCTGGGAATCAATCTGATTTTGAGGGTCATAAACAGGAAGTGCTCGGCGGCCGAGCCATCGCAAAAGAGATAGTTGCAAAGATCCGATTGGATATGGCTAAAGAAGATCTCGAAATCTTCAAAAAGACAAGACAATATACCAGGTTTCCTGTTTCTGGGTCGCGTCCAAAAGAAGTCAATTACTTGAGTCTAAAAGAGGTTGATCTGCCAAATACGCACTCGATATTGGATCAAGCTGTTGCGTTTATGCTGGAGGGCAAGGATCACAGACGAAACAGAAAAGTGGTGGTGAGGATGGTCGAGGAGAAGGAAACAAAACTCAACTTAGAATACGTAGGAGCAAAAGATATTTTCGACGCTGCAGCGACAATCGCCGCCGAATTCAAGCAAAAGTCGGTTATGTCATTACGCGGTGAGGCGACATATGCTCCGATCTTCACCTCTTCGGAGATTTCATTGATCGAATTCCGAATCAACCAAACTAAAAGTTCAAAAGAAGGGTCGACACTGAAGACGATACTGAGGAATGCCGATTCAAGTTCGGCCCAGTCCGTAAGGAATTTGTTGAAGACACTTGATTCTCCGAACCGAACTTTGGAGATCACTCGGCCGGAAATGCAAAGGTCGGTATCGTCAGTTGAACACGGCCTTCGGCCAGCAATGGCTGAACACGGAATTGAACGCTGAAGGATTATATCTCTCTTTTGCGTCTCACAGGCACACCACTTGCTATTCAGATTGATTAGAACCGATGCGTTTCTGATTGATTGGAATGGAAATAGAGTTCACAAGCCAAGTCGTGGTAAATCCTGAAGAGACAAATGGGCGTCTTCCGAGACGTTCTCTTGACCTGTTAAATATCAACACGCTGGAGCTGATGTCATTAGCTCCCTTAAGGTCTGAAATCGCACCAAAGGGGCTTGCGAGGGCCAGAGCATTGGTCGCTTATTCTGAAAGGCTCAGAAATACATACAGAGCAAATGAAGACGGTTTGAGGGAAGGTATGAAACTCCTGGCCGAGACCGTTAACAACGGACAGCCGATCGTTGTTTCCTGTTTCTGTCGCGCCGGTGAGATGTGTCATGCCGATGTCGTAAAGCTGGCGATAGAGAAGGTCCAACAGCGGGTATTGCTTCATGACAGAACCAATGGCAAAACAGAGCACTCACCATCAAAAACAAGATCGGTCGATATTCCGAATCCGAGGACCCAAAGAGCTATTAACGAGATACTTTCCGTCAGTAAATCTGACCTGCTGTTGGCCCGGATAGACCAAACTGATGGTCGCAGCCGATATGAGCACGCATCGTACTTGAACCAACATTCCCAATTTGCTCGGGATCTTTACGAACGCGGAGCCACAATATCCGGTAACACGGTTATCGTTCCCAAAGAAAAGCTGTCAATTGCCGCAGGGTTGAATATCGCAACCAATCAATATGCAGTAAACAAACTGGAACATATTATCGGGGACGGGACAAAGGCGCTGGATCTCGCACCTCAGATCGTCGAATGCGGACGGAAGATTGCTGGTTCCGATGCTGACCGCGAAACTCAGTTAAAGGTTTTCAATTGGATCTACCAGTCGCTGGAAGGTAAAACTGAATTTTTAGATTCCGGCGATAGGACATTCAGTGAAGAGTCTAAAGAAGAGCGCTTTGAGCGAACAATGACCGATATAGCGAATCTTGCTAATGAGTTAAGCCAACTTGAACCTTCCGATCATTTAGTACCGTTGGATACGGTATTCGAGCACGATGGAGATCACGAAAAGATTGAAAACCAGGAGCTTCTGCAGGATGAAAATGACGCGCCCGCCAGAAACACAACCGAAGCAACATACGCTAGTCAGCTAGAATTTGAAAGATTTGAAATCGGCAACATCGAACTCGCTCAAATGGCATCGGAAATGAGTCACAATGAGCGCGAACACTGGTTTAATGTTAGATTGCCATCAATCGACAAGGAACTCGAAGACGGCAAGCCCGTCAATGAAATATTAGAAGCTTACAGAGATACTATCTACACGACCGCCATTCACGAACCCTTCAGGAAACACGAAGCGGTTGACGATCTGAGATTTGCTGCCGTCTATATTAGCAACCAATTAAAGCACCCAGACTCAAGACTGCGGCACCACAGTGCCCGCTACCGGAAATATGCGGCTACGCTTGAGGCTGCATCAACACGTAAGGAGGTTGTCGAGCGCGCTTCAGCCATACGTGCGGAAAACGCAAGGTCCAGACTTTTATGGGAGAAATTGTCTGCGGAGGAAACAACTGCAACTTCGCGACCTCTTACCTCCAAAGAACTGCAATTTCTTTTTACTGAAACCTCGCCGAGCCGCTATACAACTGAAATGGTCGCCGCGAAAATGTCCTATTCGCATTTTGGAGATAGTCGGAATGCCTTGACACGATCGCTCTTCAAAGCTGAGATCGAACCAAGCCCGGAAGCCCGAAAGTTATTGGATAGTCTATCTTCGAGACTTAACAGGCCCGATATAATCAGTTCATTGGCAGCAACAAAACATTTTCTTTTGAGCCTTAGTTTGAAGCCGGACAAACTAAAGTATCCAAACGCAGTTGATCACCATATGTTGTACAACATATTGCCGTCATTCGAGAGGGATTTTGTCTATCAAAAGGCAACGGAGCAGAAACTGAAACTTGAAAATAGAATGTCTGAAAGAGGACGACCGATTCCGGCGATAGAACTGGGGAGTAGTCCGCGGTTAGAAATTCGTGAAGGCGTTCGACCCGTGATTTTGGAGGCTGTTCATATACAAAAAGGGTCGTTTGAACATAAGGTGACATCGCAGATTGTTGCAGAAGGGCTCAATCGCATTGACCTCAGCTCTAATGATTCTGAGGGTTATATCCATTCTGGGGGTCGTGAACTTGCAGAACAGCTTGATAAGGGGGAATCCCGCGTCCCAGCGCATACGCGAGAAAGAATAGTCGAAGCTAGGTCTAACACCGCCAGCCGTGTAGACCTCGATCGATCTCGATAACCTATCCTGAATCAGTCAACCGCAGGCGAATCTTTCTTACCTACTATCGAAGATAATCTCCGCGCATCTCCATCCGGACAATCGGGCTAGCCTCCCAGATGCGTAAACTCGAAAGGATCCTCAAGCGGCTATGAGCACACTTTGATACTCCAAACCATCTCGGACAACCGTCGAGCTGCTTAAGAGTCTCGTTGTCGATTTGACAATTGAACACCTGTACTCTTACACTAATCTCACTCAACTATTACAAGGTGGCCGCCTTTACAAGGTGTTCAGAGGTCTCGATTGACTTCTTGGTTTGCTGATTTAAAGCAGAATCTAATTTGCTCGTGCGTCGGATTCCTCATCGACGAATCACCACGCACCAATCGTACTGACAACAAATCGTTCGTTTCGTACTCACAACGGAGGGACAAATGTCCACAGACGCTAAAACTCGTAGTCTCAGCTCGGATTCAGAATCTTCGGGGATTTTCTCATCTCTACGCGCGAATCGAGGCGTATGCCTATTGGCAACTCTTTTACTGGTTACGATCGGATGGGCCGCTCTATCAAGCTCTGGTGGTCTGCCGCTCGCAGGTTCTGCGTTGCCTACTGGTACGCCGCCTTTGTTGCCATCTAGTGGGCCGAATAAAGAGTATATTTATGCGGGCAGTGCGCTTGTTGCTACCACAGAGCAATTTAGGCAACCTCCCGAAGATTTGGCGGTTTGGCGACCAAGTGACGGTACTTGGTATGTGCTGAACTCTGAAGGAGNNTCGTCCCTCAAGTAACACGTGGTGGATAACGAGATCCACCGACGGCAGCTACTATTCGGCTACTTTCGGCACGAGCGGGGATACTCCCGCGATCGGTGACTATGACGGCGACGGGAGGTCCGACTTGGCTGTTTGGCGACCTTCAAACAGTACCTGGTACGTGTTGAGAAGTTCCGACAGCGGAGTGACATCCACTCCGTTTGGAACTACCGGCGACAAAGTTGCTCCGGCGGACTACGATGGCGACGGGAAGTCTGACGTGGCGATCTGGCGAGATAGCACTCACACTTTTTGGGTTCTGAGATCCAGCGACAGTCAAACCAGCTCCTTCTCGATCGGTGCGACTGGCGACGACCCTGTCGTTGGCGATTACGACGGTGATGGGAAGTCCGATTTTGCCGTGCGGCGCTCCAGCACAAACTACTGGTATATCCACTTTTCCTCTGATGGCAGCGATTATTCTCAACAATGGGGGAATACAAGCGACATAGCGGTTCCCGGGCGTTACCGCGACTCGTCAGATACGGACGCCAAAACCGATATTGCCGTATGGAGACCTTCTACGGGGGTCTGGTATATACGCCGTTCCAGCGACGGAAGCCAAAGAACAACTCAATGGGGCATGAATGGCGATATTCCAGTTCCAGCCAACTGGAATCGTTAGCTTGAAGCTACTTCAATGTGAACCCACAGATCCCGGCATCTGATCGGCAAAAATTACGGAGAGAATATGCATCGATACTCACACGATAATGCAAAGCGACTTTTTGGAGTTGTAAGAAGAATATCGCACAGTGGGCGAATGATCCTTATGCTTGGGATAGGATCTCGCGAATGGGCGACAAGCGCCTTGATCTGTGCGATGATTCTGCCTCTATTGACGCTGCCAGTCAGCGCCAACCGAGTCTCAACGCCGGTAGATCAATCAACGGTCCTTTTCGAGCCGGTCAATGAAAACCTACCTGTGTGGACAAGCATCTGGAGAAATCTCAATGCCGATATTGAAACGCGATTGAATTCATTGCGAGTGACTAATTGGACGGGGAGTGCGACTTCTGATGACGACAAGAAGAAAAAGAAAACGTCTCACGGAACTAAACCGTCAACTAGGCCTGCTCCGGCCGGGACCGAGAATTCAACGAGCTCAAATCCTAAAATAGCCGACGTTCCGGAACCGAAGGCTGCTCCAGCCGCGACGTCTATTGCGCCAGAGACTAAGGTCATCAAGAAGGGCACTGGAACGACACCGGCTGCATTGCTAAATCAACTGCCCTCTGACGAACACGATTCGGTTTACAGTTATGAGAACAATCTTGGCTCTCCGAGGGGTCAAGTTGAAATGGACTCGGCTAATCGCGCGGCAGCACTACCCATCAAGCATCGCGTTGGAACGGCGAATTTTAGTTTTGGATTAGGCTTAGCATCGATCTCCGGGCGAGGTATCGATGCAAGTGTCGGGTTGACCTATAACAGCCGCACCTGGAACAAATCCTGCGAGGCTTATGACGCCAACGGGAACTGTACGACAAATCACTTTTCCTATGACGTCGAGCAAAGCTGGATCGCTCCGGGATTTAGTTCAGGATACGGATATCTCGAAAGCCGTGCGATGCTTCGTCAGTCAAACCCTATTAGCGATCCTGGCCATTTTCGGTACTATACCGAGGTTGTGCCGGTTGGAATTACGGATGCTGACGGTACCCGACACCAGTTTGTATGTTCGGCATGGGTCGCTGTGCCCGACTCAAACGATTCCAGCTGCTCTCTTTATAAAACGAACGACGGTACGAACATTAAGATTCCCGTCAATGGATGGAGTTCTAACCCCTACAATGCTCAGACCGTAAACACTTCCGGTTATGAAGCGCGGTACTTTACGGCAACCTACAATAACGGTTTCAAGATCACATTCAGCGGTGGGTTTCTATCCGGTGAATCCCGGCGGCACTACCCGGTAAGGATCCGGGACAATAATGGCAATCGGATTCGGATCGCTTACCGGCAGGATCAGTCTGGCAGCATTGACCACATTACCGACACCCTTAATCGCGAGATCAAGTTTTATTATCAGCCGGTTAGCGGAGCTTCTGACAAGCTCGTCGCGGTAACGATTCCCGGAATAAGCGCAAATAGCGAAATTCAGACCGTTCGATTCTATTACGAAGACCTAACCTTGCAAACCGGTGGATTCGCCAGCGGCGCGACTGTAACTGCGCCGACAACGGTTAGAACGCTGAAATATCTTTACTTCCCTGCCACAAAAACGGGCTACAAGTACGAGTACAATTCGTACTTCGGGATGATAAAAAAGATCACCCGCTACGTCGGAATGACCGCAAGCGGCACGTCAACCTCCGAAACCGGCTCGATCACCAGCGACGGACTCTTTGCGGCAAGTACCGAGTACAACTATCCAAGCACAACGGGCGTTAGCGATGTGCCGAAATACACGACCCGTACCGATGATTGGCAAGGGAACACGAGCGGCCCGTTAGTAACCACCTATAACGCGCCCGAACCAAGCCCCGGTGCGGATTATGTATCGACGATCACTGTCCCCGATAACGGCTTCAACATTGAGACAAAGTCTATCTCTGGACACGATGGGCTTTTGAAGGAAACCCGTGTGACGGTGCTGTATCCGCAACTGTCTCAGGTGATGTCTAAGACAGAATATAAATGGTCCGCCGGCGCCGACCGGAATCTGACGAGCGTCGAGGTAACGAATGATGCGGGCTTAAAGAAGGCGACTGTATTTGGTTATGACACTTACGGGAATCAGACCAGCACGCGCGAGTGCGATTACGGCGTGGCTCTGGCCGCCTGCACGGACTCGACTGCACTCAGGCGAACCGTTACGAGCTATGAAACCGGTTCTGGCTGGATCACCGCAAATCTGCTTAGTCTGCCAAAGTCGATTACGACGATCGTAGGCGGAGTAAATGTTTCCAAGACGACGTTGACCTACGATCACGAGGTAAATGGCGTGGCGAGCGCCGCCACGATCGTAAAACGATCCGATATCGGCAACACGAACACGCACGATACGTTCTTTAACCCGGATGAGCCGGGATGGTGGGAGACTATTTGTCCTGACGTTGACGACCCCGGACAGAGTGCTTTGCCCGGTGGATGTGTTGAGATCTATCATCCCGGCTACTCCGGCCAGAGCGCTTATCGCGGGAACGTTACCAAGGTCACGCGCTTCTCGGACGCTACGCTTACCAGCGACCCGAACGCGGATGTTTCGGATTATGAATACGACATCGCGGGCAATCTCGTAAGTGCGACCTTGAGTTGCTGTAATGTGAAGACGATCGATTACGGCGCGAATTTCGCCGCGACCGGCTATGCATATCCGGTATCTGAAACGAAAGGCAGTTCACCGCAGCTGACAAATTCGGCGACGTATAATCTGAACACGGGTTTTGTCGTAAGTTCGACAAATGAAAACGGTCAGACTACCAGTTATGAATACGAGACGGATACCCTGCGCCCGAAAAAGACTATCTATCCGAACGGCGGATATGTTCTGACCGAATACAGCGACAAGCTAGTTTCGACGACAAACGATCTGCTGCCTGGATTTACTCGCCAGACAACGACGCTTGATTCGACGCACACTACCGAAAGCTACGGGTATTACAACGGACGTGGGCAAGGCATACGCTCCGCCTCTGAGACGCCTGACGGTTGGCTGATCTCTGCTGTCGAATACGACACTCTCGGACGTGCTAAAAAGTCTTACAATCCGTTCTACGGCTCGACGCCGACGGCGACAATTCCGACCGGCACGGCATTTACACAGGTGAACGCGATCGACGGCCTCGGGCGAACGACGGAGATCGAGCTGCAAGACGGCACAAAGGTCTATACCTATCCGAACGAAGCAACCGTCACCTACACCGCTCCGAACAGCCAATCGATCACGGGCACGGCGACCCGCGTCAAAGATCAGGCTGGCAAGGAACGGCGGCAGATCGTCGATTCGTTGGGACGTGTGGTGCGGCTTGACGAGCCGACTTCCGCTGGTTTGGGCGATGTATCGACGCCGAATCAGCCGACATTTTACGAGTACGACGGCAACGATAATCTCGCAAAAGTTATCCAATCTGACGGCACAACGACGCAGAACAGGCGGTTCAAATACGACTCGCTATCGCGGCTTGTTGCCGAATATCAGGTTGAGGCAAGTGCTACACTAGATCTTGCGGGCACAAAAGGCGCGGTGGACAACGCCAATAAATGGACAAAGGTCTTGAAATACGACGCTCACGGCCTGCTCACTGACGGCTACGACGCACGCGGAGTACATACGCAGATGGCATACGACGGGTTAAATCGCATCTCAAGCGTCACATATTCCGGCGAGACCGGGTATCAGACGCCTGCGGTAACCTATACATACGATCAGTCAAGGGCTGGAGCCTACAATACCGGTGCCTTGACCACGGTCGAGACCGCAGCTTCCGGTGAGACGCCGGCGACAAAGGCGGAGTTCGACTATGACCTGATGGGGCGTGTTTCGAAGCATCGGCAGTGGATCGCGGGGCAGGAGTATGATCTTGAATATGGATATAACCTTGCGGGGCAGCTTGTGAGCGAGAGGTATCCAAGCGGCAGGGTGGTTACGAACTCTTACGACGCAAACGGCCGTCTTGCGGGCGTCGCCGACGGTTCACGCACGTATCTCTCGAACCTGCAATTCCAGGGCCTCGGCGGCAGTCTCTCGTCAATGTCGTATGGCAATGGCACCGCTCAGACGTTCGGCCTCAACAACCGTATGCAAATGACATCGCAGGAGCTAAAACGCGACACGGAAACCTTGCAGAAGTACGCGTATGGTTATGGTCAGTTGAACGCTTCGGGAACGCTGGACACGGCGAAGAATAACGGGCAGTTGTCGCAGATCGAGAGTTGGATCGGCACGGCGAAGCAATGGACGCAGAAGTTCAGTTATGACGATGTTGGGCGCTTGAAGCAGTCTGCGGAGTACAAGGGGACGGATGGTTCGTTGACGTATCGGCAGGTGTTCGATTTCGATCGATTTGGGAATATGTATCGCAAGGCGGCGAGTAACCCATCGACGGGGCAGGCGAATCCTTTGCCTTATACGCAGATCGAGGAGAGTGATATTTCGAAGGCGACGAATCGGTTTGCGACGGGGACGACTTATGACGAGGCGGGCGATGTCGTTTCGGATGCGAAGTTTCGGGGGATGGGTTTTGGGTACGACGCGAACGGGCGTATGGTGAAGGCGACGAAGGCGAATGTGCCGGACGCGCTTTCGGTGTATGACGCGGCTGGAATGCGTGTGGCCGAACGCGTGAACGACGTTTGGCGTTTCAGCGTTTATGACATCGGCGGCAAGATCGTCGCGGAATACGGCGGCGTCCCCGCCACAGACGAAGGCGGCGTGAAATATCTCCTCTCGGACTGGCAAGGCTCGACGCGTGCTATGATGAGCAACGGCGGATTTGTGAAGGCGAGGATGGATTACACGGCATATGGTGAAGAGATACAGGCGGGCGTGGGCCTGAGAACTCCGACACTCGGCTACTCTGCAACTTCTGCCGACTCTCTCCGCCAACGCTACGGCCTGACGGAACGCGACGACGCCACGGGCCTCGATCACACGTGGTTCCGCAAGAACGAAGGCCGTGCAGGCCGTTGGACCTCCCCCGATCCTTACAACGGCTCAATGTCGGTGTCTGATCCACAAAGCTTCAACAGATTTTCATACGTCGCCAACCAACCCACAAACTTCATCGACCCAACAGGACTTAGGATTGAACAGGTTTGTCAGTGGGTTCGCTATGGATCGGCATCCTATACCGACCCAGAGGGAATCACCCATTACATGCCTGGATTTGAGCGTCGTGAGTGCACACTAATCTATATTGTGGATGCTCCTGGCGGTTTTTCTTTTCCGATTGCTGGCGGCGACACGGGGGTGTTTGACCCAGGGAGGCCGACCGATCTTGGGCAGGATGCGCGCAATGCAACGTACAAAACGTGTCTCAAAGATAAGGTCAGGAATCGAGTAAATGCGGTGAATCATCGACGAGATGACGAACTAAAGCGAAACATTCTCGGCTCGGTCGCTCCGTCGCCGCTGCCAGCACCGCTAGGTTGGTTTTCCCCCGTTGCAATGGCTCCCGGAGGGGTAGTGCTGCCTGACCAGACTGACGAACAGCTTACTGCGAATTATCTAATCGGAATGTGGAACCCGAAAGACCTGGGACCTATCGGTGCGGGAGCAAATATACTTGTCGCTGGAGCAATGGAGGGGACCTACGGCTATTACAATCACCGCAAGGCTTTAGCGCAAGCCAAAGCGATTACGGCCGCTGATAAGAAAGACTGTCTCCGCGAAGCGAACAATCAATAAGTGATGTTAAGAAAGACGAGTTTGATCTTAGTATTTGCTATGGCACAAATCGGGTGCGTATCACCGATGGCGGAATCGCAAAATGGAGTAGCTCCGCGGGCGACTCCGTCCGACGAGTATGCAGCCTTCGTAGTGAACCTTGAGACGGGAGACAAGATGCTCTCTTCAGGTGATTTCGATAAAGCCGAAACGAATTTCCAAGAAGCCAACAAGATTGCAACGAAGCACCACTGGATAAATGAAACTGTATCTTCGACTACCGAACTAGGGAAGGTCTCGGTTGCGAGACGCGATCTAACTTTGGCTGAAAAGTACTATACCGAAGCTGTCCGGATTTGTCAGAGCAGTCCTGAGTGTGATGTTGATCAGCTCGACGTAGCGGTAAGCTATTTAAACCTTTTCTACGTATTTCGTATAAAGACTCCTGGAGAAGCTGCTGCGGTGCTCACCCGCCTAGATTCATCCGACAAGTGTGCAAGTGGTGAGTGCGACAAATTCATCTGTGAACAGTGGAGTTGGATAGCCTCTAGCGGCGGAGACGCATCTCAGAGGCCGGAAAAGTGCAAAAGAAGGTAAAAAGCCCATGAACACGCGGAGTGTGCCAGAATCGACGCGTGCTATGATGAGCAGCGGCGGTTTTGTGAAGGCGAGGATGGACTACACGGCGTATGGTGAAGATATCGGAACAGGAACAGGGCTTCGCACGAACGCTCAAGGCTTCGATTCTACGATCAATCCGCGTCAGCAATACGGTTTGACCGAACGCGACGACGCCACCGGATTGGATCATACGTGGTTCCGCAAGAATGAAGGCCGCGCAGGTAGATGGACTTCGCCCGATCCTTACAACGGCTCGATCGCCCTCGGCGATCCGCAATCATTCAACCGCTACTCTTATGTAAACGCGCAACCGACGAATTTCGTCGACCCCAGCGGGTTGTTGATGATGGACTCAAGCCAAAATCGAGGCTATTGCGTTCGATATCACTACTACAATCCAAGCACCGGAGAAGGCTTCTGGGGAGCTTGGCGTTGCTGCGGCGCCAACGGTAGTACCGGAGGTGGTTCCGGGGGTGGTTCAGGTACCGATGGAGGTTCAGATCAGATTTCTGAAGCGTGCAAAAAGGCGGTGCAGGTTACGTTGGGAGAAGCGGTATTGAAAAAGGCGCTTGAACTATTCAACACTGCATCTCTTATAGATATCGAAAGTGCGCCAAGCCAATTCGATGTTGGTTTATCGTCCGCATCTGTGGACGATGGATCTCTTTACTTCGGTGACTTGGCTCTTCCCGGTGAGTCCGTTGGGATGACGTTTGACCGACAAGGAACAGGTGCGTGGGCGGTTAGAGGCAAAGGCTTCGACGGTGTGTATTATCGTGGCTCCCAAACCAGCTTTTCGAATCAGGCAAACTTTCAGTTTCACGAAGTTTTGCACTTGGTCTATCCAGCGATTCTTACATCAACGAATGTCAATTTAGATACCCAATTAGTGGACGATATGGGAATTGATAGAGATGGGAATCTAACTGACAGTGAATTAGTAAGTCGGTTTTTCAATAGCGGCTGTGACCCAAAATACGGAGGTCCTATCTATGTTGATTAAGTACTCCATTGTATTTCTTTCAGTATTGAGCTTTTCATGTACGGGAGTCGCCCATTTGCAAACTCAAAAGACACCTATCGCCAGCATGTCAGAAAAGGAATGTATCACCATGCCATTTCATTATGTATTGGTAGATAATTGGGAAAAGTCGTCAACTGTAAGGGAAATAGAAATATTTATGGACGACAAGGCATTTACTCTTGAAAATCTAAAAATGCTTTTTGCCTACTTCTCGGATAGGTTTCCAGAACCAAAGCTTCTAATTGTCCGCGTCAAGACTGACTGGTCTCAACTAAACCTGCCTTCAGATTGTCCAGGAGCTGGTAGCGGTGGTAGTAACATCGCCAAAGTTGAGAACTTTGACCATCATCGGGCAGATTACTATCGGCGTGGAAATGATGTTTACTTCTATTACACGACAAAATTGAAAACAGAGACAATGGAAAAAGTGGTCCTGTCCGGCAATCATCAGCCAAGGCAACGATGGGAGTCAAAATGATGCGTGCGATGGCGGTGTGAAGTATCTGCTTGTCGATTGGCAAGGCTCGACGCGTGCTATGATGAGCAGCGGCGGGTTTGTGAAGGCTAGGATGGACGACACGGCGTATGGTGAAGATATCGGAGCAGGAACAGGGCTTCGCACGAACGCCCAAGGCTTTGATGCTGCTATCAATCCGCGTCAGCAATACGGCCTGACGGAACGCGATGACGCCACGGGCCTCGATCACACCTGGTTCCGCAAACACGAAAACCGAGGTGGAAGATGGACAAGCCCCGATCCCTACAACGGCTCGATGTCGTTGGGAAATCCCCAATCATTAAACCGTTACTCATACGTACAAGGCCAACCCACAAACTTCATCGACCCAAGCGGACTTTTCATGCAACGTCGATGCCGTGCTGAGTTCAAATGGATACCCGACAATGAAGGGAGCGGTGGTTGGACAATTGTCGAGCGCTGCTATCTCGTTGACGAGTCTCTAGGCGGCAGCCACGGCCCACCAATCATCGGTGAAGCGATTGCCGGCGGCACTCATGGAGACTGTCCACTCACACCTTCTGGGTTTTTCGACATTGATTGTCTCTTGCGCAAAATCCAAAAGGAAAAGGACCTTAAGCGGCGAGCCGAGCAGTTCGAAGCGTGCCTCAAAAGAGAAATGAAAGAAATGTCCGCTAAACTCCACCGTCTTATGGATGACAATTTGACGACCACTATTTCCGCAGGCCTCTTCGGGTTGGGAAAGGGAGCGCAGGGAGTATCAGGTGGACTCGTTGGCGGTCTGATTGCATGGAGAATTAACTTACGTAACTTTAATAATGATGAGTTTGAGCCGGCTAGACAGGCTGCGATAAAGAAGTGCAGTGGAGAAGCAAAATATCACGGGGATCTGAACGGCCGTCTAAAGAGAGGGAGAGTTGTACTATGAGCGAAAAAGAAATGCCGTTGTTCTTGGAGCGAACGCTTTCGGCGAAACCAAACGTGGTAACGGAATCTCCTAATAGCGGGTTGGGTAACTCGCTCGCAGGAACATTCCTCTTTGTCTTTGCGAACTTTGGACTCTATCGACTTCTCGCACCTTCACTTGGTGAGGGCGGTGGGCGGTTTGTCTCGTATTTGGTTGCCGCGCTTCTTTCGTATCCTGCGCTCGGACAGGGAAGGCTGATGTTGATAAAAAGATTTGGTGAGTGGACTTTTATTCGGTGGTTTTTCGCCTGCGTCTTTTTGTATGGCTGCGTCCGCCTCCTGACAAATATTGTTCTAATCGTTTTCGGGGCTTGATTGCGGGGAACAAGGTTGCGGAGCGTGTGAATGATGTTTGGCGGTTTGCGGTCTAAGATGCCGTTGGCCGTCTCGAACGCGAAATCGAATATCGCGGTGACAATGGAAATCAGGTGTACAGTCAGAAATTCAGCTACGACCGTTTTGGGAACCGATATTTGAGAGCTTCGGAGAATTCGGCGGCGAACGATCCGCTGTTTCCGTTCTTTATCGAAGAAAATAACGTCGATCGTGCCACCAATCGGCTCGCCTCGAACACAAATACAAGTTACGACGAATCGGGCGATGTCGTTACTGACGACAAGTTTCGCGGACTTAAATATTTTTACGATGCGAATGGGCGCATGGTGAAGAGTTCGACGTTGAGCGATGTGGAAGTTGGGATCGCGGTGATGGATGCGGCGGGGAATAAGGTTGCGGAGCGCGTGACTGACGTTTGGCGTTTTGCGGTCTATGATGCTTTTGGGCGGCTCGTGGCGGATTATGGCGGGTTGGCTCAGACGGATGAGGGTGGTGTGAAGTTTGTGCAGCAGGACATACGGGGTTCGACGCGGTGCGTGACGAGCATTTCGGGCTAAAGATCGACGGCGATAAATTGACGATATATCCGATAGGTATCGAAACATCGCCCCGCCGTGAAAACTGGAAGATTAACGACGACTATGTTGATGCTGCTCCCAATCAGGATACACCCGCAATTGTTCCTACGAAAGACCTTGGACACCATTTGATTGAGGATCCGATTGTGATCGATATCGCCTGCGTTAGCCCACCGTAAGCCTCTTTATATCTGCGTCCATTGCTTCGCCGCACCGATCCAACTCTCGATCTGCGACAACTGACCTTCTAAGAGCATGTTGAATTGGATGAATGAGAGGGCTAGGAATTCGTTATGGAACAAAGTAAAAAAAAGTATTTACTATCGATTACTATCGGCCCGGTACAGGATTTTATCGCTACTGCAAGACGTACTAGGGATCTCTGGTTCGGTTCGTGGCTGCTGAGTGAACTATCCAAAGCTGCCGCCGCAAAGATCGGATCAGATAATCTTATATTTCCGTCAATTGATAGAGTTGAAAAACTTTCTGACGACAGGTTCAATGCTCCGAATAAGATTTTGGCAATCGTCGAAGATCCAATAATACTTGCTGGTCAAATAAATACTGCAATTTCTGAAAAACTTGAAATAATTTGGAATAAAGCCAGCAAACAAATTACTTGTGGTTTTGATAAAGCAACTCCATGGAATCAAATCGCCGGCATGACGGAGTTCTATTGGGCGGCAGTTCCGTACGAGGGATCAAATTACTCAAAGCTGCGGGACAAGGTCGAATATTTACTAGCCGCGCGAAAAGCCACACGAAATTTCGACAACGTATTATGGGGTAGCAATATTCCTAAATCATCTCTCGACGGACAACGCGAATCCGTTATTCCGGAGGATGTTTATAAAAGGCTGTCAGAAAACGATTTGCGCAAGGAATACGGAGTCAGAAAAGGTGAAAGATTATGCGGTGTTGGGCTTCTCAAGCGTCACGGCGGGAGTGATAAACGTTTTCAAAGCACATCACATGTTGCCGCTCTGCCTTTCTTAAATCGTCTTGAAACAAACGACAAGGCTAAAGAAGAGGCCGGAAAATATATCACCAAACTTAACAAAATCGGAATTGATACGGGTGACTTAGATACGTCGCCAAGGCGACATCCAATCTTCGGATATCATGATGGGCGGCTTTTGTTTGAGCAACGAATACGTGAAGTGTTTCCGGGGGATGAAAACAAACAGTCAGTAGCTAAGGCTGCTTTGAAGGAATTTTTGGACGCCGTGGAAGATTCGCCTTCGCCTTATTATGCAGTACTGCTTGCCGACGGCGATTTTATGGGTAAAGCGATCGACGAACAGAAAGGGCCGAAAGATCACAGAAAACTGTCAAAGGATTTAAGCGACTTTGCGGGGAGTGTAAATAAGATAGTTGATAAAAATCATCAAGGGTGTTTGATCTATGCAGGCGGCGACGATGTGCTTGCGCTTGTTCCACTTGATACAGTTTTGCAGTGCGCAAAGGATCTGTCGGCGGAATTTAAGGAGACACTCAAGGATTACAAATATGACGATCAAAGATCACCGACTCTTTCGGTTGGAATAGCAGTTGTCCATTTCATGGAGCCGCTTCAAGATGCGCTTGATTTTGCTCGTCAGGCTGAAAAAGCGGCGAAAGACGTTGACGGCAAAGATGCACTCGCCATTATAGTCAACAAACGTCGTGGTTCACCGCGAACCGTGAAAGGCAAGTGGGGTGAGATCGACAAGCTGCTTGACGAACTAATGACGTTCGACAAAAACAAAGATATTTCACGGCAAGCTGCTTATCAACTTAATGATCTGAGTAGGCGATTAGAAACCAAGCTCACGGGGATATCTGACGAAGACAAAAAGAAATTGAGTGAGATTAAACGCGCAGAAGCTGCCCGTATCTTCAAAAGGAAACTTCAGGGTTCCGAAGATGACGGGCTTATAGACGCTCTGCCTGGGTATGCCGTAGAGGATTTTTCGAATGCATTGATCGTGGCCAAAGAATTCAATGTTTCAAAGGGAGATGCGACATAATGTCTAAAGAAACATGGTTGATAGAGCCGCATGGTTCTCTTATATTCCGCGACGGGCGTCCATTCAATTTCGGTGACGGTGCTTACGCGAAATCACTAGATTTTCCGTATCCGTCAACCATTACCGGAGCCGTTCGCACTCGTGCCGGACTTGCGACAGTTGACGGCGATCTTGGCAAATTTACCACAGAGCTTGGCGATGACGTTCTTCAAATCTCAGTTCGCGGGCCGTTGTTGGTTGATATTAACGGCAATTTGCTTGTTCACGCTCCGGCAGATTGTGGTGTTTTTGAAGCAAATGACAAAAGCGGTAAGTTGGTCCCGTTAAAACCCCTTGAGGAAAGCGACGGTGTCTTATCTAACTTGAATGATTTGAAATTAGTAGGTTTGGAAAAAAACCAGAAAGCCAAGCCGCACAAAATGGCTCCAAAGTTTTGGTATTGGAGTGAATTTGAAAAATGGCTCAAAGAGCCAAAGATGGAAGCAGTGGGGCTTTCAACGCTTGGCATCGGCAGCTTGCCTAAAGACAAACGGACGCATGTTGCGATTGATTATTCGACAAAAGCTGGAAAAGACGGTGAGATATTCGGCACCAGCGGACTTGAATTTGCCCAAAAAGAACAAAGATTCGGTTTAGCCGTTCAAGTTGATTATGGGGGATTTACCGGACGCATTTCCGAAGGCATTGCCCCGCTTGGAGCCGAACGGCGTTTGGCATCGTGGCGTGAAAGTAAACAATTTGCGTTGTGTCCTGACGAGATAAAAAATAAGATCGTTGCCGAAAATTATTGTCGTCTTGTTCTGCTGACGCCGGCGATATTCGATGACGGATTCTTGCCTAAATGGCTGGAAACCGCAAACGGTGTAAATGTGGAAATCACCGCAGCGGCTTTGAACCGCTACGAAGTCATTTCCGGCTACGATTTCAAATCAAAAGGGCCAAAACCAACTCGGCGAATGTGTCCCGCGGGAACTGTATTCTTCCTGAGGCTTAATGACGTCGATATCGAAAAACTTAATGACCTCGCCATCGGAAATTGGGTTGATAAGACATGGTTCAACTGCATAAGCGACAACGAACAAGACCGCAAAGACGGATTTGGCTTAGCCGCCCTCGGAACATGGGACGGTAGTTATTTGAAGATCGAGGAGGCGTTGGGAGAATGAGACAGCTTACTAAAGAAACAAAGCAGTTGTTGGGTGAACTAAACAGTTTGCCTGAAATTTCGAATCAATCTGCCAACCGCATCACGCAAACGCGGAAATACAAACTCATTACTCCGCTTTTTGGCGGCGGAGTTAAGGCACGTGAAAACGACACGTCAAAACTGATCCGCGAAACATCGATTCGCGGACAACTCCGCTTCTGGTGGCGAGCCACGCGCGGTACCGGAACCATCGCCGACATGAAAAACCGCGAAGACGAGATCTTCGGCAGTGCAGATGAAAGAGTTGGACAGTCGAAAATTTCAATAACGGTCACTGAAATCAATATTGGTAAGGAAACGGATTTATTCAAACTTGGGAAGACGAAGAGTGGTAATAGGAAGGTTGATCCAGCTGATGGCTGGAGAGACGTGGCATATGCCGCATTTTCACTACAGCCAACTTCTGAAGAACTCAAGGCTCACGAAGCACCTAACCTACTTAAGGTTAGAAAGGGTGTCGGCTTTACCATCAAAATTACATACCCCAAGAACGAAGAATCGGAATTACAAGCTGCTCTCTGGGCGTGGGAAACGTTTGGCGGCATCGGCGGTCGTACAAGACGTGGTTTCGGGGCTTTGGATTTAACTGAAGTCACTGATGAAGAAGGGAATACAATCCCATTGCAGAAATATACCCAAGACGGAATTGAAGAGCAGATCAAGGCTGATATTTCAAAATATTGTATTTCTGCATCAAGTAGCATATTTCCAACCCTTAGTAATGCCTCATTCAAAATTAAGAAGCAGGACGACGAGACTAAGGCCTGGGGCTACGCAGTTAAGAAACTTAGGGATTTCCGTCAAGTTAGAGATATGGGTGGAGGCCATCCCGGACGCAACAAATGGACTGAACCTGATCAGTTGAGGCGCGAATTTATGAAACGGTTTCCTTGTAAATTAACATCACACACTCCAATTTCGTCGATTGACAAATTTCCTCGTGGAGAATTTGGATTACCCATTGTATTTCACTTCCAACGTGACGAAGGAATTGACAAAGACTTTACTTTGACCGGGAAGGTTTCAAATAAAATTGAAAGGTTAGCGAGTCCGCTCATATTACGACCTGTTAAATGTGGTGAAAAGGCAGTTTCATTAGCGTTGATTCTTGATACACCGCGTATTCCCAACGGCGGTTGGGACCTAGTTTATGGGAAAAATGGATCTATCGTCACAGCTAAAACCGACCGATTGGATAAAACAGAAGTGACAGGATTGACAGGTCTAAAAAATCAATTAAACGGGAAAACCGACGTGCTTGAGGCGTTTTTGGAATATTTTGCAACGTGAATTTAGGAGGAATGATGAACGAATCTTGTTTGACATTTATACATACGCTTTCGCCGCTGCATGCGGGAACGGGGCAAGGCGTCGGCGTTATTGACCTGCCGATTGCACGTGAAAAAGCGACGAATCTGCCGTATTTTCCCGGCTCGTCGCTGAAAGGAACTTTGCGCGATGAATGCGGTGATGATGCGACACGCGATAAGATTTTCGGTAAAGGCGGTGATTCGACAGGAAGTTCCGGCTCGGCAATATTCAGCGATCTGCATCTTTTGTGCCTGCCGGTTCGCAGTTTGTTCGGCACGTTCGCGTGGGTCACGTCGCCATATATTCTCGAACGCTTCAAACGCGACATTGATTCGATTGGACAAACAATCGTTATTGATGTCACGAAGCCCGCATTGGAAAATTGCATAGTTGCGGCTGATTCGGCATTAAAGAATGGTGAAAAGGTCATTCTCGAAGATCTTGATCTGAATGCTACAGAAAGCGATAACAATGAAGATCGTGATCTGAATGCTGCAGAAGACGATAACAATTTTGCAGCACTTTTAGCCGGAAAAATATTTCCGAATGATGCCGATTGGCAAAAAGCATTCAAGGAAAGATTTTGCGTTGTGTCTGACGATGTGATGAATTTCCTTGCTGAAACCGCAACGGAAGTGACCGCCCGAAACGTGCTCGATGACAACAAAACATCGGACAATCTTTGGTACGAAGAATCTCTTCCGACCGAAACTATCCTGAGCGGAATTCTTTCAACTGTAAAAGTAAACGCCGATGCCGCAGAAGTATTTACGACAGTAAGAGGCATTACGGAAAGGCCGCTACAACTCGGTGGCAATGCAACCGTCGGACGCGGACTTTGCAAGATCATCATCGACCACAATGGAGGTGCTGCCAATGCAAACGCGTGATCAAAAATTCGCGATCGCTGTTTATGACAGGGTAATTCAGCATCAGAATAATCCAAAAAAAGATCGATACGGATCTATGGCGAAGTCATTACCCGTGCTTGTTCGAACATCTGGATTGGCTCAAGCAATCACGTTTCTAAAGTCAAAAGAAAAGGACGGCATGAACCGAGAGTTGCTGAATGATCTTGCCGCAAGTTTAGGCAAGGCTAATCTTGTCAATGAATGCCTGGACGCCCCGCTTACCGATTATATGGTGTTGACCAAAGATGTACTTGCCGCACTTCTATGGTTCAAGCGATTTTCGGTCTCAGTATTAGGGGTTGGTGATTAATATGCCAAATAGAAGAAACTCAGTAAATAGAGTATTGGATCAACTTACCCTTGATTCAAGTATTAACGCCGGGCTTTGGCTTGATAAATTTCCAGTCGTCACAAATGACGGCGACAAAGCATGCCATTTCGAGAATCTGACAAAGATTGCACAACCTGTTATATACAAGTCTAGTTTTAAATCCTGGCAAAATTCTCTCAGAATCATTGGTGCACAATCTAAGGAACTGAAAATAAGCGGACGAATGATCGTTGGACTTGGCGGCGAAGGCGTGCTTGAAAATTCGATCACGCTGCATCGTGTTTACGGAATTCCGTATATTCCAGGCAGCGCACTGAAAGGTTTAGCCGCAAGTTATGCACATAAGAATCTTGGCGATGATTGGAAGCGTGATGGAAGGTTCCATCGACTCGTTTTCGGTTCTCAAGACTTTGCCGGGCTTGTAACCTTTCACGATGCCTTGCTGATCCCTAACAGCGATAAACTTCCGCTCCATCAGGAAGTGATGACCGTTCATCACGAAGGGTATTATGGCGAAAAGATAGATAGGGATACGAGAGAAAGACTTCCGCCCGCAGATTGGGATTCGCCTGTGCCGATCCCGTTCGTTTCCGCTTCAGGCAGCTATCTCGTCGCACTGTCCACCGAACTCGAAGACAACACCTTTCTCAACAAGGTGTTTAAAATACTCGCTCTTGCTTTCGAAGAAGAAGGCGTCGGTGCCAAAACATCCAGCGGCTATGGTCGCGGCAAACTTGACGATCTTCCGGAAACCGATGAGGAGCGATCTAAGAGACTTCGCTTAGAAGCCGAAGAGAGTGCAAAAGAAATCGAACGTTTTAAGATTGCCGAAGAAAGCAAAGCACGAGCAACAAAAGCCGCGTATGATGCGGAGCAACAATCTCAGCGCGATCAGCTACAACAAGCAGAAATTACAAAGGCTTATAACCTTTCCAAGCAAATTGACGCACTTCTTGAAAATGCAAAAGCAAAAGATGTTCAAAAAATATCTAATGCGGTCTATACCCTAAAAGATGCCGATCAGAAGAAAATTCTGGCATCGTCCCTACTTACAAAGATACAGGGGCTCGATCTTAAAGTTGATGAAATAGTTCTTACGACACTTGGAAAACTATGTTAATTGTTCGCACTTTCCGGGCAATGATAAGATGATTGCTTCATTCAAACATTTGCCAATCTCTCGGCTCGAGTTTCGGCTTAGGGCGTGTGAGGAGTTCGAAGGATATCCTATACTTGGCTCGGCGTTGCGCGGGGCGTTTGGAAACGGATTAAAGTTTGCGGCCTGCACGGTTGGACACGGAAATTGTAATAAATGCCTATTAAGTCCGGCTTGCCATTACACCAATATCTTTGAACCCGTGGCCGAAAAGAACGTGCCGAGGCCGTTCGTTTTCACTGTACCCGCGCCGCCGCTGAATCCGAGATTGTCCGCGGATAATTCCCTTAGGATAAGAGTTGCGGCCGGTGCTGAGATGCCGTTCGGGATGACGCTGATCGGTAATGACACCATAAGACGCTTGCCCTATTTTATTGCTGGCGTAACGAATCTTGCTGCCAGCGGACTTGGGATGTCTCGTAAAAGATTCTTCTTGTCAGACGCTACTTCCGGAGGCAGATCCCTAATCAATACTGAAACGGCCGGAAGGCCGACGGTGGTTAGCCTGGCAGAGGAATGCGAGAGCCGCATCGCGTCGATGGAACTAAACGGGAAGTTGGCGTTGCGAATGATCACTCCAGTGTGGCTTCGCGAGGATCGAGAGTTTGTCGAAAAGCCCGACTTTTTTCACTTTGTGAAATTTATTTTGAAACGACTGCGGAATTTATTTGAATATTACGCCGATGGCCCGTTCGACATTAGAATTAACGATTTTCTTGATGCCTCGCGTGAGGTACAAACACTGAATGAGACGATTTGGAAGCATGATTTCGATTTCTACTCTAACCGTCGCCGTCGTAAAGAAAATCAGTCGGGCTTACTCGGTGAAATGGTGTTTGTTGGCGACGGTCTGTCGGTGTTCCTGCCGCTGCTGATCGCGGGCGAGTTGCTGCATATCGGCAGCAAAACGACTTTTGGATTAGGGCGGATTGCGGTTTCCGGTAAGTTTGCCAAATGAAGTTGTCGCCGTTGTTTTTCATATGATTAACCTGATGAACAAGATCACGCTAATGAACACAAGCATTCTTACGGCATTCGGCAAATTCGCATATATGCCGTTGTCGCACGAAGACGCGCGCGCGTTGGTGCATAATTCCGATGAAGTTCAGTCGGCGATCGGGCATCAGGCCACCGCTGAAATTTTAACTGAGCTCCTTGAAATTCCTGTCCTGCAGAACCGTATCGAATACAGCCAGCAGCCCGAAGAAATTGCTCTTGTATTCAAACTGCGTAACCGTGCCCCTGAAGGGATGATTTTATCCCGTGATGAGATAGAAGCAATCGGTTATGATTTCGCGCTTTTAAGGAGAATTAAATAGATGACGCGCAAGAAAGTTCTTGTAAATTTGATGGGGGAGCAACCGCTGCCAAATGCTATGCCGGTGCTCTCGTTTAATCCTGACATTGTTGAGATGATTTTGTCTGGCCGGACCCGGTCCGTTGGAGAAAGCTTATCCGCGTGGTTAACCCGCAGAGGGATTTCGGCACACTTCCACTCATTTACTGGGGACTCCGATGCATTTGATCTTAACGCAGTATCAATTAAATTGACTGACATTATTAAGGAGCATCAAGGGAATGAGATTATTGTAAATCTCACTGGTGGAACAAAAATAATGTCGTTGGCGGCTGCTGCAATTTGCTCCAGACATAATCTGAAGTCGTATTACATTGATACCCAAAATCAGAGGCTATGGCAGGTCCAACCTGCACCTGACTCACAGACTTTGAAGGTTCCATTGACAGTAGAGGACATTTTCTTATTGCATGGTCAGTCCACTTGGGAACCGGGCAAATTGCCGAGTCAAGAAATATGTGACCTAGCTTGGTACATTGCCAAAAACTATGCTTCGCTGAACAGTATCCTTAAAAACTTGTCAATGCAACGAATGGATTTGTCAAAACTCAAGTCGAGAAAAGACGGTTTTCTCGGTCTGTGTGTGAAAGCTGGCGTCCTTACGCAAACACTAAGCGGTGCTATTGACTGGGGAATAAACAGGAGATTTTTTACTGGCAATGAGTGGCTCGAATGTTTGGTATATCAGGCGTGTAAAACAAGTAATGTTTTCGATGATATTCAATGGAGAGTAAAAGTTGAAGGTGGGGACACGACCGATATAGACGTTACAGCAGCCGCCAACGGAACATTGTATTCATTTAGTTGTAAGGCTGGATGGTTTAAGAACGAACACGTAGATCAATTTTATGCCCAATCGGAAAGAGTGGGAGGAAAATTTTCAAAAAAGATTTTAGTTACTGTAAAAGGAGATCGTCGTCACCCCCAAACAGGAGTGAGCATTTCAAAAAGTGCGTTGCTCTCACGAGCTGCCCAGTTCGATCTAAAAGTATTTTTTCCGACCGATTTTAGTAATTTACAAGATAAAATTAAGAGACTCGTAAGAACAAGATAATGCCTGTCTTAAAGAAAAAAAATATTTTACTCTGTGTATCCGGGGCGACGCCACAGATCGTTACTGAGACACTTTACGTGCTTGCTGTTGAAAAGAAAATACGTATCGATGAGATTCAGATCATTACAACTCAAGACGGCGAGGACAAGATACTTACCGGCAAGATCAACGGCAGAGGTGGGCCGACGGAGTCATTACTCGATAAGAAAGAGGGGCAGTTTTATAAATTTATAAAAGACTACAAAAAAGAAGTCGGTGAGATCAAATTTAACGAATCATGTATTGTCGTCATCAAGGATAAAAAGGGTAAACCGCTGAACGATATCCGCTCGGTCGAAGAAAATGAACTTGCAGGGGATCAAATCGCGGAACAGGTGAAACTGTTGTGCAGCGATCCCGGCACGACGGTCTATGCCTCAGTTGCCGGCGGACGCAAGACGTTGGGGATTTATCTGACAACCGCAATGCAGCTTTTTGCCCGAGCAAACGATCACCTTTCGCATGTACTTGTTAACGAGGAGTTTGAGACTAACACCCAATTTTTTTATCCGCCGCCAAAACCGGTCACATTGACTTTAAGGACAGGCAAAACCATCTCGACCAAGAATGCTAAGATATCGCTTGCTGAAGTCCCATTTATACGTCTTCGAGGAGCCGGTATTACGGCCGAAGGAACGTATAAGGAAATGGTTACACGGGCGCAAACATTCCTTGACGCAGACGAAAAAATCTTACCGCTTGAATTAGATCTAAAAACAAATAGGCTGACAATCGGGGTTCTGTCCGCTCGGCTCACCGATTACGAGACACTTCTCTACTGCCTATTTGCACAAAAACGAATTGCTGCGACATGTGATGACGAGGCATTCCTAACATTCAGACAAATTCGCAAACAAGACCTTGATGCTGCTTTTAGTCAGGTAATGATGGCCAAGGAAGGCGAACCGTTGGAGCTTAATGAAGACAACCTTTGGCAAACAGATTGGGAGTTTCTTATCAATCTCGGCGACCAGGCTGAGAGCAATCTCGAAATTGACTATAAGGAATTTATGAACTCACTTTCTCGCGCTATTGGGCGTGCAAGTAAAAAGCTTAGAAAAGCAGGTATCCCTAAAAAGTACGAAATTACCGCCAAAGGCAAAACTCGACCTAAACGTTACGGACTCGATCTTCCCGCCGATATGCTCAAACTCAACACCCAATAGTTTTGGCAAGTTTGCCGTATATATTAACCCGCAAAAAAAAATGCGAGATTAGTATGTTGCTGCTGTTTTTCGTAGAAGCCGGCAAATGTTTGGACGCAGTAGAAGGGCTGCGTCCGGCGTTTGTCGCCGACAGAAGACAAATATGTCCACACTTTACATTACGACACAAGGCGCAAGTGTTCATCGAAACAGCGGACAAATAGTTGTGCGGAAGAATGCCGCGATCTTGCAGAATATTCCGGACGAACAGGTCAAACAGATAACCTTGGTCGGCAACGTAAATCTGTCAACGCCTGTGATGGCATTTTGCCTTGATAAGCAGATCGAAGTCGTATTCCTTACACAAGGCGGGAAGTTTCGCGGACGTCTTGATTCGGGAGCAACGCGAGCCGTTGATATTCGTAAGGCGCAGTATGACAGAGCCCACAACAAAGAATTTTGTTTGCGAACTGCAAAGGCCTTCATTTACGCAAAAATTCATAATCAGCTCGCATTGGCTCGTAGACAAAATACATCTCCGAATGAAATGGCGACATTGGCCGCAATGTTACGACGCTCAAAAACCGCGCGCGATCTTGAAGCCTTACGAGGAATTGAAGGAGCAGCGTCGGCTGGTTACTTCAAAATGTTCAGGGCTTGGATCCCGTCGCCATTCGTATTCAAAAACCGAGTTGCACATCCGCCGACCGACGAGGTAAATGCTTTGCTGAGCCTTTCTTACACTCTGATCCATAATCGCATTACGACACAGCTTAATTTCATTGGGCTTGATCCATATATGGGATTTTTTCACCAAGCTAGAAATGGACATGCGGCATTAGCTTCTGACCTTGTAGAGGAATTTCGCCCGGTCATCGGCGATGCGCTGGTCTTGAAACTTGTTCGTCGCAAATTTATCAAACCTGAAGACTTTGAGCGCGTAGGCCGTGCTTTTAACCTATCGGCGAATGGCAAAAAAGTATTCTTCCGCGAATTTGAATCCAAGATGGCTGCGACGCGTTTAGTTACCGATCAAGGCGATCGGGCCTCCTTTTCGCGGCTTATAGAAATGCAGGCAAGAAAACTTACGCGTGTTATACGTGGCGAAACAAAAGATTATTGTCCGTTTAAGAACCGCTAGCCAGTAATGAATCTCGTTGTGGCTTATGACATTACCGAAAACCGTCGCCGCGAGCGTTTGAGAAAGGCTCTGCGGCATTTTGGCAATCCTGTGCAGAAAAGCGTTTTTGAGTGTGATCTTTCCCCTCGTCAGATCGAGAAAATGACCCGAGTAATAAACTCGATCATAGACAGAACTGAGGACAACGTTCGTTACTATCAGATCTGCAAAGCCTGTACCCGTTCCGTTAAGACCTTTGGCGGTCGGGAATTTGAGAAAAGATTGCAAGCATACATTATTTGAGTCCGGCAAACTTGCCGCAGCTCTGCGTTGCCTGTTTCATTGCTATCGTTGTTGGTATGTTTCAACAAGACACAGACTACGCCTCGATTTGTTCACCTGATCGTCTGCATGCAGCGTGGAGCCAGGTTCGAGCTAATTGCGGAGCCGGCGGCAGCGATAAAGTTTCTTTGTACGACTTCGGGCGCGACTTAAGCCAAAACCTTGCGGAGCTTTCACGCAGCTTGTTAGACGGAACTTACCGTCCGCTGCCCGTTCGTTATGTGCAGATACAAAAAGCGAACGGTAAAATTCGCGAACTCGGAATATTGACCGTTCGTGACAGGATCGCTCAGCGTGCGGTTCTGAATGCGTATGAATTCGTATTCGAATCTGAAGCAAGTGAGTCAAGCTATGCGTTTCGACCCCAGCGAAATGTTGAGATGGCGATACGCAAAATGCTTCTTATGCGCGCCGGCGGGCAAATTTGGACGGTCGAATCCGATATACAGAATTTCTTTCCTTCCATCAATAGATCAAGACTTTTGAGCGAACTCGGCACCGTCATCTCCGATCCTCAGACTCTCGAACTTATTCACCTTTGGCTTGACAGTGGAATGTTGGAGAGCACCATTCGCATTACCGAAAAGCGGCTCAGTGATATTCGTTCGATCCTGGCCGATGTCATTGCAGATGAATTTGACAGCCGCGCAACACATAGAGCATCCGCATTGCAGATAGACGCAATTCCTTATACGGAAGCCGAGGAATTTGTCGATCAAGACAATACTGCTGACCACCGCACGGCGGCAAGATCGCTGATCAAGGATGCACTGTGGCTCGCATATTCACACCGAGCGACATTGGCCCGTTTTATTGGGGCCAAAATTCTTGCCGGAACAGGGGTCGTCGCCGCCGGAATATTTATTGCCCCGACGATAGTGAACATTGTCCGTCGAGCAGTCATCTCAAATCCGGGGATTCTTCAAGGGTCGCCTTTGTCGCCGGTTCTGGCAAATTTTTATATGAAAGAATTTGATCAAAGTTTTGACGGGTTGGGTGAAACCCTTGTCCGATACTGTGATGATTTTGTGATACTTACCAAGACGAGATCGGAGGCTCAAACCGCGCTCGCCAGGGCGGAGCGGATATTAGCCGACCGAGGATTGACGCTTCATCCTGATAAGACCAGAATTATCGCACCCGGTGAAGAGTTTTCATTTTTGGGTTATCACTTCCTTGCGGACGGGACCATCATTCAGCCCGACCACGTCACGGCTGCTTCTGCCCGGTTGGTAAAAGACCTTGCAGCAAAAACCGCAGGAAAGATCAAGAGCGTGGTAAAAAATGCAGACTCCGTATTTGCCCAAAAAGGTTTTTTGAATTTATTCAGAACAAAGGTGAGATGATTTTATCCACCTAAATTTGCCGATGGTTTGACAGTGGCTACCGCCCTAAACCGTATTATTGTCAGTAGTTTACTGCAAAGTTTGCGCCGCTGCCATGAGAATTGGGGCTCTCTTGATACATCAAAATGTGTAACCCATTGCGGCTAAATAGCTTAACGCTGAACTTCAAATGTTGAATTGTGTCGCCACTCGCACTTGCTGATTCTATTCAACTTATGGGCTTTTATGTGGTATAAATTACGGTGTCGGTTAACTTTTTCTGCCCTGCCGCGCAGAACACCTTTTCGACCTAGTGTTTATCGGGCCAAAAGCGGGATAAGTTGAACTGACACGCGCGAT
>JRYI01002086.1_pt1 | contig 50238 bp, 35 predicted proteins | sample 235361 | NCBI WGS metagenome assembly JRYI01 (sample SAMN03074212, study PRJNA261471) | activated sludge metagenome | biome: Common Effluent Treatment Plant; feature: Wastewater; material: Activated sludge; isolation source: activated biomass in a lab-scale reactor treating industrial wastewater at...
TCACCACCACCGCGACGCTCATTCGTCGTCACTTCGGCTCCGCGACCCAGATCGTTCGTCCGCCTTCCAGTATGGCTACTTTACTTTCGTTGATCCTGATCTTCCAGATATTTCCCTTGATCCGATCTTGATCTACCATCTTCCAAGTCTTACCAAGGTCTTCGGTCATCGCCAGAAAGCCGTCGCCTCCCCCAACCAGGCCAAAGCCGCTTCCCGTGTCGGAGAAAGCAATCGTCAAAAGCTTCTTCGATGACTGAGCCTGGTCTATTAAAGTATCGACCCACGAAACGAAGTCAGTGCTCGATCGAAGTCGGCCGTCTNNTCTTGCCAAGATCATCGGTGAAGAGAATCGCACCATCTGCTAAAATGGCCGTGCGACCGCTCGATGACGCGATCGACTGGATATCATTTAGGCTTTCCACTTTTTTGCAGACCTGCCACGTGTCACCGCCGTTAGTGGTGCAAAGCACAACCACCGCAAAATACGACGTGCCAAGACCTTTTTCGATAACACGGCTTGCAGATGCTCCGAGAAACCCGATGTCCTTATCGATGAAGTGGATCGCCTGAATACTCGTAAGATCAAACCGCTTCAGAAGATCATCTTGGAGCCGCCAACTCTTTCCGCCATCTGTCGTATGGATGACCGTAGAGCTATCGAATGCCCAGCCATTCTCTGAGTCAGTAAAATCAAAACCACCGTCGGCGCCAAGCCCATCCGAGTCGTTCTCTCGATCTGACCTTGGGGCTTTTATGAATTGCCAGTGCAAACCGAAATCAGCGGAAAACATCAGCTCATTCGCCTTGTCGTCGGAGCTTCCACGAGACCACAGAATACCGNNTCCGCTCGTTATACCGCCTGCCGCTTTCGGCATTGTGTAACTCTGCACGATCTTGAGGCCGCCCGGTTTCTGCATTCGAGTGAGAGGCAACTCGATCTTCTCCGTAACGCTTGTAGGGCTTGCCGAAGGTGTTGTGTCTGGTCCGCTGATACCAATAATTGCCGTATCGCTCGAACAACCGAGAAGAAGAAAAGCGCAACAAAGTATGATTGTTTTCCTATACATATTTCGACTCCTCAGCGACACACCGGACCTGAAAGACAGTGTTCGCAAGCTAAGTCGATACTGTTCATTACCGATCACTCAAGCAATCCTCATTCGTGGCTCGCCCGACCTATGAGCGTGCACCGACCCTTCTGGAGGCGGNNACGTGTCTCTGTCGCGTGCTTTGCACGCTCCGACAGAATATTGAGGAGAAGCTAACCACGAGCTGAAGCTCGTGGCAATTCAGCGGCCTTACCCTGGGCTATTATCTCGCGTCCGCAACAGGCACAAAACTTTCTTGGCTCCGGAGGAGCCGAACGTTTGTAGAACGCCAGAACCACAGACGATCTCGGAGGCGGCCCGGCCGCCGACAAATCCCCCTGTCGCCGCTAACGGAGCTCCAGGATCAATTTTGCGGCCTCTTTCCCAGGGTTGCGGCCGGTGCGGCCTTACCCTGGGCTATTATCTCGCGTCCCCTACGGGGACTTAAGGTCGGCAGAGCTTCACCACCATCCCCACGCTCATTCGTTGTCACCCGTGGGCTTCCCGAATGATCGGTTGTCATAGTTGCTCTCGACATTTCTAAAACGCCCAACATAGAGTGCACTACTTCTGGTACGACTCTCCGGCACAGTCTCGAGCCGGAAATTTATCTTTGTCTTGCCGATCTCTCCACGGCTCGATAGAGAGAGTGACGTCAACCTCGGACACCTTACCCTTCTCTTGATTCTTCCATTTGATATCTGTCACGGCGATCGTCACGACAAAGTCATCAATGCGAACGTTCCGTACTGTTTTGACGTATGGAAAACTGTATCCATCGCCCCACATCGGCCGATCCTTCTCGTCGATCACGAGCGGTTTAAGTCTCGGATAGATTACGCCTGCAAAGCCCAAGTGCTCGACGTTTTCTTCCAAAAGATTCATCTGCAGTTTTCTCGGAGCAGTGACGTCAACAAGACTAAACTCCCAAACCGGGAGACTCAAAAACTCATAAGGGTTGTATTTGAGCAGAAGGTCGAACTTTCTCCCATTGTCGGCGCGTAGCTCTTGCGAGAACGTATTCACGTCTTTCCCTAGCCGGAACTTTAACTCTTGTTTATGCAGCACGGATCCCAAACAGCGCCAGCTCGAAATATACATCTCCTCAGGTGGCTTCCGAAAATCTGCAAACTGCCCCAAAATGGCAGTTGAAAATACCCCTCCGAAGAATAAGCTCATCACAACCTGTTTAATCATTCTTGAGTTTCTCCAATATCTTCGATTTTTCCAGAATTTGAATAAGTTTCGTGTTTATGTTCTCAGACCCAGTGATTGTTGTCGGCCCAAAGTCCGTGTCTAATCGCTTGAATCCTTTATGCACTACCGTCTCGTGGATTAAATTCAGGACCTTTTCTTGAATGGTGGAACCGGAAAATGCCATTTTGCCCAACAGAATGCGACCGCCCGGCAGAATGGTGAACGCTCCTAACCTCTTATGTAGAGCAAATGCAACCGAAGCAGGTCTTACGGTATTGTCGAATGGGTCCCTGACGGGAATTGCAGAGTCTCGGCCATCAAACACATTCGCCACAATCTTTACGCCGCGATTTTCCCCTTCTCCGACAATTACAATGCCTCCATCAAGATCGAGGCTGTTCAGCGCGTCTAGCGGAGTAGTAGTATCGCCATCTTTCCGGAATGTGTTGATGATCTGCTTCAAGATCTCCGGCTCTGCCAGAATGTCTCTTGCGAGTGTTAGAGTCTTTTTGACCGTTTCGAGATCTGTGCCCTTCAGCTCTCGATAGAGGCTCTTGTTGTGCTTTAGCTCTTTTTCAACATCATCGCCGCCAGCGGCTGCAAACATCTCGAGGTCCCGGTCAATCCACATGTTCCAATCGTCACCGCAAAACTCGGCTTGAGCGGTACATTGACCATAGTTAGAATATTTGGTTTGCCAATACCCCTCTGGAGCCAGACCTAGGGGGTCGGTGAATTTGTATGGGGAATTGAGGGCGTAGGAGTAGCGGTTGAGGGTTTGGGGGTTGCGTATGGTGGCGCTCGCCGTCAACGGATCGACGCTCGTGAAACGCCCGTGCGTCGGGTTGTAGTACCGTGCCTGTGCAAACTCCAAACCGCTCTCCTCGTCCTTCTCGTAACCTGTATAATCTTGACGCACTTCGTCGGGCGTTGATGCATATTTATTGCCGCTCACGCGCTGGGCAGAGACTACTTCCTCGCCAAACGCCGCGAAGTCCTTGCGGTTCGTTACTTCACCATTTTCATTCGTCGTCACTCGCGGGCTTCCCAGATGATCCTGCGTCAGGTAACTGACCTGTTGAACTGTCGCAAGCGTAGTCGAATATTCAGCAACAACCTTTCCTGCCGCATCATAGACAAAGATCGTCGTTTCAGATGAGGTTTCCTTTTTCACGCGTTTGCCTTCACCGTCGTAAGCATAAGTCCCGTCCGGTGTCGAACCCGAATTATTCGCATTAAAGAACTCGGTCTGATGCCCCTCCGCATCATACCCGAACCTCTCCCCGGCCGCATTCGCCGTCAATGACCCGTTCGCATCGTAACTATATCCGCTCTCGGAAATGCGGTTCGTCGCCGCCGAGATCATCGGGTTGCAAAGCACCTGCGAACAACTCCCAAGCGTCGTCGTGTTCGCCGCATCGAACCGCCTGTTCCCAAAGCGATCGTACTGAAACGTCTGCTTCCACGTCTGCGCCCCCGAAACACTCTCCGCCGCCGACACAAGCCGGTTCAGATCGTCATACGTGTAGCTCTGCGTCGCCGTAAAACCTGCGTTCGTTCCCACAGTTGGAACCGTTACCTTTTGCTCGCGCAAACTTCCGTTGTTATCGTGTACACCAGTAGTCGCGTAAGAATAATCGAGCTTGAGAAGATTTTGGGCCGCATCGGTAGTCCCAAGTCCGATCATCGTCACCTGGGTGCGGCTGTTATAGCCCGCCGTTTCCCAAAGTCCGTTGCCGAGCTGCATCTTCGTCACGTTCCCCGCAGAATCTCGCGAGATCGCGTCGGCGTACGTCCAATAACCCGAAGCCGCATTCTTCTTGCTCTGGATCTGCGAAAGATCGCCGTTCTCATCAAGCGTACTCTTGACAACCCGTCCGCTCGGATAGGTCTCCTCGATCAAGGCACCGGAGAGATTGTATGCGTAGCCGGTCGTGTACGTTGTGCCGTCCGTTATCTGCTGATGGGAAGTCGGACGGCCAAAGAGATCGAATGCTGTGAAATTCGTCTTCGACACAGTTGATTTGATGCCGGTAGTCTTGCCTTTTACTGCCCCGGAAGCTGTTTGTGCTGTATCGTTCGCATCAAAGTACTTTCCATCATAGTAGAAATCGACATTAGGCGTTGTCGTTCCCGTGTAAGTTCTCTTTGTTATTCGGTTCAAACGGTCATACTCGGCGGAAACAGCCGCATTATTTGCATCGGTTGTCGAAACGATGCTTCCACCGTCATTATACTCATATTTCACCGACCATTGGTTATTTCCCGTTATCGGGTCGGTAAATGCTGCACCGGAGAACGTAGGATTCGCCAACTGCTCGACTTGGCGCGCGTAAAGAAGCCTGCCAAGACTATCGTGATAGAAGTATCGATATTGGCTGCCCTGAGCCGTCTTTCTCAAGTTGCCGAGCGTATCGAATGTGTAATCGGTTGTCAGTGCCGTGCCGCTCGGGTCTTCGACTACGCGAACCATATTACCCGACGCGTCGGTGTATCCTTTCCGTTTCTTTCCCGCTTGATCGGTGATCGTCTTGGTCAGGCCAACGATCCCCGAAGTTGATACTCCATAGGCCGTTGTGATAGTCGAAGCATCGGGAAAATCGACCTCTACCACGCGACTCGAAGTATCATAGACATTCGTCGTCCAGACCTTTGCTTCGCCAACGCGGTATGGATTGCAAACACGCGAGACCCGACCGAACGAATCGAATTCCTTCTCGGTGAATATATTGCCGCCAGAATCTGTAGTTTCGGTTTTCCAGGCGCGGCCAAGACCGTCAAAATACGTAATCGTTTCCGCAAATTTATTCGTATCGATCTGAGCGCGCGACTTTACCCAAACATTGCCTGTCTCATCGTGATAGATCGTTTCGTTCGTCGGGCCGATTTGCGTCGAGCCGTCGTAATAACGTGTGTATCGAGGCCGCAAGGTCGCCGGGTCATACTCGATGGACGTTTTCAAGCCGTTGACATCGGTTGTCGTAAGCGGCAAGCCTGTTGCCCAGTCAAATGTTGCGGTTGTAGTAAACGCAGTGCTCGAACCGTGCTGTCCTGACGGGTCGGGAACCGGAGTCGTAACCGATTCTGGAAAGGCGTGATACGTCGTATCGTAAGTCGTAGTCGTTGTGTTCCCAAGGGCATCGGTGGCCGACACTTTGTTGCCATATTGATCGAACGTTGCACTGGCTGCGATATACGCCGCGGGGTTCGTCGCCGTACCTTTTGTACTATCCCAGGCTTTTGCAGTCGTTGGATTACCTCGGTATCCCGGTGAGCGGCCCGATTCGTCATAGACCGTCTCGCTCTGGCTTACGATATTTCCCGAACCATCTTTCACTTTCGCAATGGTTACAAGGCCATTGATATTCTGCGAGGTATAGTTCGACTTGACGGAAGAATAATTCGGATCGTCAATCAGGTAGGTCACTTCACTGCTCCTGATCGATGTGGTAGGTGCAACCGTTGGGATGGTTGTCGGTGAGGACGGTCCCTGTCCAGGCGTAAATGACGCGCCGTCGGTCTTAACGCTAAATGTGTAGTTCGTCGTCTTGCTCTCAAGCAACGGCGTGTCTTGGAGGCTGAGGTTCCCATTGTATTCGTGCTTGGTAATCGCCGAAAGGCCATTTCCGGCGGAGTCATAAACAATTGCTTCTTCGTAATCCACACGCGGATGCCATTGCATCAAGTAGCTACCCGTTGTTGTTACCTGCCAGTGGGTCAGCTTTCTTAAAACCAGTTTGTTGTCACTCGAATAAGTGCGCTCCTCGTAAGGCATCCCCGTTAGAGCTTCGCCAAACCCAAACGAACCGGTATCCGCAGTCTTGTGCATGTAGCGCTCATACCGAGTCCCGTCCGGATTGACGGTCGATGTAGAACCAGTTTGACTGGAATAGATCCAGTGGTAGGGACTTGGGTCAGTTTCGTAACGATAGACCTTCCGGTCAGTGACTCCCCGATTTGCGGCTGCGTAGGGCACTTCAAGGTAAGCATTGGCCGCAACCGTGGAATATACAAATTGTTCCACCCCGCCAGTAGGGTACTTTATCCTGTCAAGTTCGCCGTAAACGTTGTATGAGAATTGATAACTTTGACCATTGGGTAGTTCGATTTCAGTCAAAAGTATTGGATTGAATATCTCGCTCGGCGCGATACGATTTGCCATTTCCGAAGGAAACAGAAATGTGCCCGGATCCCGGTAATGCCAACCTCCGCCACTATCGCGATACACATTTGTAAGGTATTTCAACGAGTCGGAGAATTCCGTCAAAGCACTGGTCTCCTGAGTGGTGTCTTTGAGTTTTTTCCAATGAAGTTTATAAGTAATATTGTCGCTCAATCCTGGAAGGTGATATTCGTAAGGCACAACAGTCGGAGTCGTGGGTGCAGCGGTGAAAGGCACATCAATCGTCCTCCCAAGTGTATCGGTCCAGTATCCGTTTGGATGTGCATTGTCGGCGCTGTAATAATCTATATGGTTGCCATTTCGATCGGTATATGTGGATGCAACGCGATCCGAATTTGTTCCAGACCCCATTGAATAGAACGAACCGTCGGGCATCTGTACTTTGAAGATGCCGTTCTGTGAGTCTTGAATGTATTTTATGTTTGAGCCATCAACTGCATAGAATGTGCCTTCGTAGTTATAATCCGGCGAATTTAGCGATTGAAGTGTCTGGATCTGATCACTGCTAGCCAACAACTCATGAGTTTCTCCGCTAGGAAGGTGAAGAATAACCCGCCTGACAATTCTCGCAGACTGGTTTCCACTACCTGCCGGATCACAGCTATTGTTGGTTTCGGGGTGGAACACACCGCCAACACTGTCGTACCAAACATTCGACGTATATTCTATGGAAGGTGCGCCGATACTTGATGTCCAACCAGAGGCACTCCTCTCTCCGAACCGTGCATTGTTCACCGAGACGCAGCCCAATCCTTGGTCAGGTTCACTGTCAAGGTATTCCACACGCCAAAGCTTCGAACTATAGCTAATCGAAATTGGTAGATTGATTCCACGACCCGGATAGCTCCCCAACGGAAGGCTAAATTCCATTGCAAGTGTCGAAGGGTTGATCCGTCCAGAACCTCTAAGTGTTTGATCGGATTTGCCCTCTGTATGCTGAGCAGCTGGTTGAGCGAAGGTCGCAACGCCGCAAGCGGCGATAATTGCAATGGAGGCAAACAACGCCGAAAGCAAAGAATAGTGAGTTTTTCTGAAATTTCGATTCATTGTTTAGCTATCTCCTGTAAAGTGCTGGGACGGGCGTATCGCCTGAGGTGCCCCATTGGACGGTGCGGGTTGTGGCGTTTGACGACTGGCGAATGTACCAGGTGCCGTTTGAGTCACGCCAGACGGCAATGTCGCAGATGCCGTCGCCGTCGTAATCGTTCTGAACGGGCTTGTCGCTTGCCTGATCGCCGGATGGTGTATTTGCGGCGACAGATGAGAGTGAGCCGTTCGCGATCAGCCACGAAGCGCCGTTACGGATCGCATAGTTCGCCTTTCCGTCACCGTCGTAGTCACCCGAAACCGGAACGTCTCCCGAGGCGTATGTGTAGCCCGCGAGTGCCATATTCATCGACTGCGTTGTGTTATCGGAACTGCGAGCCGTGTAGAAGGTCGAGTTGCTGAGGCGCCAAACCGTCGGATCCGCNNCGTCGAAATCAGCGGGAACCGGCTTGTCCGTCGGTAACCCAAAGCTGCCGCCGGTCGAGGCTCCGCTGCTCGAATTGATCACGTACCAGTCGAGCGAACTCGCTCCCGGCCTTACGACCGCAAAGTCCGTCTTGCCATCGCCGTCGTAATCGCCCGCAACCGGAATGTCGCCCTGCATTCCCCAGCCTTGTACGACTTGTGGGGAGCCATTTCCGGCCATGATCCACCACACACCGGAAGACGGTCTCCAGACAGCGAGATCTGTAGGCGGCGCGGCATTGGCATTTGCATCCTCGACCGCTAAAAGGCGCGAACCCGCGTAAATGTATTCTTTCGCAAGCTGCGGTGTCGGCGTCGGAAGCGGTGCCGCGAACGGGTTCCAGGTGCTGCCCGCATTCTTTGGCAGTTCCTTACCGAACCATCCGAACTTCTTGCCCGTTAGGCCGTCCGTGTGAGGCAAGAGTCCGTTGCGGCCCATCGCACCGAGCGTGACTAGCACGACCACGGCCGCGATCGAGCCGCCAATGAGAATGCGTTTCCGCAAACCTGTTCCAGGAAGAGATGAAGTAGACATACACTAAGTCCCCGCGAGTTAAGACAAAGACGATGCGTCTAAGTTAAATTTGATCCAAAAAACCAAACAGGGTAAGCCTTGATATGCTGAGGTGCCCTTTCCCCGTTGTTTCCCGACCGGCAAAGCCCGGCCACTTGAAGTTATGAGTTGCCAACAACGCTACTCCTATCCGTAACGCGTTGTCAAGCAAGCTCGTGCTTCGGCCCGCAATTTTTGAAAATGGATGTTGTAAGACTGTATGATTGACGAGTCTTTTCATTTCACTGCATTTCACAGCTTATCTATGACGTTCTCCACACTTGCGGCATTTCTTTGGTCGGTTGCCGATCTTCTTCGCGGCGATTACAAGCAGTCGGATTATGGCAAGGTGATCTTGCCGTTCACGCTGTTGCGGCGGCTTGATTGCGTGCTTGCGGCGACGAAGGCCGATGTTTTCCGCGAATATGAGGCGAGAAAGAATAGCGGCATTGCGATCGCTCCGTTTTTGCTGCGGGCGGCAAAGCAGACGTTTTACAACACATCGCGTTTTGACCTGAAGAAGTTGCTCGACGACCCGAACAACATCAAGGCGAACCTGATCGATTACATACAAGGCTTTAGCGAAAACAGCCGCGACATCTTTGAAAAATACGAGTTCGCTGCTCAGATCGAGCGGCTTGACGGAGCCAACCTGCTCTATCAGGTCGTGCAAAAGTTCGCGGGTGCCGATCTTCATCCTGATACGGTCTCGAACGACCAGATGGGCCTGATCTTTGAAGAGCTGATCCGCCGTTTTGCCGAACTCTCGAACGAGACGGCCGGAGAGCATTACACGCCTCGCGAAGTGATCCGCCTGATGGTCAATTTGCTTTTTAACGCAGATGACGATGTATTGAGCAAGGCGGGCACCGTCCGCAGTCTTTACGACCCGACGGCCGGCACGGGCGGAATGCTCTCGATCGCCGAAGAGCATCTTCACGAGATGAACCCTGCGGCGCGTCTCGTCGTCTTTGGCCAGGAACTCAACCCCGAATCCTACGCCATTTGCAAGGCGGATATGCTGCTCAAGGGGCAGGACATCTCGCACATCATCTTTGGCAACACGCTCTCGGACGACGGCCATGCCGGACGCGATTTTGACTATATGCTCTCGAATCCGCCGTTTGGCGTCGAGTGGAAAAAGATCGAGACCGCGGTTCGCAACGAGCACGAACGCCAGGGTTTTGGCGGGCGTTTTGGCCCCGGCCTGCCGCGTGTGTCTGACGGGAGCCTGCTTTTCCTGCTGCATCTGATCTCGAAAATGCGTGATCCAAAAAAAGGCGGCAGCCGCATCGGGATCGTGCTCAACGGTTCGCCGCTGTTTACGGGCGGAGCGGGTTCGGGCGAATCGAACATCCGCAAATACATTATCGAAAACGACCTGCTCGAAGCGATCGTCGCCCTGCCGACCGATATGTTTTACAACACGGGCATCTCGACCTACGTCTGGATACTCTCAAACCACAAGCCGGACGAACGCAAGCGCAAGATACAGCTCATCAACGCCGCCGCTCTGTTTGTAAAAATGCGGAAATCGCTCGGTTCAAAGCGGAACGAGCTTTCTCCTGAAAACATCGCTGAGATCACGCGGCTCTATGGCGAATTTGCGCAAGGGCAAAGGAGCAAGATATTTGATAACGACGATTTTGGCTATTCGACCATCACGGTCGAGCGGCCCTTGCGACTAAACTTTCAGGTAAACGCCGAAAGACGCGAACGTCTGCCAGCCGCATTCTTCACCGATAAAGAATTTCAAAAGCTCACCGGCGCACTCGACACGTTCGACACTGACGAGCGGTTTATGGATCGGGCGGTCTTTTTGCCGAAACTTAAGAAGGCATTAAACGCGGCAGAGTTCAAACCGTCGGCGAAACAGCAAAAGGCGATCATTCAAGCCTTGGGCGAGCGTGACCCTGACGCCGAAATTTGCCTCGACAAAAACGGCGACGCCGAACCCGACACCGAACTCCGCGATACCGAGAATGTCCCGCTCAAGGACGACATTGAGGCGTATTTTGCACGCGAGGTGCTGCCGCATGCCGCGGACGCGTGGATCGACCACGAAAAGACAAAGGTCGGCTACGAGATACCCTTTAACCGGCACTTCTACGTCTTTAAGCCGCCGCGTGACCTTGCCGAGATCGACGCCGATCTAAAGGTCGTAACGGGCCGCATTCTCGAAATGATCGGAGGGCTTTCGAAATGAGACCTCCAAGTCCCCGGGCAATGTCCATCGATGTACTGAAAAGCTGTGGAGAAAGTCGCAAAACTGGTTCCGCCGCGGCTTTGCCGCTCTATTTGCGGAAAAGCTCCGCTTTTCCGATAGATGGTTCAAAGATTCTAGCGGCTCTGCCGCCGTTCCGATGCGAGGAAAGGCGGCGTAGCCGCAGGAGAGTGGTGGGGACTACCGGCGAAGCTCAGCTTCGCCGCACACCGACGGGCAAAGCCCGAAAGAACCGATTTTGACACAGCCGCCACTAGATTAGGCGATCTTCAAAAATGAGCTTTCCGCCATACCCGAAATACAAACCAAGCGGCGTCGAATGGCTCGGCGACGTGCCGGAGCATTGGGAGTTAAAGCGACTCAAGCATAACTGTCGAGTGTTCCCCAGCAACGTGGACAAGAAAGCGAATGAGGGAGAAACAACTGTCCGACTGTGCAACTACACGGACGTTTATTACAACGACTCGATCACCTGCGATCTCGATTTCATGGAAGCGACCGCAACGGAGGATCAGATCGATCGATTTACGCTCCTCGCTGGCGATACGGTTATAACAAAGGATTCTGAGTCGCCCGATGACATTGCCGTTGCCGCGCATGTGCCCTTCACACTAGAAGGGGTGATTTGCGGCTATCATTTAGCCGTTGTTCGTCCGACTGAGGGCACGGTTGGCAATTTCATCAAGCGATTCTTCGACTCAAGATATGCGAAGAGTTCTTTTGCGACACTTGCGAACGGACTTACCCGACATGCTCTTGGCCAATATGAACTAAAGAACGTCGTGTTAGCAACGCCACCGCTTGCCGAGCAGACGGAGATCGCGGCGTTTTTGGATCGGGAGACGGGGAAGATCGATGAATTGGTGGCCGAGCAGCGGCGGCTGATCGAACTGCTCAAAGAAAAACGCCAGGCCGTCATCTCGCACGCCGTCACCCGCGGCCTCAACCCCAACGCCCCAACAAAACCCTCCGGCATCCAATGGCTCGGCAACATCCCGGAACATTGGGAAGTTGCCAGCATGAAGCGGCGAGGGAAACTGCTTACCGAGAAAACGGAAAGACGTCTCAATCCACTAGGTCTTGAGAACATCCAGGGTTGGACTGGGCGACTGGTACAGACGGATACTGTGTTCGAAGGAGACGGCGTCGAGTTTCAATCCGGCGACATTCTTTTTGGCAAGTTGCGTCCTTATCTCGCAAAGGTTTACGTTGCTGAATCAGACGGCGAAGCGGTAGGGGACTTTCATGTCATTCGACCCACCGAAAATCTTTCCTCAAGGTTCGCCCAATATACTATGTTAAGCCGCGAATTTATTGACATCGTTGATGGCTCGACATTCGGCTCAAAAATGCCGCGTGCAAGCTGGGATTTCGTTGGCGGAATGAAAGTTGGACTGCCAGGTTTGCGAGAGCAGACTCAAATTGTTAACTATCTGGACGCCGAAACCGCAAAGCTCGACGCACTGACCGCCGAAGCGGAGCGTGCCATCGAGCTGCTGCAGGAACGCCGCACCGCCCTGATCTCATCGGCCGTCACCGGCAAGATCGATGTGCGAAACGCGGTGTGAGAAAATATCGGAAGCGACAAGCGGGACGTTTCCGCGAAGCGGCACATAGCCACGCCATTTATGGCGTGGACAGGATGGCAATATGACGCGACAGGGCGTTTTAACGTCCTTACAAACCGAACGGCTAAAGCCAACGGAGAGAAGCCCGCTTAAGCGGGCTGTGGCACAATTTACCGATCCAACCCCGCCCTAAAGGACGGGGCTATATGCCCTTTGGGGATTACAAGCAATGCCTGAACTTCACAAAGAAAACGTATTCGAGACCGAGGTCGTCGAGCATCTGACGGCGAATGGCTGGCTTGAGGGCGAGTGGCAGAACTACGACCGCGAACGGGCACTTTATACCGAAGACCTTCTCTGGTGGCTGCGGGAACAGAACCCGAAAGAATGGCAAAAGCTCTCGATCCGTGACGAGGACGAAAAAGAAAAGGCCGTAATTGCCCGTGCCTGCGAGGAGATGGACAAGAACGGCTCGCTCTACGTCTTGCGGCACGGCCTTAAGCATCTGAACGCAAAGTTTCACGTCTGCCAGTTCAAACCGAGCAGCGGCCTGAACGAGCAGATCATAGCGAGATACAAGGCGGTTCGCTGCCGCGTCGTCCGCCAGGTGCATTACAGCACTTCGAACGAGAAGTCGATCGATCTTGTTTTCTTTGTCAACGGCATTCCGGTCGCGACCGCCGAGCTAAAAACCGATTTTACGCAGAACGTGCAGGACGCGATTCGCCAATACAAGAACGACCGCTATCCGCGAGACAAAGAGACACGACGCGAAGAACCGCTGCTCGCATTCAAACGCCGCGCACTCGTGCATTTTGCGGTGAGTTCGGACGAGGTCTATATGACCACCGAGCTGAAAGGCTCCGACACGTACTTTCTGCCCTTTAATCGCGGCTTTGACGACGGGGCCGGAAACCCGCCAAATGCGGACGGCTATCGCACGGCGTATCTGTGGGAATCGGTTTTGCAGCGCGACAACTGGCTTAAAGTGCTCGGCCGCTTTGTGCACCTTGAGAAAGAAGAGAAGAAGGACGACCAGGGCCGGAAAAAGGTGAGCGAAAAACTGATCTTCCCGCGTTTTCACCAGCTTGAGGCCGTCAACCGCCTGATCGATGCCGCTCGAACCGAAGGCAGCGGACAGAAATACCTGATCCAGCATTCGGCAGGCTCGGGCAAATCGAACTCGATCGCCTGGCTTGCCCATCAGCTCTCGGACCTTCACAACGCGGACGACGCGAAGATATTCGACAGCGTCATCGTTATCACCGATCGGACCGTGCTCGACGATCAATTGCAGGAGACGATCTATCAGTTCGAGCACAAGCAGGGCGTCGTCCGGCGGATCAAAAAGGAAGGCGTCAAGTCAGAACAACTCGCCAAAGCGTTGATCGAGCGAGCGCCGATCATTATCGTCACGATCCAGACGTTTCCCTTTGTGCTAGACGAGATCCGCGAGAACGCATCGCTAAAGGAACGCAGGTTCGCTGTCATCGCCGACGAGGCACACTCATCGCAGACAGGAAACGCCGCCAAGAAATTAAAGCTTGCCCTGACAGCCGAGCAGATCCAAGAAGGCGAAGAGATCGAGGAAGGCGAAGAGATCAGTGCCGAGGACGTGATGCTCGCATCGATGGAAGCACGCGTCCAGCCGAAGAACATCAGCTACTTTGCGTTTACCGCTACGCCAAAGGCAAAGACGCTTGAGATGTTCGGCCGGACGGGCGAAAGCGGTTTGCCGGAGCCGTTTCATCTCTACTCGATGCAGCAGGCGATCGAGGAAGGCTTTATCCTCGACGTTCTGAAAAACTACACGCCGTATCGACTCGCTTTCAAACTTGTCCACAATGGCCGCGAGTACGACGACGAAGAGGTCGAAAAGAGCGAAGCCCTGAAACAGGTGATGCGTTGGGTTCGGCTGCATCCCTATAACATCAGCCAGAAGGTTTCGATCATCGTCGAGCATTTCATCGAGAACGTGGCCGGACGGCTGGACGGTAAGGCAAAGGCAATGGTCGTGACCGGATCCCGCAAGGAAGCGGTCCGATACAAGCTCGCCATCGATAAGTATATCCGCGAGAACGGCTACGGCATCGGAACTCTCGTGGCGTTCTCCGGTGATGTCGTTGACCCCGACAGCGGCCCGGATGCCTTCAACGAAGGCAATATGAATTCTGCGAAGAGCAGGGACATTCGGCAGGAATTTGATACAGATGATTATTCGATACTGCTCGTGGCGAACAAGTTTCAGACCGGCTTTGACCAGCCGAAACTTGTCGCTATGTACGTCGATAAAAAACTTTCGGGAGTAACTGCCGTTCAGACCCTGTCGCGACTGAACAGAATTTATAAGGGAAAAACTGAGACATTCATTCTCGATTTTGTGAATTCGGGCGACGACATCCTCAAAGCCTTTCGCACATATTACAAAAAGGCCGAGCTTGCAGATGTTTCCGACCCGAACCTGATCCACGGCCTGCAGCAGAAACTCGACGATTATCGCATCTACTCGGAGGTGGAGCTTGATCAATTCGCCAAAGCATACTTCGATCCGAAAGGAACTCAAAAGGCTCTTCAGGCTGCGATAGCACCGGCGGTCGATCGGTTTCGCGAACGCCTGCGGGCCGCAACTGAGAGCAGAGACAAGAAAGAGATTGATGCGCTCGATCTGTTCCGCAAGGACATCGGGAACTTTGTTCGCGTCTATGACTTTCTTTCGCAGATCATCAACTACGCCGATACTGACCTCGAAAAGCGTTCGATCTTCTTTCGCCATCTCGGACCGTATTTGAAAGGAACGAATACAAAGAACCCGCTTGACCTGTCGGCCGTCGAACTGACACACCATCGGATCTGGGATCTCGATAAACGGCAATTCGCATTGGGTGAGCCCGACGACGAGGATAAGCTCAAACCGTTGACCGAGGTCGGTTCGGGAGAATCTCATGAACCAGAACGTGCATTCCTGTCTGAGATCGTCACGCAAATGAACGACCTTTTCGAGGGCGAGCTGACAGACGCCGACCTTTTGAACTACGCCTGCCACGTCCGTGACAAGATGCTTGAGAACGAAACACTTGAGCAGCAAGCCCGGAACAATTCAAAAGATCAGTTCGCGCTTGGCGACTTCCGAACTGTGATGATGGACAAGGTGATCGAGGGAGTAGAGAACTACAATTCAATGGCAACCCAGGTCTTGAATGAAGAGAAGATAAAAGAGGGCTTTGCAAAGATCCTCCTGGAGATGGTGTATAAAGGCTTTAAAGACCGGTCAAAATAGCCTTCCAAAGAAAGTTTTGTTCGAGGAAATGACGATCATGCTAGTCCTAATATGAGTCCTAATTAGAAAAAGCAACCTTCCGAAAGTGTCGTTCGACTGTTCATAACATGCTGAAGCTAAAGGAGATATTATGGAGCCACCCGTCGGATTTGAACCGACGACCTTTCGATTACGAATCGAATGCTCTACCAACTGAGCTAGGGTGGCTTGAGAAGGCGGTCATGCGAGGTGATCGTCTTGATCGGAAGCCGAACTTCAAAATATACGTAAGAGCGGGCCGAAGGTCAAGGTTTCAGGGTGAGCTTTGAGGCGAGTTGGCGGAGTTGGCCGAACGAGCGCGAGAGTGCGGGCGATTGTCCGCTTGCAAAGATATTGAGTTCAGTGGTAACATTTGCAGGAGAGGGTAAAACAGACGTTATGAACAAGATCGAAAGAGACCCATCATTCAGCTCGCGGTTCAAGAAGCTATTCGAATTTGCGACGATGTCCGAGGTCGGCAAGCGGTTGAACGTGCCGCACGCGACCGTCCGCAATTACTATCACGGGCGCCTTCCGGCCCCGGATATCCTGATCAAGATCGCGAACGAGACCGGCGTGTCGCTAACGTGGCTCCTCACCGGCAGCGGCGAAATGTATCCGACCGCCGCAGGCGGACGCGACCTTGGGCGTGCACTCGAAAGCTTGATCGAGAGCATTGTGGATCGAAGGCTTGCCGAGATCGAGCGTGATAAAAAGAAACCTGCGAAAAGCACGCTGGGCTTTGATCTAGACGTCGCCGTCCGCAGGCACAACGACCCGAAACTCATCCTGAACGAATGGTACGAATTCGAAGGCCTGAAGCCGCCGAAGGATTTCGGCGTCGTGTTCTTCCGTGGTTGGGAAACATTTACCACGGATGAAAAGGTCGAGGCCGTACGCGATGCGCGCCGCGTTCTAGACCGTTCCAAAAAGAAGTAAGCCGCGTTCGGAAAAGGAATTCATGCCCGCTAAACGCGGGCAGTTGGATGTATGGGTCAACCAACCCCGCTCTAAAGAGCGGGGCAATTCATTCCTTCGCTTAGGAAGAGCGGGGCTATTCATTCCTTCGCGGAGTAAGATCGGGACAATTCAGCGCTCTCAACGGAGCCAAAGTGGGGCAATTCATTGCCCAACTAAAATATCTGAAGAAAAGTCTTCCCAAACCCGTTGCATCTGTGCTACATTATTGCATAGGCAGGAAGACCGCTTGCCGTTCTCTCACAAATATGCGTTTCATCGACGAAAAAGGCAGGGCATTACGGATCGGTTGGGGCAAAAGGCCGCTGGGCGAAGGCGATTTTGAACGTCTTTGCCGCCGATTTCGCGTGAACGTGACGGAGATGCCGCTCAATTCGGGCGGCTTTTATTACCGCGTAAAAGGCCGTGACCATATTGCGATCGACAGCCGCCTGACGGGCACCGCAAAGCTAAAAGTTCAGTTTCACGAGCTTGCTCATTTTCTCTTTCACGCCCCGGAAAGTGGTGCGACGGCGAATTTCCTTAGTGTCGGGCAAAAGACGCGTGTGGAATACGAGGCGGACGCGTTCGCGCTCTGTGCGATCGTGCCGCAAACGTGGCTGGAAGGACGCTCGGCCGATGAAATTCTGCAGACGGAAGACATTTCGTCAGAAATGCTGACAGAGCGTCTCGGGATATTTATAACCTATGGGATCTAGGCTTTTGACTGCGCTCGATAAGCTGCCATCGCCTCGGCGGCGCCGGAATGCATTATCTCGGGCTTGTGGTATTTCCAGTAGGTCTCGAACTCTTCGGCGGTCATCGCGGAGTTTTCGGTTCGGGCCTTTTGCTTTAAGTATTCTTCGGCCCAGGCTCTTTTGTCTGAATCCTGATTCAACGCGGCTCGGGCGCCGTGCATCAAATTGTCGCGTTCCATTATTTCAAGTTCCTCTATGGTAGATTAGTAGAACGTTCTGCGGCCCGCAAGGGCTGAAAAGTTTCTAGTGGAGATCCTGTTTTGAAGCTGCGAAAAACTCTGTCCTTTCTTCTTTTCCTCGTATTGCTGACGACCACGCTGTCGGCGCAGCCGGCGACCGCTGTAAAGACGGCGCAGCAGAAGGCGCCGGAATATGCGATCCCTTTCGTAACACGGACGCTCGCGAACGGGTTGGAGGTGATCGTTTATCCGGATTCGAGCGTTCCGCTCGTAACGGTGGAGCTTGCGGTCCGCAACGGCTCGTTCACTGAACCGCCGGAATTCAACGGCCTTTCGCACCTGTACGAACATATGTTCTTCAAGCCGAACAAGGCGATCGCGATCTACCGCTGCGACCTCTCAAAAAGATACGGCAACGAGGCGTATTTCAAGGAGCAGAATTGCGACGAGACGCTGAAGCTGAAGTCACAGGTCGGTGATGTCGCATACTTGAGCGATCTTGATAAGACGGGCATCGTCCGCAACGGCACGACGCAGGAAGAATACGTTGATTATTACTACACGGCGACATCTAAGCATCTTGAGACGCTGATGCACGCCCTGCGAGACTCGATGCTGTATCCCGTTTTCGATGAGAACGAGTTTCAGCAGGAAATACAGGTCGTGCTCGGCGAACTCGACCGCCAGGAATCGCAGCCCGGCTACCATCTTCAGACGACGATGATGGACAAGCTCTTCTACAAATATCCGTCGCGAAAGCGTCCGGGCGGAACGCGCGAAACCGTTGCGACCGCAACGACCGACAAGATGCGCACGATCCAGGCCCGATATTATTTACCGAATAATTCGGCGCTTGTGGTAACGGGTGACGTGAAGCCCGACGACGTTTTCAAGCTCGCTGACAAGCTCTTTAGCGTTTGGAAAAACGGTGACGATCCTTTCGTAAAATATCCGCTTGTCGAACATCCGCCGCTGCCGAAGAGCGAAGCGGCCTTCGTTACTCAGGATGTTGACAACGTATTTATACAGATCGGCTGGCAAGGGCCGTCGATCGGCAAGGATAACGCCTCGACATACGCGGCAGATGTTTTTTCAGGCATCGTCGGACAGCCGGATTCGAAGTTTCAGCGTGCGTTGGTGGACACCGGATTGGCGGTATCTGTCGATGTTCATTACTACACTCAGCGGAACGTCGGCCCGATTCGCATCACGTTGGTCACGACGCCCGCAAAGGCAAAAAGGGCCGTCGCTGCACTTTATCAAGAGATCGCGAAGTTCACGTCGCCGACATACTATTCGGACGCCGAGCTCGCGAACGCAAAAACGGCTCTCGAGAGCCGCGATCTTTTCAGCCGCGAGAAGGTCAGCGATTACACGCACACGCTTTCGTTCTGGTGGTCATCGACCGGAATGGATTATTACCGCGATTATTACAAACATCTGCGCGCGACGAGCCGAGCCGACGTTGATCGCTATATCAAGACGTACATCGCCGGCAAGGCGCACGTGGGCGTCGCAATGCTCTCGGACGCGGGCCGTCTCGAATCGAAGCTCACGGATCAGGACCTTATCGGCAAATGAACACCAGCATTATGAAATCATTGATCGCGACCCTCTCGATACTCGTTGCCTTTAGCGTGTCAGGAGCAGCGCAGACCGCTTCGACGGATGCGGCCATCACCGAGTTCGATGTCAACGGCCTTAAGGTCATCTTCAAGAAGCGAACGTCATCGCCGACGATCTCGGTCGGGCTTTACGTTCGCGGCGGCGTGCGAAATGCGACGCCTGAGACGGCCGGCCTCGAGAATTTCACGCTGCAGGCCGCGATGGAAGGCAGTAAGAGCTATCCGAAAGCCGTGCTTCGACGCGAATTGGCGCGAACGGGAAGTTCGATCGGCGGAGCTTCGGGCACGGACTTCGGCGCGATGTCGGTCGTTTCGACAAAGCAGGATTTTCCCGAGATGTGGCGAATGTTCACCGACCTCGTGCTCAATCCCGCGTTCGCTAAAGAAGATGTCGAACGCATCAGGATCGCGCTTCTTTCGGGCATTGCGGACGCGAATTCGCAGCCGGACAACGCTCTTTCGATGCTCGGCTCGAAGGCGCTGACCGTCGGCCATCCTTATGCCGTTCCGAGCGAAGGGACGGCCGAGACGATCGCGAAATTCACGCCCGCAGACCTTAGGTCGTATCACAAAGGACTGCTCGCGTCATCGCGGTTGCTGCTCGTTGCTGTCGGCGATTACGAACCGGACGTTTTCAAGCAGATGGTCACCGAGTCCTTTGCGAAGCTGCCGAAAGGGAATTATCAGGAAAAGCCCGTTCCGCCTCTCGTTTTTGACAAGGCGACGCTCGATATCTCGGAGCGTTCCGTTCCGACCAACTATGTAAAGGGCTATTTCAGGGCACCGAATCTCGCCGATCCGGATTATTACGCTATGCGCGTCGCGACAGCTATCCTGCAATCGCGCGTCTATCAGATCGTGCGCGTACAGCGGAATCTTTCGTATGCGCCGAATGCCGAGATGGACGAAGATGCGGCAAACACCGGCAACATCTACGTTACGGCCGTTGATGCGAACGAGGCTGTTCGGCTGATGCTTGCGATCATCGAGGATATGAAGCAGAACCTTGTCGAAAGGGACGAGTTCGAAGGCCTGCCGGGCTATTTTCTGACGACGTATTATCTCGATCAGGAGACGGACATCGCGCAGGTTCGCGTCCTTGCGAATTACGAACTCATCGGCGGCGGCTGGCGAAATTCCGAGAAGTTCATCCCGAGCATCAACGCCGTTACGCCCGAGGCCGTCCGCGACGTCTGCCGGAAATATATGAAGAACATCCGCTTCGTCGTCATTGGCAACCCGAACGCCATCGACCGCCGCATCTTCCTCCCGGGATCGTGAATGGTGGATCGGTAATTGTGAACGGTGAGTGGTAAATGGTTCGTGATAGATCGTGAATGGTGATCGTGCATTACGGTCCCCAAAGGGGACGAAGAGTGTTGGACTGCATTTACTGTCCCCAACGGGGACGCAGAATATAGCGTAGGGTAAGGCCGTTAGGCCGAAACCCTACGAAAGATGCCGAACCCATTCCCGTCCCCAAAGGGGACGAACATCGATCCCAAGGGTACGAAATAAGTAAAAAGTTCTAAGTAATAAGGAAAAAGGCAAAGGGTGATGACACTCTTTGCCTTTCTACACTTAGCGTTCCGCGTCAGAGCTATTGCCGCTTGCCGTCTTTTTCTCTTGAGAGAGGTGCAGACGGTGTCTCTTTGCGAGCCGGCGGCGGAGACGGCCGCGATTCGTTATGCGGACGAGATGCGGGCGGCTGCGGTTTTGGCTCGTAGCGTGGCTGCGGCTTTGGCTCGTAACGCGGCTGCGGCTGGGGCTTCGGCTCATAGCGAGGCTGCGGCTGCGGCTTTGGCTCGTAACGCGGCGTATCCTGCCGCGGAGTTTCGAGCGGTGCACGCGGTGTGCGCGGCCTCGGCTCATATTGCGGCTGAGATTCCGTACGCGGCGTTTCGAGCGGTGCACGCGGAGTGCGCGGCCTCGGCTCATACTGCGGCTGAGATTCTGTACGCGGCGTTTCGAGCGGTGCGGTCGGTGTTCGCGGACGCACCGGCGTTGATTCGTTCGATCGGGGCTGTGTCGGCCGCGGATTCATGATCGTGAGCGGCGGCCTTTCCACTGCGCCTGTCGGCCGCGAATTCGGCTCCGGCCTGCCTCGTGTCGGATCCGGCGTAAGGATCTCTCTGCCGCCCAGAATTCGATCTTTGCGTAGCACGTTATCGAGCGGTGCACGCGGCGTACGTGCTGCCGCACCCGTGCGGATCGTATCAAAACGCTCTGCCGTCGCCGGTGTCTTTACGGACATCGGGCTGGGCCGCGAACCATTGATCTCCGTTCCGGGTGGGAGCAGAGGCGGTGTGGATGAACCCTCGCGGACGGACTTTACGACAGACTGTGCGACCTCGAGCGGCGGCTGGACATTCCGCTGCTTGCTGCCGAACTGATCGCGGCTTACGGCGACCACGCCCGTCGTCGGAACGGTCTGGAGCGGCGGCACATTGTCGCGAATGAATCCGGGGCCGAGTATGCCGGGCGTCGGTGTCGGGTTCGGATTTCCTCCGTTGCCTCCACCGTTTCCATTGCCATTTCCGTTGCCGGGATAGTGATTGCCGCCGCCATTGTGATTCCCGCCGTAATGGCCGTTCCAATGCGAGTTGTAGTTGTAATATCCGTAGTGATACGGCAGCGGATACCAGCAGATGTCGTTGTTATAGACCGTCATATAGACCAGCGCCGGACGCCACCAGCTTCGGCCGCTGCGATAGTAACCATACGGCGTCCACGCCCAATAGCCGTTGACCCAGATCCAGCGTCCGTGGTGATAGGTCGCCCAGCCCCACGGTTCGTCATTGACCCACGTCCAGCCGTACGGCGGCAGCCAACGCCATTGTCCGTAGCGATACGGCGACCAGTTCGAGTAAGAGCTGATCGACGAACCGTATGGCCGCCAGATATAGCCGTAGGACGATGTGTAGCTCCATTGGCCGTAGTCATCGAGGTCCTCGGCGCCGTACATATCATCGTCGTAATATTTTCCGTAATATGCGGTCGCAAGATCGCGGTCGATCTTCTTTTGGCGGTCGCCGATCCAATCTGCAAACTTGTCATCGAATGACGAAATGTTGCCGACCTGCGTCTCGCCGGCGTAGTCGCCGCTGACGTAGATGCGGGCCTGTCTGCCTGAGCTAAGCGTCATTCCGGCGGTCTGCGAATAGATGCGTGCCTGGCCGCCTTCCAAGGCGGCGACAAGGACGGGATCGCTTGTGTCGTATCCCGCGTCGATGCGGTAAAGTCCGTCGCGTTCGAGCGCGATCGTTGTCGAAGGTGCGTCGATCTCAAAATACCCGCGCGCCTTGTCGAAGTTTATGACGCGCATCGCGGCGGAGCCTCGCGGCACTGAGACGGCGATCCCTTGGTCCGTCAGGGTCTCGATCTTCAGGCCGGCGTCGCCGTCCAGCCAAAGATAGGTGTTGCGGTCGAACTGTATCTCAAGCCGTGCGGACTTCGACGTGACGAGCTGGTCGCCCTCGACGATCGGCAGGTTGTCGTCCGCCTCTTCCCATTCGAGAGCGTCGCGACGGCGTATCTGAGCGTCGCCTTTGAGCTTGCTGATACGTGCGACGCGGGTCGTTATCTCGGGTTGGTTGTCGCCGCTTTCCGAGTAATCTTGGGCGTAGATGCCGGATGCGAGCAGCATCAACGCTGCCGCCATTAACAGTAATTTTGCTGAGGAACGCATATTTTAAAACTCCGATCGGTCCGACGAAGAGATGTGCTGCGGCGTCATCCTAACTCTATATCGCCGCTGTCGCTTCCAAAAATTGCAATTTTTGTGCCGAAGGCCCTAATAACCCGGAAATGCGGGAAACTGCTCGCAATGGGATCGAATTTTGCAGGAAAGCGTGTAGTAAGATAATAGACAGTTGACGATTTGGTGCAAAATGAGCGGCCTTTTGGCGGGTCGCATGCCTGATCGCCGGACGAGATCGAATTATGAGAAAGATATTTATCAGCGCGTCTTTTGTGTTGTTGGCGGCAACTCTGGCCTTTGGGCAGAAAAGTTCGGGAGCCAAAAAGGCAGATCCGACGGCTCCCGTGAAGGCCGCTTTCGAGAGCCTGATCGACGGTATCCGTGAGGTTAATTCGGCAAAGGTGCTCGATGGTTATGAGAAGAGCGACCGCATTCTGATCTTCAACAACAACGGCTCTGCGACGATCGGTTGGGAGAACATCAAGTCGAACACCGAATCTTCATATCCGAAGATCAAGAACGTGACGCTCGATATAACCGGCCTCCGTACCGAGATGCTGAGCAAGACGGCGGCCTACGTGACCTGCAAATGGAAACAGACGCAGGAATATGACGGGAACCCGGAGAGCGCGTCGGGCAGAATGACGCTCGTTTATCGCCTGATCGGCAAGGATTGGAAGGTCGTGCATCGGCACACTTCGCCGGACAATCCGCCGGAGACGCGGCCGGTCTTCCCTTCGGAACGCGAACCCAAATAGCAAAAAGGCCGGAGCGGCGTAAAAACCGCACCGGCCGAAAAAGGCTACCTATCGAACGGCCTAGGCGTGGACGCCCGCATATGCGGCGCCAAGCCTTTCTTCGTGGCCTTCGGCCAGCGAATTGACCAATTCATAGTGGAAGTAGTCGAATTTCGCAGCGACGATCGGAAGAACGCGATTATCGTACATCTCGCGTGAGCGGTCGATCGCTTCCTTCAGGCGGTCGTAAAGATCACCCGATTCGCGGCCCGCGGCAACGGTCTCCTGATTATAGAGTTTGATCTCGGAGACAAGCAGTTTCGCAAAGCGTCGTGCGTCCGTGTGGAAACGCCGTTCGTCGTCATCGACCTCGACAGGCAGATCGATATGGCGATCGCTCAGACGGCTGCGCGTGGACGAAACGACGGGCTTTTCTTCGACCGGAGCTTCCGCAACGGGTGCTGCCGGTTCGCTAGATACAGCGTCAAAGGGGGCCGCCTCAAAGACGGGAGCGATCGGTTCGCTCGGTGGAGTTTCAAATGGAGTTGGCTCAAAAGCCTGCACGACAGGTTCCGCCGCAGCCTCCTCGATCGGAACATTCGAGACCGTTTCGAAAGAATGAGCATCAAAGCTCTCCGTAACGACCTCCGGAGTCGATTCGTAGTGCGGTTCCTCGACAATCTCAGCCTCTGGGGTCTCAACCGTCTCGGTGACGGCATTCGGGTCGAACGGGCTGTAACTTGGCACCGTGTCGAAAGAGTAGTCGTGAGCAGGTTCGTGCGAAACTTCCTCGACGGCTTGAGGAACGCTCTCTTCGACCGGCTGACCTTCTTCAACGGCAGGAGCCGGTTCGTAGGAATCCGTCGGTTCTTCTACAGGCGCTTCATCATACGAACTTCTTTCAACCTCGTAGGAATGGTCGCTCGCGTCTGACTCGACCTGTTGAGCGGCTTCCTCCGGAATGGCTTCGTAGGCATCGCCGTACGACTGACTTTCCGTGAACGTAAAGCTCGTCGAATCGGCCGGTGCAACGTAACCGCTTTCTGGCTGCGGAACCGCGGCCGGCTGCTTCGCCGATGCGAGCAGTTCGACGGTTAGGCCTGCGATCTTGACGAGCGTTTCGAGCGCATCGAGATTTACATTGACGCCTTCGATGCCGTAATCGGCATAAAGAACGGCGACGCCGCGGCCGCGTGCGACAAGCGGAATGGCATACATTCTGTCAGGACGGCCGAAATCAAGAGCTTCGAGATAATGGGCATCGTCGTGGAACGTGCCGAAATTTCCTTCAGCGGTCGCGAGCGAGGCGACGGCCTTGCCAAGGACGGTATCATTGGCCGTCGGGAAGATAATGTCGCGGATGGGCGAATTCTCCTCATTCGCCTCTTTACCGAAGACCTTCCAACCCGTGAAATTCTCGCTCTTGATGATAAAGAACGCTCCACGCGGCGTGTATTGGGCGGCGTGTTCGATAAGGGCTTTTAGGATGGTCGCCTGGCTGTCTTTCGAGCTGATGTCGTTGATCGCGTCCTTCAGCTCGGCGAAGTTCGCGGTCGGCATCGAAGCTTTCTCAAGCTCTTCGGCCTCGGCGATCGCGGCGGCCGTGATCTTCGCACCTTCGTCGCGCGAAAGGCGCATATGTTCGACAACGGATTCGGTAAAGCCGGCGTCGAGTTTGCGTTCGGAACCAAAGCGCGCGGCAAAGCCTACAAAAGCCTCGTCGATGCGCGTCTTTTGAGCGTCAAGCTCGGCTTCGATCTGCTTTTGAAAGTCAGCGACTTCGCCTTTCATTTCGGCGATAATGTCTTTTAGATAATTCTCGAATTCGCTGCGTAGGCTTAGCTCGAGTTCTTCACTATTCACAATACTTCTCCTCCGTAAGGCAAAACAGAAAAAGGTCGGGGTTTATTATACTCGCAAAGATACGATAGATGTGCGGCGTCAAATTGGTGGCCCAACTTCTGAGGTAACGCCGGCAGGCGCCGGCCTTCACTCGAAATTATGCCGAATTTCAGAATATAAAGTCAAGAAAATCTTTTTTAACATAGATTTACCGCTTATAAGCTCGCGGGAGTCCGGCAGCTACCCTTCAACCAGGAAAGCGACGTGTCGTGCGATGAAGGCAAGATCGACGGCATTTTTCTCCTCATCGATCCAATGCGGGGTCGTCTCGCTGCGGACGAGCGCGAGCGAGCGGCTTTGTCTCGGGAGCCCGAAGTGGATAATGTCGGCCGCCGCCAGCGAATTGCCGCGTAGGATGCCGCTCGAGGGTTTCCGCGGCCAACCGGCACGCACCTCGAGGCATCGTACTCCGAATGAGATGATCAGCCGCGAGCCGTCCATACGTCCGCTGCCGCGTGCGAATTCGTAGGGCTCGTCGCGTTCGATCTTTAGTGCGGGCTGAGTTCGAGCGGCTTCAAAGGCCGCCTCGATGAATGAATCGAGAAGCCAATTCGCCGCCGTCGTTCTCAGCAGGTCATTGGAAGCCTTGAGCCGGAGATATTCGACAATGTCCGTTCGGCCCGAGACCTCCGCGTTTTGGATGGCGGATTCGAGCAGTTGCTGCCAGGTTGAATCGAGCTCGTTCATCTTAAAAGGAAGAGGATAAGGCCTGACGGGCGAAAATGCGAAGCTTCGTGCTATCCTGAACCATCCGGAAGCCGCCTATCTTATGAGGATCTTTGCGTTATTTCTCCTATTTATCATCGCGTTGGCGCCTGCGTTCACTCAGCAGACGCAGACAAAGAAGAAGCCGGAAAAGGCAGCTAAAAAGACGGCCGCGACACCAAAAGCGAAGCCGACGCCGAAGAGAACTGCTTCGAAACCAAAAGGGAATGTAGCGGCAAAGGCCAAAGCAACGCCGAAGCCTACGCCGAAAAAGCCGAAGCTCGATGAATCTGCCGAGTGGGAGAAGTGCATTGCCCTAACGGATGCTGCCGAAGCGATCGCGTCATTTAAGCAGTTCATTGCGAACTTTCCAGCGAGCAAGAACATGGCCGAGGCCCAGAGACGTTTGTCGGGCTCGGAAGCGGCACTTGCAGATGCACATTTTGAACTGAACGAAATTGAACCCGCGTTAAAGCTCTACGCGGCCGCGGCGGACGACGTACCAAAGCCGATTCCCGACACGCTTTTCAACGAAAGACTCTCAAAGGTCCCGGCAAAGCTCTATTGGAAAGGCTATCGCGGCCAGGCGCTCGACATCGCAAGAAAGCTCGAAGATAAGGCAGACGCCCCGCAATTAAAGGAACTCGCCGGTTTTTACCTAACGATCGAGAGCGGCGACAATGCACGCCGTGCGGCAACTTCGGCGATAGCGTTGGCTCCGGACTCGGCCGGCTATTTGATGCTCGCTCTTGCCGACCGCGTGGATTTTGACCTCGACAGATCGGCCGCAGCCTATGCGAAGGCACTCGAACTCGACCCCGCAAGCATTCAGGCAAAGCGCGGCCTTGCCGAAGCATACCGTTCGCTCGGCCGCTCGGATGAGGCCGCGACGCTCTATCGCGAGATTTTGGCCGCTGACCCGACGAATCTTCCGGCGAAAACCGGTGTCATCCTTTCGCTTTTTGACGGCGGCAAGACTGCGGACGCCGAGAAGGAACTCGATGCGGCTCTGGCTGACAATCCTAACAACGTTATGCTTCTCGCCGGTGTCGCTTACTGGTATTCGTCTCACGGCCAGGGCGAGAAGGCGGTCGATTACGGCAGACGTGCCGTAACGGTCGAACCTCGGTTCATTTGGGGTCATATCGCCCTCGCACGCGGCCAGATGCTGCAGAAGATGCCGCTCGAAGCCGAAAAGACGCTCCTTTCGGCTCGGCGTTACGGGAATTTTCCGACGATAGATTACGAGCTAGCCCGTGCTCGTGCGGCGGCCGGTTACTATCGCGAGGCCGCGGAAGGCCTTGCCCGCAACTTTACGCTAAAGGATGGCTCGGTAACCGCAAAGTTGGGCGGCCGCGTCGAACGCTCTTCGGCGGACATCGGGGAGCTCATCTCGTTCGAAAGACGCGCGAGCCTTTTTGAGCCGTTGAGCGACGCAGACAAAGAAGCGGGCAAGCCGCTCACCGCCTTGCTCGAATTTTGGCAAGCGGTAAACAGCGCCAATGCCGAGGCCGCCAAGTCGTCCGCCGCCGCATTTGAATCCGCGGGACCGGATGCGATGAAACTCCATCGCGAGATCTTTGCGGCGTCGGTGCTTGTTGACAAAAAACTCGCTTCTGACGCGGCGCTCGAACTCTTAAAGAACGCTGCTGCAAACTCCGGCACCGCAATGGCTGCGCCCGATCCGACCGCCGCGGTTCTTGCCGACGAACTCTATTCCACGCGTTCGGCGGCTCTCGCACGCGGCGAAACGCTTGCGCCGAGCCCGGTCGCGGCACCGACGCTTTCCGCGATCGTGCGAGGACGGATCGAAGAGCTTGCAGGTGCTGCTCTCGCCGAAAAAGGTGAGATGGACGAGGCACTGCTAAGATACAAACGCGGGTTGTCGGTCGCACCTGAAGGGAGCGTCTGGCAGCGTTCGATCAACTGGCGCATAGGCACGCTTCTCGCCGCACAAAACGATCTTGCCGGTGCGTTGCCGTACTTTCTGAAGGGCTATAAGGGCGGCCCGCCGGATGTGGCGAAGTATGCGATCTTGAAGTCGGCCTACGCTCAGGTAAAAGGAGGCCTCGATGGCTTTGAGGCGGAAGCCGGACCTGATCCGCTTGCGAAACCAGAAACAGAGGTCGCCAAGGTCGAGAAGCCGGCCGAGGAACCATCGCCGACGCCGGCGAGTGCCGTACTGGGCGATCTTCCGCCGCTTCCGAGCGAAACGCCAACTGCAACCCCCGAACCTTCGCCAGAGCTGACCAATGCGGCGTCTCTGACACCTGAGCCGACGCCTGCAGAACAGCCTTCGCCCACGCCAAGCGTTACGACCACGCCGGCAGCAACGGCGACCGAACTATTTCCGTCGGTGGTGATCGCGATACCAGATCCAAAAGCGGCAAAAAGCCCGAGTCCGACACCGACGCCTGAGGCTGCCGTCGAAGCTACGCCAACGCCGTCTGCATCGCCAACGCCGTCTGCATCGCCAACGCCGGAACCGGATACACAGACCCCGACAGTCGAAGCTGTTGCTGAAACTGCACCAACGCCTTCGCCGACGCCGACGCCCGAAGCGTCGCCGTCCCCGGAACCGACAGTCGAAGCAACTCCGGCAGCGGAAGTGACTCCGATCGCGTCACAAACACCCGAACCGGCGGTCGTCGAGCCCCCAGCATCAACGCCCACGCCATCAGCAACACCGGAGACGAGTTCGACGCCCGAACCGAGTCCGACGCCGTCCGAGACGCCGCAGCCAACGGTTTTGGCAGATTCGAGGCCGCGTATCGCCCGAGCGGCGGCCGAGGGTGCAGAAATAAAGCCGTGCGTGATAACGACGAGCGAGGTCAGAATGTCGATGCCCGTTAAGGAAGAGCGTGGAATCATCGTCGGTACAGAGGACGATCGGGATCTTACGGGGCTAACGGCCGTTTCTGAGGGCGAAAAAGACCTGGAAGTCAGAGCCGTACCGGTTGCGGGGATCAAGAGCCGCTCACTTTACGTGATCAGATCGCTGACCGACAAAACGGGGATCTATCACGTCAAATTCAGCTTGCCATGCGGCTCGGCCGATGTGGAAGTTACGGTCGAATCACCGCCGAAGTGAGCTTTGTCGTCGAGCCGCAAAGTCGCCAGAACTACGAGAAGCAGAAAAAAGAACGCATTCGACGGCGTCCGCAAAGGAAAATCTACAAAGCTGTGTACCAAGATGCCGACGCAGCCCGCAAACGCTCCGACCGCGAGCCCACGCATTTCATCGCTCGAAGTTCGAATGACAGAAACGGATCGTCGAATGAATAGTGCGGCGAACGAGATCAGGCACAAGAAACCTGCAATGCCGCCGTCAGCCAATATCTGCAGATATTCGTTGTGGGCGCGTTCGATGCGAAAGACACCGTCCCACGAGTCGAATCTTGTAAAGGCGACGGCGAACGAGTCCAATCCGGCCCCGAGAACAGGATGAGCGAGAAAGATCTGCCATGCGACCCACCAGAAGTGCGTACGGCCGCTCGAAAATCCTTCTGCGTCCGAGCCGTGTCCGGCGAGCGAGAGATTTGTGCCGTCGGGTCCCAGAAAAAGAGCTAGTGCGAGTACGGCAAAGATCAGAACGGCTGCCGAGAGAACGGGCACGAGCATTTTCTTCTTTCCGTCCCGCGTCGAATGTCGCCGCTTGAATGGCAGCATCGCGACAAGAACGACGAGAAGTGCAGCGAGCACCGCAAGCCAAGCACCGCGAGACATGGTCATCACCAAAGCCGCACCCGCGACGACCGTTACGCCAAGATTCACTATCTTAGAATTTTTCGATGCGGCCTGATCGAAGAGCGTGCCAAATGTCAGGCCGCAGATCATCACCATAAATGCCGCGAAATGATGTTGATTTACGAACGGCCCGAATGGGATCGCCTGCGGTGTTTCGCGAATTCCGAAGATCGGTTCGATCGCTGCAAGCCTTTGCAGAATGCTAAAGAATGCGAGACAGCCTCCAAAAAGCACGATGGCGTTCCGTGCGAATATGACGCGCTTGGCCGTCGTTATCGTCGAGAGAGCAGCAAGGAAGAAGAGAAGATAAACGCCAAGGCGGAACGCGAAAAGCCTTGTCCCGTAGGGATCAAGCGTCGTGCCGAGCATGATCTGCACGAGTGCCAGACAAAAGAAAGCCGCAAGCGGTAAGATCAGCGGCGAACGCGTGATCTTTATTTCGCGGCTTCGCCATGAGGCCGTCGCCCAAAAAAGAACACCAACACCGGTCACAATAGCTATCAGAGCCCACGTTCCGCTATCGACGGCGCCAAACAGTACGCAGGCGATCATCGGCCCGATGAGCACAAGCCAAAACAAGGCGGTATCGCTCAAAAGTGCTTTTCTTCTGATCTTGATCGCGTCGGAAATTCTCACTCTTTCGTCAAAGTTACGTCGTCGAGCCAGAGCTTGCCGCTGAGCGGACAGATCGGCGACCGACAGTCATCGCGAACAAGCCTGATAACTATCCCGTCGGTGTCCGACGGCACTTCGAATTCGGCTGAAGCCTCGGCCCATTCCGCATTGAGAGCGAACGACCTGCTTGCGGCGATCGCAGCGGAAGTTGCCGCGGACGTGACGACAAGATGCATCGCCACGTCATCCGCAGCACGCAGTTCGGTCTTATAGAACGCGGACAGCCGATAGCGCGAGCCGGGCTCGACCGCGACCGTCTGCCTCACCTCGCGAAAGGCATCGGCGCGCTTCGAATCAAATCCAAAAAACAGGCTGACCTTACCCAAATGGGCCTGGTCGGCAAGCGCGATCTGCGGTGTGCTGCCCGCAGCGATCTTCCAATTAAAGATGCTCGACGCGTCGGCGCCGACACCACCCTCAAAACCGCTATTCGTTACCGAGTCAGCGGCCAATTGCGGGCCCGTCCCGAGGTCGTTAAGAACATTCACGGCGAGGCGATAGTGGTGTTTTTCTATGAGCTTTGCGGCGAGCTGTTCGCCGTCGGACCTTAATTGGCCGGTCTTCAATTCCCTCGGCAAACTCGCCCAGAGATCGGCGGCATCTTCAACGCGATCCTTGGTAAGCAAGTAGATCGCAAGGGCCGCACGGGCACTCGGCGCATCGCCGAGCAGACGGCGTGCTTCGCCGACATTCTGCCCGGTGGTTTCGAGAGCAAGGATCGCCGCAGACGCCGCATATTCCGCACGGCTGCGTGCCGCATCCGCGAGCAGCTCGAACGCTTCCTTCTCATGATTCTCGCCGCGGAGGAGAAAGTTTGCGTATGCGAATTTCACATCCGAATAATTCGGCGCAAGTTCGCGTGCGCGCCTGAACATCTCATCGGCGTTGTCGCGGTCACCCGCCCGATCATATGCTTTTGCGAGAGCGATAACGACGAGATAATTATTTGGCGAAAGTTGGGCGGCCTTCTTGAATTCTTCGAGAGAGCGGGCGGCGTCCTCAGGCTCGAAGGTCTTATCAAGCAGAACGGCGGCGGTAAAATGTGTCTGCGGATCGTCCGGGCCAAGCGAGGTGAGCACGGGGATCATATCCACGCGGTCTGCCCGCAGCGATGCAGAATTCGCAAAATTCCAACGCGCACCGAACCACACCGCTCCGGCGAGGAGAAGCACGAAAATTATCAGGCAGGCCTTTGCCGCCGTTGTTTCGATCGGTATCCGAAATGCAGCCACGGTTGCTCTATTCTAGCGTCTCGATCTTGAGAAGGGCACGCCGAATGGCGATATTATTTTCCACACAGATCTCCCGCACCTTGCGGAGCTTTTCGCCGTCGAAATTACGTGCAGAGATAACGATCTCCTCGACGCCCTTTTCCTGACACACAGAGCCGAGCGCGCCGTTGCCGGTGAAGACCGTCAGTCCGTGGATGACGCGTCCGGCCTTGTGCGGGTCGTCATCGACGAAGCCGATCGGTGTCAGATTCCATTCGGGATTGTTACGCAGCTCGCGCAGGACCATCTCGCCGCCGTCGCCCGCACCGTAGATCAGGATGCGGCGTGATTCTGCCGTCTTTGGGAGCGGGATCGCGCTTCGGATCAGACGGAACATCATTCGGCTGCCGATCACGGCAAAGAGGAGAAGGAGAGCGTCAACGACAAAGACCGTTCGCGAATAATACTGGAATCGATAGAGAAGAAGTATCGCGATCACGCTCAGGCCCGAACCCAATGCAACGCCTTTTGCGTAGGTGATGAAGTCGCGAATGCTCGTGTATTTCCAAAGCCCGCGATATACGCCCGCGACGAGGAACGCCCCGAGCTTTATCGGGATGACGACCGGCAGGCACTTTACGAAAAGATCCCAGGCTTCTGAATTTTCGAGCGAGCCGAGCACCAGGAGAAACGCCGTGTAAAGCGAAAGCGTGATCAACGCGGCATCGAGAAAGATCTCAAAGATGCGCCGCTTGTGCGAGAAATTGATGATGAAGCCGAAGACGGCCTTTTCCGGCGCCGATGTGTTGCTGCCGGTAGATTCGTAAACTTTTACTTTTGAGAGAAAAACGCCGACTATGACCAGCAGGATCGAAAAGACCGCGATCAGAGCGAGGCTTTCGCTAAGGGCGAGATGAGCGACGGCGATCGAAATGCTGCCCGCGACGGCCGCAAATGCGTACAGCATAAGGACAGCAGAACGTTCAGTTAGGCCGAGGGCGACGAGGCGGTGCGATGTGTGGTCGCGTCCGCCTTGCGAGACCTTGCGGCCCCAGATCTTTCGCACGAGCGTAACGAGCGTCGTGTCAAAGATCGGGACAATGAGGATCAGTGCCGGAACGGCCAGGATCGGCAGAATTCCACGGCTGCGGCCGCCGCCTCCGGATTGGTTGATGAGCACCGCACCCGACAGGACAAAGCCGACGAACATCGACCCGCAGTCGCCCATAAAGATCGATGCGGGGTTGAAATTATAGATCAAGAATCCGATCAGACTGCCGACGAAAACGGCCGCAAGCAGAAGTTCGTTGCCTTGCCCTGAGGTCAGAAATCCTGCCGCAAGGCCGATGCCGCCTATCGCCGCGATCCCGGCGGCAAGCCCGTCCATATTGTCGAGCAGATTTACCGCGTTCGTGATGCCGATGATCCAAAGGCCGGTGATCCAGATGTCGATGATCTCGTTGCCAGTTATCGGCATCGTCAGCCCGAAGCCGATCAGAACGGCCGCCCCGAAAAGCTGCCCGAGCAGTTTTTGATACGGTCGAATGTTGAAGATGTCGTCAACCAGCCCGACGAAAAAGAGGACAGTGCCGCCGCCGAGCAATATCAAGGTCTCGCGGGAATATGGGACGAATAGAAAATAACCGATGACGGTCGTTGCATAGATCGCGACACCGCCGAGCATCGCGGTCGGACGGTCGTGCCACCTGTCGCTTTTCGGTGCGGCGACAAAACCGCGTCGCGTCGCGTACGCACGAACGGCATAGGTCAGCACCGCGCTCAATAGCACGGAGACGGATAAGATCAGAAATGCGTGGAGCGTGAGGTTCTGCATTATCTATATCCCGGCGGCGATGTGGAGTTTGGGGCCGCCCGCCTATTCAACATCTCGGTAAAGTTGAGCCACATCACTTACGAGCCTCGTAACTGAATACCTCTCATCGACAAATTGTGCGGAGCGAAGCCCAAGCGTCTCCCGTACTTTTTCACTTTTTAGCAAATAAAGCAAGCCCTTTTGAAAGTCTGCCGGATCGAGCGTCGGGACGAGTACTGCGCGCTCGGCGATCTCGAATCCATCTTCCTGCTTATCTATTCTACCTGCGAGATCGACGACGCCGCCCACCGCCGTCGAAACTACCGGAACGCCCGCGGCCATCGCCTCGATCATCGAGAGCGGCGTGCCTTCATTTTTTGAGGTCAACACAAAGATATCAAGTTCAGAAAGTATCGGAGCAATATCCTTCCGATTTCCCGCAAATGAGAGATCCGTAAGGTTTAGCTCGGCGGCACGGCGTTCGAGGCTCTCGCGTAAATGTCCATCGCCGACGATCGCAAAGTGGACAGGTACAGCGTCTTTCTGGCAAAGCGCAGCTGTCTCAAGCAGCAGATCGAGGTTCTTTATCTCGGTTAGCCGTCCGATGAAGCCCGCGATCAGCCGGTCTTCGGGGATCGAGAACTCCTCACGCAAACTCGTCTTCGATTCGACGTTCTTTTCGATCGGCTCGATGCCGAGCGGGATCACAACGAACTGCTCACGCCGCCCGATCTTGAACTTCCCGGCGATCTCCTCGAGCTGCTGTTCCGAGATGACGATTATTCGGTCGGTCGTTCGAGCGAGCAGTTTCTCGATCAGAATGAAAATTCGCGTCTTGAAACCGCCGTAATAACTGTGAAAGACATGCCCGTGAAATGTATGAACTTTCTTTACGCGACGCGGACGTCCGATCAGCGTGCCGAAGGTGAGATATTTGTACAGAAAGGCGGCCGTGCGTCCGACCGCTCCGGCTTTCGCGGTGTGCGTATGCACGATGTCGGGCCGCAGCCGCCGCAGCTCGCGAAAGATCTTAACGACGGAAATGATGTCTTTCGGCGAAAGCTCGCGGCTGAGTTCGGCGAGGTAGATCGGCTCGACTCCGTTCTCAACGGCGAAGTACGACATATCTTCTTCGCCGGGCGGAACCGTTCCCGCGATCAGAGTGCTTTCGAATTCCGGCTCGTGGAGTTTGCTCGTCAGCCAGACGACGTGCCGTGCCGGGCCGCCGACATTCAGGCGGGCGATGATGCGGACAATTCTTTTCGGGCGGTCAGCCAAATGAGGATATTCTACCTAATCTTCCATCCGGAAGATCGTTTCAGGGTCGTCCTCGTGGCGGATCTCGTCGATGGGTTCGCGTTTTCCCTCGCCCATATAGAGGCGGTTCGGGCAGTTGATGACCATACCGTCCGTCTCGCCGACGTTCTTGTAGCCGTGAACGACGCCTTTCGGGACAACGACGGCCTTCGGATCGGACGCACCGACGATGAGCGTCATTCTATGCCCAAAGGTCGGCGAATCTTCGCGGTTGTCCCACATACGCATCTTGAAATCCGACGGACCGATGAAGCAGAAAAGGTCGGCCTGATCGACGTGCTCGTGCGGGCCGCGCGCAACTCCCGGCTTTGTGAACGAAATGTACGACATCGCCGGGTAAAATTCCGCATCAAGCTCGTCGTGCCGAAAAAGCTCGGCAAGCCACCCGCGGTCATCCGCGTACTTCTTCAATCCGTAAACGACAACGTCGTGAATGTCTTTGTCAGTGAACGTGCTCATAGAATTCACCAATTATCTACCACTTTTCCGGCTTATGGAATGTTCCGTGCGCATCGTTCAAGGTAGTCGCAAACTGACTTGCCTTTACGACGCCTTGTCTAAGTGTCTTGATGAAAGTTGCATGCTGCTTAAGATGAAAACTTGGATGCTTCTGCGGATTTACGATCCCAACTGGCAAACCCAGCTCATACTTAACGATTTTTAGCGGCTCTAAAAGGTCGGAATCGTTGGTTATCATTACACCGAGCTCGAAATCCCTCTTGAACGCATCGTTGAGTAGATGAACAGCCAAGTTCACATCAGATCCTTTCTCCTCAGTTTTTATGACGCGAACATACTGCTGAGGCGAGGTGTGGGCAACGGGCATTGTAACCTCTTTTGTCAAAAAACTCCCTTCGATTATTTCTATCTCGGGGACCGTTTGGAGAGCACGGAAATATGTATTCTGCCGAGTCGGCTGATCCGGGTCTGACGGTCTTGCAGAAACTCTGGCGGTGAAATACTTGATTTTATTGATGCTGTCGTTCGGGAACAGCATTTTGCACATAGATAATGGATTCATCCATTTGAAGTGTGTGCCTCTCAAGGCACCATAATAGAGGTTGAAGCCGTCAATATAGATATTAATTTTCATCCGGGAGTCTAAAAACGCAGAAGGCGAAGTAATTGCTTACCTCGCCCTCGCACCCGAATGTCGAAACAAACGGGGGAATATGAATTCATCTTAACGCAGAAACATCATGCATGCAACAAATCTGATACACCTAGATCTTATTCGCGCGCGTTTTTGCGACGAGGTTCGAGGCGAGCAGGAGGCTTTCGAACGTGCCGGCGTCGGTCCACCAGCCGTCGAGTTCGCCCCAGGTCATCTCGCCTTTGTTGATGTAGTGATTATTGACGTCGGTGATCTCAAGCTCGCCTCGCGCCGAAGGTTCGAGCGTCTTTATCACGTCAAAGACGGTGTGGTCATAGAAATAGATGCCGATGACGGCGTAGTCAGAGGCCGGGTCCTTCGGCTTTTCGACGATCCGCACGACCTTGTCGCCGTCGAGCTCGGGAACGCCGAAACGCTGCGGGTCGGGGACTTTCTTGAGTAGAATTTTGGCGCCTTTGCCTTGAGCGCGATAGTCGTCCGCGGCCGCTCGAATATTCTTCTCGATCAGGTTATCGCCGAGCACGACGCAGATCGGCTCCTCGTCGGCGAAATGTTCGACGAGCGAAAGGGCGTCGGCGATACCGCCTTCGCCTTCCTGGTACGTGTAGTTCAGGTCCTTTAGGCCAAAATGCCGCCCGTTCCCCAAAAGCCGCAGAAAATCGCCCGCCGAGTTGCCGCCCGTAACGATCATGATGTCGTCGATCCCCGCGTCGATGAGCGTTTGGATCGGATAGTAGATCATCGGCCGGTCGTACACCGGCAGCAGATGCTTGTTCGCTATCTTTGTAAGCGGCGAGAGCCTCGAACCGAGCCCGCCCGCGAGAATGACACCTTTCATAAACGTGAAAATCTAATCAATAAACCTTCTATACCAAAGTTCGAGCATCAGGAGCGTCCAGATCGGGAATGCGTGATCGACGATGCCGTTGATGTGCTGATCGACGATCGTTTGAACGGATTCGGGGCGAATGATCTTGCGCCTTCTAAAGCTCTCGGACAAGAGCACATCGCGGACAAAATCCTTCATTTCCTTGCGGAACCAATGTCCGACCGGCACGCCGAATCCCATCTTGCGCCGATAGATGACCTCGCGTGGAACGAGCCGGGCCGCAACCTTCTTTAGAAGATATTTATTGCGGTATCGCGGCATCTTCAGGTTCTCCGGCAAGCTCGCGGCGAACTCGATGACCTTGTGGTCGAGGAACGGTGCGCGTGCTTCGAGCGAGTTGGCCATCGACGCGATATCTACTTTAACGAGAAGATCGTTCGGCAGGTATGTCATCTGATCGGTCAGCAGCGTCGCATCCAGAACGCCCGAACCGTTCGCACGTCTGAACCAATTTCCGAGCACATCGATGGCCGCATTGCCGGCAACCTCGCTGGAAAATTCCGCCGTATAGATCTCTTTCTTGACGGCGGGCTTGAACGTGGACATCCAGCGAAAATACCGCTCGATACGCGGTTCGCTCGCCGAGATGAAAAAACGCTGAACGTCGCGAATGCGGGTCTTCTTTATTTCGGATGTCGGCAGCAGGCCGACCGGCCCTTCGATGAACACCTTCCGCAACGCGGACGGAATACGCTTGTACGCTTCGGCGAACTGCATCGCCATATGACGCTCGTAGCCCGCGAAACTTTCGTCGCCGCCGTCGCCATTCAACGCTACGGTCACATGCCTTCGCGTTTCGCGGGAGACGTAATACGTAGGCAGCGCGCTCGAATCCGCATAAGGCTCGCCGTAATGTTCGACCAGCGTCGGGAGCAGCTCGATCGCGTCCGGCCGCACGATGAATTCGTGGTGCTCTGCGCCGATGTGTTCCGCAACCTTTTTTGCGTATTTGAGTTCGCTGAAATCCTGCTCTTCAAAGCCGATCGAGAAGGTCTTCACGGGCGTCGAACTTTCCTCGGCCATCAGCGCAACCACGGTCGAGGAATCGACGCCGCCCGAAAGGAACGCGCCCAGCGGCACCTCGGAGATCATCCTCAACTTCGTCGCCTCGCGAAGGATGCGCGTCGTCTCTTTGATCGCGTCTTCCTCCGAGATCTTTATCTTCTTCGAGAAATCGGGCAGCCAATAGCGTTGCGTCTCAATTTGGCCGTCCTTCCAGCGGAGCCAATGGCCGGGTTCGAGTTTACGGATCGCCTTGAACGCGGTTTGCGGCGCCGGCACGCAAAGGAAAGAGAGATAACTGTCGATCGCCCCACGGTCAACATCGCGTGAGATGCTCGGGTGTTTCAGCACGGCCGAAAACTCCGAACCGAAGATCAGGTCGCCGTTCGGCTGATGCGAAAAGAGCAGCGGCTTTTTGCCGACGCGGTCGCGTGCGATAAAAAGCGAGCGGTCGGTCTCATCCCAGATCGCGAAGGCGAACATCCCGCGAAGACGCTCAAGGCAGCCGATGCCGAATTCATCGTAAAGCGCGACGACGGCCTCGGTGTCGGAATTCGTATAGAGCTTGTGTCCGCGTTCGATAAGTTTTTTGCGGAGTTCGCGGTAATTGTAGATCTCGCCGTTAAAGACGATCCATTTCGTGCGGTCTTCGCTGTGTATCGGCTGCTGGCCGCCGGCAAGATCGATGATCGAAAGCCGCCGCATCGCAAGGCCGACGTTCTCCTTAACGAAGAATCCGTCCTCGTCCGGCCCTCGGTGAATGATGGCGCGGTTCATCGCCTCGAGCAGCTCGCGATCCACCGCCCGATCCGAATTATTTACAAATCCCGTGATCCCACACATCTTTGTTGCCTGCTAACGGCCCTCCGTACGGTCGAACATTACACCGGCTGCCTGAGGCTGGAATGTCATCGCCCTGCTCGTGAGCATTTGCCGGTCGCGGCGCTTCTCCAGGATCAGCTCGATGCCGACCGCAGCGAAAATATAAAGGAATACCTGAATCTGCGTCCTTTGTCGATACGCCGTACCCACATTTCCCTGAAAGATCGCGTACGCGATCGACAACATCACGGTGAAGATCAGTATCGGCAGTGCTCGTGAAAAGCGTCTTCGGATCGTGTACAAAAGCCCAGAAAAGATGAACGGGATCGTCGCATACCAAAGGAGCGTTTCCGGGATCGTTATCGCTTGGCGAAGGTTTGCGGCCATCCACGGGAACGGCGCAAGGAAAAGGAATGTGAGGCCGACTGGTATAGTCGTGATCGCGCCTTCGGGCGTCGAAACGTCCGATTCCTCGCTAAATCCGGAATCTGCCGAGCGTGCAAGATCGAGCCGGCTCCGCTGCACATTCTGCAGATCGGTCGCGCGGCCGATGTCCGTAGATGCGATGCGGATGACGCCGAAATACGTCAGCCCGACACCAAGCATCGCAAGGGCGGCGAGCCGCGGCAGCATCGTTCGAATTCTGCCCGACGCGCCGATGACCAAACTACCGATCGCCGCGACCGCGACCATATAGAAAATGTAAAATCTGAGCGACAGAATCCCGAAAAGACAAAGCCCAAGGATCGCGACGGCCAAAATACTCAGCCGCTCCTGCAGTTTCAATACGGCAATGGTCGCAACGACAAGGAACAGCAGGACCAGGCCATCTTTCATCAACTGGCTCGACCAGATGACCATTGCCGGCATAACGGCGATCAAGATCGCGGCGGTGCGGGCAACACGCTTGTTCTCGTAGAGCTTTTGCGAAAGCACATATACCGCAGGAGTTGTTGCCGCACCAAGAACTCCGCAGATCGTCTGCGGTATCAGAATATTTCTGCCAAAGATGTAATAGACCGCTCCGACAAAATAGTTCATTCCCCAGCCCGGACCGGACATCGAGGTCGTCCTATGCAACTCGAACGGCGAAAGGACCGGGGCGTTTCCTGTCCATATCAGGGCCAATTGATGGCCTAATGTGTCGTACGTATTCGCATCACCGCCAAAGAATCCGCGGAGGTCGAAGTAATGGATGAACAACCCTGCCGCCAGCCTGCAGGCGAGAGCAACTAAAAAGATCTTCGTGACGGTCTCTGGCTCGTCCGTCGTGCGATAGATAGCAAGGATAACGAGACCGGAGAGAGCCGTTGCGACCAGCAGAAATGCGCCAGCCGACGGCGAGAATGCTGCGGTCAAGGCAACCGCCGCAAAAATAGTGATTATTGCTCCTTGAAAGCGCTTCATCTCCCTAGGCACGCTACCGAACTACGAGATTATTCTCGAGAACAAGGGCGTCGAAGCTCGCATTATTGAACGTATTGATCGCATTTTCCGGCGTGCAGACGATCGGTTCCTGGACATTGAACGATGTGTTCAAGAGCATCGGAATGCCTGTCAATTTCTTGAATTCGTCGATCAAGCTCCAATAACGCGGGTTCACGTCGCGGTTGACCATCTGCGGCCGAGCGGTGCCGTCCACATGGACGACCGCCGGGATTTTTTCCTTGTATTCATCGGCGACATGAATGACGGTGATCATGAACGGATCGTGGTGTTCGACGCCGAACACCTCGCGTCCGTGTTCCTCCTGCATCGAAGGTGCGAGAGGGCGGAACCACTCACGAAGTTTTACCTTGTGATTCAATATTTCACGCATATCAGCCCGTCGCGGGTCGGCAACAAAACTTCGTGCTCCCAACGCTCTCGGCCCCAGCTCCATCCTTCCGTTGAACCAGCCGATGATCGCACCTTCCGAGATCATTTTGGCGAGACGCGGCAGGAGAACGCTGTCGTCGAGCGTTTCATACTTGAGGCCTGTGTCGTCAAGAGCCGCCCGACATTCTTCGTTCGTAAAACCCGGTCCCCAATAGGCGTGATTCATCACAAAAGAACGCGGATTCCCCAGCTTCTGGTGCCAAACGTAATACGCCGCCCCGAGCGAACATCCCGCATCTCCGGCAGCGGGCTGTACATAGAACCGCTTGAAAGGCGTCTCGTGGAATATCCGCCCGTTCATAACAGAGTTGAAAGCAACACCGCCCGCCATACAAAGATTCTCTTCGCCGGTCATCTCTTTGATCTGCTTGACGAGATAAATGGCAGTATCCTCAAGTGCCTTCTGAGCGGAGCAGGCGATGTTCCAGTGATGTTGAGTGAGTTCCTCACTTTTTTTTCGGCCAGGCCCGAGTTCCTTGACGATGCCGTCGGGAAATTGGTAATGCTTTGCAAGGTGGTGGTCGAGAACCTTTATGTTGAATTTGAAATCCCCGTGGCCGTTCGTCGTTAACACCTTTTCGCGAAAGAAATCGTAGTATTTCGGTTCGCCATACGCGGCAAGGCCCATAACCTTCCACTCGTCGCCCGCGAACATATCAAAGCCGATATAATTCGTCACCGCCGAATAGAATTGCCCCAAACTGTGCGGCAGCTTGATGCGTTTTAGGACCTTGATCTTGTTGCCCTCGCCCTTACAGAAGAGTGTGGTCGTGTCCTCGCCGGTGCCGTCCCACGTCAAGATGGCCGCTCTTTCGAACGGCGACACAAAGAACGCGCTCGCTGCGTGCGACTGATGGTGCTCAATGTAATGGAACTTAAAATCGCTCGGCCCAAAATGCTCGCGCAGACGCTTCGCGTGTTTGAACATTCCAAGATAGCTTTCGCTCACCTGAGCAACGCCACGATCTGCCCTCGCCTTGAACATCGCGGGTGAGATCAAGCCCGACTTGAACGCCTGCATCGCCTTGTGCCGCAGTATCCACGGCTTCCAATAATGTCCGACGTGCTCGACATCTTTAAGCTCGATCCCGGCCTGATCCAGGCAGAATCGTATCGCCTTATACGGAAATCCCGCATGATGCTTCACGCGCGAGAAGCGCTCTTCTTCAACGGCCGCAACAAGCTGCCCGTCCTTTATCAGCGCCGCCGCCGAATCTCCCAATGTCGTGAGGCCAAGAATGTACATATGCGAACTAGGATACCGAAGAAACACAAAATCTTCTATTTTACTCCCCGCAGCAGTCTATGTCTGAAATACTCAAATATCGTCGGATGATATCGCAATTTCGAGTCGAGTCCTTTAGGATTTGCGGAAGTTGTGAGCTTGTTGGATAAGGCTTTCTCTATCGCATCGAGCAAGATCGGAATTGCAACTGCGGTGTGAAGCAATGGGTATGTAGAGAAATTATCCTTTGCAGTGACCTCAAAACAAGCTTGAGCAATAACATTGCCTGTGTCGATACCCTTATCCACCGCGTGGACAGTTGTTCCGACTAACTCTCGATGACCTTCGACCAAGGCCCAATAACCGCCGTGAACTCCTCGATAGAGCGGCGTGATACCGGCATGAGTATTGATGAACTTTGCATCGACACACTCCAGCGTTGGGCCTCCAATTATCCGGGTTCCGTTCACAACGACCACGTCGGGTTCTAATTGCCGCAGGATCGACCTTGCATCCTCCGAATTAACGGAATCAACCTTCGTGATCTGTGCATTTTCCCATTCGTCATTCAGAGCGTATTCTTCTCTGATCTCGGCAGCCCTTTTCCGACTTAGACGTTGGAGCGCAGGAACGACAAGGGCGGCAAAGGCCATTTGCCCCACTACCCGGAAAAGGCCCAATCGCTTCGCCCGCCGCTTAGCCATATCGAGCCTTGAGATCGGTTCCTCCATTACAACCTGTATGTTTCCAAAGCGCGACCGCAATGCATTATAGATCGCCCGAGTCGAATGTCCGTCGGCGCACAGCAAAACGATCTTGCCTTGGGGGCGTAACATATTTTTAGAATTTATTCCGCCTCGACCCTATTGGCGACTTCCGACATCGTTAGAGACAGCATGCCGTATCTCTCTCGCAATCCGCTGTATTCATTGAGTACCCGTGTAAGGAACGTAAGGTTTTGCTCAAGATTCACCCCGAAATTATGCGGATGCCACCACAGGTGGAATAACCTATTGTTCCTAGCTGCGTCCATCATACTTTTCGCGATCCGCCGGAACTGCAAGTTTTGCAGTGTTCCCGATGCGGTCTTGACTGGGCGAAGAAAGATGCTCGCCGGGACATTTATCAGGTTGCCGTTCTTGAGGTCGCCCCACCCGAACGTGTTCTTTCCGGAGACATTGAAGTAGGTATCCAGAAGTCTCGACATTCGGTAGAACTTATTGTTCAGCGTCGGGCCGTCGAACTGGTACATTCGAGCCCGCTGATTACCTCGATAGCAGGAAATGCCGTTCTCTGCCAGAATGTCGTCGTACGCAGGGTTATGCTGATTCCGCGGAAAAACTATTGCCTTTAAGGCAATGTCATGCTGTTCAGCGATCGCCTTCGCGCTGGTGATGTCCGCGGCAAAGGCTTCAGCAGTTTGACCGCTCTCTCGGCAATAGTAGTGCGAAAAGGTGTGGGTCGCGACCTCCTGCCTCGGCGTATCGCGGATCTCGTCAATGAGGTTCGGAGCGAACCATTGAGAACCATTACTGGTCTCATCCGTCAGTTCTCCGAACGGCGACAACGCCGGGTTGTCATAATCCGGAAGTACGACTGGCTGAAACGCTCTTGCTTGCTCGGCAGACTCAGCGAATACGAGGCCGACAGTCGCCCAAGTTGCCGCGACCTCAAACTCTTCGAACAGGCGCAATATAGACCGAACCGCCTTGCCTTCGCCTTCAATGTTTGCCGCGTAGGCCGGATTGACCTCTAGGAAATCCCTAACTCCCCACGACAACTCGAAGTCGAGAGAGATTACCATGGCACCATGTTGCGGTTTTGTTCGCATTTACAATCGAAGCCGTCACAAAATCACATCCGACTTCCTATCGACCAAGACCCCTGAGAACTCGTTCGAGAGCGTCTGTTTGCTTCGTGAAACCAAAGCTCTCGAGCACGAACTCGCGACCTCTTTGTCCCATTCGCTCACGAAGAGCCGGCTCGGACAAGAGTTTGCTGAGTTCATCATACCAATCATCTTCACTTCCCGCATTAACGTGGGTTTCTCCGGGCTTGCCTATCTCGGCGCATATCCCGACAGGCGACATCACGAATGGGATACCAACTGCAAAATACTGAATCGCCTTGAAGCCTGATTTTGCCTTTATCCACTCAGCGAGCATCGATTCGGTCGTCGTGATCGGGTAAACGCCGATATCGAGTGATTGAAAATCCGACACCTCTCTGTCGAGTGACCAAGGCAGATTCTCAATGTCAACGTTCTCGATCTTAACGTTATCAACACCCGAGCCTACGATCTTGAGCCTGAACTTGTGCGTCTCGGCTAGTCGGGCAAAAACGGGGAAGAAACCTTCAAGAACCCTAAAGGTCGAGTGTGTGCCGATCCAGCCTATGACGGGCGGGTCGTTGTGTTTTTCGACGGGGTGGAACTTGTCGCTATCGACGACGGTCGGGATGACGACGGTGCGGGCGCCGAGCGATTCGGCATATTCGGCGATGAAGCGGTTGCCGCAGACGACGACCGACGAGCGGCGGATAAGGTTATCGGTCTTGCCGAAGAACTTCAAAAAGCTGCCGAGCCGCCCGTAGGTCGGGCTGACGTAACGGACGTACGTCGCGTCGTCGAGGTCGAGCACCAAGGGCATACGGCCGAGCTTTTGAAAGAGCCATTCGAATATTGCGGGGCCGAACATTGCGGCCTCCCGCTGCACGAGCAGAACGTCGTAGCGGCGTGCCGTCGCGAGCAGAGCGAAACGCCGCAGGATCGAGCCCGCGAGCCCGAACGCCTTGCCGACCGCTCCGCCTTTAGCGTAGAACGCCGCGAATTGCGTCTCATCGACAAAAGGCTTTATCTCAAGCTCGATGCCGCGCGCCCTGAGCGGTTCGACGAATTGCTCCATCCGAAAACGCGTCGCCGCCGCCGAAACAGGGTATGAACACAATCCGAGTACACGCATCTACTACTTAACTCTTTCTCGCCCACGTTTCAATGTAAGTCCCATTTTCACCTACGCTGCTTAGCGCAGTAACTAACTTCGAGGCGACGCTTTCGACGAAGCCGATGATCCCGCGACCGGACGGCACAAGACTTGTTCCTGCATAGACGGTCCATGCCGCCGGGCTTAGGCTATATTTCGATAGAAGAAGACGCAGCGATTTCGGACTAAATCCGATGACGTGGAACGGTGTAAACGTCGGGGCTAAGTTCACGGTCCATTTCCGGCCGCGTAACTTTTGATAGACGTTTCCAATTCGGAAATACAATCCACGTTCATTCGGGACGTCCAGGTAAAGCAACCCTCCGACCTTCAATGCCCTAGCAATGTTTTCTATCACCTTGTCGGGGTCATAGAGATGTTCAAGAACGGCTCCGAGGATAATAACGTCAAATTCTCCATCCGGAAGCTCCGCGTCTTCTACAGGTTGACGCCAAATGCGCGCGCCGGTATGCTTCTCCGCGTAATCCGCGAACGTCTCCGATGGCTCGACGCCTGAGACATCCCAGCCTCGTTCCTTTGCAACTAGGAGGATCTCGCCCCGCCCAACTCCTACGTCTAAGATCTTTCCTCGTCGGCCGAGCAATTCCTCCGCCTTCTGGACAAGAGAGCGAGCATTTTCGATCTTTTCATCCTTGTCGTGGTGTTGGAAGTAATCATCTGCGTCCAAATCGTAATGCTGACCCAATCCGTTTTCCGGAAAGGGCATCGGGTTTGGAAATATCAATCCACATTTTTCGCAAGCCCAAATTTCCGCTTCGACGCCGAGTCCCTCACGGTGCGAGCGACCGCCGCGCGTCCCAAGAAACTGCTTGGGTGGTATTTTGCATATCGGACAATCTTGCTTCGTCCAAATGTAACCATCGTGGGTGGTCTTATTGATTGTTGCCATAAGTGAGGTTCCCATAAATTCTACGATATCTCGCTCCGCCGACGGTTTCGAGGTCGAAGTGGCGGCGGGCGGTTTCGCGGCATCGGGCGGAGATGTCGCCGAGGCTCGCGAGGTCTTCGAGAGCCTTTATGTAACTCGCCTCGGAGAAGTCATCGAGCAGGACGCCGACGCCGTTGTCCTCGATCAGAGCATCGACATCGCCGACGCCGCGGTTGGCGATGATCGGCAGCCCGCAGGCGAGATATTCGGCGAGCTTCGTCGGCGATGACGAAAGCTTCGAATAGCACGCCTTTATGAACGAGATCGAGATGTCGGCGGCGTTCAGATACGCGGCGATCTCGTCCGGGCGGACGCTTTCGACAATGAAGTCCGTGTCCGCAAAGCCTCTTGCGCGCATCGCTTCGGCGACCTTCTCTTTATCACGCTGCGTCAAAATAAGTGCGAAGGAGCCTGGGTCCTGCTTTTTCGCGGTCTCGAACATATCGAGCATCTCGTCGGTCATATACCAGCCGCCGAACGAGCCCGCGTATGCGACGACGCGTCGGCCTTCGACGCCCAATTTCGCACGCATTTGCTCGCGGCCTTCGCTCGCCGCCGCATCGAACCGCGCAAAGTCCACGCAGCAGGGAATTACCTCGACGGGACGGCCAAGGTGATCGCGGCCGGTCTCGCGGGATCCTGCGAACAGGATATCACGGGCCTTCTCCGTGAGGACGACAAAGGCGTCGGATTCACGCAGCAGCCAGCGTTCGACGCGTTTTGCGGCGCGGAAGAGCCAGCCGCCCGCGGGCCAGCGGCCGGCGTCGGTGTATTCTTCGGGGAAGAATCCGCGTATGTCAAAGAGCAGCTTTGGCCGCACACGCGAGAATCTGCGTGCGATCGCCGCCATAAGCATCGGCAGATGCACGCGCGCGTGCAGAACGTCGTAACGCTCCCGTGCGACGAGCCGTCTTACACGCAGCGTGCCGCGCAGAACGTCGTACGCGGTCGCCGGCACGCTCGGCCATTTGTGATACCCGAGGCAATGCCACGTTATTCCCTCGGCAGCGAGCCGCCCGCGCGTCTCTTCGATCGCCTCACGCGTCCAACTCTTCGCAAACTCCGGCTCAAAGGTCAGAATAGAGACGTCCACGCCGCCTTTCCCGATCTCACGCAAATACGGCAGCACCTGCGTCTGCACAAGCGGCTCCCGCAGCCCAAAATAGCAAATATAAAGCGTCTTAGGCACTAGATCACAAATGTCCCCGAAGGGGACGGGAAAAATAGCGTAGGGTGAAACCCTACGAAACCGATTCGCATAATGATGCGTCCCCGCAGGGGACGAGTTCTAACCCCACACGAAGTCTTCATCAAACTCGATACCATTTTTCCGATAAATACTTCGCATCTCTTGCTCAAATAAACGGGCTCTATGGCGCTCCTTCTGCCCGGCGATGTAATTGCGCACCACATCAAGCTGGGCATGCCCGACCGTGAATGCAGAATATCCTTCCTGCCATGCAAACTTGAAAAGCGATCTTCCTTTTGTTTTTAGAAGTTTCGAGCTTGAACGCTTTATCTCTCCGATCATCTTCGGAATATCCGTGTGCTTGCTGAAAGAGACCAATAAATGAACATGGTCAGCCGCGCCGCTTCCAATTATCAAAATGGCCCCGTGACCTTTTACGATCCCGGCGATGTACCGAAAAAGTTCAGCCTCGACATCTGCGGTCAGAAACTTTACACGCCCTTTGGTAGAAAAGACGATATGCAGATATCCCTGGAAAAAGGTTTGTGCCATAAAGACTCGACCCTTACATGGTCGGCGATCGACTCAACCGCTTACCGGACGTTTCACGTCAGGCTACTTTATTTGTCGCCTGCGGCGAATGCCGAAAAATCTCCTTAGCGGGAACTCCAAAAAATACTTCAAATTCGCGGGCCGCCGCCAAATGCTCTTTGCCGCGTTCCGGTCAGATTGAGCCCAGAGTCTCGCTGGCGAGTAATCTCAATGCCGGATTCTTCAAGAGGTTTGAGAGCTTCGGCGGCGGTCATTGGCCGGTCAAATGCGGGGGAAAGCATATCGAATGTATCCAGCACTGCCCACGAATATCGCTGTTCTCGATTCAACTGCTTTTCGTGTACATAATTCGCAACCGGAATTATGAACATAAACGCTTTGCCCAAAAGCGGGATTCGGAAGAGAACCTCAGTGATCGGAAACGCGACCGGCATAACGCCCTGGATCAGCTTAAGGAGCGTTTCCTTTCGCATTCGCTTTGTGATGGGCCGCAGCCAATATTTTGAGAACAGCTTAGTCCAGGGTCTTCGCGGATAGATGGTTAGCGCCACTTTGCCGTCGGGTTTAACCATTGCGGCGATTGAACGAAGGGTCTTATCACGGTCCGGCGTGTGCTGGACAACGCCGATACAATAAACGCGGTCAAACGCACCTTCACGAAACGGCAGATCGTAGATACTTGCCTGTACGAAATGAATATTTTCCCGATCCGTGAGATTTTCCTGCGAAGCGTCTATCGCGTTGCTGATGTCTATCCCTACTATCTCGCCGTCGCTCCTTGAAACAGCATCCAGGAACCGTCCGGCTCCGCATCCGACGTCGAGAACCCATTTTCCGGATAGTTCATCGGGAGTCCATCCGGTCTCGTTCCACAAACGGTCCGCGGAAAGCGTAGTTCCGTTGTAGGAATCGAGCTGCACTTTTCTAAACAGATTCCATTGATATCCGAAAGACGATGCGTAATTGTCTTGCGGGACGAAGCGCGGTATTCCGTTTGTCACGGGAAAATCTTCGCCGCAGCCGACGCACGTCAGGCTGCCTTCCGAGATGTTTTCATCGTTTGATGATGATCGAAGTTCGTCCGTGCATTTAGGACACGCAAGTATTTCCAGGAGATGTCTTTTCATTTACTGCTTTTTCGACCGACGAGCAAACTAAGATAGTAACCCAAGTAGCTCGGCCTGAACCAAAGGCTTTTTACCAGATTTCGCACAAAGCCGCCGTATTGTCCGCTCCGCAAATACGAACCGGCAAGAACCTTGTGCAGATTTCCGTATGAACGCGGCCTTAACCCACGAATACTTTCGTCCGCGGTATCAAACGCGTTCCGCCAGGCGATGAGCGTATCGTGCTCCATCACCCTAATATTTCCGTGCATGTTCGAGCCATGAAAGCGGTATTTGAGGAGCGGTTCGGGGACAAAGGCGATACTGCCCAAACGGCTTATTCGGAAGCAAAAATCCCAATCGGCGGCTGTCGACATTCTTTTGTCGAAGCCGCCGAGAGTTTCAAACGGTTTTCGTCGAACAACCGCACCGCTGCAAGCTCCTAATATGACCGCTTCCTCAAACAAGAGCATGTGTGACGATACTTTTCCGCTCATACCGTCGAGATGTGTAGCTAAGACGGTGTCGTTAGCATCAATGTCCTCCATACCAACATGCGACAAGACGACGTTCGGGTCCGCCAAGAACTGAGCCACTTGTTTCTCAAGTTTTTCCGGCATCCAGACGTCGTCCGCATCAAGAAAGGCGATCAGCTCGCCGGTCGATGCGGCGACGCCGTTGTTGCGGGCGGCGCAAACGCCTGCGTTCTTCTGGGCTATCAATCTGATCTTATCGCCGTATTTTGCGAGAAGCTCGACGGAGCTGTCCGTCGAGCCATCGTCAACGACGATGACCTCTTTGTTCTGATAGGTCTGACCGAGAGCGCTCTCAACCGCCTCGCAGACATACTTCGAGTAATTATAGTTCGGGATTATGACGCTTACCTTCACTTCTTCGGCCGGCAGAGAGCAACCTGCACAGGTGCCGTCTCTAAGGTTTCCTCGCTGAAAACGTAGTCATCTTCGGTCGGATAGAACGGTTTTCCCCAGATCGCGTCGCTCAGCCGCTCCCGCATTGTGAACGGTATCTTGTTGAAAACCTTCCAGGCAAAGAGCATAGACCGTGTTTTGATGTCGGTCGGCAACCGACGCTGTGCGTCGTAGAACGGCGGGATCCTGATACTCGGTGCCAGCGTCTGTCCAAGGAAACGCTCGATCTCGAAGAACGCCGACAACTCCGCGCTAAGCTCCTCGGGCGTGTATTCGAAAATGTGAAACGGATTGGTCGGAACGCCGTCAACAGGCTGCGAATAGTGAGCATTAGGAGTTGAAAGGATCAGCTTCCCGCTCGGTTTGAGCACTCGTCGGAACTCTGCCAGAAGGCCCGTTCGGTCATGCAAATGCTCCAGCGTCTCGAACGAACATACGATGTCCAACTCACCGTCACCGAACGGCAGCATCAACCCGTTGCCAAAGACGATGGCAGAATTCGGGCCGACCTCGACCTTTGCTTCCGAGATCGCGTCCGCGTCAACGTCCGCACCAACGACGAACGCCGCCGAGTCTTTCAAAAGTCCGACGCCGTAACCCGTTCCACACGCGATATCAAGCACCCTTTGCCCCGCCGCAACAGGCAATGCGAACTT
>JRYI01003249.1_pt1 | contig 48970 bp, 44 predicted proteins | sample 235361 | NCBI WGS metagenome assembly JRYI01 (sample SAMN03074212, study PRJNA261471) | activated sludge metagenome | biome: Common Effluent Treatment Plant; feature: Wastewater; material: Activated sludge; isolation source: activated biomass in a lab-scale reactor treating industrial wastewater at...
GGAACTTGCCGGTAAACTTCTTCGTGAGCAGCACCATTCGCGAAACCCAAAGGAAAATAATATCGCGGCCGGTCACCAGCACGTCTGTCGGCAGGAATTTGTCGAGGTCGGGCGTCTCTGTTACGCCGTTCTCTCCAGTCCACCCAAAGGTCGAGAATGCCCACAGCCCGCTCGAGAACCACGTATCGAGCACGTCCTGATCCTGCCTTAACTCCTTTCCACCCGCCTTTTCTTTCGCTTCTGCTTCGGTCAACGCAACAAACACGTTCCCTTCGTCGTCATACCACGCAGGTATCTGATGGCCCCACCAGAGCTGCCGGGAGATCGTCCAATCCTTGAGATTCTCCAGCCAGTTCGTATAGACCTTTTCGTGCGGCACTTGCGGGAAGAAATGCGGAACACCTTCGGACCGCATCACATCAAGAGCGATGTCACGCATCTCGTCCATCTTGACGAACCATTGCTCGCTCAAGATCGGCTCGACGATCGTCTTGCATCGTTCGCAGATCGGAAGCGTTATCTCATAATCCTCGACCTTCTCAAGCAGGCCGAGCTCGTCAAATCTAGCAACAACCTTTTCGCGAGCGTCAAATCGATCAAGCCCCTCGAATTCCGCACCGGCCGCAGCATTCATCTTCCCGGCGTCGTCCATCACGAGAAGTTGTTCAAGATTGTGCCTTTCGCCGACCAAATAGTCGTTCGGGTCATGAGCAGGCGTGATCTTGACCGCTCCGGTCCCAAATTCCGCATCAACATACTCGTCCGCAATGATCGGTATTTCGCGGCCGGTTAGCGGGAGATCGACCACCTTTCCGATCAGATCCGCATATCGCTCGTCAGAAGGGTTAACCGCAACAGCAGTATCGCCAAGCATTGTCTCGGGGCGCGTCGTCGCGACCGTAATGGTACGGTCAGTTCCCTGCACGGGATACTTTAGGTAGGTCAGCTTCCCGTCCTTCTTGGTTTCTTCTTTTACCTCAAGGTCCGAGAGAACCGTCTTGTCCTTCGGGCACCAATTCACGATGCGAAGGCCGCGATAGATATTTCCTTCGTCGTAGAGTGCGACAAACACGCTGCGAACGGCAAGGGATAGATCTTCATCCATCGTAAACCGCTGCCGCGACCAATCGACCGACGCTCCTTCGCGCCGCATTTGCTCGGTGATGGTATTGCCGTATTGCTCTTTCCATTTCCAAGCCCGACGGACAAATTCCTCCCGACCGATGTCGATCGGCGACTTTCCTTCGTCTTTCTTCAGTTGCTCGACTACCTTTCGCTGAACCGAGATGCCGGCATGGTCGGTTCCCGGCAGCCAGAGCGTTCGATAGCCTTGCATTCGCTTCCAACGGGTCAGGACATCCATGAGCGTGTGCTGAAGAGCGTGTCCCATATGAAGGCTTCCCGTCACATTCGGCGGAGGAATGACGATCGAATATGTCGGGGCCGCCTTGTCCTCATTGATCTCAGGGGCAAAGAATCCGTTTTCTTCCCAGGTCTTGTACCATCCTTCTGCGGTCTTTGGGTCAAATGCCTTAGCTAATTCCATAAAAACTTTCCAAAAAGCCTATTCTAAAACGAAATGAGGCGGTTAACAGCATCGGCTGAAAACCGCCCGCTACGATAAATAAAGTTTCCAGCCGGTCAATGCCGCTTGCTCTCTTCGTCAAGAGCTTCGCGAATTAGCTTTTCAGCAATACGCGGTACAGCCTCTCGTGCCGCCTCTCGAACGGCCTTTTCCGAGAGTCTGTCCATAACGCGTTGCGCGATCGCCTCGATCAACGCCGGTGGAAAAGTCATCTCGCCTGCCTTCGGCGCATCCTCTTGGATGGGAACCTCGTCAGTCGCATCATCAGGCTCGATTTTGACCGGTGCCGGCGTCTCTGCGACACGCGGAGCGGCCGCCGCCACATCTTCGAAGGGGTCGAGCTCTCCGATCTGCAGTTCAGGATCTTCGACCGTCGGATAATCTGCTGTTTCTGGCTCAACCGGCTTCTCGAATTTCAAAGTGTCGATCAGCTCATCATCGCCAGCGGCAAAGTCATAAACCCGAATCACGGAATCTTCTCCGGTAACAAGCGGGGCGACATCCTGCACCGAATCATCCGGCAACTCCGGTTCGTCTTCGGCCAGAACGAACGGCTCGTGCGGTACGAGCGTCTGCACATCCGGTGCCTCGTCCATCTGACGCGTAATCTCGCCAAGCTCGTAATTCAGATCAGAGACGGAGCTAGTTTGCTCGATGGACGGAACAGGAAGGGCTTCAGGCTCCGGAAAGGATTCGGCAATAAGTTCATCCGGCTCTGGTACTGATGATTCGGCGGCTGAATACTCCTGGGCGATCTCGCTTTCGACCTCGATGTCAGGGTCATCTTCAACGATTGACTCAGCGTAGAGATTCTCAATATCCTCAGTCTCGAACGGCTGAACTTCACGAAAATCCTTTACAGCAAGAAGATCGCCCACTTTGACGACGACGTCCCGAAGCGACTGAAAGGGTTTTGTGAAATAATGGTCGGCACCGACACGAGACGCTTCGCCGGGGTCGAACGCCTCAAAAGAACCGACAACGAGAATGACGGGTATCGTCCGAGTCGAGTCATCACCCTTGATCATTTCACAAAGCTGATAGCCGCCCATTCCCGGCATATTGACGTCCGCGATCACGCAGTCGGGCGCGATCTCGACAAACTTTTCCATCGCAGAATTACCGTCGCCGACGGTCGTGACATCGTAACCCTCCTCGGCAAAGGTTAGTTCGATGACTTTGCGAATAGCGACCGAATCATCGGCCAGTAAAAGTTTTACTTTTTCCACAGGTGAATAATTTTCCGATCGACGATGTCACCCAAAATGCGAGAACCTGACAGCTTCTTTCGATGGGACATTTTACCAGATTGTCAGACCACTTTCACAATCTCGACCGCTGCGCGAGATCGACCGCAAGCTCGACCGCCGCGATCATATTCCCGGCACTCGCAAGGCCCTCTCCCGCTATGTCGTAGGCCGTCCCATGATCGACCGACGTGCGTATGACAGGCAGTCCGAGCGTTACATTTACCGCTCGGTCGAACGCAAGGGTCTTAACCGGTATTGTCGCCTGGTCGTGATACATTGCGATGACCGCATCGAATTTTCCACGCATCGCATTGAAGAAGACCGTGTCCGCCGGGAACGGGCCTGAGACATCTATTCCGCTGTCGCGACATTCTTCAATGGCGGGTGCGATCAAAGACCGCTCCTCCGTGCCAAACCGTCCGTCTTCTGAAGCGTGAGGGTTGATGCCGGCGACCGCTAGCCGGGGCTTGCTCCCGATCAGTCGTTGGATCTCGCGATCTCCAAAACGAATTAAGGATGCGACTCGTTCCGTTGTTACAAACTTTATCGCTTCTGTGAGAGGCAAGTGAGTTGACATTAGGATCACACGAAGTGAATCGGCAAAGAAGCTCATCGCGAACTCATTTGTATCCGTGAGATGCGCCAGAAACTCTGTGTGGCCGGGAAAGTCGTAGCCTCCAAGCTTGATCGCATTCTTACTTATCGGTGCGGTAACGATCGCGTCGATCTTGCCGGCCTTCCAAAGCTCAACTGCACGGACTATGTTCTCGGCCGCGGCCTTTCCGGTTAAGGCAGAGTCAGCACCATACGAGAAACTCGGCGGCAGATTCTTAAGATCATCGATCGAAATCGAGGCGGGCAATGGCTTTAGGTCAAAGCGAGAAGCGACGCTGCCCAGATGAGCCGCGTCGCCTACGACGATAATTTCAGCTGAATTTGAAAGCTTCGGGGCACCGAGAGCCTTTAGCGTTACCTCAGGACCAATTCCTGCGGCGTCACCGATAGTTATCGCAATTCGCGGCTTCGTCGTCATTGCCTAATTATCGGCGATTTTCCCGACGAACCGCAATCCTGTCAGTCTGCCTGACGGCGTAAGAATGTCGGTGTCTCAAGGTCTTCGCTGCCGACAATATCAGGAATCGGCGCAAAAGTTGCCCTTGCATTCGCGGCGACCGCAACGGCCTCGACCACCTTCGGAGACGGAATCGAAACGGAAGCCGCCGTGTCAAAACCTGTCGCGATGACAGTGATCTTGATCTCGCTGGCCATATCGTCCTTGATAACGCTGCCCCAAATGATGTCGGCATTCTCGTCGGCCTCGTTCTCGATCATACCGATCGCGTCCTCGACCTCGCTCAGGATCATATCCGGCCCGCCGGTGACATTGATGAGAGCTGCCTTCGCACCCTTGATCGAATTCTCTTCAAGAAGCTTGTAATCAAGAGCAGCACGCATCGCCTTTGATGCCGCCTCTTCGCCTTCGCCGCGACCGACACCCATCAGGGCAACACCTTTGCCACGCATAACCGAGGTCACATCGGCAAAATCCAGATTGATTATTCCGGGCGTCATTATCAGGTCTGTGATGCCCTGAACTGCCTGGAGCAGCACATCGTCTGCACGACGGAACGCATCGAGGATCGTGATCTTTTCTTCGACCTCGCGAAGTTTCGAATTCGGGATCGTGATGAGCGTGTCAACAACACCGCGAAGGTCCGCCAGACCGTCCTCAGCCTGTGCCATTCGACGGCGGCCTTCGACAGAGAAAGGCTTCGTAACGACCGCAACCGTTAAAGCTCCCAACTCGGTCGCTAACGATGCGACAACGGGTGCCGCTCCGGTTCCCGTTCCTCCGCCCATGCCCGCGGTCACAAAAACCATGTCGGAGCCTTCAAGTATGTCAAGAAGCTTTTGGTGATCCTCGAGTGCGGCCGCACGGCCGATCTCGGGATTCGAGCCCGCTCCGAGCCCACGCGTGGATTTTGTTCCAAGTTGGATCTTTATCGGAGCCGCCGACGCCTCAAGCGCCTGGAGGTCTGTGTTCGCAACGATGAACTCGACACCTTTGATGCCGGCCTCGATCATTCGATTTACGGCGTTGCCTCCGCCGCCTCCGACGCCGATCACTTTGATCCGCGCACCGGTAATAGGCGGTTCATCAATAAACATTTTGATCCCTGTGTTGCTCACTTGCAGGCCATCCTCCTAAGAATCAGATCAGCTAAACTTTCAGGTTTTTCGTTGGGAACGCGAGTCCTTAAGCACTTAAACTGTCGCAACTAGATGTAGTGCTGACGGATAAAAAGCATACAACGATTGGTGATAAAAAGCCAATCGAAATTTAGCATTTATTTAATTTTTTTTCTGAGGCCGTCGAACCAATCGGCAACACGCCTTACCGTGCCGCGTCCGTGAGCGGCTTCGTCCCGAAGTGCCGATCTGTGTGAGAAACTTGCGAGGCCGCAAGCAACTGCCCAAGCGGGAGTTTGGACCTGTTCGATCAGGCCGCCAAAGAGATGTTTTTCCGGAAAACCGAGGCGCGTCGGGGCATCGAACACCTGCTCCGCGATCTCGCACAGACCACGAACCATTGAACCACCGCCGGTTAGAACAACACCGCTCGATATCTGGAGAGGAACTTTACGCGTCTCTCGAGCGATGTGCTGAAGTAATTCAACTGCGCGAGGCTGCATTATATCGGCAAGGATCTCTTTTGAGAGCCCTCGTTTTTCGCTGCGGCCAACAGGCATTATTTCGATCATCTCTTGACGTTCATCATCATCAAGCAAAAAGCCCGCAACGCAGCCGAAATCATGCTTTATCTCGTTCGCCTGCGGAATCGAAACTCGCAGGCCGACCGCAATATCCTTCGTAAAGTGAGTGCTTCCGAAAGGAAATACCGCCATGTGCTGAACCGCACCGCGCGAGTAGATCGTGAGATTCGTCAACTCAGCGCCGAAATTCACAACGGCGCAGCCGTATTCGCGATCATCATCGGTGATGGAACTCTCAGCGGCCGCAAGAGGTTCTAGCACGCTTTGCTCGATGTCGAGGCCCGCCCGCTCGACGGCCTTTGCCAAGTTCTGGCGGCCGGCGCTAGGACTGGTAACGACATGAACTCGCGCCTCGAGCCGCGAGCCGATCATCCCGATCGGCTCGATGATGCCGTCCTGACCATCGATAATGAATTCCTGCGGAAGACGATCGACTATCTCCCATCCAGGTTGAAGAGGCATGGCACACGCGGAATCGATCGCGCGTTCGATATCGTCGCCCAAGATCTCTTTGTCCGGCCCCGCGACCGCAACTACACCGGCTTTATTCTCGCCCTGAAAGTGTTCCCCCGATAAGTTGACCGTCGCCGAATCGATCTCGATTCCACTGACCCGCTCCGCTTCAGTCACGGCCTTGCGGATCGCATCGGCCACGGCCTCCGTCGAAGTAACGATACCACGACGCATCCCACGCGACTCCGCCTCACCGACGCCGACGATATTCAGCGTCCCGTCGCTTGCAGATTCGGCGACGATGCAACGCACACGGCTGGTGCCGACATCGAGACCAATTGCTTGTATGTCATTATTCATCAGAGGTTTATGCTAGATAGTATAAACTAATTGTTTAGGTATTCAAGTATTGGAGAAATCCCCGCGGCGTTCACGGCCTGGACTCTGTCACCTTTGCCCGCCACCGCCTCGAGAGCCGCCTTTAAGCTCTTTGCAAGGTTATCCTTCGCAAGAAAGACATTTATCGACCGTCCGCTGTCTTCGATTACCGCATTCGGCTCTCGGAGGCTCGAAAGGTTGACCTCTTTCACGCGGCTGGCAAGCCCAAAACTTTGCCAATCCTCGACCATCTTCCGATAAAGTTTGATGCGCGCAAGGTTATCATCGAGTGCGTTAGCGGATTTCGAGGTGTCCCAGCCTCTCATCGCGAACGGCAGGCCAGGCTCGGCCTTGGTTGCCGGAGCGAGGATCATTCCCGTTTCATCGACCAGCTGGTCCGAGTTGTTCAGCCGAACGATTGCGACCGGTATCCGCTCGGCGACATCGATCCGTATCGTGGAAGGAAGCTCCCTTGATACCGAAGCAGACTTTACAAAGGGCAGTTTTTCGATATTCTGACGGATACCTGCTATATCGCTTTCCCAAACACCCGACCTTTCCGCACTGGCAAGCACGATGCGACGTATATCATCTTCGGACGCCCTTTCCGTACCGACCACTCTCACAGATTTTAAGGTAAAGAATGAAGAGTTAACGGCAGAGCGATAAGCAGCAAGTGCGACAAATCCGATCCCAGCGAGGAGCATGCCCGCTATAACAACACCGATGATCGTCTTGCCGAGCTTCTCGCCCGCAGCCGAATCAGCATTCGACCGTCGGCCCTTCCTTTTGGAGCGGTAATCCTTGAGACTGTTTTTTCGCCTTTTCGACATTTACTTCCCGTCCAGCTTAGCAACGATCTCATCAGAAAGGCGGGTGACCGTACCTGCCCCAAGAGTGATAACCAGATCGCCCGGCAAAAGCTCCGGAACAACGCGGTCCGCGGCCTTGTCTATATCGCCGATGTAGGTAACATTTTTATGCCCAAAGCGCTTTATATTCTCGGTCAAAACCTCTGCCGTGATCCCCTCGATCGGCGGTTCGCTCGCAGCGTAAATATCAAGCACGAAGAGGACATCGGCATTATTGAATGCAACTACAAAATCATCCATCAGTTCGCTCGTACGCGAATAACGGTGCGGCTGAAAGATCACCACGGTGCGGCGGCCTGTCGCAGCATTCTTTGCAGCCCCAAGCGTCGCAACTATCTCGGTCGGATGGTGGCCGTAATCGTCCACAACTGTGATGCCATTCGCTTCGCCCTTGAATTGAAAGCGTCTGTTGGCATTCTTAAACGCGGCGAACGCTTCGACGACCTTCTCGAATGGAATGTCCATTTCGAGAGCGACGGCGGTCGCCGCAAGTGCGTTATAGACGTTATGTTTTCCCGGAACCGGAAGATGCAGTTCGCCGAGGACATTGTCCCCACGCCAGACATTGAACCGCGAGCCGAACTCGCTATCGTATCTGATATCGTGTGCTGAAATATCCGCTTGAGCAGTGAGTCCGTAAGTGACTCGACGGCGTTTGATATGCGGAATGATCAGTTGGACATTCGGATCGTCTAGGCAAATTATCGCAGCTCCAAAAAACGGCACTTTGTTCACGAAATCAGTGAAGCATTGCACGACGTCCTCCATGCCTCGGTACGATTCCATATGCTCTTTGTCGATGTTCGTCACGACGGCGATCGTTGGGTAGAGCATCAGAAACGAACGGTCGCTTTCGTCTGCTTCGGTTACGAACCATTCAGAGCTCCCGACGGCCGCGTTTGAACCGAGCTTTTCCACGATACCGCCGACAACTGCGGTCGGATCGATGCCGGCATGGCCTAAAACGGTCGCGACCATCGAGGTCGTTGTCGTCTTCCCATGCGTACCGGAAACCGCAACCGCATACGGCTTGAGAACCATGAGCTCTGCAAGCATCTCGGCTCGCGGAATGACTGGTATACCGAGTTGTCTAGCAGCAGCGATCTCCGGATTGTCGTCTTTGACCGCTGAAGAATAAACGACGACCTGAGCATCGCCTATATTTTCAGCAGTATGGCCTTCGAAAAACTTGAGTTTAAAAGTGTCGATCAGTCTTTCGGTGTTCGGGCCGCGGCGTAGATCTGAACCGGAGACAGAAAAACCCAAACTCAAAAGCACTTCGGCGATACCGCTCATCCCGATGCCGCCGATCCCTACAAAATGTATTTTCCTTACGTGTCTAAACATTAAATGTATCTAATTATTTTCTTGCTAACTCTTCTATTATATCAACCGTAACCGCCGCAGCATCCGGCCGGGCAAGTTTTCTTGCCGAACGGGACATTTCCGCAAGGCGTTCAGGATCTTTCCTTAAAGTTTCGATCTTTTCCGCGAGAGCTTGTCCCGTCAATTCGTTCTGCAGGATCATCTCGGCCGCACCCGCACGAACAAGGGCCTCTGCGTTCTTTCGCTGATGATCGTCCGCAGCCGTCGGCAAGGGAATCATTATTGCAGGTTTTCCCGCCGCCGCAACCTCGGCACAAGTTGTGGCCCCGGCACGACAAACTATCAGGTCGGCTTCGCGAAATGAATCTACCATATTCGCAATGTATGGCCTTACATCTGCCTGCCAGCCCGCGTCCTCGTATGCCTTTGTTATCGCTTCTAAATCTGCCTCGCCCGTTTGATGCACGATCGAAACAGTTTCCTTGTCAAGAAATTCGACAGCTGCTGTAACCGCACGGTTGATCGCCTGCGAACCTTGGGAACCACCAAAGACTAGCAATCTCAGCGGCGAATGCGGTTCTTCGCACTCGATACCAAAGAATTCATCGCGAACGGGATTGCCGGTAATTACCGCCTTCTTACCGAAGAAAGGTACGGCTTCTTCGAAGGTCAGAGCAGCCCGATCGACGAACCTCGCAAGCTTTCGATTCGTAAAGCCCGGCAGTGCGTTCGAATCCATTACAAGAGTTCTACGCCCCATCAATGCGGCCGTCAGAAGAACAGGTCCCGAAACATATCCGCCCGCACCGATCACAACATTTGGGCGATAATCGCGGATCAATTTCCACGCCTCGAGAAAGCTTTGCGGCAGGATCATCATTCCACGGAGCTTTCCCTTTAACCCAACGCTCTTTAAGCCGGCGCTCTTTATTACTGAAAGCTGAAACCCATTCTCCGGAACGATGCGCGTTTCAAGGCCTTTTGCAGTGCCGACGAAGAGCACCTCGGATGTCTCATCACGCCGCATCAGTTCGTTTGCGATCGCGATACCTGGATAAATGTGTCCGCCGGTCCCGCCGGCAGCTATTAGAACTCTCGGCATAATGTTCACCTGCGACGCCGCGTAGGGCTTCGACGCACCGCCGCTTCTCTTTCCGGTGATCCCGCAAATCTTGAAATACTCAGTAGAATCCCTACTGCGGCAAGAGAGACCACGACAGATGAACCGCCATATGAAATGAACGGCAGCGGAATCCCTTTTGCCGGCAAGATCGATATCACGACACTAATATTGAAAAGTGCCTGAACGATCAACCCTGTAATTATGCCGATACCCAAGAGCATTCCAAAGCGGTCCGGAGCAAGCATGGCAGCACGTGTTCCGCGCCAGAAGAGCAGGGCGAACGCAAGCACGACCGCCAGAGTTCCAAGCAACCCTAATTCCTCGCCGACGACGGAAAAGATAAAGTCCGAATAAGGATACGGCAGGTAGAACAACTTGGCCTGCCCTTGGGCAAAGCCCTCGCCAAAGACGCCGCCGGAACCGATCGCGTACAGCGACTGGACAACCTGATAGCCCGCGTCATCCGAATACTTGTATGGATCGAGAAACGCCATAACGCGAGCGACCCGCCACGGCGCAAATATCAACGCGGCGGCACCGGCGATGACCATTAACGCGGCAACGCTTGCAATGTGCAGGATCCTTGCACCGGCTGCAAAATATACGGCCGAAAAGACAGCACAAAGGACCATCGTAGTGCCAAGGTCCTTCTCTGCCATCACGAGGCCGGCAAGCAACAATAACCCAAGCAGGCATGGCAAAACGGTCTTCTTCAGGTCCCCGACCGTGCCGTCATTCTTTGTCAAAAACCACGCAAGGAAGATCGGCAAGGCGAGTTTCGCTATCTCCGATGGTTGAAGGGAAAATCCGCCAAAACGGATCCAACGCTTTGCTCCGTTGATCGCCGGGAAGAAGAAGACTGCCAACAGCATCAGCGAGGTGATCGCCAGGATCGCGTAAACGACACCTCGATTATTGAGGATGCGATAATCAAAGCGGCTGAGGATGAACATCACCACGATCCCGATAACTGCGAATGTCAGCTGTTTATAGAAATATCCAAACTGGCTTGTTTCCTGGCTTTCGCGATATGCGATCATCGCGGAGGCGCTGTACACCATCAGCGTGCCGAAGAGAGCAAGTCCCGCGGCGAGACCGAACATGAACCAATCTGTGCGCCGTTCTTCAGCCACTTTAACCTTCCGCTTTCCTTTGCTCCTCTAAACTTCGGACGGCCTGCTTGAACTTCTGCCCACGCTCCTCAAAACTCTTGAACATGTCAAAACTTGCACAAGCCGGCGCCAAAAGGACAGAATCGCCCTTTTGAGCCGCAGCCAAACCTGTCGAAACAGCATCCTCAAGACTTGCAGCCCTTTCGATCTCGACCTCTCCGGCAAGCTGCGAAACGATATTATCGGCGTCTTCGCCAAGTACGATGACGCGAGACACACATTGATGGATCAGAGGGATCAAAGGGGCGTACGGGGCATTCTTGCCGCGTCCACCGAGAATAAGGATCGTCTTACCTGCGTCTTCACCCAAAGCGCTTAGAGCCTTTGACGTCGCATCGACCGAGGTCGCTTTTGAATCGTTATAAAACCGGACGCCGTCTATCTCTGCGACAAACTCGATACGATGTTCGACACCCTTGAAGTCCGCAACAGCCCGGCGGATCGTCTTTGCATCCACGCCGCAAGTAACTGCTGCAGCGAATGCGGCCAAAACGTTCTCGACGTTGTGAAGGCCGCGCAAAAAGATCTCATCCCGAGTCGTCAGAATTGATTCTTTGTCCCCGATCGTGCACACGAGATCACGGTCCCGAAGGAACACACCATTCCCGAGTTCCCCTTCCACGCTGAACTTGATGACCTTTGCCTGCAGGCCACTGGACCATTCGTTGGTGATCGCGTTGTCAGCATTAAGGATCGCAGTGTCGTCGGTACGCTGATTTAGAAAAATGCGATGTTTTGCAGCCGCGTAGTCGAGAAAGGAGTCATAGCGATCGAGGTGATTTGGCGTCACGTTCAGACAGAGAGCGACATCACAACGAAAGTCGACAATAGTTTCGAGTTGAAAACTCGAAAGCTCCACCACGGTCCACCCATCATCCCGTGAACTCTCAACCAAATCGAGCAATGGCGTACCGATATTGCCGCCAACCTGGGTGGGCAAACCGCCAGCCTTTAAGATCTCGCCGATCAGGGCGGTCGTCGTCGTCTTTCCATTCGAACCTGTAATGCCAACGATCTTGCCCTTCAAGAACCGATATGCAAGTTCGACCTCACCGATGACCTCGCCGTCCTTTCGATCGACATAACGGGCCGGCAATGTCGTTTTGGGCACACCAGGCGAGATAACAACCAGGTCGATCTGATCCAACAGCCAGGACGGAAGATCGCCGCCAATTAAGCCGATCTTATGCTCCGCCTTGAGTTGTAAGGCTGCTTGCGGCCATGATTCAACGGGCTTCTTATCGTGCAGAGCAACGGTCGCACCTCGTTCGGCAAGGAAACGTGCCGAGGCGATGCCGGACTTTCCTGCACCGAGTACCAAAGTTTTTCTACCGGAAATTTCCATCTTGAGAGAAAAGAAAAACACGGTCTATCGTCGAGAGGGACCGTCACACTCCAACAAAGAGCTATTCTCTATCGCAGTTTCAGCGTTGAGAGACTCAAAAGAGCGAAAAGGATCGCAGCGATCACAAATCGGAACACGATCTTCGGTTCCTTCCAGCCGGACATCTGAAAATGGTGATGCAACGGCGCTTGTAGGAAGATGCGTTTTCCGACACCGGCACTTCGTTTTGTGAACTTAAAATACGACACCTGCAGCATCACCGAGACGGCTTCAAGAATAAAGACGCCGCCAATGAACGGCAGTAGAAACTCTTGCTTCGTCAGGATCGCGACCGTGCCGAGCGCGCCGCCGATCGCAAGGCTCCCGACGTCGCCCATAAAGACTTCGGCCGGCGGTGAATTGAACCACAAGAATCCAAGACTCGCCCCGACCATCGCGCCGCAGAAGACAGTGAGTTCCCCTGAAGAAGGATTGAACGTCAGATCAAGATACTCCGCCCAACGCTTATCGCTGCCTACATACGTCAGAGCGGTAAGCGCCGACATCGCGATGAAAGTGACGCTCGTCGCCAACCCATCGAGTCCATCTGTCAAGTTCACGGCATTCGACGAACCCAAAAGTATGAAGACCATAAATACGAGATAGATCCCCGCAGGGATCACGCTGATCCCATCCGGATTTGCGGTCTCTTTGAAGAACGGAATGCTAAGGTTCCAAGAATAGCTTGTGAAATAATAAAGGACGCCGAAAACCGCTAACGCCGTGATCAGCTGGCCAAGCAGCTTCTGCTTGCCGGTGAGACCTAGACTCCGTTTCTTAACGATCTTGATATAGTCGTCCGCAAAACCGATCGCCGCAAACGCCGTAGTCGCACCTAGAGCGAGCCACAGGTATATGCCATCAAGCTTTGCCCAAAGCAAGGTCGAAATTATTACGGATCCGATGATGAGCACACCGCCCATCGTCGGCGTTCCTTTCTTTGCCTGATGTTCTTCTGAGAGCTCCTCGCGGATCTCTTGCCCGACCTTGAGGTCCCGGAGTTTCCTGATGACCGTCTTGCCTAGGAGGAGCGAGATTAGCAGAGCCGTGATCGTAGCCCACGCAGTGCGGAACGTAACGTATTGAAAGACATTCAGAACCTTATAGAAATACGGAGAATCCGGTGCCGCACCGTAAGACTTATAAAGAAACTGGTAGAGCAGGTGAAACAGCATTTGTGGTCAAGCGTATTCTGGCCTATTCAGCGGCAGCCGCGTTCTCACCTCCTAACTCAAACTTTTCGAGAATTTCCTCGATAACCTTTTCGGTTCTAACTCCGCGCGATCCTTTTACAAGCACAACATCGCCGGCACGCACTTTTTCGCAGAGCAGTTTGCCGGCGTCGGCCGAATCTGCTGCAAAATCCGCATCTAATAGACCGCAATCCTTGGCTCCCGCAACAAGCTCACTGGCGAAACCTCGGACACCGATCAGCACGTCGATCTGATGCGAAGCAATATCCTTGCCGACGCGGCGGTGGATCGCTGCGGCCTCAGGACCGAGTTCGAGCATCTCACCCGCTACGACTATCTTCCGTGCATCTGACGGAGCAGAATCGCACAACATCGAAACCATCGAGAGCAATGCGTCGGGATTCGAGTTGTAGGAGTCATTGACCACGATGAACCCGTTCTTGAATCGCAGGATCTCTCCACGCTGCGGCGGGGCGGCAACATTAGAGAGCGACTCGGCTATCTCACCCGCACTCATTCCGAACACATGGCCCGCCGATGCGGCGGCAAGGGCGTTTAGAATGTTGTGGCGGCCGTTGAGCGGGAATGTCACACCGGCAGTTTCATTGCCAATGGAGAGCGTGAATGTTGTCTCACCAAAACCACGAACCTCAATCTCCGAAGCCTGCACTGTCGCCTCATTTTCGATGCCGTACGTTACAACCTTACCTTTCGAAAATGACGACATCGCGGCCACGCGCTCGTCATCGGCGTTCAGGACCGCCGTGCCGCCAGGCTTCATTCCCTCGACGAGCTCGGCTTTTGCCGCGGCAATGGCTTCGATCGAACCAAGATGTTCGAGGTGGACAGGCAGCACATTCAGTTCGATCGCGACGTCGGGAGGCGTGATGCGGCACAGTCTTGCTATCTCATGCAGCGGCGTGGACATACCCATTTCGAGAACGGCAACATCAAAGTCAGGCTCCTTTGCCAGTCGCAGAACCGTAAGCGGATGACCAAGCCCATTATTAAAATTCTTGATGTTCCGGAGAACCTTGCGGCCCGACGCAGCAAGAACATGCGCGGTCAATTCCTTCGCCGTCGTTTTCCCTGCACTTCCCGTAACGGCAACTACGGGTTTGTTCCACTCAAGATAAACTTCGTGAGCCAACGCCTGTAATGCCGCAATAGAGTCATCAACAAAGATCAGCCGATCGCGGAACTCTGCAAGTTCTTCTATATGCTCTTCGAAACGGTCATGCCGGACGACACACGCAACAGCGCCGGCCTCGAATGCCGTGCGAACGAACGCCGTCGCGTCGTCAAAGTCGCCATTGAACCCGTTGTTAGCGTATTCAGGCTGCGAGAGCGCGAAAAAGACGTCGCCCGCCTTTACCTCTCGCGAATCAATAACAAATGTATCTACCTCGCATTCCGGCAACGACGGGCGAGCCTCGGGCGCCTTTCCGTTGATGGATTCAATTAGTTTTCCTAGCTTCAAGTCTTCTTTTTGCTCGTCTCAGTTTTCTTCTTCGCGTTCTTTGCAGTGCGATCGTCAGATACTTCCTTTTTGCCTATCACGTCAGCCTTTCTAGGCCTTGAATCGGCCGGCTGCTTTGGCGTTTCCTTTTCCGGACTCGGCATCGGGGCCGAATCTGTCGGCGTTTCCGACACGATCTCTGCAAGTGTCGTGTCCTTCGCCGGTGTTCCGTTCTTCTGAACGCCAAGCTCGGGGAGTATCTGCTCTGCGATATTCTTAAAGACCGGAGCAGACACCATGCCGCCGTCACGCGCACCGCCCTTCGGCTCATCCATTACGACGGCGATCACAACTCGCGGATCATCGGCTGGGGCCATTCCGATAAATGACGAAATATATTTCGAGGAATCTACACGCTTTGTTTCCGGGTTGAACTTCCACGCCGTGCCGGTCTTCCCCGCGGCATTATAGCCGTCGAGTTGCGCACGTTTTCCGGTGCCTGTCAAAACGACCTGCTTCAGCATCTGCCGAAGTTCCCGCGCGGTCTCTTCGCTTACAACCCGTGTGCTATCAGCAAGTTGCGGGCTGACAGGCGGATCTCCATCCCGTCGGATCTGCTTGATAACGTGCGGCTGAACTCGAATTCCGTCGTTTGCTATCGTCGCAAAAGCACTTGTCATTTGCAACGCGGTCACGCCAATTTCGTAGCCGATCGACATTGAGGCAAGCGAGTCGCCATTCCACTTCTCAGGACGACGAACGATACCTGCCGTCTCTGCCGGAAGATCGATTCCGGTCTTCGATCCAAACCCCATTTTCTTGAGAGTCGAGTAGAAATCTTCCCCGCCGACACGCAGCCCCGTCTTGATCGCACAGACATTGCTGGAGACGGCTAGAGCTTCTGCATAGGTAACCGTGCCAACATGATGCGATTCACGGAATGTGTGATTCGCAACCTCTATCGTGCCATTTCCCGCATCGATCATATCGTTTGGCCCGAACAGATTTTTCTCAAGCCCTGATCCATAGGTGATCAACTTGAAAACCGAACCCGGCGAGTATGCCGACTGCACAACATTGTTCTTAAAGGTTGCAGGCACCGCATCACGAATAGAGTTCGGGTCGAAGGTCGGATAGTTTGCCATCGCGAGGATCTCACCGGTCTTTGGATCCATCACGACGGCCATCCCGGACTTCGCATTGGCCGCCTTTACACCGGCTTCGAGGGCACGCTCGGTCTTGAACTGAATGGAGGTCGAAAGTGTCAGGACGATATCGCCAGGACGCTCCCGCTCAAAGATGGTCTCACCGTAAACTCGCCCAAGACGGTCGCGTTCCTGCAGTTTCTTGATGATGGCGCCGTGAAGAAGTTCGTCCTGCGATTGTTCGATGCCGGCTTGCCCCTCATCGTCAACATTGCTGAACCCGATAACTTGCGCTGCAAGGGTCTGATAAGGATATGTCCTCTTTTGATCATCAACCCAATGAAAGCCAAGCGAGCGCGGCTCATCAGCTTTTTTGGCTTCAGGATCAAACAGCGCCTTGTTGACAGCCTGAACTTGGTCGGCTTCTAATTTCTTGGCGATCGGAACATACCGCTTCTTTGCTTCCTTCGCCTCACGAAGGTCTTTTGCTACCGCTTTCGCATCGAGTTTTAGAGCCTTCGCTGCCAACTTTGCCGCATGATCGATATCGTCGATCTCCGTCGGGTCCGCGTAAAGTGTCGAAACCTTTATGCTCATTGCGAGCGGCCTCTCGTCGCGGTCAAAGATCGTGCCCCTGAGCAGCTTAGTTTTCTTTGTATCCTGGCGTTGGTCGATCGCCTTTTCGCGGAGCCAATCGTGCTGGGATACCTGCAAATGCACAAGCCTAAGGCTGATGCCGACGAACCAGAAGCCGATGATCGCCGCGATGAACATAAACCGGGCGTACGCGATCTGTCGGGAATCGATCTTCTTTCGTTTTTTGGGGCTTTTCTTCATTTGATCGAACAACATCAAGCTCAATTATTCGGGGAGACCGGATAAATCACTCGGTTACCTGTTTTTCTATTCGGCGTTCGAAACGATCCGGCGACGCTCGGCCTCTCCATTCGTTCTCTTTGCGATCTGAACCGGTGCATTCGGTTGTAAAGCAGGCCGAACCAGCGTTGTTTTCATCACGGCCGCCGCAGAGGAAACCGGCGTCGTGGGCTCTTTTCGCTGAACGGAGGCGATCGCAGCAGCGTTCGGTTTCGGGAAAGACTGACTGATCGCCGGTTCCCCCGGAGTTCCAAGTAATGAAGCCTTCTCCGCGGCCTTCTTGATCTCCGCAGGTGAAAGTGAAACCTCACGAGCCACGAGAAGACGACGCTTCTCGGCTTGGAGCGCATCGATCTGCTGACGCAGACGGGAATTCTTTATACTTAGGTCCCAAAAAGAGAAATGCTGGGTTGCAGCAAGGAAGATCCCGGAAACAACTATAGCTCCAGCAAGTGCCATCGTGACGAATGCTCGGAAGGGAGACAAGATCCTGGCTTTCTTCCTTTCGGCGGTGCGCCTTCTGCGAATTGTTGTGGTGCTCATAACTTCCTCCGATTGCTGCGTGAGATTTCTTGTCTTTTTCTAAATGAGCCGTTTGCAGGCTCGCAATTTTGCGCTTCGTGAACGCGGATTCATTTCTTGCTCGTCCTCGCTAGGAATGATCGGCCTTTTAGTGAGGATCTCGACCGATTTTTCGGCACCGCAAATACATTTCGGTATGCGTGGAGGGCAAGAGCATTTGCCCGAAAGCCTTTGAAACGCTTGCTTTACGATCCGATCTTCGAGCGAGTGAAAGCTGATGATCGCGAGGACGCCACCAGCGTTTAATTTTTCAATGGCCGCGGGAATAAACTCTTTTAGAACGTCCAATTCCCTGTTTACGGCGATCCTCAGAGCCTGAAATGTCCTTGTTGCCGGGTGGATCTTGTCGCCAGGCCGCCTTCCGATCGCTCGTTCCACCAAGTTTGCGAGTTCATCGGTCGTCGTTAACGGCTGACCTGCATCATTCCTCTCCGTGATCCAACGTGCGATCCTGCGTGAACGCTTTTCTTCTCCATAGAAGTAGAGAATGTCTGCGATCTCGGCTTCCGTTGAATTTTCAAGCAGTTCACTCGCCGATATCCCTTCCTTCCGGTCCATTCGCATATCGAGAGGAGCCGAGGCTCGAAAGCTAAAGCCGCGTGAAGCGTCATCAAGCTGCATGGACGAAACACCCAGGTCGGCAACGATCGCCGCGATGTCGCTTTCTTCAACCGATCTACCTATCGCGGCAAAGTTTGCCTTCACTGCTCGAAAACGTTTACCAAATCTTGCGAGCCGTTCCTCCGCGAGAAGGATCGCTGACGAGTCCTGATCGATACCGACCACATCAAACCCGGTCGATTCGAGGATCGCTTCAGAGTGTCCGCCAAGGCCAAGAGTGGCGTCGACAACCACCGAGCCGCTCGCCTCGCGGACGAACTCGACTATCTCGTCACGAAGAACCGTCTGGTGCGTAAACTCAGCGCTGGAACTTTGCATCTTCAAAGAGCAAGAGCGTCTGCACGTTTGCCCGCACTAAAAAAGCATGCGAGGCGTATTGGAAATTTTCTAAGTTAAGGGTCTTAGGCCTTCAAACTTCGGCGCGTCATACCGAAAATAATTGAGAGCCCCGGGCAGCATCGAATTTAAAAATAACACTCCACGTTCCGTTTAAAGGCTTAAGCAGTCTTTTTAGCTTGGCGAGTGGTAATATTCGTCAAACTCAATGCTAAAAAGGATTCTACGTCTGAAGGACAAGGAAGTCAACAGGAATTTTTCGTCACCATCTTAAGCAGGGGTATAATCGAACAACCTTTGGTCTATACTCCTCACGTGGCCCATTTTGTGAATATCGCCCCCGTTGGGTAGCATTTGATACGGGCAGACCCGGCCCATAAACTGAATGAGCTCAAGCTTTTGGCAGATCTTCGTCTTTGGAAGTCTAGCTGCACTGGGAAATATCCTTGGCGGCCTTGTGCTTTTTCCGTCAAAAGTACAGGCCTATGCTAAGCGTTCGGTTCGCTTGATCTTGGCGGTCGGCACCGGTTTTATGCTTGCCGTTACATTCATCGAAATTCTTCCAAAGACTATCGAGCTTTGGCAGCAGAATGTCGATCACAGTGCGGTCAACTACACGGTTCCGATGGTGCTGCTGCTAGCGGGCTATCTGCTGACCCAACTCCTAGAACACACGATCGCACCGCACTTCCATCTCGGCGAAGAGGTGCATGCCGATGACGGCATTTCTGTCCATTCTGCTTATGCGGCAGTCGCCGGAATGGGTATCCACACTTTCTTTGACGGCGTAATGATCGCGGCCGCAAGTGAAGTGAGTGCCAGCCTCGGCTTCCTGGTCTTCTTGGCCGTTGCTCTGCACAAATTCCCTGAGGGGCTTACGGTCGGCTCAATGGTTCTCGCAGCCGGACGGGGCCGCGGCGGCGTAATGATCGCAACTGTCACGCTTGGACTCACAACGCTGCTTGGAGCCCTTATCTTTCATATCGCGGGCGAAGGCGTAAGTTCGCTCGTGCGGTATGCACTGCCGTTTGCCGCGGGAGTAACACTTTATGTCGCGGCAAGCGACCTTGTTCCTGAGATCAATCACCATTCCGGCCGAAGCGTTTTTGTTACGATCGCGATGTTTCTAGGCGTCGGACTCTTTTTCGTTCTCGACTTGACTCTCGCAAGCTTCTTCCATTGACGCAATTGATCACCGTTGACCCGATTTATCTGAAACATTCAATAAAACCTGTCGTATGGTTCATTGGAGGTAACTTTTTGCTATGCGGGAACCAATGCTGGCCGGTATTTTGAGTTTGCTGATCCCTGGTGTAGGCCAGATCTATAACGGACGAATTCTCATTGGAATTATCTGGTTGCTCTTGACCGGCTTCTCTTGGATCGGTTCGGCCGGCTTGCTAGGTTGGGTGGTTCATCTGATCGCCGCCTGGTGCGCATACAGTTATGCGAAGGACAATCCTGTCAGAAGCTAAAGGTTTTCTTCAGAACGATCCTCCTCTTGGCCCGATGTTTGCCGACATCGGGCTTTTTTCGTGATTTCGCGAAACGCAGTGCATCTAGTAGTATTTACGATTGTTCAATTTAATGGCGAAAGAAGGATTACCATTCATTTTGGTCGCACTTGCGATCGCGGGATTGCTTGCGATCCCGGGATGGTGGATCGGTGTTTCGATCTTCGTACTTATAGCCGCCTTCTTGGCTTATTTTTTTCGTGACCCGCACAGGAATGTCCCTAGTAATGGGGGAGTGATACTTGCGGCCGCCGATGGCCGCGTTACTCGTATAACGGAAGATGGGAACGGCACACTCATTAGCGTTTTTATGTCGCCATTCGACGTGCACATCAATCGATCGCCGATTTCAGGAACCATCCGCGAAGTGATCTACGAAAAGGGCCGCAAACTTCCGGCAACGCGAAATGAGGCAAGCTACGTAAATGAAAGGAACACGCTCGTGATAGACGGCGAAGGTTTGACTGTAAGGTGTACACAGATTGCCGGTATTATGGCGAGGCGGATAGTCTGCTGGCCAAAGATCGGTGATAAGATCGAGCGTGGCGAGCGTTTTGGACTGATCAAGTTCAGCTCGAGGACGGATGTTCTCGTCCCTTCGGGCTTTGAAGTTGCTGTCAACATCGGCGACCATGTCCGGGGGGGCGAAACAGTGATAGCCCGCCGCAATTCCTAAATGACAGAAGAAACCCCGATACGTCCGCCTCACCGCGGTTTGAAGAAAGGCCTTTACGTGATCCCGACGCTCTTTACGGCGGCGAACATCGGAATGGGCTTTTTGGCTGTCATCTCGTCGATTCGCGGCTACCATGCCTCGTTTACAGATGTCGCTCTCGCGGCGCACTATTTTGATACCGCAGCCTTGGGCATCGGCCTCGCGATACTGTTTGATACACTCGATGGCCGTGTGGCCCGGGCAACACATACGGCGACCGAGATCGGCGTACAATTCGATTCTCTAGCCGACGTTCTGACGTTCGGCCTTGCTCCGGCGACACTGATGTACGCATGGGCATTGGGCGGAGCATTTGACGAGACTGGCCGCGTACATGGATTCGGCCTCTTTCTGCTCTTTATGTTCCTTATGTGCGGAGCCTTTAGGCTGGCGAGGTTCAATTTGCTCGCAACGCGGCCCAGGGTTCTCGCCGAAGGCAACGTAAAGGTAGATAAGCGGTACTTTGTCGGCCTTCCCATTCCGCCTGCGGGTGGATTGCTCGCCGCTCTTGTCCACTTCTCACCCGCACCTTTGATCGCAATGGGGAAAGAGACCGCACAGCTTTACACTTATTGCCTCCTTGCTATCGTCGCCATCCTAGGCATCCTGATGGTGAGCAAGATCCGCTACTTCAGCTTTAAGTCCACCGGTGCCGGTATGCAGGGCTTCTTCACGGTCCTTGCGGTCGCCGCATTTGTAACGGCTGTTTATCTTTATTCGCAATATGCTTTGCTGTTGGTAGCCGGCGTCTATTCAGCACACGGGCTCGTACTGTGGGTACTGCGGGCAATCTTTCTTAAGCCGACAATGCACCGCGATATTGATGGGGAGACGGCGACCGATCAATGATCGGCCTGGCGGCCGATCCTCACTTTTCCCTCAGATTCAAGAGGTGTCACATTCGTTCTTTTTCGGCGGCGATGGCGATGCTGTTTGCCTTCAACGTCAAGAACATCGTCCTCATACTCCCTGCCGCACGCGGCCAATAAAGTAAGAAGTACGATAAACATCAGCGTCACCGCTGTCGTATGCAGAACGAAGTCGAAAAGGCTGTGGACAAGTACAGCGAAAATTCCAGCGGCCGCTCCTACAGCAACACCACGTCGGTACCCGTTCTCCACCCGCGTAGTGCGTCTGATGGTAAAAAATACTGAATAAAGGAATCCGGCCGCTATCAAGGCGCCGACCAATCCTGCATCCGCAAGCACTTGCAAGTAATCATTGTGCGCCTGCTCGACCCTGGACAGCCCGTTTGAGGTGTCAAACGGTGTGTAGGCCTGGCCAAAGGCCCCGATGCCTGCCCCAAAGGGCAGATGGGACGTGATCACTTTTAGTGTGACGGTCCAGATCTGCAGCCGGTCAGTGGTAACGTCGCCCGCTTCAGCGGTCTCAGCGAAGCGCGATAGTGACGTCTCGCCGCCGATCATTATCGCTCCGGTAACGATCACGACGGCGGTGGCCGCTGTGACTCCAATAAGGATCAGTTTCTTCTTTTTGCCGTGAGCACGTGTCGTAAGGACCAAAATAAGCCCGACGCCCGCAAGCATCGCAACGAGCCCGCCACGCGAACCGCTCATCAAAAGAGCGATCCCCATCCAAACAACGGCCGTGATGTAGAAAAGCCTTCTGTCACGCCTCACGGCACCGCTCATTAACATTCCGAGCGGCACAGCGATAGTCATTTCGATGAATGCAGCAAAATTGTGCCTGTTAACAAAAGACCCGAACGGGCTCAATCGCTCAAGGACGCCATAGATGCGGGTCGGAGAAAGGAACGACTGCAAAATTGCAAAGAACGAGTAGGCGAACCCAAAGATCAGAATAAAATTGACGATCTTCTCGATCCGTTTCGCCCGGTCGACCATCGCTAGCAAAACACCAAAGAACAGCGCGAGAACGAGCATGTGCAGTGCCGACATCGTGGAATCGAATGGTGAAAGCGATAACGTTCTTGGGATGCCGCTGATGCCGGCGATCTCTGCGATATGTCCGAACGGGATCGTCTGGATCAGCGCATAGATCGCAGAGGCGATGAGCGGCACCTGAAATATATGCCGGCTGACGGTCAACTCGCCCTTTATCCATCCGGCAAGAAGCCAAATCATGGCAACGGCCGTCATCACAAGATAGAACAAAGCTAGAGTTGGCTGGTGTACTGTGCCATAGGCAAGCGTCGCCAGGGCGACGATCACCAATAACGAAACAAAGATCGAGCTATTGAGAATCTTCATTGTGCTGCCAACTCAAAATCGTCATACCAGAGACTGCCAAGAAGCGGGCAGCCATCACCGCAAAAGACACGCGTAGTTCGGATCGATATCGCCGTACAATTCTCAGGCGTTGTGAAGTCAACGGTGATCTGCTGCCAATCATTGGTTCCCTGCGGCATCGGCTGGCTCGAAACGATGAGCCTGTCGTCGATCGCATTGGTGACATCAAGCTGCGGCGGCCCGGCGCTTCGCAAATTCTCGGTACGTACCCAAAACGTCAACCGATATTTCTTTGACGGTTTTACGACAACGAGCTGGGACGCAGTGAAAAGTTCCTGAGCCGAGTAGTTCTTAAAATTCAGCCGAAGGCTCTTTGAGCCGGTGTGCTTAACTGCACCGTCCCAGGTCACGTCAACCTTTCCCTGTTTTGGAAACTGCCAACCGAAGTATGAAAGATCCGACGTGTTCACGATCCGTTCAAATCCGGGATTCGTTACCTGTTCCGCCTGTGCGTCAGCATCGATATTCAGTTGTCGTGAGAATTCAAGAGCTTGGGGAAAAGCACGCTTATCAAAAAGGCCTTGTACGACTACCGACGAGATCTGCGGGAATTTCGCCTTCTCCTCATCGCTTAGCTTGTTCCAAATACGCAGGGCATCGGCGGGTTGTCCCCGCTGTGCGTAGAACATAGTGAGTCCGACGAGCACGTCCGGCCCGTCTGCAGCGAGCTCTTCAACTTTTGCAGGGTCGTGATCAAAGTAATCCCACGCAAGTCCAAAGACCTGCATTCTGTACTTGTAATTATTGACCGTCGCAAGCTTTAGCTGCGGCATCGCTTTCGCGACATCACCTTTCCGAATGTAGAAATTTCCGAGCTGCCAACGCGGTATCGTATAGGATGGAGCTAGGTCTACGGCGTGTTGGAATGCGGTCTCGGCTCGATCTGCATTGCCGGCCTGTTCGCTAGCTCGGCCAAGCTCGATCCACCAACGATAATCGAAAGGCGAAAGGACAACGGCCTGCTCCATCAGCATCATCGATCGCTTTGCCGATTCCGGTGAGAACGCCTGGCGTTCGATTCCCGAAGCGAGCCAATAGGTCATCGGGTCAGACGGCGAAAAGCTCTTTGCGGAAGCCAGAAGTTCCGAAGCCGCGGGATCCGACGGCGGAGTCATCTCGGCGATCATATTGCCGAATTCGCGGCGGACGGACATCCAGCCGATAGAAAAAACAACGACCATCGCAACTGCAATGCCGATCCTTTTTCCAGTCGAACGCGATGAGATGTGGACGAGATCCGAAGTCATTCCTTTTGAGATCGAGAGACACGAAAGATTGCCTGATTTTAGCAAACTTTTCGCGATTTGCATTTTCCGCTCAACCTTTCTAGCTTTTAATTGTGTCGATCGACGTAAAGAAGCAGGCTGCGACAGTGATACGAAGGCTAAAACGCGAGTATCCGGACGCACACTGCGCTCTAAACCATACGAACGCATTCGAGCTGCTGATCGCGACGATTCTGTCGGCCCAATGCACGGATGCCCGCGTTAACATCGTAACGGCGGACCTCTTTCGAAAATATCGCGGCCCCGAGGCGTTCTTGCTCGCCTCGCGGTCCGAGCTTGAGCGAGATATTCATTCGACAGGATTTTTCCGGAACAAGGCAAAGAATATTCAGGCCGCGTGCCGACGCATAGTTGATGTTTACGGCGGCGAAGTCCCAACTCGGATGGATGATCTTCTCACGCTCGGCGGAGTCGCCAGAAAGACCGCAAACGTCGTGATGGGCAATGCATTCGGTATTGCATCGGGCGTCGTTGTTGATACGCACGTTTCGCGGCTCAGTCAGCGCCTTGGCCTCACAAAAAACAAAACACCCGAAAAGATCGAGAAAGATCTCGAAAAAGCAGTTCCAAAAAAAGACTGGATCATGCTGCCGCACTGGTTGATCTCGCATGGCAGAGCGATCTGCATCGCTCGAAAGCCTAAATGTCTTGAATGCGTTCTTTCCGATATTTGCCCGTCAAGGGTCATCTTTTTCCCCGACACGATCAAAAGGCCATAAAAGTGAAGAGAACCTCCGCGAAAAGAATACGTGCTTGCCGACAAAGATCAGCAAGCACGTAGGTCAAGTACCGTAAAATTCGCTAAAACCTAGCGATTGGGAGCTTGCGGCAGTGGAGGCATCTGATCTTTCGGGAAACGCGGAAGCAGTTCATCACGCATAGCAAGCGTGTAAACGGCCGCTGCGAAGATGATCGCCGAGGCCTTCACATCCGGCTCGATAATACGTTCGTACGTATCCAGGTTCGTGTGCCAGGTTACGCCGAAATATTCGATCGGATCCTGCGAACCGCCGATTCCCGGAAGCCCGGCATGATTGAACGAAGTGCTGTCGGTGCCGCCGAGATTACGGCTCTTTGTAGCGGTAACGCCTGCGAACCCGAGATCCTCGAACGGTTTCAGTGCATCGTTAAGAACCTTAGCAGCCTCGTCCGGTCCGAAAATCGACATCGCACGAACACGGCCTGTTCCGCTATCAATGTTGAAATATCCGCCGAATTTCGAAAACTCAGGCTTCGGATCCTCTGCAGAGCCGAAATGCGATTTAACATACGCCTGCGAACCGAGCAGTCCCTGCTCCTCGCCGCTCCAGCAAGCCACGCGGATAGTTCTGCGCGGTTTAACACCGATCGCCTTCAAAATACGTGCAGCTTCCATCATCGTCGCGCAGCCGACTGCGTTGTCGGTCGCACCCGTTGCCGAATGCCATGAATCAAGGTGGCCGCCAAGCATGATCACTTCGTCTGCCTTGTCGGATCCGGCGATCTCACCGATCAGGTTGTAGCTCGTAACTCCCGAAGGAATCACGCGGCTCTGGAGGTTGAATTCCAGTCTGACAGGCGTCTTGTCCTGCAGAATACGGTAGATGCGGCCAAAATCTTCGTTCCGCATCACGACTGTCGGGATGACCTTCGAGATATCGAACGTCCGGTTATTGAAGGCCCGCACTGCACCGCGATCAAGCTGCGATTCGTTGATGCGAACAAGGGCCCCGTTATCGAGGAAAAACTTGTCCAGCTGTTCATCAACTTCGCGTGCCGTCAAAGCGCCGGGCCGCGGCGCCGGCCTTGAACCTTGCGGGAAACGAAATGCAGGCCCGCATTCGCCCGGCTTCTTGGTCGGGTCCATTCGGCACTTGAGCGTTTCCATCGGAATATGCTTCGGCATCGGTTCCGTCGATCGATTGATCGATGAACGCCGGCAGTCCAACCAGGACCATCTTTCCTTTCACGGCCGACTTTATACTGTCAAAGTAAGCATTGAGTTCGGCCTGCGTCGGCCCCTGCTTGATCTGCGGATTTTCTGCCGACGGGAATGTCGGTGTCACAACGCTCACGACCTCGCCCGTAACCGGGCCTTTCGTCGAAGGCGTCCAAGCAAGAACCTCGTAGGTGAGAGTGTCTTCCTGCGGCGACAGCATCAAGCCGGTGTTACGGCCATTCTGCCAACCGGGATGGCCAAATTCCCAAGGCTCTAGAAAAGCCCTATCAAAGCCCCAGTTCAACATCTCCGCAGCTCCCCACTTTGCAGCATTGACGTGATTCTCGCTTCCTGTGAGACGCGGTCCGTAAATATCCGTGAAATAATGCATCACACGCATTATCTTTGAGTTTTCGTTCTCTTCCTTTCTGATGCGCGCATAAACGTCCGCAGTGTCACCGGTTTGTGCAGTGGCTGCCTGCGGAAGCATCATCAACTGAAAAAGCACAAGGACGACAAGCGCCCTAAGACCATTTTTCTTCATAGAGTTAAGTATTCCTCGCGGGCGCTCCGCCGGATCAGAAGATGCGTTACGCACGGACTTTTTGGTTAAATTTGAAGTATTTTCCTTCGAGACTAATACTATCGTATCCATAAATAGTTTCAAACTTCCGCAAAAATCAGCCCGCGGTCGCTCCTACGGAGCTTCCGAGCTATTTTGCGGCTTTCGCCCTACAAACATGCCGCTCCTACGGAGCTGAAAGTCCGTCCGCATTGCATATTCCGAAATAAGTGAAAAGTTCGTCTCCCTTCCCTGCCTCACAATCATCCCATCCTTCCAAAGATCAAGCAATGCAACGCATATTGCATCGACGTTTATGAGTATATCACGCTTGTCAAGCGCAAAATATCCGGTTCGCCTCGAAAGGCGGACCGGACTCGACGGATTCGACGGACTCGGCAGACTCCTATTGGGGCTTATCGATGATCTCAAAGTGCCCGGGAGACGCGTAACCGACGGTCTTTCCCTGACTGTTTAGAAGGTTCACATTGACCCAGCCTCCGGTTTTCCCATATTCGGAGATAGAACGCAGGAACTCTTCGCGTTTTTCGTTCGTCATGGTCTCCCAAGAGGGCAAGACAACGCCGTAGAACGTGTCTCCGCTCTTTTTCGCAAGCCTAAGATTTTCTTTGAATGGAACCTGGTCGAGTTTCACCATGACCACGCCTTTCGAGAACGTAGTGTCCTCCTCAATAAACCAGGTCGCCCACACATACACTCCGACGGAGATAGCGATTAGAACGATCGCTCCGAGCAGCAGGAACGGATTGATTCCGAAGCATTTTTCTCGAACTACTTCGAGCAAAGACCGGCGAGTCTTGATCGCCGCCGCAGAAGGTTCGATCCTATGAGACGAAAGATCGATCTTTTCGATCGGCTGTTCGATATGTTCCGACCGTGGTTCGACAGAATCATCGTATTCGTCCCGACCCACAGACGGATCGATCAGAAGACGCAATGTCGAATCCAACTCAAGCGTTCGTGCAGCTGCCTCTGATACGGCCTGATCATCGAGCGAACCATACTTCTCATGAGTAACGGCAGCACCGGAGGCAAGCCTTTCTTTGTCTAGAAGTCTGATGTAGGTATTGCTCACGCTCACGTTGCATTCGATGGCCGCGGTGATGACCGTCGGAGCAAAGAACAACTCGGCGATGTTTTCCTTGAAGAGCCGAATCCGGCCGAAGAAGTCACTGCGGATCAATGCATCGAACTGCGAAGCGTCTTCGGCCTCTTGCTGAAGTTCCCTGAAGCTTGCTGCGGCGAGGACGATGTTCTCTTCGTCGTCGGCAGAATAAAGCGGAATGCTCGACCAATCTGCATAGAGGGCCTTTATGTGGCCGAACATCTCTGAGCCGCTAAACAGGAGCTTACGAGTATCATCTTCGACCGCACGCGAGAACAGCCTCGTCACTATATAGTCGAACTTGCCGCGCACGTTCTCGTTGTACGGCAGATTTCTATAGAAACGTGCAAGTGCAAGCATCGCCTGCGAACTGAGTTTCGGACGGCAATTTTCGCAATATCTGCGGAGTGCGGCGATCGAGATCTCAGCATCACGCTTTGCAAGGACCGAGCACCACGCTTCGATCTCCTGCATCAATTGAAATTCCGATTCCTTGTGGGCATCAGATGATGAATCTTCGGCAACCTGCATGAATTTATGCAATGCCTTTTTTACGCTGAGATCGTCGTAGGTTTTGGGGATGATCTTTAAGTGTTCCCGTTCTAGTGCTGAAACGACGTGTTCCACCAGCTGAAGGCTCATCACCTCGCCGTTAGCGCGCTTCTTGAAGAATTCTTTGTCAGAGGTCGGACGGCGGATCTCAATGGTCTCATCGCTGCCCATCAGCTGCATATCGGCAACGTCAGGCGCATCTGCCTCGATCTTTTCGGCCGTTTGGTATATGAGTTCGTCGCGTGAGGGATCACTTTCGCTCCGTCGCAATACGGCATCTGACCGGCCGTTCGAATGATCGTCGAGCTCAAGGTGTGCAACTTCACTATCGAGATGATCGGATGCAGACTCCGTCCCGAATCCTTCAACCTCTTTGGCTCTGGCTTCGAGCGCGTCGAGGAATGTATCCTCGAGCAGGTTCTCTTCTTTTAACTCGAGAACGAGATCTTCAAAGATGTTCATAGCTCGTACCTATCTGACTGGGAACTAAGGGTGAGGATAAAAAGCATTTACGGCAGGATCTGGCGAATTTCACCTGATTGATCGATCTCGTATTTGTAAACAACACCTTCAGTGGCAACGTTTCGCGTCGCCGTGATCGTGTATCGGCCGCGAAGATCGGTGTCCGTTGGGGTTCCGGGCATTTCGAAGACAAATTTGCCGCGGATGAGCTGGAGCCCGCTGACGGTTCCGAGCGCATTCGATGATGCTGAGTTTAGCTCTGCAAGCCGGGCAAATCGGCCGTTCTGCGACATAAAGCTCATTTGGGTCGAGGACATTGTCCTCATCGTCGCGAACGTGTTGCCATTTTCGGCAGCTCTTGTCGCTTTCTGTAGGGCCGGAACCGCCAATGTTGCGATCACACCGATCACCGCTACGACAACGAGTAGTTCAATTAATGAGAATCCGCGTTGGTCTTTCATAGATCTAAACCTCTAGATCCCGAAAAGTGACATTATTTGTCATATCAAATTGACAAGTTGCGGCAACAAAGCCTGTAGTATTTGGTCTATTCAATGCTTTCTTTGCCGGTGGACGTCGGGGGCGTCCGAAACCGCAAGTTATCCAGCAAAAGTTGTGCCAGCGAGATTTCGACTTATTTTAACGCCCAAAAAATGGGGGTATTGTTTGCATCTTTGTTTTTTGATAGATTTGGACATACGCTGATTTTCTTTGCCCCCGCGTGCTGGCGGTCTGGGCATTCCAATTTGGAGTGAAACGAATTGACCGCAGTCATTGACAAGACCCTGGAAACCTACGGAATTGATAACTGGGGAGCCGATTATTTCGGTATTAACAAGAAAGGCAATCTGATCGTTCGAGCACCCGAGAACGAAGCTCTTACGGCCGACATTAAAGAAATAGTGGACGACCTCCAGAAAAGAGGCGTTAGTTCACCTGTCCTCTTGCGCTTTCCCCAGCTCTTGTTCGGCCAGATCCGCAAACTGCAGGTCGCATTCCGGAAATCTATCAAAGAGTTCGAGTACGAAGGCGATCATCTGTGTGTTTTTCCGATGAAGGTCAACCAGAATCGGTCCGTGATCGAGGAGTATCTTCGTGAAGGCTCGCGATATAACTTCGGCCTCGAGGCAGGTTCGAAAGCCGAACTGTACGCGGCCCTTGGGCTCGAACAAGCAAAGGACTCCCTTCTAGTCTTGAACGGCTTCAAGGATCGCGAATTCATTCAGCTTGCCTTTGCCGGAGCGGCCGCCGGCAAGAACGTCGTGATCGTGATCGAAAAGCTCAGCGAGCTCGAACATGCGATAGCAATTGCCGATGAGACCCAGAAAGCGAACCCCAATATGAAGATTCCGATGCTGGGCGTTCGGGTCAAGCTTTATGCAAAAGGGTCGGGAAAATGGGAAAAATCCGGTGGCGAGGCGGCGAAGTTCGGCCTTACGACCACAGAGATCCTTGAGGTTATTCGGCGATTGCAAGAGACGGGCCGCACCGACCTGCTGCGGCTTCTGCATTTCCACATCGGCTCTCAGCTGACCGACATCAAGCGTATCAAGAACGCCATGAAGGAAGCGGCGCGGACCTATTCGAAGATCCGCCAGATGGGAGTTCCGATCGAGTATCTTGATGTAGGCGGCGGAATGGCGGTGGACTATGACGGCTCACGCACAAGTTTCGAATCCTCGGCGAACTACAACGCTCGGGAATTCGCAAACGATGTGATCTATGTGATCAAGACCGTCTGCGATGACGAGAACGTACCCCACCCGACCATCATCCAGGAGTCCGGACGATATCTTTCCGCTTACCACGCAATTTTAGTTACGAATGTGCAGGACGAGATCGAGACCGTTGTCGAGGACCTTACTCCGTTGAATATGTCCGGCAGCGTACCGGAAGTGGTCCGCGAACTTCACGATCTGCACGAAACGATCAATGCGAAGAATTATAGGGAGTACTATCACGACGCTCTCGAACATCGTGAAGAGCTCTTTACGATGTTCAACCTTGGCCTGATCTCTCTCGAAGACAAGGGTGCGGGCGAAGTACTCTTTTGGGACATTTGCGAAAAGGCCGATGGCTATGCGCAATTGAAGAAGTACGTCAGTGAGGAATTCGATGACCTTCGGCGCTTGATGTGCGCGAAATACCTTGCGAACTTCTCCGTCTTTCGATCGATGCCCGACAACTGGGCTCTCGAACAGCTCTTCCCGATCGTCCCGATCCACAAGCTCAACAAAACGCCTACAGAATTCGCGACGCTTTGCGATATAACGTGCGATTCGGACGGCATCGTAGATAAATTCGTCGATCTGCACGACGTCAAACCCGTCCTTGAGCTTCATAAGCTCGTAAAGGGCGAACCTTACTACATCGCAATGATGCTCGTCGGAGCATATCAAGAGGTTATGGGGAACAACCACAATCTCTTCGGCGTTCCGCACGAAGCCCACATCTTTATCGGTGACGACGGATACATCATCAAAAAGGTCATTTTCGGTGCCACCCTTGGCGACGCCGTCTCGAGCGTACGCTACGACGCCGTTCAATTGCATGATACGTTCCGCAGAGCTGTCCTACAGAAGATAAAGGACGGCGACCTCAGCTCGGAAGAAGGAAATGACCTGATCCATTATTACGAAAGCCAGGTGGACAGCTACACCTACTTAACACCGCACTTTCTCGCCGCCAAAGAGAAGGCTGTCGGTTCGACGAAATAAAAATCCCAGGGAGACATTATGGTAGCTCAAAAAAAATCAAAAGCTTCGAAATTCTTATCTGTGCCGACTCGGCCGGTCCCAATTGACCGTGACCGGTCGGTCGCGGGGCTTTTGGAAAAAATGGAAGGTGCCGGCTTCGGCGCCAGACAACTTGCAGAGGCACATCGAATTTGGCTCGATATGCTTGACGATAATTCGACGATCTATCTCTGCCTCAGTGGAAACGTAATAACTGCCGGTATGCGCCGTTTACTTTCCTATGTGATCAAGAACCGGTTCGTTGACGTGATCGTAGCTTCGGGCGCGGTTCTCTATCACGATATCCACGAAACACTCGGCCGAGAACATTACCAAGCTCATCCGAGCATGATGGATGAAGATCTCGCCGCTGCGTCTGTAACGCGGTTGGGCGATGTGCTCGGAAATGCCGAAGAGTATCAGGAAGCGGACGAATGGATCGGAAGCGTTGTAAACCAACTTGATCTTACGCGAAGCTATTCCTGCCGCGAATTCCTTCATCTTATGGGACGTGAACTCTCTGAGATCGCGCATGAAGACGGCGTGCTCACGTCGTCCTACAAGTCCCGTATCCCGGTTTTTTGCCCTGATATCTCCGGTTCCGAACTCGCGATCGGCCTTGCACGCGTGAAATTCGAGAAAAAGATCCATGTCGGATTCGATCTCGGCCAGGATACGCTGGATATGACGCAGATCAACGCAAAGTCAAGAAATTCCGCAATGATCGCCTGTGGAAGTACATCGAGCCAAGGAATGGTAAATCTTACGGAACTTTCTTCATACATTTCGCGTGGAAATGTACGTGGGCATAAGTATGCGATCTCGATGTCGACGGATTCCGTACCTCTTGATCAGCGTACGCCGAGCTATGGCAGCAATCACACGTGTACGTTCGGAAAGCTGCATAAGGGTGCTACGACCGCTTATGTTCCGTGTGATCCGTCGATCGCATTGCCGATGATTATCACGGCCTTGTCGCAAACCGCGGCAAAGTTTATGAAAGGCCGCAAGCGCCCGAACTTTGCGTTCTCGGGCCAGACGATGACCATCGACGTTCCGTAAACTATGAGCGAATCTGCCAGTCTTCCGATGAACTTCGGCGGTATCGAAGATGAGAAATACTCAGACCTCGATACCGCTGAGGTCGTTGTGTGGCCAGTCTCTTACGAAGGAACGGTTTCGTACGGCACCGGAACAGAGGCCGGTGCGATGGCAATCGTCGACGCCTCGCGGAATATGGAGCTCTACGAGGAAGAGACGGATGCCGAGGTCTATAAACTTGGCATACACACTCTTCCTGAATTCATACCGCGGCCAACACCTGCCGAGATGATGGGCGACCTTTATTCCGAGACGAAGCGCCTGCTCGATCTCGACAAGTTCGTGTGCATGCTCGGCGGCGAGCATTCCGTTTCAGGTCCCGTCATTCGAGCCCACGCTGAGAAATACGAGAACATCAGCGTCCTGCAGATCGACGCTCACGCAGATCTTCGTGATTCCTACGACGGAACGGAACATTCCCATGCCTCGATAATGGCGCGTGTCGTTAAAGACCTGAAGATACCTGCTGTCCAGGTCGGTATCCGATCGATCTCCTCTGAAGAAGCCCATTCGCTCAAAGACGGCCTTCCGACCAAGATCTTTTGGGCGCGTGACATCGTCGGCCGAACGGATTGGATCGACGAAGCCGTCAATTCCCTCACCGACAACGTCTATCTGACAATAGACATCGACGGCCTGGATCCAAGCATCGTACCGACGACAGGAACGCCTGAACCGGGCGGTTTGGGATGGTACGAGACGTTGACGCTCATCCGCAAACTCGCTGAAAACAAACGTGTTATCGGAATGGACCTTGTTGAATATTCATACGTGCCGGGGCAGNNACGTCTTTAAGGAACGAACTCCGAAGGTGGGGCTCGCCGTAAGTTAGTTGTTTGATACCGAAGTAAATACCCTCGAACCGAGTTCCCCAACTTTCGGAACCTCGATCCGTCATTCTTCGTCTTATATATATTTAGGGGAGACCAATCATATGCGTAATGGAAGAATTATTTTGATCACCGCCATCGCGGCCGCGGGACTAAGTTTCTCGTGCGCCGGCGGTCTTTTGCCCGGTACCGAAGCGGCACCGCCAAGTTCAAATAACACGCCCGCACCCGCACCGGTCGTTGTGAACGGCGTTCGCACATCGTATGCGGACGTGGTCGAGAAGACCTCGCCCGCGGTCGTACAGATCCGAATGGAGAAAAAGCAGGCGGCCGACACCGGTTCCATGCAGATGCCTTTCGGCGACGACTTCTTTCGTCAATTCGGCCAGCCGGCACCAAATCGCGGTCCGCGGATCGAACGCGGTGCAGGTTCGGGTGTCATCGTGAATTCCAACGGAACGATCCTTACCAACAACCATGTCGTCGATGGAGCAGAAAAGATCACGGTCTATACAAGCGACAACAAGACGTACGAAGCGAAGGTAATCGGCACGGACGCTCCGAGCGACCTCGCCGTGATCAAGATCGAAGCGGAGAATCTTCCGTTCTTGACGCTCGGAAATTCTGATGAGGTCCGCGTCGGCGACATTGTGCTCGCGATCGGCAATCCGCTCGACATCGGTGAGACTGTTACGGCCGGCATCATCTCAGCAAAGGGCCGACGTACAGGATTAAGTGACGGAAGCTTTGAGGATTTTCTTCAGACCGACGCTCCGATCAATCGCGGAAACTCCGGGGGTGCTCTCGTAAATCTGAACGGCGAGCTGATCGGCATCAACTCACAGATCCTCTCGCCCGGCGGTTCGATGGGCGGCAATATAGGAATTGGTTTTTCGATCCCGTCCAATATGGCGAAGAGCGTGATGGAGCAACTTCTGAAAGACGGAAAGGTCCATCGCGGAATGCTCGGCGTGACGATCCAGAATATCACGGACGATACCGCAAAGGCACTTGAGCTCGGCACAACCGAGGGCGTGCTGATCAGCGGTGTAAAGGCAGGCAGTGCCGCAGACAAGGCCGGCCTCAAACGCGGTGATGTCATAACCGCGATCAACGGCGAAAAGATCGAGGACACAAATGCCCTTCGCAATAAAGTTGCTGGAGCTCAGCCCGGTACCGAGATCAAGCTCACGATCAACCGCGGCGGCAGCTCGATGGACATCACGGCGACGCTTGACGAATTCGAGACACCGGCGACGGACAAAAACGATCCGAGCTCTCCGACGGAAGGCCCGGCGAATGACAGCACCGGAAAGCTTGGTGTGGTGCTCTCACCCGTCACGCCGCAGATACAAAAGCAACTTGGGCTTGATTCGACCGATGGGCTTGTTGTTACGGATGTGGATCCGAGCGGCCCGGCGGCATCTGCGGGGATCGGCCGCGGAGATGTCTTGCTCGAAATAAACCGAAAGCCGATCACCTCTGCTGCCGACGTTAAGAACGCTTTGGCAGATTCCAAAGATAAACCCGTTCTACTGCTCGTATCACGCCGAGGTCAAACGATCTACTTGACGATCAGACCTCAGTAGTTATAGGGACATTCGTTAGCGGCGGGAGTTTCACGACTCCCGCCATTTTTTATTTCGATCGGTCACGGGCCAGACCGAACGAGAACTTTGCCGATCAGGTCATCCACGGTGCTTTTCTTTATCTGGCCGGGCAAGCGAGCAAGGCAATTCGCTGCTCCGCACGCTGCTGCCAGCCGAGCTGCTGCAGCTAAGTCGAGTCGTCTCTTCATCGCGACAGCAAGGCCCGCGACCGTAGCGTCTCCACATCCGACCGTTGACACGACATCAACCTCCGGCGGAGTTACAAAGACCGGCTCTGTACTACCATCCCAGTAAGCCAGGCCGTCCGCGCCTAGCGTTAGGCAGACCGCCATTGCCCCATGGTCCATCAATGTCTTCATAACCTTCAAGGCATCACCTTCGCCGGATATTCTGACGCTCGCGGCCTTTTCGGCCTCACTTTTGTTCGGCTTGATCAGATCTGGCGAGGCGGCAAGGGCAGCATTCAGAGCCTCGCCGCTCGCATCAACTATCACCCTTGCGCCGGTGTGCTTTGCAGTTTGCGTGAGCGAGGCATATTCATCCGTCGGCATTCCCAGCGGCAAGCTGCCGGAGAGAACGACGACGGCGTTTTCACCCGCATTCATAAAAACACCCGAACATGCCAAACGAAATTCCGCCAACTCATTCGCATCGACAATACCGCCCGGTTCGAGCACTTCGGTAATGCGCCCGTCCTTGTCGATGATCTCGAGGTTCGTGCGGGTCGTCGATTCCGTTCGCACGGGAATGACCCTGACACCGAGTTCGGCAAGCTGACGCTCTATCGCATCACCCGTTTCGCCGCCAAGAAGTCCGACCCATAGAACTTCTTCACCGAGTGCCTTCGCGGCCATCGCGACATGGCCAGCCTTGCCGCCTGCAAAGGCTTGCGAAGAGCGAACCCGGTTCACTTCGCCGAGCTCGAGGCTCTCGACGCGAAGGCGTTTGTCGATCGCAGGATTTGCGGAAACGCAAATGATCATTGCTCTGCCGCTCCTCGAAGAGCGGCGATCTTTTCGGCACTCGTAGCTTTGATCGAATACTCCGCGTCAAGATCGGCACCGCCCATATAGACGCGTTCATTGCGGAACTGCATATCGCTTTCTCGTGTCACAAAACCGGTCGCGTGTATCTCTTTAACGCCGGTTCCTCGGATCACCTCGCTCACATTACCTTCACGAATTTCACCACAAGCCATGATCGTAATTCGTTCCGAAGCCCGCTCAACAAGCTCCCGAATCAGTTCAACGCCTTTCTCTGCGACTGATTCTTGACCTGAGGTCAATACTCTATCGATGCCTATGTCAACAAGAGTTTCCATGGCTTCGAATGGGTCGCGCGTCATATCAAACGCCCTGTGAAACGTTACGGACATCGGGCGAGCTATCTCGACAAGTTCGCGAGTCCGCTCGCGATCGACCGTACCGTCCGCATTCAAAATACCGATCACAACGCCGTCAACACCAAGCATTTTCGCGAACTTCACGTCGCTCTTCATCACTTCGAACTCAGTGCCTGAATAGCGAAAATCGCCGCCGCGGGGACGAACTATTATGTGCAGCTTGATACCAAGCATCGAGTGCGCGACCGCGATCGCTCCGAGGCTCGGAGTAGTCCCGCCTTCGACAAGGTTGTCGCAGAGTTCGACCCGGTCAGCACCGCCGATTTCCGCCGCAACGGCGGATTCGACCGAATCAACACATACTTCCAACAGCGGTATTCTTTTCGCGTTACACATCAAGCCTTCCCTTCACTCAAGTTCTCACAAGATCACCGTACAATGATCTCGTCCGCAAATATCCACGATTCCCCGCCCGCACCGTTATGCCCTGCCGGCAGTTTCCCAAATCGCACAGCATTTACCCTTACATACCTCGCGGTAATCGGCTTCCGCGGCTTGAACGTTATCGTTCGAATGGAAGTGTCCATATCCATTGCATCCGCTCCCGTATCGATGGTCTTAAGCTCAACCCAACGCTCCTTATCCTCCGAAGCGAACATGCTCACTCGTCTCGGCAGCACTATCCAAGAGTTGCTCTGTTGAAGAAAATTCACGGAGACAGAAGTGAATCTCCTCGGGCTGCCAAGGTCGATGACAGCATCCATGTCCGCGCCTTGCCACCCCACCCAAATACCGTCGTTATAGTCGCGGCTTCCGACTATCCCGTCTATTAGCGCCGCTTCACCTGCTTTGGCGTAACGCCTATCAATAGGATTCGCATATTTGACAGACCCTCCAATGGCAGCATTTGCGGTAAGGGAAAATTGTTTCGACCGGTCGATCTTCCTGCCGTTGCGAAAGGGTGCAACTTTGATAGGGGCAGGCCGTGAGATATCAAGCGAGTCTGTGAACGACCGGGATCTAAGCGAAGGTTCGCTGCCATCGGTCGTGTAACGAAACTTTATGTCCTTAAAGCCTTTGACGCCCGTTAATCGCCAGGCTGCAATCGACGGCACCCGTGCGATTCCGTATTCTGCCAAGGCTCTATCTTCCGGACCATAGGCGATGCCGAGCAGATCCATGTAGTCGTAATGCACGGCCATTCGGCGCTTGAGGTCGTCGAAACTACCGCCGCTGCCGGCCCAGGTCACCTCCGCAAATGCCTGAAGCCGCGGATAGAGTTTCGATTCTGCGTTTATCGGCGTCACACTCTCGGTCCACAGCGGACATTCGGCACCGAGGATCAGCTCTCGGTTCTCAAAATAACTTGGGATAGAAGTTAGATCGGTAAAAAAAACTTCCTTGAGGGTCTTATTCTTTATAGGTGTGTCGAAATAGAACGGCCCTGCGACGATCATTCGATGCCCGCCAGCCAAAGCCTTGGCAGCTTCAGTATTTCCACGCCAAACCTCCACGACCATGTTCCTGTCGGCGCCGCCTTCGAGGATCTCATCCCAGCCGATCAGAGTTTTACCTTTCGATTCGAGATACTGCTGAATTCGCCTGATGAAATAGCTTTGGAGTTCGTGTTCGTCCTTTAGGCCCTCGGACCGTATTCGCTGCTGGCACAGCGGACATTCCTTCCAGCGATCTTTCGGCACTTCGTCGCCGCCGATGTGAATGTAAGGCGAAGGGAACAACGCGATCACCTCGTCCAAGACATCCTTCAAAAAGTCGAAAGTGTGCTCATTGCCCGCACAAAACACATCCTTGTGAACGCCCCATTCCGCCGTTACCTTTAGCGGCTTCCGGCGGCATGAATATTCAGGATATGCAGCCAAAGCGGCAACACTGTGTCCGGGCATTTCGATCTCCGGGATCACCTGCACATTTCTGACGCGAGCATATTCGACAACTTCGCGTATCTGCCGCTGTGTATAATAGCCGCCATACGTTGAACCGTCCGGCTCTTTACGCCACGCTCCGACAGCAATGAGCTTTGGATATTTTTTGATCTCTATGCGCCAACCCTGATCTTCGGTCAAGTGCCATCGAAATGTATTGATCTTGTAATACGAAAGCAGATCGATCTGCCGTTTAATGAATTCAACGGGGAAAAAATGCCGCCCGACGTCCAGCATATGTCCGCGATAGGCATATTCAGGCTTGTCGTTGATCACCACGGCAGGGATCGCGACGACTTCCCCTCTAGTACTCGGAAGGATCTGACGAAGGGTCTGCACTGCCCAGAAATGGCCCTTTGAATCGCTCGCTTCAATAACGACGCCGCTCTCGCCTACGGTAAGGCGATAGGCTTCGTCGCCCACAATGTTAGGATCAAAACGAATTTCGATCCTGTTGTTACCTGTCTTGTTTTTAGAGATCGAGATACCGGTTTGAGTTCTGATCGCATCCCGAAGATACTCTGCAATTTCTCTCGAACGATCATCGGCTGGAGAATCGATGGTCGTTGACCCGTCTAGCAAGAACACACCGACCACCGGCCTGACGCTTTGAGGTTTTGGAATAATGTCGTACTCGGCACGCAAGACTGTCGGCACCGCTGCAATGAGAACAGCAGCTAACAAGACTGACACAATGCCAACGATCTTCGAGTCTATCACCTTGCTTCCAGCAACCTCAGTGCATTTTCACTATAGACTTTCTTTAGCACATCATCCGGTAAGTCGATCCCATAGATATGCCATCTGCCTTGACGCGAAGCATGCGAAGGATAATCAAAATATTCGTCCCGCGTTTCGAGAAAGCGAAAATGCAGGCGATACATTTCGAGATCCGGGACAAGATCCGTTCCGAACACGATCCGATCCGCATATTTGAGGAAGAATTCCCGTGATGTGTAAGGCTGGCGGCCAAGTTCCGCTGTTCGCGCACCGATATCGACGAAAAGATTTGGATTCACATCGAGGAGCCGCCCGACATACGCAAGGTCCTCTGACCTCTCGGCCAAGTGTGCGCATACGAATGTCGTCTTCGGATGTCGAGCAAAGATGCTGTCACGCTGAGCGAGCAGTTCGTCTTTCGAAAAATGAGAGCCGTAGAAACTCCAGTCCGGATGTGCGGCCAGTTCTTCATAGCGCTCATTGAAACGATCAATGGGGAAAAAGAACGCGTCAGGATCGGCCGTGTGAAACATCACGGGCATCCCGAGTTCACCGGCCTTTTCAAAGACCGGCGCAAGCCGCTCGTCATCTACGCGAAGCATTTCACCGCTCGCATCCTTAAGGGTTAAGCCAAGGTCTTTCCAAAGCTTAATGCCGCGAAAACCGGCATCCGTGAAGCGTTCGAGACGCTCGACACACCGCTCCCAGAATCCTTGCTCGTGCAGATCTGTCCAGTCGAACCAGGCGATCGTTTCAAATCGCGACGCCGAGGCACTCTTGAATCTCCGGTGCATCTCAAAAGCTTCGTCGCCCGTTCGCATCGTTATATTCACGACCCGGTCGATGTTGCAGGCATCCATGATCGTAAGGACATCTCCCGGAGTCTGCGCGTCGAGGTGATTGTGGTAATCGATACACGGAAATTTTGCCCGCTCAACCGTCGTATTCCGCACGCGGAGACCGTGTCTTGGCGCAAAATCCGACAGCGGCAGTTCAACACGGGCCGACGCCGTCACCATCTCTATGAATTTGTCGTTATTCTCCGGCATTTGCAGTTTGGTCGATCGCACCGCTCGAATTGGCAGCCCACAATCGCGACACGACCTTCAAAAGGGTTAGACTGCTGACGATAAAGACGATGAGAAGCCCGAACCCATAATCGTTCCGCCCATAAAGGAAATTCCCAAGCGTGAATAAAGCCGACCACGTCATCGCACATCCGGAGACCCAGCCCAGCAACGCCATTGGAATGTTGTCGCCGTGCAACCGCGCAGTTTCCTTCGAGACGCCCGCCTCTTTTCGGATCACTTCCCAACCTGGACCTGCAGGATGAACCTTCTTATAAAAATCGATCAGCGTGTGACGATCGGTCTGCGGGGCAAAGTAGGCAGCGATCAGCCAACAAACGGTCGTAATGATCACCGTTAATATCAGCTTGGGTGCAGATTCCATCGTAAGTATCCCTTCCCTGCCGAGTACGATAAAGCCTACCGACACCACAAAGGAGCTGATCATCGCGACAACCTCGCACCATGCATTTATCCTCCACCAATACCAGCGAAGCAAGTAAAGCAATCCCGTACCGGCGCCGACCTGAAGAATAATGTCGAATGCATCTTTAGCGGAATCGAGTACGAACACAACCCCCGATGAGACAAAGAAGAGCATTATCGTGGCGAGCCGTCCCATTGCAACGTAGTGTTTCTCCGTGCCGTCCTTTTTGATGAAACGGCGATAGAAATCGTGCACGAGGTACGATGCTCCCCAGTTCAGGTGCGTCAGGATCGTGGAAGAATTCGCCGCAACTAGTCCGCCGACCATCAATCCGACGAACCCGATCGGCAGGAACTTCAGCATCGCCGGGAATGCAATGTCGTGGTTGATCAGGCTAGGATCAAGGTGCGGATAGGCCGCTTGGATGTCAGACAGTTGCGGATAGATGATAAGCGAGCAGAGTCCGACGAGGATCCACGGCCATGGTCGCAGAACGTAGTGAGCGAGGTTGAAAAAGAGTACCGCACCGAGCGAATCCTTCTCGGATTTTGACGCCAGCATTCGCTGAGCGATGTAGCTGCCGCCGCCCGGTTCTGCACCCGGATACCAGACCGCCCACCATTGCACCGCGATCGGCATAATGAAGACAGCAACGGCGATCTCCCAGTTGTTACTGAAATTCGGCAGTATGTTCAGATAGTCGATGCCGCCCGGTCCTTTCATCGCCGAAACCTTCTCGACCATTCCGCTGAGCCCGCCGACCTGAGGGAGCGTCAGGGCAAAGTAGGCGGCGGCAATGACGGCCGTCATCTTGATGAAGAACTGGATCATGTCGATCACGAGCACGCCCCAAAGGCCGGAGTGCGCGGCAAAAGCCACGTTCAACAGGCCAACAACAAGCAGCGTCTGCCAGCGGTCGAGCCCAAAGAGAACGGCTGCGATCTTGCACGCGGCAAGGTTCACGGTAGCCATGATCAGGCAGTTGAAGAGCAGCCCCAAGTAAACCGCACGAAACCCGCGAACCGCTGCGGCCGCAGTTCCTGAATACCGTATCTCGTAGAACTCAAGATCCGTAAGAACACCCGAGCGTCTCCACAGACGAGCGTAAAAAAAGACCGTCGCAATGCCCGTGAGCACGAACGCCCACCAAACCCAGTTCCCCGCAACACCGTTGCGGCGAACAATGTCCGTTACAAGGTTCGGCGTATCGCTGCTGAACGTCGTTGCGACCATCGACAGTCCCGCAAGCCACCACGGCACGGATCGTCCAGAAGCAAAAAACTCCGAGGTATTCTTCGATGAGCGTTTGCTCACGAACAAGGCCGGCACGAAACATATCGCGACCGCAACGATCGCGATGATCCAGTCAATTAGGGTTACTTGCACAAAACGTTCTCCCGATCGAGTTTTCTAAAAATCTTACACGAGCTGACAAACGCGAATCTTCGAAGCTGAAACTTTTTGTACGGCCATGATCGCCGGCGCGAAGGTCCGCCGCAGATCGATGTCATCGCTTGCAAGAAGCGAATCTTTTACTGCATGCGTAAACGCATTTTTCAGTTCGGTGCCGAAATTGATCTTCGCGATCCCGCTCCGTATTGCCTCGCGCATCAGCTCGTCCGGGACGCCCGAACCACCGTGAAGCACGAGCGAGGTGTCACCCACCACATCACGTATCTCGCGCAGCCTGGCCAGATCAAGCTTAACTTCGCCTTTATAGAACCCGTGCGCAGTACCGATCGCTACGGCGAGGGCGTCAACTCCGGTGGCCTCTACGAACTTTCTCGCGTCATCAGGCCGTGTGAAAAAGTCTGATATATTCGCGTTGTCGTCATTCTGCGTAACGTGCCCCAATTCCCCTTCGACCGAGATTCCGACCCTGTGCGCAGCCTCGACAACGCGGGACGTTAGCTCAATATTCTCCTCGAACGACAGTTTTGAACCGTCAATCATTACAGATGAATATCCGGCTTCAATGCATCGCTTCGCGAGTTCGAAACTTCCGCCGTGATCAAGATGCAAGGCAACTGGATGGGACATCTCGCTGGCCGCCGCACCTGCCATCGCGACTATCATCTCAATGCCGAGATAGTTGATCGTCGACTCTGTCGTCTGCAGGATGATCGATGCTCCGCATTCATTTGCGGCGTTAATGTGTGCCCGCAGAGTCTCCGCATTATAAAAATTCAGAGCGGCAACGGCACGACCATTTGCCCGTGCATCATCGAGAATATTTCGGCTTGGAGTAAGCTGCATTAGTTCCACTCAATGGGTTCGGCGGCCAAAATCCTATGTACGCAGTGCCGCGTACATCAAGAACCTTTCAAGTTCTTCTCGATCAGCCTGGCCGTCCGTTCCGCCGGGCCTCGACGCCGAAAATGCACCGCAAGCGTTGCCGATCTTAAGACAAGTTTTAAGGTCGGACCCTTCAAGAAACGCGTGAACAAACCCGGCAGCGAAAGAATCACCTGCACCGGTCGAGTCAACCGCATCGATCTTGAAGCCTTCGACGCGTTCGATTTCATTGTCCCTAAACCCGATCGCGCCTTTTGCACCGAGCTTGATCGCGACGGTCGGAGACAGTCCATTCAAGTATCGTCCGGCTTCTTCTATGTCGCCGGTATCCGCCAAGAGCTTTGCTTCGTCCTCGTTCAGAAACAAAATGTCGGCATGGCGGCAGACCTCCAACACCTTTTCGTCGCGGCCTTGATCAGGATCCGAATTCGGGTCAAAAGACGTCGTAGCTCCCGCGGCTTTGGCCGAGTCGAGCAAATATGGAAAATCAGACTGCAAAGCTTTCTGCAGATAGTAGGAGGTCAAATGTAGGTGTCGATTGTCTTGGAATATGTTCGCGGGAACTTCCGTAAGTGAGAGCTCGGCGATCGCCCCTAGAAAGGTTACCATTGAGCGATCCTCTGCAGTACTTATAACGACAGTGACACCGGTCTTTGACTGAACATCGATCTCTATATGATCGGTCGCGATTCCCCGCTGGACGAGAGATTCGAGACAAAAATGGCCAAAATCGTCATTCCCGATCCGGCTCACGAAGGTTACGCTGTGGCCGAGACGCGCTATCCCGCAAGCGAAGATGGCCGACGCGCTCCCCAGCGCAATGTTGAAGTCGGCGGCAAGAACTTCGGTGCCCAAAACGGGCCCCGTGTTCACGCCCGAAGCGATGAGGTCCACGTTCAACTCACCGATAACGACGATGTCATTGGATTTCGCCACAGCTGTCTCCCCGTCTGTGTCTGGTTTTAGTTACATCACTTTCGGCAAATCGGAAAAGCGTAATATATTATAGAAACTTGACGCGAACAAGCAATTCGGCGACACGAACTTTTTTACGGAAGTGTGCTCGGCAGCCGCACGAACTTGGCTAATGATAAATGCATCGCCCGACCAACTGACGCTCGACGAGATCCTTCAGCTTTCGCCCTCTGCGAAGGCTTCTTTCGGATTGGAGTTCACGCCGTCCGAGATCGCGCAGCAGCCCGAGACATGGCTCGAAACTCTCGGCATTGTGAAGACAATGCGGTCGGAGATCGTAAGCTTTTTGGATACTTGCAGCCCGACATCGGTCACGCTTATCGGTGCAGGCACTTCGGACTATATCGGCAGAGCCGTCGCACCCCTTCTGAGAAGCATCTGGAAGATCCCCGCTCAAGCCGTACCTAGTACAGATCTGCTCACAGAGATGAAGGCGATGCTTGAGTCGGAAAGAGTCGAGTCTCGTCCCTTGTGGATATCATTTTCGCGTTCCGGTGATAGTTTCGAAGGCGTAAAGGTGCTTGAGGCCGCAATTGATCGTTATCCGCAGATCGCGCATTTAATTGTAACGTGCAGCAAAGACGGCAAAATGGCGAGTGAGTTTGCTATCGGCAAGCTTAATGTCTTATGCATCGTGCTTGATGACAAAACGAACGATCGCGGGCTTGCCATGACCAGCTCTTTTACGAACATGGTCCTTGCGGGCCAATGCCTTGCCCAAATCCAAGACCTAGCCGATTTTGAGGGCGTAGTTTCAAGGATATCCGCGATCGCGGCAGATCACCTTAGCGGTATTGCCGACATCGGACGCAAGATCGCTGCTGAACGTTTCGAACGGATCTGCTTTCTTGGCAGCGGTCCGCTAAGAGCGGTCGCCGATGAAAGCTCTCTAAAGGTGCTCGAACTGTCCGGCGGATTTCACTCGACCATGTCGGAATCATTTTTGGGCCTACGGCATGGTCCGCTCTCTTGGCTGAACAAGGATTCGCTCGTAGTGGGCTTCGTCTCGAACGACGCAGCAAAGCAGAAGATCGAACTCGGCCTTTTGGAGGAAGTACGGACAAAAGCAGCGGCCGGTTCTATACTTGCTATCGGCCCGGATTCACTTGACCTGAACTCGATCGCCGACACCACAATAGCGCTTCCCCTTTCAACTCTCGCCGATGATAACCTGGCTCTACCCTATGTACTTTTCGCTCAATGCCTCGGCCTCTATTCATCGCTTACGCTCGGATTGAAACCTGACGCTCCAAGTTCCGACGGCAAGATCCGCCGCGTCGTCTCAGACATCAAGATCGCGTAGCGGACATCGCGCCGGTCAATAGCCCGACTGAGTAATGCCTGGTAAGATCACGTCAAAACGGCGCAGCGTTCGGGTGTCTCGCGTGCCGCCTCATTGCCGTTTCCCCAAAGCCCCGCCCACAAGCTGCACCGACACCGCGATTTTCATTCGTCGTCAATGGCAGACTCGCTACAAGTTCTGACGATCCCAGCCTTTAGGCCGAAGATCAGTTGGTCAATGTCCATAATTATGAATCGGCCAGTCAATTTCCCCCGAATTTCCTTCAACAAGGCAATAGTTCTCACGGGCTTCCTTACAGAAGCGTCCAGACTCTCAGATTTTTCAAAGGCGGCACGGATGACCGGAAAGACGCTGCGGACGTTTTCTGTATCTTGAAGGTCGGCCTCACTGTAGATCTTTCGAATGGCGATGGCGATCCGATCGCCCATTTCACGATTTTCTCTTTCCTGATAGTCTGCCCGGAAATACGGCAGGTCGATCCACGCACGAACAGCCTCCACACATTGCTGGTTGCACACTGGCGAGTCTTGTGTCTGTGTTCTGGACGATTGTCCATAGCCGCTCGACGCGGCAACAACGAGAAGGAGAATTGCTACTACATGATGAGAAATTCTAGATGCAACTAACATTTTGTCATCTTCAGATGGTTTCATCGGTTGAAAAGTCTCACGATGTCACACAATTCAAAAAATCACAACAATCTCTCGCGTACCATTTGATTCATTCTCCGGCCAGCGATCCATTCGAACGATCCACCCGCCTCGTTTTACAAAAAGTATGGAGTTCAATATTTCTTTGACCGTCTGTCGCTCGAAATGCATCTTTCCAACTAGTTGTCGGAAGGTATTTGTGCTCGCCAAGTCCACAGATTTCGAAATCCCTATATGGGAATCATTAACGAACTGTAGTATCTCGGGGGCTTCGAGAAAGCTCAGTCTCACGCTTACAATCCACGGATCGACCTCACTCTCGAATTTCTCGACCTTCGTAGCAAGCAACTTGATGATACGGTCGTCCCTGTCGGTAATCGGAAGGATATTGATCACCTTTCCGTCGCTCTCCCAACGGTACTCGGGCATCTGCTTGATGATCGCATTCATCACGTCGCTCAGCGGAGCATTATCAAGATCAAGTGAAAATGAGTACTTCTTCGGCTTGTACCATTCCTCTTTAGGAATTGGCCATTTCATATGGTCGCCGTCAGGTAGCGTATAGCTTAGATTCGGTTCGAAGATAAAGTCGTCAACTGGAGTCAAAGGTGACATCTCTAGTCCAATTGGAACGTCGAAATCTTGTATCAGCGTCCCCGCGACGACGCTAAACGGTGCCTCCTTTATATGGATCGTTATTGGCTTATCGCGTATGTCGCTTTGCGCAAAGCTCGTAGCGACACCAAACACAAGAACGGCGAATATCAAAAGCGTAATTCTTCGCATATAGATCGATCTCCTAATTAGGCCTAGCAATTGGGACAAGGATATTAAAATTGGTTACCGTTATTCTATCAGCCCAAATAACTCCCGATTCGTTGCGGTGAATTGTTGTTTCAAACTTTATCGTCGTTGTTCGCTTGCCACTAACTACCGTAATCGTTCCCTCAAAGTTTTTCGAAGTAGGATCGTTCATCGTAGGTTCATTATTTGGAATTCCGGCTTCCGACTTCGCAAAAGGACTCTTACGATCTAAAAAGAGTGTAAATTTAACATTCTTACCTTGATCTACTCGGAAGCTTTCGACAGGAGTGCTGCCTTGTGTGTCTACGGTAGCTTCGTAGTTTGTAAGCACCGTTCGATTCTGTTCACCACTTCACAGTACCCTTGCCTTCAATCTTGAACCGTCGAATACTGTGGTCAATCACACCTGGCAACAGTGAAAACAAAGTCTGGAGCTCTTGCCTCTCCGTCAAGATTGACTTTTCCTTCTGGGTCAGCCAGGTTTGCGACGTACTCAGCCTCAATCGAATAGCGACCTGGAGTATAAAAGAATGTATCGCATAGCGGGTCAAAGATCTTATCGACAGAGAGTGTCTTATATGGTGCAAGGGTCAATAGTCGTCCCGGCAATTGTGATGACCAAACGGGCGGGGCACCACCGATCCGTATAGATGATTCCGGTATACTTACTAGAAGTGTGTTCTTACCAACGAGGGCTGCCTTTGGAGCGTCGTGCCGATCTTCCGCGATTACTGTGAAAGAGAGCCAAAGAGCTTTTGGATCGACCCGCCTAGACCGCGTGCTCTTATTCTCAAGAGTGGCCGTCACAACGAAGGGCTCTCCAAGACAAAAGCGACCCTTGGACGAGAGAGTTAGTTTCAAGTCTTCAGTATTGGTGATTTGTGGATGCACCTCGACGATAAGACAAGACATAATAAGAAACAGCGCTGTAATAAAATACTTCATACCTTCATCTTATGACCATTGTTAACATGGCGATTCTTCGCATCGGAGTTTATATCCTTTTGCAATTGATTGAGATGACTTCGTACAGCCTTCTTTAAGGATTTGAAGCCGTTCAGAAATGCATCAGCTGGACTCTTCCCTTTAGCCGTCACCGATAAGCCTTTAATGCTTAGCGCATAATTATTTAGAGCCTTCTTTATGTCGACAACGTGCTCATTCTCAAAAGTTTTTAGAGCAGCGATATATTTGGTGTCCCAAAGAGCCTGCTCCACGCTATTGCCATCTGGGCTCAGCGTTACAATCGCTGTTGCCGCAACCGAACGCCCAATAGTTGTCGGTGTAGCCCGCATTGCCGCTTTGGAGCCATCGCGATTCGCTGTTTGGACAGTTACTGCCGCAGCCGGGGGTGGTGTATTGGGAGAGCAGGCCGAGGGGATCGGTGAATTTGTATGGGGAGTTGAGGGCGTAGGAGTAGCGGTTGAGGGTTTGTGGGTTGCGGATGGTCGCCGAAGCCGTCAACGGATCGACGCTCGTGAAGCGCCCGTGCGTCGGGTTGTAGTGCGTCCGGTCAGAATCGGGAGCGATAGCGACTGGGTTCTTCCATTCCGCATTCTGCACTCCGAATTCCGAATTCCGCATTCGACATGTCTTTCTCGTAACCCGTGTAATCCTTCCGCGTCGCACCGGCGGCCTCGTAGCCGTTCCCCGAAGCCCCGCGCACACGCTGCACCAACACCGCCTCTTCGCCAAACGCCATAAAATCCCTGCGGTTCACCACCATCCCCACGCTTATGTGTAACGACGCGGGGCGAGCCCAAATGATCGGTTGTCAAATAGCTAACCTGCGGCTCCGCAGCGATCTCGCCCGAATACTCCGCGATCAATACTCCAGATGCATCATATACGAAAATGGTGGTTTCGGCAGCGGAAACTTTCTTCACACGCCGCCCTTCGCCATCGTATGTGTACCCCGCATCGGGAGTTCCGGTCGGATGGGCACCGCCGATCTGTTTCGAAAAGTAGTGAGAAATTGTGAGGAAATGAGCGGGCAGGTTTTGAAACTGCCACCATCTAAAACAACAGGACTTTCAGAAATTGCTGAAAGCCCTGTATTTATTGGTCGGGACGGCGAGATTTGAACTCACGACCTCTCGCACCCCAAGCGATTTAGGTAGGTTTGTATAATTTGTCAAAAGTGCTCAAAAGCTCTTAGAATCAGCAACTTACAGCCATCTCGATTCAACACTAATCAGCCATGATCAGGAACGCTGCAACCAACCTGCAACCAA
>JRYI01000086.1_pt1 | contig 48565 bp, 45 predicted proteins | sample 235361 | NCBI WGS metagenome assembly JRYI01 (sample SAMN03074212, study PRJNA261471) | activated sludge metagenome | biome: Common Effluent Treatment Plant; feature: Wastewater; material: Activated sludge; isolation source: activated biomass in a lab-scale reactor treating industrial wastewater at...
TTCGGCATCGCGCTCGCCGCCATCCTGATCGGCTGGATGAAGATGTCGGCCGTGCGGGTGCTGCTGGTCTCCGCGGCCGGGGTGGCGGCGGCGATCCTGTTCGGCGAGCAGCCGCTGGTGCCCTTCACGTTGCTCGTGATCGGCCTGTCGTGGATCACCAGCACCGACAAGGGCGAGGGCGCGACCTGGTTCGCTTCGTCCTGGGACTACGCCAAGAAGATCCTGCCGCTGCTGCTCATCGGCGTACTGATTGCCGGCGCGCTGCTCGGCAGACCCGGCGAGGAGGGACTGATCCCCTCCGAGTGGGTGGCGTGGGCGGTGGGCGGCAACTCGCTCGGGGCCAATTTCTTCGCGGCCTTCGCCGGGGCCTTCATGTACTTCGCCACCCTGACCGAAGTGCCGATCGTGCAGGGCCTGATCGGCAACGGCATGGGCGAGGGCCCGGCGCTGGCGCTGCTGCTGGCCGGGCCGGCGCTGTCGCTGCCCAACATGCTGGTGATCCGCAGCGTGCTGGGGACGAAGAAGACGCTGAGCTTCGTTGCGCTGGTGGTGGTGATGGCGACGCTGTGCGGGATGCTGTTCGGGATGTGGGCCGAGGGGCGGCTTGGCTGACGACCGAGGATAAGCGCGTCGTATCATCACGCTCAGCACGTGCTGCGCGCGCGTATCGAGGCCTGGGCCTGGATCGTCAACGCCAGCGTGAGCTGATCGAAGCCGCGAATACGGTTTAAACCCACGCAGCCGGGTTTTGCGGCCCGGCCGCAGCGCCAATCATCCGTGTGCAGGCATGCGGACGCGCTTGTCGACCTCGACCGCTGCGAGGCTGAAGAGGGCCGCCGCGACGATCATGCCCCAGTCCAGCAGGGTGAGCGGCGCGGTCTGGAACACCTTGTTTGCCCAGGGGTGGTAGGTCAGCCCGAGCTGCAGCAGGATCATGGTGCCGCTGCCGGCCCATAGCCAGGGATTGGCGCGCCAGTCCATCTGCCACAGGCTGCGGTCGAGCGAGCGGCAATTGAAAAGGTAGGCCGTCTCGATGAACACGAAGACGTTCGTTGCGAGGGTGCGCGCTTCCTCCAATGGGCGACCGTCGAGCACGGCCCACTCGAACAGCCCGAACGCGCCTCCCAGCATCAGCAGGCTCACCAGCAGAATGCGCCACACCAGGCTGCGATCCAGGATCGGTGCCGCGGGCGGGCGCGGCGGGCGGTGCATGATGCCGGGCTCGGCGGGCTCGAAAGCCAGCGTCATGCCGAGCAGGATCGCCGTGCTCATGTTGATCCACAGGATCTGCAGCGGCGTGATCGGTAGCGCCGTGCCGGCAAAGACCGCCACCAGGATCACCAGGCCCTCGCCGGCGTTGGTGGGGATCGTCCAGGTGATGAACTTCACCAGGTTGTCGAAGATGCCGCGGCCTTCCTCCACCGCCGCCTCGATGGTGGCGAAGTTGTCGTCGGTGAGCACCATCTCGGCGGCTTCCTTGGCGACCTCGGTGCCGGCGACGCCCATCGCGACGCCGATGTCGGCCTGGCGCAGCGCCGGGGCGTCGTTGACGCCGTCGCCGGTCATCGCCACCACCTCGCCGTTGGCCTGCAGGGCCTGGACGAGGCGCAGCTTCTGCTCGGGCTCAACGCGGGCGAAGACGTCGACGCGTGCAGCGGCCGAGCGCAAGGCGTCGACGTCGAGCTCTGCGAGCGCGCGGCCGGTGAGGGCCGCCTCGCCGTCGCGCACGATGCCGAGCTGGCGCGCGATCGCCACCGCCGTGCCGGGATGGTCGCCGGTGATCATCTTCACGCGGATGCCCGCCGCGTGACAGGTGCGCACCGACGTGATCGCCCGCGGACGTGGCGGGTCGATCATGCCGACGAGGCCCAGGAACACCAGCCCCTCGCGCAGGTGTTCGTGGCTCAGCGCGTGGCCGGGCGCCAGCTCGGAGCGCGCCACGGCCAGCACGCGCAGGCCTTCCTCGGCCATGCGCACCGCGACCCTGTTGATGGTGGCGACGTCGACGTCGACGAGGCCGTCGTCGCCATCGAGCATGGTGGTGCAGGCGGGCAACAGCTTCTCGACCGCGCCCTTGGCATAGACGATCTGCTGGCCGTCGACCTCGTGCAGCGTGGCCATGAACTGGCGTGCGGCATCGAAACTCAGCTCGTCGCGGCGCGGGAAGACCGCGTTGAGCGTGTCCTCGTCGAGGTCGGCCTTGCGTGCGGCGGTGATGAGCGCGCCCTCCGTCGGGTCGCCGTCGATCACCCACTGGTTGTGCTCGCGGCGCAGGCGGGCGTCGTTGCACAACGCGGCCGCGACCAGCGTCGCGCGCAGGGCGCCTTTGGGTTCGATCGGGAGCCCGGCGTGCTCGATGCGGCCCTCGGGCGCGTAGCTGCTGCCGGTGAAGGTGTAGGCCTCTCCGCCCGCCCAGGCCTCGCGCACCACCATCTCGTTCTGGGTGAGCGTGCCGGTCTTGTCCGAGCAGATCACCGTGGTGCTGCCGAGCGTTTCCACGGCCGGTAGCTTGCGGATGATGGCGCGGCGCTTGGCCATGCGCCCGACGCCGATGGCGAGCGTGATCGTCATCGCGGCGGGCAGGCCCTCGGGAATCGCGCCCACCGCGAGCGCCACGGCGGCGATGAACATGTCGAACATCGGCTGGCCACGCCACACGCCGACTGCGAAGGTAAGGACGGCCAGCGCCAGGATAGCGACCAGCAGGCGTTGCGCGAACACACCCATCTTGCGCGTGAGCGGCGTGGCGAGGTCGGGAGCAGCGCCAATCAGGCGGGCGATGCGCCCGGTCTCGGTGTCGTCGCCGGTGGCCACGGCCACGCCGGTCGCCCGCCCGGCCACGACAAGGGTGCCCGTGTAGGCCATGTTGCGGCGCTCGGCGAGTGGGGTGGATTCGGGCAATGCCGCGGGGTGCTTGTCGACCGGGGTGGATTCACCGGTGAGGGCGGCCTCCGCGGTGCGCAGCTCGCGGCTGTGCAGCAGGCGCAGATCCGCCGGCACCTTGTCGCCGGCGGCGAGATGAACGACGTCGCCCGGCACCAGTTGCACTGCGTCGATCCGCGTGCGCCGTGCATCGCGGGTGACGCTGGCTTCGGTGGCGATCACGCGAGCCAGCGCCGACAACGCGGCCTCGGCCTTGCCCTCCTGGATGAAGCCGACGATGGCGTTGATGAGTACGACGGCAAAGATCACGCTCGAATCGATCCACTCCCCGAGCGCGGCGGTGACGGCGCCGGCCACCACCAGCACGAGCACCAGGGGTTGGACGAACTGCAACAGCAGGCGCAGCAGTGGCCCGCGGGCGGACCGCTGCGACGGCGTGTTGGGGCCGTAGTGCGCTTGTCGCAACGTGACCTCAGCGGCGCCCAGGCCACGTGCGGGGTCGACCTGCAGATGCTGGGCAGCATCGCCTGCTTCGATGGCGTGCCAGTGTCTGTCTTGCTGCGCCGCTTCGGCGATTCTCGTCATGGCGTGTCCCGATCCACCGCTTGCCCGGAACGTGCTGGCGGTGCTCGATCAGGGGATCACGAGCACCGGACGCCCGGCGATTTCGCAGATCCGGGCCGCGGTGCTGCCGATGAGTTTTTCCGCGAGTCGGCCGCGTCCGTGTTTGCCGACGACGATCAGCGAGACGTCGCGTGTTTCGGCGTAGCGGATGATCTCCTGCGATGCCTTGCCTTCCAGCCTGACCGACTCGCCCGTACCGCCAGCCTGGCGGATTCGGGCAACGAGGTCGGCGAGGGCCGCTTGGGTGGCCTCGGCGGACAACTGCCAGACACCCGAGTCTCTTCCGGGCGAGACGTGCAGGGCGTCGACGCGCTTCGCACGCGGCGCAAGCTGCAGGACGGCATGTTCCGCGGCTGCCGTATCGACCGAAAAATCGGTGGCGATCACCACGCGCCGCAAGGTGTCGTCGCACACCGCCTCGCAGTGCGACTGCGTCGCGGCCGCAGTCGGCTCGATCCATTCCAGCAGCACCGGTATCGTGGCCTTGTGCAGGAGGGCGCGGGCCACGCTGCCGAGGAACATGCGGCTGACGACGTTGTGTCCGCGCGAACCGACAACGATCAACTTGGCCTGTGCGTGTGCCGCCGCGGCGATGAGCCCGTCCTCGATCACGCCGCCCGATCGGATCTCGACCGCGACGTCCATTCCGGCCGCGCGCAAGGGTTCGGCACACTTCCCCAGCCAGTCGCTGTACTCCTGCGCCTTGGCGAGGTCTCCGCCTTGGGCGTAGCCCACGCGGACCACATGGCAAAGCACCACGCGCTTGATGCCCCACTGGGCGAGTGCGGGCAGACAGTCGATGATCGGGCGTTCGGCGGGGCTGAGGTCCAGTGCCATGAGCGCGGTCGAGAACATGGCGCCTTCCTCCCTATGCTTAGCTCATGATGATGACGTCTCTCGAGAGCGTAGTGCTGTTCGACATGGTGGGCTGCGCGACAGGCCGAACAGTTCGCACATGTCCGCAGCCTCTCAGAACCAGCCTTCGACCTTGCTGCGCGCGGGCACGCCGCCGGCATGCACCACGGTGCCGTCGATGACGACGGCCGGTGTCGCCATCACGCCGTAGGTCATGATTTTCTGGATGTCCTCGACCTTCTCGAGCGCGATCTGCTCCCCCTTGGCTGCCGAGACCTCCTCGATCAGTTTCACGGTGTTCTTGCAGTTGGCGCAGCCGGTGCCCAGAACCTTGATGTCTTTCATGGTGTTTCTCCTCACAGGATCGTGTTGAAGATGTAGCCGACCAGGATGATCCCGGTGGCGACGATGGAAACAGGGCGGCCGATCCGCCTCATCCTCGACGCCCTGCGCAGGAGGCTGTGCTCGGGCAGCGCGCCGGTCGCCTGCCTTTGAAGACGCGGCACCCGCCAAAAAGATGCTTCAGGCCTGCAGGCCATTCAGCTGCGTGCGTGGTTGCGGTGGCTGATCGTCGACAACGGGGTATGCACAAGCGTCCGCTGGGGCTGCAGCGCTGGCGAGGAACACGGGTGCAAAGCCGCCGCCCGGTGTGCGGAAATTCGTGGTCTGGCCCATATAGAGGCGCGCCGCGACGAGTTGGATCTCGCCCGCGTACGCATAGGCACGAATATCGAGCTTGAGGTCGTTGCCGGTGCCGTCTACCCGGACCCGGCGCTCGGAGGGCAGGGCGAGGCTCTGGGCCACATAACCGCCGCCGAGGATGCTCTGCCATACGCGCTGGGTGAGCTTGTCTCCGCGATACGCCGCGCGGCTGCCGAAGCCGCTGGCGGGTTTGAAGAACAGGCTGCGGCGTGCGGCCCACAAGGCGTCGGCGCGCTCGGGCGTGACCTCGACGGTGCGCGGAATGCCGGCCACGAGGCGGTCGATGATGGGCTGCGGAACACCCAGCGCCGCGAGGCGAGCCGGGTCGCTCAGCAGCGCGAGATTGCGCTTGTCCGCGTACAGGGCGTGCGCGCGCGGGTGGGGCGTGAGCACGACCGCGCCTGCTTCGAAGGCGGCACGCAGGGCGCACGACGACGGGCGCTCGAGGTAGAAATCGGTCAGGCGGTTGTAGACGAGGTCGACCGGTCGGCCCGCGTGCGTCAGCACGCCCTCGTCAAATGCAAGTTCGCCCGGGTCGCAGATCACCGCTTCGATCCCCGCGCTGCGGAACAGGTGCTGAAAGAGCAGGAACTCCGGGTGGAGATACTGCTGTTCGGGCGCCTCGTCGACAATCGCGATGCGTTGTGGCCGGCCGCCGCGGCCCTGCAGCGCCCATTCATTGTGGAAGCTGTCCAGCCATTTCCGGTCCAGCGCGTCGAGCTCGGCGGTGGGGCGCAGGTGCGGCACGATCTGCGCGCAGCAGGCCTGTTGCGCATGGGCGAGCGCCCGGTTGAGCAGGGCGCCGCCGGCGTTGGTGTTGATCTCGATGAGCTGCGGGCCGCTGTCGCAGACATGAAAATCGAAGCCCATGAAAACGCCCTTCGGCCCGCGGTCGAGCCGGGCGATCCCTGGCGCGCGCGCGAGCACCTCGGCCTGGTAGACGGGCAGGGCGATGACGGTTTCCACTGCGGCGACGATATCGGCCATGGCCTGCAGCGTCTCGGGGGCCATGAACGCCGCGGTGGCCGAGAACAGGTGCGGGCGGCTGCGTTCGATCTCCGCGGCAAGCCCGAGCAGCGCCGGTTCGGCTTCGAGCTGCTGGCGCAGGCGCTCGGGGTCGAGGCTGCGGCACTCGCAGCCGCTGTTGAGCGCGAGCGCGATCGCGAGCGCACCGCCCGTTGCGCTGACTTCGTGCGCGCTGTCTGCTGTGGTCGCTGTCACGACGGGCTCACTGTACGGATTCGAAACGCAGGTAGGCACGGCTGACGTTGCCGCGGTGCAGCTCGTCGTAGTTGGCCAGGCGGGCGAACTGCGGCGCGTCACCGAGTTGCGCGACCGCTTCATCCACCCCGGCCATGTCCTCGGCCAGCGCCTTGACGCCACTGACGATGAAGGCGAGGTAGTCGCCGGTGTCGGCCTGGGCCTTGGCGAGGTCCGTGACCGCGCCGTGGCCGGGCACGATGACTGCGGGCTGCAGCGCCGTCAGGCCTTCGAAGGCCTGCAGCCAGGTCTCGGCATTGCTCTGCGGCAGGATGCCCAGCAGCCGATCAACATAGACATGGTCGCCCGAGAAGGCGACACGCTCCTGTGGCAGCCAAACGACCGCATCGCCCGGAAAGTGCGCGTCGGCGAAGTAATGGATCTCGATGCGTCGGCCGCCCATCTCCAGCGTCTCGTGCGTGCCCTCGAGGCGCCGGTTGGCGGTGACCGGCTCGGTGCCGTCCAGGTGTTCCTTGAGCACGGGGCGCAGAGCGTCGAGCTGGGCGAGGGCGTTCTCCTGCTGGGTGTCGGCGGTGCGCGCGAGCGCGATCACATCGACGCCCTTGCCGCGGAAGTAGCCATTGCCGAGCCAGCGGTGGTCCTGTGCGCCGGTATTGATGACCCAGCGCACGGGTTTGCCGGTGAGCCGGGTGGCTTCGGCCTCGAGCAACTGCGCGCCTTGCCGCGAGGCGCCGCTGTCGATCAGTACCGTGCCGTCGGTGGTGTCGATGACGCCGAGGTTGGCGTTGAGGCCGTGATTCTCGTAGGTGCGCGCGCCGGTGGGGCCGATCAGGGCATGCACGCCGGCGGCAAGCTCCCGGTGATCGAGGCGGAAGCTGTCACGTGCGAGGGCCGGTGCGATGAGTGCGGCGCTGAGCGTGACGCTGGACAAAAGGCGGGTGAGTGTCGTCATGGGTGCGGTAGTAAGCGCGGATATGCTGATGAAGCTGGGAAAAAAGAAGCACGAGCGCGATCCCCGTGCTTCTGTATCGCCAGCAGCGCTTCAGTCGCGCGCCTGTTCCTGCTCGGCTTCCATCAGCATGGCTGCAAGCGAGGTGAGCCCCTCGGCCTGCGCCGCCTCCGAGATTTCCTCGAGTCGGGCGCCGCGGTCGATGGCGCGGGCGGTCTGGCTGTCGCTCGGGAGCTGACTGCGGAACTCCTGCAGCCGCGAAGCCAGCGCGCCGAGCACGCTGTTGTCCGATTCGCCGGGCGAGCCCGTGGCGTTTTCCTCCTCGAGTGCTTCGAAGAGCGCACCTGCGAGCGCATGAAGCCCTTCGGCGCTCGCGCTGGTGGCGATCTCCTCGGCGCTCGCGCCGCGCGCGATCGCCTGCGCGGTCTTGCTGTCCTTGGGCAGCGTGTCGCGGAAGTTGCTGAGAATCTGCTGGATCATTTCCATCTGTGTCTCCTCGGTGAAGTGCAAGGGCTTGCTCGCGCGGACGCGCTCGATGACGCGCGCCTCTATTTTTTCCCAGTGTAGGCGATCGGCGGTGGTTGGGGCGGCGGCTTCTCGCCGGCGGCGGCGGGCCGGGCAACCGGATGGCAGTTGATTTGCGGCGTCGGATCCCCTATCGTTGCGTTCGATTCAAGTATGCTAAAAATATTGAGGTGTTGAATCGCGGCGGGTCGTCCGGTGAATGATCCAGCCGGCGACGCACCGAGGTGATCATGGAAAAAGCCGCTGCACTCGCCGTCTTCGAATCGCTGTCCTCCGCCATTCGGCTCGACATCTTCCGGCTGCTGGTGCGCCGGGGACCGGACGGCCTGGTGGCCGGGGAGATCTCCACCACGCTCGACCTGCCGCCGACCAACGCCTCCTTCCACCTCAAGGCGCTCACCCACGCCGGGCTGGTGTCGGTGGAGCAGGAGGGGCGCTACCAGCGCTATCGCGCCAACTTGTCGGTGATGCGCGAGCTGATCGTGTTCCTGACCGCGGAGTGTTGCGACGGCATGCCGGAGCGCTGCGCGGAGACGCGTGCCGGCTGCGCTGACGGTCTCGAATGCTGATGCGGGTGCCAGGACAGGAGAATTGATATGGGTTTGTTCGAACGCTTCCTCACCGTCTGGGTGGGCCTGGGCATCCTCGCCGGGGTCGGCCTCGGGCTCGTCATGCCCGGCCTCTTCCAGGGCATCGCCGCGATCGAGTTCGCGCATGTGAACCTCGTCGTGGCGGTCTTCATCTGGGTCATGATCTACCCGATGATGATCCAGATCGACTGGCACGCGGTGAAGGACGTCGGCCGCAAGCCGCGCGGGCTGATCCTGACCCTGGTGGTGAACTGGCTGATCAAGCCGTTCACCATGGCGGCGCTCGGTGTGCTGTTCTTCCACTACATTTTCGCGCCCTGGGTCGATCCGCAGTCCGCCAGCGAATACATCGCCGGCATGATCCTGCTCGGCGTGGCGCCATGCACCGCGATGGTCTTCGTGTGGAGCCAGCTGGTGAAGGGCGACGCCAACTACACCCTGGTGCAGGTGTCGGTGAACGACATCATCATGATCTTCGCCTTCGCCCCGATCGCCGCCTTCCTGCTCGGCGTCACCGACATCACCGTGCCGTGGGAGACGCTGCTGCTGTCGACCGTGCTCTACGTGGTGCTGCCGCTGCTGGCCGGCATGGCGACGCGACACGCGCTGGAGCGCCGCTCCAAGCACGCGGTGGCGGACTTCGTCGCCCGCCTCAAGCCGTGGTCCATCGTCGGCCTGATCGCCACCGTGGTGCTGCTGTTCGGCTTCCAGGCGCGCACCATCGTCGACCAGCCGCTGGTGATCGCGATGATCGCGGTGCCGCTGATCGTGCAGAGCTACGGCATCTTCCTCATCGCCTACATCGCCGCCAAGGCGCTGAAGCTGCCGCACAACATCGCCGGCCCGGCCTGCCTGATCGGCACCTCCAACTTCTTCGAGCTCGCGGTGGCGGTGGCGATCTCGCTGTTCGGACTCAATTCCGGCGCGGCGCTGGCGACGGTCGTGGGCGTGCTGGTCGAGGTGCCGGTGATGCTTTCGCTGGTGGCGATCGTCAATCGCACCCGCCACTGGTTTGCCTACGCGCCCCAACCCGAAGGCGTGCTGAAAGAGGAAATGCGCTGATGAGCGACATCACGATCTACCACAATCCGCGCTGCGGCACCTCGCGCAACACGCTGGCGATGATCCGCAACAGCGGCGAGGAGCCGACGGTCATCGAATACCTGAAGACGCCGCCGACGCGCGAGCGGCTCGTCGAGCTGATCGCCGCCGCCGGCCTCGGCGTGCGCGGGATCATGCGCGCCAAGGAGGCGCTCTTCACCGAGCTCGGCCTCGGCGATCCGGCGAAGACCGACGACGCGCTGATCGACGCGATGATGGCGCATCCGATCCTGATCAACCGCCCGATCGTGCTCACCCCGCTCGGCACCCGGCTGTGCCGGCCCTCGGAGGTGGTGCTCGAGATCCTGCCGCAGGCGCAGCGTGGCGCCTTTGCGAAGGAGGACGGCGAGCAGGTGGTCGATGCGGAGGGGCGCCGTGTCTGAGCGCCTGCCCGAGTTGCCCAACATCGACCCGGCGCTGTTCCGCGTGCCCGACCCGGCGCAGCTGCGCAGCGCACGGCCCTCGACCCATCCGCCGCGGATTCTGCTGCTCTACGGCTCGCTGCGCGCGCGCTCGTTCAGCCGCCTGGCGACGGAGGAGGCCGCCCGCCTGCTGCGCGCGATGGGCGCCGAGACGCGCATCTTCAACCCCAGCGGCCTGCCGCTGCCCGACGATGCGCCCGACACCCACCCCAAGGTGGCCGAGCTGCGCGAGCTCGCCCAGTGGGCCGAGGGCATGGTCTGGTGCTCGCCCGAACGCCACGGCGCGATGACCGGCATCATGAAGACGCAGATCGACTGGATTCCGCTCGCGGTCGGCGCGGTGCGGCCGACCCAGGGCAAGACCCTGGCGGTAATGCAGGTGTGCGGCGGCTCGCAGTCCTTCAACGCGGTCAACCAGATGCGGGTGCTCGGGCGCTGGATGCGCATGCTCACCATTCCGAACCAGTCCTCGGTGGCGAAGGCCTTCCTCGAGTTCGACGAGAATGACCGCATGAAGCCCTCCGCGTACTACGATCGCATCGTCGACGTGATGGAGGAGCTGGTGAAATTCACCCTGCTCACGCGCGACATCGCGCCCTATCTGGTGGACCGCTACAGCGAGCGCAAGGAAAGTGCCGAAGAATTGTCCAGGCGAGTCAACCAGCGCGCCATCTGATCCCGCCCGGCCGGAGGCCGGCCACGCGGATCGCCCCGGCACGACGAGGCCTTGCCTGGCCGATGCCTGGGCGGCGCACCAGGCCGAGCTGCGGGCTTACCTTCGGCATCACGTGCGCCCGTCCTCGGACGCGGAGGATCTGCTGCACGATCTCTTCGTCAAGGCCTTGCGCCAGGGCGAACGTTTCTGCGCGGTGCGCAACCCCCGCGCCTGGTTGTTCGAGGTGGCGCGCAACGTGGTGGTCGATCATGCCCGGCGGACCCGCAGCGGCGCGCCCCTGCCGGAAGACCTTGCGGCACCGGAGTTCGAGCTTGCGGTGGTGGACCAGCTGTCGGCCTGCCTGCCCCGCGTGCTGACGGAGCTGTCGGAGGAGGATCGCGAGGCGATCAGCCTGTGCGACATCGGCGGCATGACGCAGGCGCGCTTCGCCGAGCTGAAGGGCCTTTCGCTGGCGGGGGCGAAATCCCGTGTGCAGCGGGCGCGGCAGCGCCTGCGCGAACGATTGCTGAGCGCCTGCCAGGTCCGCCTGGACGAGCGCGGAAAGGTCTGCTGTTTCGTGCCGAGGCCGCCGCTGGGATGAAGCCCCGCGCGGAATGCCTTTGATGGGTTCCGTGCTGCCGGGTGAGTGCGGAGGGGGCGCCGAATCGGGGCGTCAGGGCTCGTCGCGCGCCTGCAGGCCGAGGCGGCGCAGCTTTTCCCATAAGGTCTTGCGCGTGATGCCGAGCGCCTCGGCGGAATGGGTCATGTGACCGCCGTGCTGGTCGAGGATCATGCGCAGGTATTCCCGCTCGCAATCCATCAGGTAGTCGGCCAGCGGGCGCGAGGCCGGGGGCTGATCCGCGCCGGCGTCCAGCCCCTCGCCGAAGAAGGCGTCGGGCCCGAGGAGCGGGCCGGGAGCCAGGATGCAGGCGCGCTCGACCGCGTGCTTCAGTTCGCGGACGTTTCCCGGCCAGGCGTAGCGGGCGAGCGCCTCTTCGGTGCGCGGGTCGATCCGCCGCTTCTCCTCGGGGTGGGCGCGATTGAAGGCGTCGACGAAGTGGTGCAGGAACCAGGCAATGTCCTCCCGGCGTTCGCGCAGCGGGGGAATGCGCAGGTGAATCACGTGGATGCGGTAATAGAGATCCTCGCGGAACCGGCCCTCGTCGACCATCGCCTTGAGGTCGCAATGCGTCGCACAGACCAGGTGGAAATCCACCGCGATCGTCGACTCGCCGCCGAGGCGCTGCAGCCTGTGTTCCTGCAGCACGCGCAGCAGCCTGGCCTGCATCGGCAGGGGCATGTCGCCGATTTCATCGAGGAACACCGTGCCGCCGCCCGCCTGCTCGAAGTAGCCCCGCCTCATCCTGCTCGCCCCGGTGAATGCGCCTTTCTCGTAGCCGAACAGTTCGGCCTCGAGCAGCGTCTCTGGGACGGCGGCGCAATTGACCGCGACGAACGGCGCCTGCGGACCGGCCGCGTAGCGGTGGAACAAGCGCGCCACGTGTTCCTTGCCGACACCCGACTCCCCCGTGACCAGCAGGCTTTCGGCATGGCGCGCGAGGCGGGGCAGCGACGCTGCGATGCGCCGCATCGCGGGTGACACGCCGAGGACGTCGGCGCCGGCCGGCGCCTGCCGTGCCCCGTAACCCTCGGCCAGCGCGCGCACCTTGGCCACCAGCACGTCCGGGTCGAACGGCTTGGTGATGTAGTCGGCGGCGCCCGCCTTGAGCAGCTCCACCGCCCGGTCGATGGTGCCGTAGGCGGTCATGAACAGGAACGGCGGCAGCATCGGCGCCGAGCCGATCAGCGCCTGAAACAGCTCGCCGCCGTTGCAGTCGGGCAGCCGGATGTCGCTGACCACCACCGCGTGGCGGTGGGCGGCGAGCGCGACCCGGGCCTCGGCGCCGGTGCGGCACCAATCGACGTCGAAGCCCTCGAGCCGGAAGCGGTCGGTGAGCGATTCGCCGATGATCTCGTCGTCCTCGATCAGACAGAGTCGCGGTCGCAGCGCGTCAGGATGGGTCATACGGAATCTCGATGGTGAAGGTCGTGGCTTCGGGTTCGCTCTCGACCGCGATCTCGCCGCCCAGCTGGCGCGTGATCTGGTAGACGATCCACAGGCCCAGGCCGTGCCCGCTCTCCCGCCCGGTGGCGAAGGGCTCGAACAGGTAGGGCATCTCGTGCGGCTCGATGTGCCCGCCGTCGTTGAAGACGGACAGCGTCAGCGCGTCGGGCGATGCGCTGGCGTGGAGGCGCACCGTGCCGCCTTCGCCCGCCGCCGCGACGGCGTTCAGCAGCAGGTTGAGGACGATCTGCCGCAGCAGGGTCGCCGGCAGCGGGACCGGCGCGTCGAGGCGCCCGTCCACCACGACGCGCACCGCGCGCGCATGGGCTTCGGCTTCGACCAGGATCAGCAGGTCGTCGATGTCCTCGGGGGCGAACGAGCGGTCTTCGACCTTCGCTTCCACCAGCAGGGCGCTGACGGTGTTGCGGATCTGGGTCAGCCCGCGCTGCAGCAGCGACAGCGTACGCTCGGCGCGCTGCGGGTCCGCGCCATGGCGCTGGAAGGTGTTGATCGCGGTGAGCATGCCGGTGAGCGGATTATTGATCTCGTGCGCGATGCCCGCGCTCAGACGGCCGATCGCGGCCAGTCGCTCCGAGCTGAGCATCTGCCGCTCCATCGCCTGCTTGACCTGCATCTCCGCCACCATGCGGCGGAAGGCTTCGCCGAGCTGGCCGATCTCGTCGCCGCTGCACGGGAGGTCGGCGAGCCGGGCGGCCTCGAGCTCGAGCGGGATCTGCTTCATCGCCCCGGCCAGGCGCAGCAGCGGCTGCGCGGTGCGGCGCGCCCACACCCAGGACACCGGGAGGAGGATGAGCAGCACGAAGAGCGTGACCCAGGCCGCGCGTCCGAGCTGGCCGAGGAAGCGCGGCAGCAGGGCCGGCCTGGCGTAGGCGAGGATCACGTGGCCGAGCGCGACCCCATCGGCGATCAGCGGGGTCATGACGAAGAACAGCGGGCTGTCTGCCGGCGCGAGGAGGCGCTGATCGGCGGGGCCGCCGCGCGAGAGCTCGGCGCGCAACAGGCCGTAGGGGCCGCCCGGGGCGGCCGCGCTGGTGCCGATGGGGAAGGCGCGCGGCCGGGTCGACACGAACACGCGATACGCCGCGTCGGTCACCAGCACGACCTGCGCCTCAAGCTCCGGCGCCGCGGGGTTGGGCTCGTGGGCCGACTGCAGGATCTCGTACGCACGCCAGATGTCGTCGTGCAGGACCGGCATGACGAGCGTGTGGGACAGCACGCGGCCCATGCTGCGCGCGTGGCCCTCGAGGTTCTGGCGCTCGATGTCGTAGTCGCGCGCGACCAGGGCGGCGGTGACCGCGAGCGCGGTGCCGAGCACCGCCGCCACCACCCGCAGCGGAATCTTCCAGCGCAGCGACAGGTCGGCGAGCCGCCTCATGGCGTTCCCACCCGCGCGGCCATGCGGGCGATCTCGTCGAACAGTGCCGGCGCGCCCGGGGTGAAGCCGTCTAGGCGCAGCCGACGGAGCAGGGCCATGCCTTGCGGGTCGGCGGCCATCTCGAGCAGGACGGTGCGAAAGCGCGCCAGATCATCCGCCGGAATGTCGGCGCGGGCGACGAAAGGCGGGTAGCCGAGCGGCGGCGAGCGCTCGATCACCCGCGTTGCCCGGGTGAGGTCCGGGTGCGATTCGGCGAGGGTCTCCCACACATAGCCGTCGACCGCACCGCCATCGGCGAGCGCAATGCCGACCGCCTCGACCACCTTGCGGTGCGCCCAGGTGAAGAAGCTGCGCGAGAAGAAATCGTCCGGATTCTCGCCCTGCGTGGTGAGCAGGTAGCGCGGGTAGAGATAGCCGGAATTCGAGTCCGGGTCGGAGTAGGCGAAGACCTTGTCGCGCAGTTCGGCGAGCGTCGCGGTGCGGGTGTCGTCGGCGGGCACGATGAGGTAGGACTGGTACCAGGGCCCGCCCCGCCACAGCGGCACGGCCACCAGCGCGAGCTCGTGGCGGTGGCGCACGTAGGGGTAACCGCAGACCCAGGCGAAGTCGAGCTTGCCGGCCCGCAGCAGATCCATGATCTCGCGATAGCTGCCGCGCTGGACGAAGGCGACGCTGCGCGCGAGCTTCGCCTCCAGCCAGCTTCTCCACTGGCTCAGGAAGCTCATCTGGTCGTCGAGAAAGACCGGCGTCAGGCCGACGCGCAGCGGGCTGTCCGCCGCGCGCGCGGGCAGCGCCGCGAGCGCCGCCAGGGCTGCCGCGTCGCGCAGGAAAGCGCGCCGGCCGCCGACTTGCCGAAGGGCGAGGTCCGAGTCCATGGCGGTGATCATAGGCGCCGATGGTGCGTGCTTCCAGCATGCCGGGCGCGCCGTTACGCGGCGGTAACAGCTTGCAGCGCAGCAATCCAGGCCGATGTTACGCGCCGGTGACGCCGGCGGCGCGGGCGCGGCGCTGGGCGCTTTGGCCGTCTGCCCGCCCGCCAAGGCCTTGCGCCTCATTGCCCTCCCGCTGGCCCGGTTATTGCACGTCCCTGTCGACGGCGCAGCGGGCCGCGGCATTCAAAGGAGGTGAAAGCATGAGTGAAGAACTCAGGGTCTCGCCGATCGAGACCAGGGAGGTGCCGGGCAAGCGCCGGTTTGCGATGGTGGTCGACACCCGGCGCTGCATCGGCTGCATGGCCTGCCAGGTGGCGTGCAAGGCCGAGTACGACACCCCGCTCGGGGTCAATCGGACCTGGGTGCCCTACAAGGTCGTGGGCAAGTACCCCAACGTGAAAAAGCACTTCCTTCCGCGGCTGTGCAACCACTGCGACGATCCGCCCTGTGTGCGCAGCTGTCCGGTGGAGGCCACCTTCAAGGTGGAGGACGGCGGCTTCGTGCTGCAGCGCTACGAGCGCTGCATCGGCTGCCGGAGCTGCATGGCGGCCTGTCCGTACAACGCGCGCTTCATGCTGCCCTCGCACCGCACCTACACGCCGATCACCAAGGTGGTCGACAAGTGCACCTTCTGCTTCCACCGCGTCACCCAGAACCTGGTGCCGGCCTGCGTGCAGACCTGCATCGGGCGCTCGCGCGTGTTCGGTGACCTCAACGATCCGAACAGCGAGGTCTCGTATCTGGTGGCGACCAACGCCACCCAGGTGCTGCGCCCCGAGGAGGGGACCAAGCCGCATGTGTTCTACATCGGGGCTGACCGCAACCAGACCGAGTTCGGGCGCGATGCCTATCGCAAGCCCGAGGTGATGGAGCTCGATCGCAGCGCGTTCAAGCGCCACTTCGGCATCTGAGGAGACAACCATGGGTGACTACGTCTGGTTCCACGATGTGTCGTGGCACGCGACCTACGCGATCTACTTCTTCGTCATCGGCATCGTCGCCGGCCTGGCTTTCCTGTCCTTCCTGTCGTGGCACGACGGCGCGCTCAGGCCGATCCGTGCGCGGGCGGCGTGGGGCGCGTTCGTCCTGCTCGTGATCGGCGGCCTGCTGCTGATCATGGATCTGTCCCAGCCCCTGCGCTTCCTCAACATCCTCAACCCCTTCTACCTCAACTTCGGCTCGCCGCTGGCCTGGGGGGCGCTGAACATCGTCGGCTTCGGCATCGCGCTCGTGGTCTATCTGTTCGTGCTGCGCCGGGGCGAGGACCGGGGCGGTAGGTGGCTGGCGGCGATCGTCGCGCTGCTGGCGCTCGGCCTGCCGATCTACACCGGCTTCGACCTCACCGTGCATCAGTCGCGGCCGGTGTGGAACACGCCGATCATCCCGGTGCTGTTCGTCGCGATGGCGATCGCGTCGGGCGCCGCGGTCGCCTCCCTGTTCGCAGGCGGCAACGCGGCGACCCAGGCCAGGCTGCGCCAGTATCTGCTGTGGTCGTCCGCCGCGATCGGCGTGATGCTGGTGTCCATCCTCGGCACCACCCACCACGGCGGCGCGGCGCAGGAGCTGACCTACCTGATCCTCACCACCGGCACGATGGGCCTGATCTTCGTCGGCGTCGGCATCGTCGCCGGCACGGCGGCCCCGATCGCGCTGCTGCTCGCCCCCTTCGGGCGGCACCAGCTCGGCGTGGTGCTGGCGGGCCTGCTCGTGCTCGCGGGCGGGATCGCGCTGCGCTACGCGCTGCTGATGGGCCCGCAACAGCTGCAGACCCTGTACTGACCGGCCAGGCAAGGAGACTCCAAATGGAATTCCCGAAAATCACCCGTCGCACCTTCCTGCAGGCCAGCGCCGGCACCACCGCGGCCGCGGCGCTGGCGCCGCGCATGCTGCACGCCATGGAGCAGGAGCTCGGGGGCAAGGACTTTTCGCCGGTCACCGCCGCCGAGCGCAAGGCGATCCCGATCAACTGCCACGTCTGCAACATCCAGGACGGCGCCATCGCCTTCGTCGAGAACGACCGCGTGGTGAAGCTCGAAGGCAATCCGGAGCACGTCTCCACCCGCGGCCGCCTGTGCGCCAAGGGCAACTCCGGCATGTGGTACAGCTACGACCCCGACCGCATCCTGTATCCGCTCAAGCGCGTCGGTGCGCGCGGCGAGGGCAAATGGAAGCGCATCACCTGGGACGAGGCCCTGACCGAGGTCGCCGCGAAGCTCGATGCGGCGCTGCAGGAGGACCCGAACACGATCATGCTGAAGTGGGGCCGCAACCGCACCGGCGGCACCCTCGAGCGCTTCATGAAGACGCTCGGTTCGGCCACCGTGCTCAACCACACCTCGGTGTGCGAGTCGTCGAAGAAGGTCGGCCAGGAGCCGACCTGGGGCCCCGACATCGAGACGCCCGACTTCGCCAACGCCAAGTACGTGCTGAATTTCGGTTCGAACGTGCTCGAGGCCTCGTACTTCCACAATCCGCTGTCGCAGCGGGTAGCTGAAGGCCGCGTCGACAACCACATGAAGATCGTTACCTTCGACGTGCGGCTGTCGAACACCGCCGGCTTCTCGGACGAGTGGATCCCGGTGTTCCCGGCCACCGATGGCGCGGTGGCGCTGGCGATCGGCCACGTGATCCTGCGCGAGGACCTGCAGGACAGCGAGTTCATCGAGACCTGGACCAATGTCACGGTCGACGAGCTGAAGGCGCACTACGCCCAGTACGCGCCGGAATGGGCCTCGAAGATCTCCGGCGTGCCGGTGCAGACCATCGAGCGCATCGCGCGCGAGTTCGCCACCACCAAGCCGGCCACGCTGTTCACCTACCGCGGCCCGGCCAAGCACCTTTACGGCTCGTACAACGAGAAGGCCTGCATGATGCTGCCGATCATGACCGGCAACGTCGAGCGGCGCGGCGGCTACTGTCTGCCGCGCGGCATGGGCTGGCCGCAGCCCGAGCCCCAGCCGCCGGGGCCGAAGCACGACTCGGTGCTCGCGCATCCGCCCGAGTATCCGCTCGCCTCGCACAAGGTCAGCCATCTGGTGCCGTTCTGGATCGCCGAGGGGCGGCAGAAGATCAACGTCGCCTTCACCTACCAGGACAACCCGGTCTATACCAACCCGGGCGCGCAGGCGGTGTGGGGCAAGCTGTACCGCGACGAGAAGCTGATCCCGTACTTCATCTCGATGAGCTCGCACATGGGCGAGGAGACGGCGCTGGCCGACATCATCCTGCCCGACTGCCCCTACCTCGAGCGCTGGGAGCCGGAGTCGATGCCGAACTCGCTGTGGCCCTGGCTGGGCATTCGCCAGCCGGTGCACAAGTCGCTCGGCGAGTCGCGCGAGAACCGCGTGTTGCTGCGCGACATCATCTGGAAGCTCGACCCGGACGGTTCGCGCGGCATGAAGCAGTTCTGGGAGTTCAAGGACGGCGAGGACTACATGCGCCACCACTTCGACAACGTACCCGGGCTGAAGGAGGCCGGCGGGCTGGACTTCCTGAAGAAGCACGGCGTGTGGCCGATCTACGGCACGCTCGACCCCAACACCGGCAAGGTGACCGACAAGACCGGGCGCGAGATCCAGGCCGAGTACGGCCTGTACAAGAAGGAGCTGTCGGCCTCCGACATGGAAGGCGCGATGGTGGATGCGCACGGTCTGATCACGAAGAACGGCCAGGCGATCGGGATCCAGCGCAACGGCCGCAACTATGTCGGTTTCCCGACGCCCAACCGGGTGATCAACGTGCGCGTGGATGAATGGGCCGAGTATGGCTTCAACCCGATGCCGACCTTCAAGCGCATCCCCTGGCACGAGACCATGAAGGACGACGAGATGATCCTGTCGACCTTCAAGCTCAACGTCCATAAGCAGTCCCGCACGGCGGCGGTCAAGTGGCTGGCCGAGATCGCGCACAGCAATCCGGCGTGGATGAACCCGGAGACGGCCAAGAAGCTCGGTGTGAAGACGGGCGACCTGGTGCGGGTCGAGAGCCCGGTCGGCTATCTCGTGACCAAGGCCTACGTCACCGAGGGCATCCACCCCAAGGTGATCTCGATCGCCACCGGCTTCGGCCACTGGGAGTACGGGCGGCTCGCCACCCTCAAGCTCAAGGACCCGAAGGGCGACGCCAGCCACGGCGAGGAGGACCCCGACCTGCGCAACGTGTGGTGGGACGACAAGGGGGTGCATCCGAACGCCATCATCCCGGCGGTGGCCGACCCGATCGGCGGCTCGCAGGGCTGGTACGACACCGTGGTCAAGGTCACCAAGGCTGGCCCGGACGACAAGTACGGCGACGTCCATGGCGACTGGGACAAGCACTACGCGGCCTACAAGGAGACCATGCGCTATGCCTACACCGGCGACCTGCATCGCAAGATGCACCCCGAGATGGCGGCGTGGGCGGGCCCGGAGAGCGTCAAGCCGAAGGCGGCGGGCGGACACTGAGCCCACACCGGGCCGGAATGGAAAGGGGAATGAACATGCTGAAGAGCCTGCTTGCGATCGACGAGGACGGACCGCTCGCCGACGAGCGCAACCCGCCGCACCGCCCGGCGGCCGAACTGTGCGCCGAGTACGACGCACGCGCGGGCCTGTACCGGCTGCTGGCCGGCGTGTTCGTCGAAGAGGTCGGGGCGGCCTTCGTGCGCGCACTGCGCCGCCCCGAGGTGCTCGCGAGCCTAGCGGCCGCGGGTGTGCGCTTCGATGCCGACTTCCTCGACGCCGAGGAGGGCGCCCTGCTCGAGCGCCTGGCCTGCGAATACACCACGCTGTTCGCGGCCAGCGGCGGCTTCCCGCCGGTGGAGTCGGTGCGGCTCACCGGGCGCTACAAGCAGGACCCGCACTTCCAGGTGGCCCAGGCGTATGCGAAGTGGGGCTTCGTCGTGCGCAAGGGGCGCTTCGAGGTCTTTCCCGACCAGCTCGGCGTCGAACTGATGTTCGTCGCCGAACTCCTCGAGCGTTGCAGCCGCGCGCTCGGCGCCGGCGACGAGGCGGCCTGCCGGCGCGCCGAACGCGAGGTGAAGCGATTCTGGGCGCAGCATCTCGGGCGCTGGGTCCGCGGCTATGCCCGGCTCGTCGAGCGGATGGCGGAGCATTCCTTCTACCGCGGCATGGCCGCGTTCATGCGGGGCTTCGCCGATGAGGAGATCGCCGCGATGGCGCTGCGCATCGACGACGAGGACCACGCCCGGGCGGTGGTGCCGAAGCGCGAGATCCGGGTCGAGTTCAATCCCGACGAGCCGGTCTGCAACGGCTGCGCCTCGGCGCCGGTGCCGCAGCGCGCGGGGAACGTCCATACGCTGCACGACCTGCGCTGACCGCAACGGAGGGCCCGACGATGCTGCTCGATCTTCAATCCCGGCCGATCCTGCCGCCCGACCGCCAGGTCCTGTCCGAAATCGACTGGTCCGAGGTCGCCGCGCTGTGGAACGCCAACGAACTGGGCGTCCTGCACGACCTGCTCAACGAGCGCTGGTCGCGCCTGATCCGCAACAGCGCGCTGGGCACGCGCGACCCCGAGGCCGAGTTCCTGCAGGCCCTAGCGTTCGCCACCCTGGCGCTGTTCTTCACCCAGAACCGCAACCAGGAAGGCGCCCTGCTCATGCTCGACGACGCGCTGGTGGCGCTCGCCCGCTACCGGCCCCGCTTCCTGGGCGTGCGGATCGATCCGATCATCGACACGCTGCAGGCGCTGCGCCCGCTGATCGCGTCGCTGCCAGCCGATGGCGACAACCCGATGTTCCCCTTCGTGTATGCGAAGTTCGAACACGATGGAGCCTTGCCGTCATGATCCGCTGCGCCTGTCTCGCCCAAGCCGAAGACGCGCCCGTCGAAGCGGAGGTGCTCTTCCGTTTCGACCAGCCCGGCCAGGCGCCGCGCGCGCAGGGCGGCACCACGCTGATCCTGCGTCGTGACGGCGAGGCGCGTGCCGCGGCCCTGCTCGAAGCGGGTGTGCCGCAGGTTCTGCTCGGCGAGGCGGTACTGGGCGACCCGGAGCTGCCGGCCCGGCTCGGCGCGCGCTTCGGCGCCGAGCGCGTCGGTCTGTTCGTGCCCGCCCGACGCATGGCGGTGTCGTGGTCCTTCGATAGCGTGTCGAACGCCGACTTCCGCGTGGTGACGCCCTCGCTGTGCGAGCCCGGCTGGGAGATCCTGCGCGCCGACGGCAGCGCCACCGGCGTGCGCGTCGACTGGTGGCTCGGCGAGATGACCAGGCGCGGCGCGGCGACCGTGCTGGTGCAGGTGGATATTCACGACGACACCGACCTCAACCTGTGCGCCGGGCTGGTCGAGGCGCTCGACGAGCGGCTGTGGATCGCCCCCGCCGACCGGCCGGAGCCGGCCCTGGCTGATTGGATCCTGTACGGCAAGGCGACCCGCATCGCCCTGCCGCCGGCGCTTTTCGGGCGGCGCGGCGCGTTGCTGGCGGATTTCCTGACGCCGGCAGAGGTGGTGCCCGCGAGGGAGCAAGCATGAACCCGCGAATCCGCGCCAGCGCCCGCAGCCTGCTGGCCGCCGTGCTGCTCGCTGCCTCGCTGTCCGCGCAGGCCGCGGCGAGCCTGCGCAACGAGATGCAGCTTGGGCTCGCGCTGCGCTCCAGCCCCCCGTGTTGCGTGGTCGATGCGCGCACCGAGGCCGAGCGCAAGGCGCGGGAGCTGCCCGAGGCGCTCGTCTATCGCGACGACCTCAGGATCAATCCGACCGCCACCGTGGTGGTGGTGGCCGACACCGACGAGGCGGCCCTGGCCGTGGCCGACGCCATCGCCGCGGCGCATCCGCGTACCCAGGTGCTGGCGGTCGAGGGCGGGATCGACGCGTGGGAACGGGTGCTCGCGCGCATCCACGCGGATCCGCCCGGCGGGCGGGCGGCCCAGTTCGTGATCCCGAAGAACACCTGCGAGCAGGGGCCCGCCCTGCAGCAATTGCGGACGGCGCCGCGGTGAGCAGCGCCTATCCCGAATTCCGCGCCAGCCGGTGCACCCGCTACCGCTTTCGCTACAGCGAATGCCGCCGCTGCGCGGACGCCTGTCCGCACGACGCGGTCGCGCTCGACGACCAGGGCGCGGCGATCGACCCCGCGCGCTGCCAGAACTGCGCCTTGTGCGTCACCGCCTGTCCGACCGACGCCCTCGCGAGCGACGCCTTCAAGCCGGTGGACATGTTGCGCCAGGCGATCCGCCAGGCGTGCTTCGCCATCGCCTGCGCGCCCTCGGGCGCCACTGGCGATGCGGTGGTGCCCTGTCTGGGCGCCGTCGACGCCGGCAGCCTCGCCTATCTCGCCAAGCGGCGGATCCCGGTCGAACTGCGCGGCGCCGCGCACTGCGGCCAATGCGCGCATGGCGCCCGTGGCGCGGCGCAGCTCGCGAGCCAGCTCGAGGCCTGCGCACTGCTCCAGCAGGCGGCCGCCACCCCGGACGCAGCCGCCGACTGGATCGCGCCGCGGCTCGACCAGGCGGAAGCGGCCACGCCGGCCCGCGGGCAAGCGTTCGCGGCCGGGCGCCGGCAGTGGTTCCGCCGCCTGGTGGGGCGGGGCGCGGCCGAGCTCGCGCAGGCTGCCGACGGGCCGGCTTCGGCGCCGCCGCCGATCCCGAACCAGGCGATCCGGCCGGGGCCTTACGCGCTGCCGGAGCGACGCGAGCTGCTGCAGATCGTGTGCACGCGCAAGGACGGCCAGCCCTTCCAGGCCCCGCTCCACGAAGCGCTGCCCATGTTCGCGCTCACGCTGCGGCCCGGCTGCACCACCTGCGAAGCCTGCTTCCGCGTCTGTCCGACCGGCGCGCTCGAGATCGAGGAGTCGCCGGACGACTACCAGCTCAAGTTCGATGCCGATCGCTGCGTCGGCTGCGCCGTCTGCCTGGAGGCGTGCCAGCCACGCGTGCTCGACGTCGAGGCGGTCTTCGACGCGCGGCCCGAGCAGCCGCCACGCGTGCTGTTGGCGATGTCGAAGCAGCGCTGCGCCCGGTGCGACCGCCACTTCGTCTCGCCCGTGCCGGAGGAAAGCTGCCCCATCTGCCGCGATGACGAGGACGCCTTCACCGCCATCTTCGGGTGAAGGGCCGCGCGCATCTGAACTACGAGGAGAAGGTCATGGAATGGGAATTCACTGCGGAAGATGTCGTCAAGGGGCGTGCGGCCTACCAACTCGAGGACTTCCGCCGGGATCTCGGCGAGGAGGTGCGCATGAACCTGGGCGCGAGCGACGAGTTGCAGCTCGCGCGCAGCTTCAACCTGCTCTACGACATGTGCCACGCGCTCGCCACCGGGCGCAGCCTCGAACACTTCCTCAAGCCCTACGCCTACGACCCGCCGACCTGCGAGTTCCTGCGCGAGCTCGAGCCGCTGATGGCATCGAACGTGGAGATGCTCGGCGCGATCCTGCAGCGAATGATCATGGATGGCGTCGAAGGCGGCATGACCCTCGAGCAGGCGCTCGAGGAGGCGGCCTCGCGACACGGACAGGTCGTCGCCTCGACCCGACCGGTCGTCGCCTCGATCCGCTAACGACCGCTGCCGCCGCCGATGACGGCGGCCCAAAGCAAAAAGCCCGGGCACGCATTGAGGTCCCGGGCTTTTCTACATATTCTGGCGGAGAGGGCGGGATTCGAACCCGCGTCAGGGTATTACCCTGAACACGCTTTCCAGGCGTGCGACTTAAACCACTCATCCACCTCTCCGTGGAAGCGCGAGATTATAGCCGTGCTCCACGAGGAGTCAAAGCCTTTGGCCGTCCTCGGGACGTTCTGGCGGGAAGAAAAAGCATGAATCAGGCGCGAAACGTGCTGGGCGGGCCGCTGCTGGCCTGCAGCTACTCACCGCTGACCGGTTTCTACCGCACCGGCTGCTGCGACACCGGCCCGGAGGACCTCGGCCTGCACCTGGTCTGCGTTCGGGTGACGGATCAGTTCCTGGCCTTCTCGCGGCGCATGGGCAACGACCTCTCCACGCCGCGGCCGGAGTACCGCTTCCGCGGGCTCAAGCCGGGCGACCGCTGGTGCCTGTGCGCGCTGCGCTGGAAGGAGGCGCTCGAAGCCGGTGCGGCGCCGCCGGTCGTCCTCGAGGCGACCAACGAGCTCGCGCTCCGGGTGATCGACCTCGATACCCTCAAGGAATATGCATGGTGAGCCGGCCGGGGCGCTGTTTGTGCGCTGCGGCGTGACGGATGCACGGGGCGGGGCGGGTGGCGCTCGCTAATCTGGGGCCGGGGCAGGCATCTGCCCCGATCAACCTAGAATGCGAGGCAAAAGAAGAATGTTTTCCCATTTTCCACGAGTACTTCGAGCGCTGCCGGCCATCCTGGCCGGCTCGCTCCTGGCCGCCTCCGCGCAGGCGGCGGTGATCTACAACCCGGTCCCCACGGTCGATCCGACCGACAACGTGGTGCTGGAGCTGCCCGACGGCGGCAAGCTCGAGATCCGGTTCGGCCCGGATGGCAAGTCTGGCTGGTGGTCGGTCAAGGTGTCGTCAAACTCGGTCGTCGTGCTGGATCAGGCCGCGCTCGGCGAATCCGCGCAGATCGGCGCCGAATCCGGGCTCTTCGTCGGCGATTTCAATCTTTATCGGATTGGGGTGGACGGCGACAAGAAGGATGGGCGCATCCAGGGCCCTTGGGCGGCTAATCCCGCCGGTTACCTCGGCTTCTCCTTCACCGACGCGAAGGAAGAGGTCCGCTACGGCTGGGTCGATCTCGAGATCACGCCGGACGGCCTGAGCGTGCACGGCTGGGCCTACGAGAATGAGGCCGGCCGGCCGATCCTTGCCGGCGCCGGCAAGAGCGTGGGCGAAAGCGGCGGCGGCGTCCCGGCCGAGGCTGGGGGCGGCGAGCCTGTATCGGTGAATCCGGTGCCCGAACCGGGCGTGCTGGCGCTGTTCGGCATCGGCGCGCTCGGCCTCATCGCGGCGCGCAAGCGCGCCAGGCGCTGACCCTTGCGCTGACGCCGTCATTCCGGGCACGGCTGCGCTCAGTTCGGCGACAGCACGGCCCGGCGCGCCGAAAAGCCGGCCATCCGCCCGCTGCCGCCATCGATGGCGGTGAGCAGGATCAGGTACGGCCCGGGCAGCGCGAGCGGGCGGGACAGCGGGAAATCCGCGGGGAAGTCCGCGTGCGCGCGCTCCGTGAGCGCCTCGCCCCTGAAGCAGGACGCATCCGCCGTGTCGGCGAGAACGCATCCCTCGTCGAAGACCTGCACCCGGTAATACACGTTGCGACCCAGTGCCGGCCAGGAGAGTCGCGACCGAGCGCCCTCGCTCACGGTGGCGGTGAAGGAAGGCGGAATGTTGGCGGCGGTGCCGAATAGGGTGTAGCTGCCGCGGGCGGCGACGAAGTAACTGCAGTCGCCGCGCTCGATCCTCGTCTTCCCCGCCGCATTCTCGAAGTTGCCGGCGATGCGATCGGCCTTGGGGTCGTACCGGCCTGCGAAACGCCCCCCGACCGCGGTTCCGTCGACATGGCCCTTCCATTCGCCCTGCAGGTCGGTGCCGGCGCGCATTCCACCGACGCTGCCGGTGTCCATCCCCGCTTCGCAGCCGAAAAAGCTGAACGGCATCAGGCCGGCAAAGCGGCCCCCGTCCGCAGGCAGCTTGAGCAACACGCCACCGACGGTGGGATCCTCGGGATTGTTGGCGGCGTCCTCGACGTAGTAGCCGAGGTAGAGCTTTGAGGGCGTCGGCGGACTTGCCGCCGCCATTGAGGATGAGCAGACGGCCATTGCCGCAAGGCTGAACCCGGACATCAGCCTGCGTGAGGGCAGAATGGCGCGAAGCCGCATCGCGAGGCTGGGGAAGGAGGCCGCAGCATTCGGAGTCTCCATCCGTGCCTCACCAGTCGCCGCCGGCCATGACGTGGCGGATTGGCCCTTTGCGGTCCTTGCCGCGATCCTGGACGTCCCAGCCGAACAGAACGCCTTCGTCATGGATGCTGAACTTGAGACGAATCGCGCGGCCACCCTGGGCACGAACGTAGGTGAAGAGCTCTTCGGGGATGCGTTCGAGGACGGGCACGGTGTAGTCGCCGACGATGGTGCCCGTCTCGTAATGTCCGCTCTTCCCTCGAAGGTTGGCCGTCATGCCCTCGCGCCAGGTGACCCGGACCCATTTGGGGAAGGACTGGTAGCGGCTGCCGCCGTAGGCGTTTGTTCCTCCATTCCTTTCGTTTAGCGACGCCTTCCCAAAGATATACAAGCCAGTGTCCGTCCTGCCTTCGACCCCTTTCTTCGTCTCTGCGCCCGGTGCGAGCTTGAAGTAGACGACGAAGCCCCAGCCGCGGCGCTCGCGGTCGGTCCGCGGTTTGGCGGAACCCGCGCAGGCGGCGAGTGCGGGCAGGCAGAGCACCAGCGTCAAGAAGTCGCGTTTCCTCATTCGTTCCCTCCTCATTGCAGGATCATCTCGATGCCGTAGTCGTTGGCTGCCAGCCAGGCGAGATAGGCTCCCATGTCCACCCTCCCGGAGACATTTCGCACCGGCCAGTTGTCATAAGTGATGAACGCGGTTGTGTCCTCGTAGCGCATCCCGTCGATATGGGCTCCGCGCTGCAGGGCGAGGCTGCCATCCCGATAGCGGACTTCGCGGTCTTCGGAATGCTCGTTGGGCGCTGGTCCGTGTTCGGCGAAGAGGTTGCGGCTCTTGTCGTGAAGGACGGAAGTGACCGAGGCGGTCCGATCGTCCTCGGTTGGATCCAACATCCTGATGTCCGCCTGTTTGGCCTGTTCGACCATCCATAGCAAGGTAACTTTTGCGAGTTCTCCCTCCGCGAAACTGCCGCCGATGTCCGAATGCGAGCCCAGGAAACCGCGCTCGATTCGAGTTTTGCCGTCGGGTGGATTTGCCCCCGCGATTGATTCCAGCGGAAACAGGCGGCGGTATTCATTGAGCGCGACCGCATGGGCCACATGGGTGAATTCGTCCGGTATGCTGAGGTTGTATGAGCCGACGTGCTCGCTCAACACTGTGTCCCACAGGCCCATGAAACGAAGGTTGACCCGCTGGCACCGGGACTGATCATTGCTTGAGTAGCGGTAGTAGCCGTCCTGGTAACTGGCTGTAACCAGGTTGGCGAAATCTCGCGCTTGGGCTGCGCCTCGGCTGAAGCCGATGATGTCTATGTCGAAGGGGGTCTCGTCGTCGATCCCCTCGGCATGTGCGTTGAGATAGTCGAGCATCGCGTCGATGCGCTCCTTGCCCGTTAATGACCACCCCATGTCGAGGAGGTTGCCTCCCAGAAGGAGGGGGTGATGGATGCCAGTGTCCGGGTCCCGCGTGCCCGGTCCCGTGATGTAGTAAGCCTCGCCATCATCGTAGAGGTCCCGGAAATACACCACATTCGACACCGGCTTCCCCGGGATCTCCTCGTTCCCCGTCCCGTCGAACGCGAACAGGATCAGCCCGAGCGGGTCGGCATGGGTCAGCGGGTCGTGTGCGGCGTAGGCGAAGGGCGCGGTGAGCCGGTGTGGGCCGAGCGGGTCGGGCTCGAGGTACTGGCCGCGGCGGGGGTCGTAGGTGCGCAGGACGTTGTCGTGCCAGCCGGTTTCCGCGTCGAAGTACTGGCCGGGGAGGCGCAGGTTCAGCTCGAAGGTTTTTTCCGCCGCGTCGGTGCCGGCGGTGAGCGGGCGGGCCTCGCCGTAGAGCGAATGATCGGCGCGCCAGATCACGCGCGCCCGATCGTCGGTCACCGCGGTCGGCGTGCCGATCTCGTTGGCGTGGATGTAGCGGATGCGGGTGCCGCGCCCGAGGAGTTCGTTCCAGCCGATCGACAGGATGCGTGTCAGTCGAGCGCGCTCCTGCAGGCGGCGCCCGCCCGGGTAATCGAGCAGCGCGACGGGTGTGCCGTGCGCGTAGACATAGCGCCGCATCAAGCGCGGTGCGCCGCGGCCGCCGCGCGCTTCGCCCGCCAGCCGGTGGCCATGCCAGAGGAAGTGGGTGTCCTCGGCGGCGAGCCCGTCCGCGGCGTCGCGCGGGAAGACCTCCTTCTGGATCCGCAGCCCGCGGGCGTTGTGGCGGTAGCGGGCGAGCAGGGCGGGGGCGGGACTGCTCGCGCCGTCGATGGCGCTGCGATCGCGCACCTCGACCAGCCGGCGGTCGGCGCCGTGGGCGAGCTCGTAGGCGCCGATCCGAGCGGGCAGGCCGCCTGCGTCGCGCTCGAGCCCGTCGTCCCGAAAGTCGTGGGTGCGGTCGCCGATGCGCCGACCGAGCGTCTCTCCGAGCAGATCGTAGGCGTAGTACTCCACCAGAGGCTCGGGGCCGTCATCCGCATGTTCTGCGGCGATGAGCCGCCCCCGCAGGTCGAAGCCGAAGCGGCTGTGCCTGTGCCGCAGCGCATCCTCGCGCGCCACCATGCGACCGGCGGCATCATAGCGGTAGGCCCAGCGCTCGATCGGCGCTCCCGGATCCGGTTCTGCGGCGTGGGCCGGTCGTAGCCACGACAGGATAGGCGGTTCGGTGGGGGGCTCGCTGACTCGGTGCTCGAGCGACGCCAGGCGACCGTCGGTCCCGATCGTCCACCGCGCCTCGATGCCATTGCCGAATCGGTATGCGCCGGATACCGGCAATCCTGCGGCCTCGCCGGATGGCGCGCCCGCCGGCCTGGCTGCGCGCACCAGCGCTGTCTTGCGGTGGAGCGGATCGACCCAGTCGATCCCCAGCAACTGGCGGCCGGTGCCCCAGCGATAGTGCAGCGTGCCGCCCTCGGGCAGATCGTGTGCGAGCATGCGATCGGCATCGTCGTAGCGGAAGCGCTCGACGTACTCGAAGGCGCCGAGGTCGGGGCGACCGTTTTGTCCGGCGCGTGCGATGCGGCGGGTGGTGACCCGGCCGAGGGCATCGTGACTCCGCGTTTCGGTTTCGTGCGGATGAGCGATGCGCACGAGGCGCGGCCCTTCGTAGTGCAACCGGGTGACCGTGGCGGCGCTCCCTGGCCGGCTGACCGTGTGGTCGACGATCCGCCCGGCGACGTCGCGTTGCCAGCGCCAGACGCCGCCGTCGGGAAAGCGCCGCTCGATCAGCCGACCGGCAGCGTCGTAGTCGAAGGTTTCCAGCCCGGTGGCATCGGTCCGCCGTGCGCGCAGGAGGCCGAAATCGTCGTGCCACGCCTCGAGGCCCGCCCAGCTGGCGCTTGCGGGCGATGTCCCCGAGGGCGGCGCGGGGGCGCTGTCCGCCAGCTCTTCCGGTGGCTGCGACAGGGGCGTCATCGGCCACGAACGGCCATTCTGGAGCCACAGGCCGTGGCCGCGGCTGGACACCATCGCCGCCACGTCCTCTCGGCCGTCGTGCCCGAACCAGCGCACTTCACCGTCGGGCAGCGTGATCCGCAGCGGGCGCCCGAAGGGGTCGCGGTCGATCTCGAGGCGCGCCTCGCCGCGCTGCCAGCCCAGCGGCCGGCCGTCCTCATCGAGGCTCAGCCGCACCGGCACACCATCGGCGGGGGTGGCGCCCACGATTCGTCCGAGGTCGTCGCGATGCAGCCGCTCGACCAGAACCATCGGGCGGGTCAGGTTGAGGAGATGATTGCCGGCATCGTCGTGGGTGAGGAGCGTGACGTCGCTGTCGGCCGGGGTCGCGGCGGGGCCGTTGGGCAAGGGGCCATCGACCGCGTGCAGCACGCTGCGGCCGCGGACCTGGCGGTAGGCGTAGCGTGTCGTCTGCTCCAGCGCGACACCCCCCGCAACGGTCCGGCCCGCGGCATCGACCGGGCTGTAGCCGGTTTCTCGAATCTCGACCGGCTGTCCGTGCGCGTTGTAGCGCAGGGTGAGCCGATGCTCTCGGCCGGAGACCACGCTGGGGCGGGCGATCAAGGTCGGTCGGGTCAGCTCGCCCTCGTACTCGTAGCGCAGATAGGGCGATGGCCGCTCGACCGCGGCCCCTGCGGCGTCGATGTCGATGCGGGTCAGTCGACCGCGCGCGTCGAAGCTGAAGCGCCTCGTCTCCAGGATCCTTTCGCTCACCGGATCGACACGGCGGGTTTCGATCAGCCGGCCATGGTCGTCGTAGCGGTGGCGGATGGCGGACTCCGCACAGTCGGGGCAGGGTCGTGCGCGGGTCTCGAGCAGCCTTCGCTGGCGACCGACCCGCCCGTGGAGGTGGCGGAAGCGTCCGCCTGCGCCATCGGTGACGACGGTGATGCCGCTGACGCCGTCCCCCGCCGCGCGCTCGAACACCAGCCTCAGTCCCTCTGCGTCCTCCGCGTCGCTCATCGCCCCGCGCAGCGAAAGCACGCCGCGACCCTCCGCGTCGTAGCGCCAGGTGCTCTCCCTGCGGGCGATGCGGCGCCCGTCGCGCGCGGTCGCGGTGGCGGTGACGCCGGTGAGGTGGCGTGGATGGCGCGCGTCCTCGTAGTGGTACTCCCGGCCGACCTTGCCGGCGGCGACCTGCCGCTCCACCTGCGTCAGCAGCGGCTCTGGCCTGGCATCCGGGGCGGCGGGCGTGGCGTCCGCATAGCGATAGCGGAAGCTGCCGGCCGGGGAGTCGATCTGGGAGACTTGGCGGGGTGCAGCCTGGCCCGGGGTGCGGGCGTAGCGGAAGCGCAGCTCGCGCTCCTGCGGGTCGACGATCCGCAGCAGGCTGCCGTCGGGCGCGTAGTGAAGGCTGACGAATTCCCCGCTGGGCGCGAGGATCTGGACCAGGCGGCCGTGGGCGTCGAAGCTGAGCGCGCGCCCGGCGCCCGCGCCATGGGTCCAGTGCCAGACATGGTGGGTGCCGTCGACCCCTGGGCGGGTCTCGATGTAGCCGTCGGCGGGGTCGTTGCTGGCGCAGCGGGTGGCGCTGCCCGGCTCGCGCCTGAAGATCAGGCCGCGGCCGTCGGCCTGCACGATCTGCACCGTGTCGCGCACCACATGCAGCGTGGTTTCGTAGCTCAGCCGCCAGCCGCGCCCGAAGATCCCGCTGGCGCGACCGCTGTCGGCATAGGCGCTGTTGTAGTGGCGGACGATCTCCAGGCCGAGCACGCCCGGCAAGGGCGCGAGGTCGGTCTCGCGCTGATACTTGTTGCCGTTGAGGACGTCGATCGGATTGCCCGCGCCGACGTCGAGCACGCCGCCGGCGCCGCCTTCCTGGCTGGCTGGACCGCCCCCATTGCAGGTGGCGCCGCCGGCGCTCGGCCGGCAGACGGCAGGTGCGGAAGGCGGGGGTCCGATCACCGTGTCGAGGATCGAGCCGCGGTCGTTGGCGGACGATGGGGACTCGACGTCGAAATAGCCGGCATGGGTCGGTAGCACGAGCAGAGCGAGCAGCGTCACCGTCGCGACGCTTTGCCGCACGGCGCGTCCAAGGCGGCCACGGGGGCCTGAGCTGATCAAGGGCATGGAAGATCTCCGCTGTCGTCGGGAGGAGGCGGGGGCGCGTCACTGCCCGTGCCCGGGTCCGCGATCGGTGGGGTGGGCACCTCGGGCGCGGTGCACAGGGGGTCGAGACCCTCACAGGGGGGCAGCGGCTCGGGTGGCGCCGGCGTGCCGGGGTTGTCCGGCGCGGTCGGCGCATCGCCGGTGCGGTGGTCGGGGCGGGGACCGATGGCGCCGCTTTCGATCGCGTCCGACTGCATGCGAACGGTCATGTGGGAAACCAGCGGGATGCGCCCGGCGGCGAGCAGACCGCGGCGAAAGGGGTCGGGATCGTCCGGTTCGAGGGTGCGCAGCGCCCAGGTGAAAAAGCGCCCGGCGAGCGGCATCTGCTTCGCTTGCGGGATGCCCCAGGTGATGCGCAGCTTGAGCAGGTTGGCGTCGGCCAGGGTCTGTGCCGAGCGGTTGTGCGCCGGGTCGGCCGAGCAGCCCGGGCGGTCGGGCGGACAGCGGCGATGGGCGAGGCCGGCGCTCGGGATGACGCGTGCAGCGGTCCCGAGCCGACGCGCGGCCTCCGGGCTGTGGAAATCCTCGAAGCTCTCCTTGCTCGGCGACAGGATTTCGATGCGCAGTGCGCTGGCGAGGTCGGCATGGGCGCGGCCTGCCGAAGCGGCGAGCTCGGCGGGGTTGCGGCCGCCGCCGTAATAGGCCGTCATCGCCCGGATGAAGGCGAGGCGAATGCGCGCGGGGTCGGCGTGGGTGAGGCTGCCGGCGCGGGCGGCCTCGAAGCTCGCGTAGTTCAGGCTGCTCCTGGCGTGGAAGGCGAGCCCGGTCTGCAGGAGCGCCATCGTCAGCGCGAGCAGGGTGGGCGCGACGACGACGAAGCCGACGAGGCCGGCGCCGCGCTGAGGCTGGCGTCCGCGGCCGCTGGCGAATGCGGCGCGGCTCATCGGCCCTCCAGCAGCGCGGCGAGCTCGGCGAGCCGCTCGCCGCGCACGATGCGCGCGCTGGCCAGGCTGCCGGCCGGCAACTCGAGCACCGCGCGCGCGCCGGCGCAGCGCGCCGCACGCCACGGCCGGAAGCCGCCGCGGGTGGCGAGCACCAGGCCGTCCCTGCCGATGAAGGCGAGATCGATCGGGTAGACCATGCCGAGGCTGTGAATCGCAGCGCACGGAAGCAACAGCAGCCCCTGTCCCGGCGGCAGCTTGCGGGTGGCGAGCAGGCCGCGCGCGCGGGCGAAGAAGCCGCTTGCGATGCGGATCGTGTAGGCGCGGTCCGGGCGGCACATCCTCAGGTTCGCCATCTCACAGCCCCATCTGCATGAACTTGAGCGCGATCGGGAAACCGAGCACGAGGAAGGTGCAGGGGAAAATGAAGGCGATCAGCGGCAGCAGGAGCTTCACCGGCGCCTCCATCGCCTTCTTCTCGGCCAGCGCGAAACGCTCCATTCGGCGCTGCTCGGCCTGCGCCCGCAGCACCGGACCGAGGCTCATGCCCATGTTCTCGGCCTGGATGATCGCCGACACCAGCTGTCCGAGCGCGGGCTCGTCGAGCCGCTCGGCGAGTTCGCGCAAGGCATCGGCGCGCGACTTGCCGGCGCGGATGTCGCGCAACACGCGCTGCAGGCCGTCGCGCAGCGGGCCCGCCGGGCCCTTGGCGACCGCCTGCTGGAAGGCGCCGGTGAGGTTGAGCCCCGCCTCCACGCAGAGCGTGACGAGATCGAGGAAGAAGGGCAGGGTCTTGAGGAGCTGGCTGCGGCGGCGCTGCACGCGATCGTTGAACCACGAGAGCGCGAGGAGCAGCCCGGCCGCGCCGCCGACGACAAAGCCGGCGGGGATGCCGGCCCAGGGCAGCAGCGCCGCCGCGATCGCCCCGGCCAGCCCGAGCGCGAGCGCGGCCGCGATCCGATGGGCGAGCAGCTGGGCGGGCGTCATCACATAGTCGAGCCCGGCGATGCGCAAGCGGGCGAGCGTGCGCCGATGCAGCCGCGCGGGAAGTCGCGCGCCGCCGAGGTGGGCGATCCAGCGTGTCGGCCACCACAGCCAGCGCACGAAGGCGGGCGGGCGGTCGAGCCAGCTGCGGTCCTCGGGCGGGATCGCGGCGATCGCGCGGGCGGTCAGGAGCGCGACGAGCGCCACGCACAGGCCGATCGAAAGCGCGCTGAGGGCGAGAACCGGGCTCATACGTCGATCGCCACGATGCGACGGATCAGCATCACGCCGCAGGCTTCGAGCACCGCGACCACGCCGAGGGTCGCCCAGCCCATCGGCGTCGACCACATCACCGCCATCGCCTCGGGCTCCATGCGGCCGAGCACGAGCAGGAGCAGGGCCGGGAGCAGGCCGACCACCAGCGCCTGCAGCTTGCCCTGCGCGGTGAGGGCGCGGATCTTCTCCTCCATCGCGCGCTGGCTGCGCACCGTGCGGGCGCCGCGCTCGAGCGCCTCGGCCAGGCTGCCGCCGGTCTCGCCGGCGATGCGCATCGCGGCGATCACCATCGTCAACGACTGCAGCGGGACACGCGCGGCGAGGTGCTCGAGCGCCTCGTCGAGGCCGACGCCGAGCCGCTGCTCGCGCAGCACCAGGTCGAACTCCTGCGCCAGCGGTGGTCGTCCCTCCCGCACCAGCTGCTGCAGGGCGTGGGTCAGGGAGACGCCGGCGCGCAAGCCGCCGGCGACCACCAGCAGGGCGTCGGCCAGCTGGCCTTCGATCAGCCGCATGCGGCGCGCGCGCAGCCGGCGATAGGCGAGCCCGGGCAGCAACGCGGTGACCACCGCCAGCGCGAGCCCGACCAGGGGCTGGCCGCTGGCGAGCCAGCCGCTCAGGCCGACGAGGGCGACGAGCGCGAGGTTGGCCGCGAACAGGTGGGCGGGGTCGATGAAGAGGAAGAGTTCGTCGAGGCGAAAGCGCGCCGCGGCGGTGAAGCGGTCGCGATAGGTGGCGAGCCCCTCCTTGCCGATGCCGGCCAGCGCCCACGCCAGCAAGCCCGCCGCGAGTCCTGCGCCGAGGGCGGCGAGGGGGATGAGGGGGGTGTGCGCGCTCATGACGGCAGGCGGTCGAAGATGCTGAAGTCGAGCGGCACCTGACGCTGCCGCAGCTCGTCGTAGAAGTTCGGGACCGCATCGCAGCCGACGAAGCGCTCGCCGTGCTGGCCGGAGCGCTCGAAGCGGAACAGTTCCTGCAACTGCATGCGGCCGCCCTCGAGACCGGTGAGCTCGCAGATGCTGGTGACCCGGCGCGTGCCGCAGGCGAAGCGGGTCTGCTGCACGATGATGTCGATCGCGCTCGCGATCTGCTCGCGGATCGCGTTCAGCGGCAGGTCCATACCGGCCATCAGCACCAGGGTCTCGAGGCGGGCGAGGGCGTCGCGCGGGCTGTTGGCGTGCAGGGTGGTGAGCGAGCCTTCGTGGCCGGTGTTCATCGCCTGCAGCATGTCGAGCGCCTCCGCGCCGCGGCACTCGCCGATCACGATGCGGTCGGGACGCATCCGCAGCGCATTGCGCACGAGCTCGCGGATGCTCACCGCGCCGCGGCCCTCGAGGTTGTTCGGGCGCGCCTCGAGCGACACCAGGTTGCGGTGATCGAGGCGCAGCTCGGCGGCGTCCTCGATCGTGATGATGCGTTCGCCCTCGGGGATCAGGCCGGAGAGCAGGTTGAGGAAGGTGGTCTTGCCGGTGCCGGTGCCGCCGGCGACGACGATGTTGCGCCGCTCCTGGACGCACACGCGCAGGAACGCCGCCATCGCGGCCGACAGGCTGCCACGCTCGAGCATGTCGGCCATCGTGAGGTGGCGGCGCGCGAAGCGGCGGATCGTCAGCGTGGGTCCCTTGAGGGCGAGCGGCGGGATCACCGCGTTGACCCGCGAGCCGTCCTTCAGGCGGGCGTCGACCATCGGTGAGCTCTCGTCGATGCGGCGGCCGATCGGCGCGACGATGCGCTCGATGACGCCGAGCACCGCGCGGTCGCTGGTGAAGCTGACGGGGTGGCGCTCGATGCGGCCGTCGCGCTCGATGAAGATCTCGTCGAAGCGGTTGACCATGATCTCGCTGATGCGCTCGTCCTCGAGCAGGGCCTCGAGCGGGCCGAGCCCGATCGCCTCGTCGAGCACCTCGCGGCACAGTCGGTCGCGGTCGACCGCGGCGGGGATCCCTTCGTCGGCGGCGACGATCTCGGCGATCAGGGCGGCGGTCTCGTGGCGCAGCTCGGCGTCGGACATACGGCCGAGATCGCGGCGGCGCAGGTCGATGGTGTCGAGCAGGCGTTCGTGCACCCGCCGGCGCCATTGCAGGGTGGCAGGATCGGGGTGGCTGGGGTCGCTCATGGCTCTCCTCCTTGCGCGTCAGGGCGCGTAGATGTTCTCGAAGGGGTCGTGGATCGGCCGCGCGGCGCGCTCGGGGGGCGGCGGTTCCGCGAGCCGGCGCTCGGCGCGCTCGCGCAGCGCGGCGGCGCGCGGCTCGACGCCGGTTTCGCCCGGCTTGACCGTCCAGGGGGTCAGGAAGACGACGAGCTCGCTCTCGCGGTTCTGGAAGCGCTTCGAGCGGAACAGGTTGCCGAGTACCGGCATTTGCCCGAGATAGGGCACGGCGCTGACGTCGCTCGCCTGCTCCCGGTTGATGACGCCGGAGAGCACCAGGGTCTCCCCCTCGCGCAGGTTGAACTCGGTCTCGGTACGGCGCGAAAGGAGGCCGGGCACCCCCATCACGCTGACGCTGCGATCGAGCGAACTGACCTCGGTCTTGACGCGCGCCCGGATCGTGCCCGAGTCGTCGGCGACCGGCTCGATGATCTCGAGGCGGACGCCGTATTCCTTGAACTCGATGTTCGGCGTGCCGGTGGCCGACGCGGTCGCGATCGGGATCTCGCCGCCGGCGAGGAAGTTCGCCGTGCCGCGGTTGCGCGCGGCCAGGCGGGGCTGGGCCAGGATCACCGCGTCGCCCTTCTGGGCCAGCAGGTTGAGCCGCCCGACGAGCGAGCCGACGAGGCTGAAGCGGCTCGAGAACGGCCGCAGGCGCTGACCGTCGATGCTGACCTCGGTGCGCGCGTCGCCGTCTTCGAGCACGCGGGACAGCGCCTCCCCGGTCCGGTTGTTGTGGTAAAGGTCGCCGACGATGTCGAGCCCGAGCAGCGGTTTGCCCTGGCTGCTCCAGTCGATGCCGAGGTCCTCCAGACCGCTGCGTGAGATCTCGACGAAGTGGACGTCGAAGGCGAACATGCGGTCGAAGCCGACCCGGCTGGTGAAGTCGATGACCTGCGGGAAGCGCTTGACGATCTCGGCGATGCGGTCGCGGTCGGCGTCGGAGATGTTCTCGCCTTCGATGACCAGATGGTCGCCGAGGGTGCGGCTACGCACGCTGGGGATGCTGCCGAGGAAGTCGTGCAGGTCGCGCGCGAGCCGGTCCATGTCGTGCTGGCGTACGGTGACCTTGACGCGGTGGCTGCGTCCGTCGCGGGTCCAGACCTGGAGCATGGTGTCGCCGGCGGCGTTGGCGATGAGCAGGATCTCGCGCTCGTCGAGCACCGCGGCGGACAGCACCTTGCCGTCGCCTACCGCGAGGCGCTCGGCATGGCGCTGCGGCAGCACGCGGGTCTCCCCGGCGAACATGTGGACTTCGGGAAGCGCCGGCGCGTGCCTGGCGGATGCCAGGCCGGAGGGCACGAGGCCGGTAGAGCTCGCGGCGGCGGGAGCGACGGGGGCGGCGAGTGCCAGGGCAAGGGTGAGCGCGATCAGCGCCCGGCTGCGGCGGGTCATCTTTCCTCGGTTTCCAGGGCGGCAGGGGTTGGGGTGGGGCGGTCGGAGAGAAGGCCCGACAGCGCCTGTGCGAAGTGTCCCGGCGGGAGGAGGCCGGCGCCCTCGGCGATCGGGCCGCCGCGGCCGCCGTAGATGACGGGGACCGTCGGTGGTGGCGGAGGATCGCCGAGCCCGAGCAGCGCGAACGCATCGCCCCGGCCGATCGCGGCGTGGCTGCGGTCGCCCGGCGCGCGCAGCAGAGCGCCGAGGCTGCCGACGCTGCGTGCGGCGAGCAGGCGGGCGGCCTGCTCGGGGGCGAGGTCGAGGGTGATGGTGGTGAAATCGGGTCCGCCCGGCTCGGCGCCACCGGCGCGGGCGCCGGTGGCGATCACGCGGACGTCCTGCAGCAGCGGCATGCTGTAACGCCTGCCATCCTTGGCGACGTCGAGCACCAGATCGAGCACGTCGCCCGGCTCGAGCAGACCGGAGAACCCGCTGAGCTGATCGACCGGCACGGTGACCGCGCGCCGCCCCGGCGCGAGGCGCGCCGAAAAGCGCGCGGCGCGCTCGCCCTCGAGCTGCGTCCACAGCAAGGGTTCGCCGCCGCGCGCGGGAAACGCGAGCGCGGCGCCGGCCGCGCGGTCGAACTGCTCCGGGGTGATCGCCGCCGAGTGAAGCCACTCGCGCGGCACCTCGCGCACCGCGACGTTGTCGTGGGTGAGCTTCGCGCCCGCGGCGAGCGCCTCGCGGGCGACCACCGCCTGGGCCATCGGCTGGCGCGCCTGCTGTTCGATGTCGGCGACGCGCTGTTCGACATGGCGCATCGCCAGCCAGGCGGCGGCGAGACCGAGCATCCCGGCGACGGCGAGGGTGATCCAGTTGCGGTTCAGTGCGAGCTTGAGCTTCATGATGAGGTCACAGCGGCAGGGCGAGGGCGTGGAGAAAACGTGCGAAGCCGTCGCCGACGGCATCGGCGAACTGCAGGATCAAGGGCGGCTCGCCGCCGAGCGGCAGGGCGAAGACGCCGACCACCACGGCGAGCGCGACCAGGTATTCGGGGATCGCCTGTGCGCGCCCGCGGGCGAAGGGCGCGCGTGCGCGCGTGCGGGCGCGGCTCGCGTGCCTCACCTTGCTTCCCCCTGCGGGCGGACGAGCTGGAGCACCACCTCGGTCTCGGTCGCGCGTGCGGTGACCAGCGCCAGGGCGTCGCGTCCATCGCCGCCGAACCAGACGCTGCGCCCGCCGGCGATCGTCACCTCGCGCTCGAGCCGGTAGCCGCGGCGCGAGAGCTGGCGCAGCAGGTGGCGGACGTTGAGCGCGACCGAGTGACGGTTGTGCCATACCAGGGTGCGGGCGCTGCGGCCTTGCGCGCTGGTCTCGACATCGCCGCTCAGCCGGCTGGCGGTCGGGAGGGTGATCTCGAGCGGCCGCGCGGGCGCGGCGTCGAGCGCGGTGACCGCCACGCTGCCCTCGGTGTGACGAGGGTCGGTGGCGCGCAGGCGCACGCCGATCAGCCGGGCCCCGTCCTGGCGCGCGAGCAGGCGCCAGCCGCCGTGTTCCGTCTCGATCCGGGCCGTGCCCAGCACTTTGCGGAAGTGCGCCTGCACCGTTGGCAGCGGTTGCGCCACCCGGAACAGCCGGATCCGGGTCGGGCGCGCGCCGATAAGGACCTCGTCGGCGAGATCGAAGGACGCTGCGCCCGCCGGGAGGGCGATCTGCCCGCCGAGCCGCTCGCTGCCGGCCGCGTTGGCGCGCGCCGCAACGGAGAGGGCGAGGAGGGCGAGGGACAGGGCGAGCCCGGCCAGCGTGCGATGGCCGTTCATCGGCAGGCTCCTGGTAGCCGGTCGCAGGGGACGAGATCGGGGTCGATGCGGTCCACCTCGAGCGCCGGATCGAGCACCAGCGGGGGCAGGAGCGTGCCCACCGTGTCGCCGAGCGTCTTCAGCGGCATGACCGGGTAGACGAGCGGGCCGGCGTCGCTGATTCGCTCGGCGACCGCGGCCGGGGATGCGGCCGCCCAGCCGTCGGCCAGGATCAGCTGGTGGCGGCTGATCTCGAGTCCGATGCGGTCGAACGGCGGCAGCCCTTCGAGGTCGCGCGGTCGCACGCTGATGCGCAGCGCGTGCTCGTTACGCATCGGCAGGTCGAGGCCGGGGGCGCCGGCGAGCAGGGCCGCTGCCGGCACGTGACGCTCGGCCCGGCCCACCGTGATCGAGACCGCGGCTGCCGGGTCGTCGAGCAAGGGCGCGCCCTTGGGATCGGACCACAGCGGGTTGCGATTGGACGCGGCGGCAGGCATCGCCTCGCCGCTGACGATCGGTGCGTCGCTGGCGCCGAAGAAGCGGGCGCGTACTTCGGCTGCGAGCCTGGCCTCGCTCTTGTGGCCGGCCGCGCCGTGCGCGAGCGTGCTCTCGAAGGCGAGGTAGCGGGCGGCGAGCTCGGTGGTGTGGGCGATGTCGAGGTATTTGCCCAGCAGGGGCACGAGCACGAACAAGGGCACGAGCACGAGGGCGAGGACGACGAACTCCAGGGTCGACTGTCCGGCCTGCATGGCGGGACCGGTGCGGAGCGGCGAAGCGATCGGCATCATGGCAGCGCTGCCCCCTGCTGGCGTGCCGCGGCCCAGGCGCGGTCGGCTGCGGTTGGGCTCGCGAGCCGGACCTGCCAGTACGGCGCGTACAGGCTGGGAAGCTCGCCGCGGCCATCGTCCCGTGCCACGGTGCGCTCGAAGAAGACCTCCGCGCGGGCGAGCGCGGCGAACGCGTCCCCGGGCACGGGGGCGTCGAACTGGCGCAGGCGTCCGCTCGGCCTCACCTGGCTGCTGCCGCCGGACAGGCGCAGCGCGCTGCGCGGCTTGCTCACCCGCAGGCTGAGGCCGGTGCTCGTAGCCGGGCCGGCGGAGAGATCGGCCAGGCCGCGGGTGTCGGGCAGGCCGGCGAAGCTGGCGCCGACGCGGTCGAGATCGCGCATCGAGGGCTCGGCGTAGGTCTTGGAGGTTTTCGGGTTGTCGCGATAGCTGCCACCGTGCTCGCCGCGGCCGTCTTCGGCTGAACCGGTCTCCGCCGCGCCCCAGGCAATCGAACGGCGCTGCCAGCGCCAGCGCCCCTTGCGCAGGCGCTGGCCCTCATGCTCCAGGGTGTCGAGTGCGCGCCACTGGTCGAAGCCGATCAGTTCGGTGCCGCCGCGGCGCTTGAGCGTGACGTTGCGCTGCAGCGGGAAGAGGTCGGGCCCCTCGATCGACCAGCGGCGTTCGCGGCTGAAGTCGTCGAGCGCGCGCGTGGTGAGTTCGGCGAGCCGGCCGCGCCGATCGCCTTCGGGCTCGTTGCGCCCGTAGCGGCGGGTGAAACCGGCGAAACCGTGGCTGGCCGGGATCAGCTCGGCCGACATCGCGGGATCGATGCGCCGCACCAGTTCGCTGGCCAAGGCTTGCTGGGCGGCGCCGGTGGCGAGGCTGGCGTGGAGCAGGGCCTGCGAGCCCGTCAGTGCGCGACTGGCGCCGTCATGAGCGGCGACGATGGTGGCGAGGCTGCGCTCGAGGGCGGGCAGGGCACCGGCGATCGGCTGGCCGCCGAGGGTGTCCGCGTAGGCAGTGCCGGCGAAGGCCGCAAGCAGTCGCAACAGGTCGGGATAGTCGTCGGGCTGGTAGATCCAGCTGCCGGCCAGCCCGGCGAGAAGGGACGCATTGGCGACGCCACGCTCGAAGTAGCGCAGCCAGGCGGCGAGCCCGACCGCCTGCGCGATCGCCACCTGGTTGGCGACGATCGCCCGGTTGGTCCAGGCATCGTAGTTGAGCGCACGCGCTTCCATCAGCGCGACGCTGTAGGCGACGCCGTCGGCCGCGTTGGTGAGGCGGATCTTCTCGTCGACCGCGCGGCCGCTGTTGAACATCAGGTAGAGCACCGCCGCACAGGCGAACAGGAAGAACAGGCCGAGGGCGAGCGCCTGGCCGCCGGTGGTGCGGATACGCAAGCGGACGTGCGGGGTGTTCATGCCGGGCTCCGCGCCTGATCCGAGCGTTCGTGCCGGCCGCGTGCCAGGGCCGACAGGGAAGCGACTGATGCGAACGTGGCGAGTGCGAGCGGGATGGCGTCGCCGTGGCGGACATAGGGCGTGACCCCGCTACGCGGTTGCAGGGTCGTCTCGAGCACTGCCGGCTGGTGCGGGGGCGCGATCGCGTCGATCCGGCCGTCGGCCCCGATCGCCGCCGTCCAGCCGGTGTTCGCCACCCGCAGCAGCGGCTTCGCCGCCTCGAGCGCGCGCATCCGGGCGGCGGGCAGGTGCTGGTGCATCGGCAGCGCGCTGCCGTCCCAACTGTCGTTGGAGAGGACGACGAGGTAGCCGGCGGCCGCGGTTTCTTCACGACCGGCGTCGCCGAACAGGTCCTCGAAACACAGCCGCAGGCCGATCCGCAGGCCGCCGAGGACGGGTGCCGGCTGCTGCGGCGAGCCTGGCACCGCGTCGAGCATGGGCACGCGCGCGATGCGCTCGAACAGCGGGCGAAGGATGCCCGCGGCGGGGATCGTTTCGCCGAAGGGCAGCAGGATCTTCTTGTCGTAGGTCTGTGCGCCGGAGGCGCCGAGGATGCGGGCCGAGTTGTGATGGCGCCCGGGCTCGCCTTCCGCGCGGCGAAAGATGCCGAGCAGGATGTCGCGATTCTCCTCGCGTGCCCGGCGCTCGAGGGCGGCGAGATAGCCCGGCGGCAGCTGGTGTTCGAGCAGGGGCAGGGCGGTCTCGGGCAGGATCGAGACCCTCGCCCGGCTGTGCAGTGCGAAGTCGGAATAGCGCTGAAGCGCCGACACGACCGCGTCCGCATCGAACTTGGCGCTGCCGGCGTAAGCGCCCTGCATCAGGTCGACGCGCAGCGGCGCGCCGGCTGGATGCGTCCATTCGATGCGGGCGGCGAGCTCGGCGGCGGCAAGGAGGACGACGAGGGAGAGGGCTGCGGCGCCCCGCGTGCGCCGCCCACCGAGGAAGATCAGCGCGATCGCGCCGCCGAGCGCGACGGTGAAGAAACCCACGCCGAGGACCCCGCTGATCGGGGCGAGGCCGGCGAGCGGTCCGTCGACCTGGGTATGGCCGAGCGGTGCCCAGGGAAAGCGGAAGCTGCCCAGCTGACGCGACCATTCGGCTCCGACCCACAGCGCGGGCAGCAGCAGGCAGGCGGTGAGGGCGGGCCGGGCGGCGAGCCTGTGGGCGAGAAGGGCGCAGGCGGCGGGACCGGCGGCGAAGGCCGCGATGACCAGCGTCGGTGCGCCGTAGGCGAACCAGGCCGCATGCGCTGGCTCGATGCCGGTGTAGAGCCAGCCGAGGACCGGCAGCCAGGCGGCGACACCGAAGGCGAGGCCGCCCGCCAGCGCTTGGGACGGGCCGGGGGCGCGCAGCACGATGCCGGCGAGCGCGGCGATACCGAGCGGGGCGGCCGGCCACCACGCCACCGGGGCGTGCGCCAGCGCGAGACCGAGGCCGCCTGTCGCGCCCATCGCCACCCAGCGTAGGCGGTCATGGTCGCGCCGGTGTCGCAGGATGGGTGGCTTGCTCATGCTCGACGTCTCGAGCGGCTCAGCGGCCGGCGTTTCCAGTGTAGCTGTCGAGGGTCCGCTTCTGGTTGGCCTGGGTGGCCGCGGTGCCGGCGGCGGCCTGGGCGGCGCTCTTGGCGGCGGTGCCGTCGCTGCCGGCGATCTCGCTCGCGATCGCCGCGGCCTGGTTGCGCACGGTCTGGCCGAAGTACTGGTAGACCGCGATCGCCGCTACCGCGATCAGCGCGACGATGATGATGTATTCGGTCATGCCCTGCCCGAGCTGGGCTGCGACGCGCTTGCTGTGTGCCATGGTCCGGTCTCCCCGCGGTGTTTTTGGGTGACCGAATAATGGCAAAAGCATAACTTCCCAGTCAATATGACAAAAGAGTTAAAAGCGCGCGCCGGTGGCGCCGAGCTGCCGGGTGGAACCGACGCCGGGCGGACCGCCGCCGCGGCCCCGACGGGTATCATCGAGCGAGTCGCGTTCCGCCTCCCCGTCGCCCCGCCCGCCATGCGCTTCCCCACCGACCTCATCCACCTCCTCGAACGCTCCCTGTCCGCGCCGCGCCCGCGGGTGCGCGCCCTGCACCTGCCGCCGCCGTCGGCGATGGGCTCGAAGGCGGGCGAGTTCTGCGCGCTCGAGCTCGACGACGGTTCGCTCGGGTTGTCCTACGTGCTGCTCGACGACAGCCTGGCGCGCCTGCTCGACGGCGACGCGGCGGGGGCGGTGGTGGGAATGGACGCGCTCGCGCTGGCGCGGCGCTTCGTGAAGGGCGGGGCGGCCGAACGCACGCTCGGCTTCGCCGCGGCCAACGCGCTGTCGCGCACGGTGCTGGACCGGGCGGGCTACCGGCCGCCGCGCGGGGGGGATTCGATCGGCGGCATCGACCCGCGCCCGGGTGAGCACGTCGGCATGATCGGGCTGTTCTCCCCGCTGCTGCGGCGGGTGCTCGAGGCCGGGGCGAGGCTCACCGTGGTGGAGCTCGAGCCGGCGTGGACGGGGGACTTCGACGGCTACCGGGTGACGCTCGATGCGCGCGAACTCGAGCGCTGCGACAAGGTGCTGTCGACCAGCACGGTGCTGCTCAACGACAGCCTCGACCGCATGCTGGCGCACTGCCGGCGGGCGCGCTATGTGGCGCTGATCGGGCCGAGCGCCGGCTGCCTGCCCGACCCGCTGTTCGCGCGCGGGGTGAGCGCGGTGGGGGGAAGCTGGATCGACGACGGCCCCGGCCTGGTCGACGCGCTGCGACGCGGCGAGCCATGGGGGGCCTTCGCCTGGAAGTTCCTGATCCGGCGCGAGGACTATCCGGGGCGCGCGGCCCCGGATGCGTCAGCGCTCAGCGCAGGCCGATGATCATGCTCATCATGAGCGCGAGCACCACCATCAGCGCGCACCAGGCGACCACGCCGGCGGCGAGCACGAAGCTGCCCATCAGGCGGGCGCGGTCGTGCCCCTGCAGGTTGAACAGCGGCTCGACGCCGTGGTAGATCAGCGCCGCCGAGCCCACCCAGGCCACCGCCATCGCGATGACCGCGGCCCACATCGAGGGGATGAACAGCACCAGCGAACCCAGCCAGAGCGGCGTGGGCGCCACCGCGGCGAGCATGAAGGCGTCGTGGTAGTCGGGCTGCGCCCCGGCGACGTTGCCCATCTGCTGGATGATCGAGGCCATCAGCCCCACCATCAGCAGCTGGGCGACGACGAAGGCGACGAAGAGCATGCCGGCCTCGCCGCCGCTGAAGGCGGGCACCACCTCGGGGAACACCGCGCCCGGGGTGACGAAGATCGAATACACGAACATCGCCGCCGGAATCAGCGACATCGGCAGGACGTAGAAGGCGAGCATCCTCGTCACCGACGGATGCATGCGCATCAGGTCCGGCCAGCCTTCGGAATACGAGTAGAACATCTTGGGCAGGTTGTGCAGGGTCATGGTCGTCTCCTCCGCTCGATCTCGATTCGGATTCGGCCTTCGGCCACGACCCTCGCCCCGCTGCCGGGACGACGACGCACGGCGCGTGCGCGATGCGTCGCGCCGTGCGTCGAGAAAAGGCGGCCCAAGGCCAGCGAAGCGTTGACCGTCGAGGACGGATTTGGTGCCCCGGCGCCGCCCCTGCGGGACGCGCGCCTCAGCGCATCGTCACCATCTCCTCGGCGCTGGTCGGGTGGATGGCGATGGTGTCGTCGAAGTCGGCCTTGGTCGCGCCCATGCGGATCGCCACCGCGAAGCCCTGCAGCATCTCGTCGGCGCCGTCGCCGATGACGTGGCAGCCGACGATGCGCTCCTCGGGGCCGGCGCACACCAGCTTCATCGCGGTCTTCGGCCGGTGCTCGGTCATCGCGTGGTACATCGCGGTGAAGCGGCTGGTGTAGACCTTGACCTCGGCGTGCTCCTTGCGGGCCTGGTCCTCGCTCAGGCCGACGGTGCCGATCGGCGGGTGGCTGAAGATCACCGAGGGGATGGTGTGGTACTCGAGCTTGCTGTCGGGCTGGTCGCGGAACAGGCGGGCGGCGAGCCGGCGGCCGGCGGCGATCGCCACCGGGGTGAGCTCGGCCTGGCCGGTGATGTCGCCGATCGCGTGGATGTGCGGCACGTTGGTGGTCTGGAAGGCGTCGGTCGGGATCACGCCGCCGTCGCCGAGCTCGACGCCGGCGGCGTCGAGCTCGAGGCGGTCGGTGTTGGGGCGGCGGCCGATCGCCCACAGCAGGCAGTCGACCTCGACGCTGGTGCCGTCGTCGAGCGCCACCTTCAGGCTGCCGTCGGCGTTGCGGCCGATTTCCTTCGCCTGCGTGCGCAGGCGCAGCTCGACGCCGTTGTCCTGCATCTGGGTCATCAGCTCCTCGCGCAGCAGGGCGTCGAAGGGGCGCAGCAGCACGTCGCCGCGCACCAGCATGGTGACCTCGGAGCCGAGCGCGTTGAACACCCCGGCCAGCTCCACCGCGATGTAGCCGCTGCCGACCACCGCGACCCGGCGCGGTTGCTGCTCGAGGGCGAAGAAGCCGTCCGAGCTGATGCCGAGCTCGGCGCCCGGGATCGGCGGCACGCTCGGCCGGCCGCCGGTGGCGATGACGATGTGGCGGGCGCGGAAGTGGTGGCCGGTGACATCGACCGTGTGCGGATCGACGAAGCGGGCGAAGCCGTGCACCAGGTCGACGCCGGCCTTCTGCACCATGCCGGCGTAGATGCCGTTGAGGCGCTCGATGTAGGCGTCGCGGCGCTGCTTGAGGGTGGCCCAGTCGAAGTCGTGGCCGGCCACGGTGAAGCCGTAACCGGGCGCGTCGCGCAGCGCGTCGGCGATGCTGGCCGCGTACCACATGACCTTCTTGGGCACGCAGCCGACGTTCACGCAGGTGCCGCCGAGGCGGTCCGATTCGATCAGCAGCACCTTCGCGCCGTACTCCGCCGCGCGCCGCGCGGTCGCCACGCCGCCGCTGCCGCCGCCGATCACCAGATAGTCGTATTCGGTCATTCGTGCTCACCCGTTCGGTTCGTCGATCCGTGTCCGCCGGCCGTGGCCGGGCGGACGCCGCGGACAATCCTAACCCGGCGCGCCGGCCACGCCACCCGCATCGCGCAAAGATTCGCACGGGATGGCGCGCAGGGCAGGGGGCGTCGCGGGCACTTCGCGCCGCAGGACGCGGTCGAAGCGGCATGCGAGCCCGGGAGGAGAGCGCGATGACACCCGAACACCTTGCGAGCCTGATCGGCGAGATCGAGCAGACCGATCCGCCCGACTTCGACCGCCTCGCGATCGACGCCGAGGGCGCCCGCCGGCTGATGGCGGCCCACCTGTGCGAGCTCGACCAGCGCCTCGCCGAGGCTGGCCTGGACAGCGAGGAGCGGCTCGAGATGATGGCCGCGATCGCCGCCCACACGATGGTCGAGAACATGCTGCTGCAGCTCGCGCGCCTGCGCCGCGGCGGCTCGGAAGCCGAGTTCCGCGCCTGGATGAAGCGCCACGGCATGGGATGAGCAGCGCGCCGCGAGCGCGCCCCAAGCCCATGCGAAAAGTGCGGTTTTTCAGGGGCTTGCCGATCGCATACGGCCCGAATTTTGCGCCCGCGCGGGCGGCGGCGCGGCCCCCGGCACCGTACAATGGCGGCGATATGAACGCATCCACTACTCCCCCTGCCGGCGCCGCGGGCGCCGGACTCCTCGAGCGCGCCGCGCCCGGCTATCGCGCCGCGCCCTTCCTGCCGATGTCGCGCAAGGAAATGGACGCGCTCGGCTGGGACGCGTGCGACGTCGTGCTCGTCACCGGCGACGCCTACATCGACCACCCCAGCTTCGGCATGGCGCTGATCGGGCGCCTGCTCGAGGCCTACGGCTTTCGCGTCGGCATCATCTCCCAGCCCGACTGGCACTCGGCCGAGCCCTTTCGCGCGCTGGGCAAGCCGCGGCTGTACTTCGGCATCACCGCGGGCAACATGGATTCGCTGGTCAACCGCTACACGTCGGACCGCAAGATCCGCTCGGAAGACGCCTACACCCCCAATGCCGAGGCCGGCAGGCGCCCGGACCGCGCGGTGACCGTGTATTCGCAGCGTGCGCGCGAGGCCTTTCCCGGCACGCCGATCGTGATCGGCAGCATCGAGGCCAGCCTGCGCCGCATCGCGCACTACGACTACTGGTCGGACAAGGTGCGCCGCTCGGTGCTGCCGGATTCCAAGGCCGACATCCTGCTGTTCGGCAACGCCGAGCGCGCGCTGGTGGCGCTGACGCATCGGCTGGCGGCGGGCGAGCCGATCGAGGCCATCCGCGACCTGCGCGGCACCGCCTTCATGGTGAAGCCGGGCTGGCTGCCCTCGGACGCGTGGCAGGAGATCGATTCACTCGCGCTCGACCGGCCCGGCCGCATCGACGCCCATCCCGACCCCTACGCGATGGAGCCGGCCGCCGCCGCCCCAAAGGCCGCCGACGGCGCCCACCCGGTGCGCATCGTGCCGGCCGCCGAGCGGCTGGCCGCGCGCCGCGCCGAGCGCGCCCACAGCCTGATCCGCCTGCCCTCGTACGAGCAGGTCAAGGACGATGCGGTGCTGTACGCCCACGCCTCGCGCGTGTTCCACCTCGAGTCCAACCCGGGCAACGCGCGCGCGCTGGTGCAGCGTCACGGCGAGGGGCCGGGGGCGCGCGACGTGTGGATCAACCCGCCACCGCTGCCGCTCACCACCCCGGAGATGGACTTCGTCTTCGACCGGCCGTTTGCGCGCGCACCGCACCCGAGCTACGGCGGCGCCCGCATCCCGGCCTGGGACATGATCAAGTTCTCCATCAACATCATGCGCGGCTGCTTCGGCGGCTGTACCTTCTGCTCGATCACCGAGCACGAGGGCCGCATCATCCAGAGCCGCTCGCACGAATCGATCCTCCACGAGATCGAGGAGATCCGCGACAAGTCGCCCGACTTCAAGGGCCACATCACCGACCTCGGCGGGCCCACCGCCAACATGTACCGCATGGCGTGCAAGAGCAAGGCGATCGAGGAGAACTGCCGGCGCCTGTCCTGCGTGTATCCGGGCATCTGCGAGAACCTCAACACCGACCATTCCTCGCTGGTCGAGCTCTACCGCAAGGCGCGCGCGGTGCCGGGCATCAAGCGCATCACGATTGGCTCGGGCCTGCGCTACGACCTCGCGGTGCGCTCGCCCGAGTACGTCAAGGAGCTTGTCACCCACCACGTCAGCGGCTTGCTCAAGATCGCCCCCGAGCACACCGAGGAGAACACCCTCGCGAAGATGATGAAGCCGGGCATCGGCACCTACGAGACCTTCGCCCGCATGTTCGAGCAGTATTCGCGGGAGGCGGGCAAAAAGCAGCACCTGGTGCCGTACTTCATCGCGGCGCACCCGGGCACGACCGACGAGGACATGCTCAACCTCGCGCTGTGGCTCAAGGCGCACGACTTCCGCCTCGACCAGGTGCAGACCTTCCTGCCCACGCCGATGGCGCTCGCGACCACGATGTACTACTCGCGCAAGAACCCGCTCAAGAAAGTGTCGGCGGAGTCGGAGGCGGTCGAGACCGCGCGCGCCGGCAAGATCCGCAAGCTGCACAAGGCCTTCCTGCGCTGGCACGATCCCGAGAACTGGCCGCTGCTGCGCGAGGCGCTGATGCGGATGGGGCGCGCCGACCTGATCGG